>Ga0209169_10000021_pt1 | contig 90574 bp, 83 predicted proteins | sample HubBroMetageWRM4_FD_188346 | JGI IMG/M metagenome (GOLD analysis project Ga0209169, IMG submission 188346) | Warmed soil microbial communities from the Hubbard Brook experimental Forest, New Hampshire - Hubbard Brook CCASE Soil Metagenome WRM 4... | ecosystem: Environmental > Terrestrial > Soil...
AGAGAACATTCCGTTTACCCTGCGACGCGCTTTGACGCCGGATTGGCGTGCCGATCCGGGGCCGCGCCGGCCGCGCGGTTATGCCGTTTGAAGACGGAAAGAAGCGCGCGTTCGAGGGCGGCCAAATCGTACGGCTTTTGCAGCACTTCGAAACCTTCGCGCACCGCGTCCTGTGCGCTCGAGCTGTAGCCTGTCGTCAACAGGACGGCGATGCCGGGAAAGCGCCGGCGCAGCTCTTTCGCCAAATCTAATCCGTTCAAGCCGCCGGGCATCAATATGTCTGAGAAGACCAGCGCGATCCCGTCATCCTGCTCGACCAACGCAAGACCCCCCTGAGCACTGGCCGCGACTTTGGCGTCAAAGCCGAGATCGGCAAAATAGCCGCGCGCCACTTCCATAACGTCGGAATTATCTTCCACCACCAGCACCGTGCCGCTGGGCAAAGCGACGCCGGCAGCCTTGGGCAGCGCGCTTGGCTGCGCTTGCTCTTCAAAGCTGCGCGGCAAGAACAATGTAATCGCGGTGCCACGGCGAGGCGTGCTGGTTATGTTGGCGGCACCACCGGATTGCTTGGCAAAGCCGTAGACTTGAGAAAGCCCGAGCCCGGTGCCCTTGCCCACTTCTTTGGTGGTGAAAAACGGCTCGAAAACCCGCGGCAGAATTTCGGCGGGAATTCCCTGTCCACTGTCGCCGACACGGATGGCGACAAACGGGCCGCTCAAGCCCTCCTCGCCGAGCTTGCCTCGAAGCGTGATCGGCTTGGCCGTGATCGACAGAACACCGCCCGAAGGCATGGCGTCGCGCGCATTGAAGGCGAGGTTGAGGAGCGCAAGCTCGAGTTCGCTGGCGTCGATCTTGACGAAACAGGGCCGCCGCGGAACCAACAAGCGGACTTCAATATCGCCGCGTAACGACCGGCTGAGCATCTCCTTGAGCTCGGGCAACCAGGCCGCCAGATCGATCACCGTCGGTTGTAGCGTTTGCCGCCGCGAAAACGACAGCAATTGCCGGGTCAGGCTCTCACCGCGCTGGATCGCGTTGACGATGGCGTCGAGAAGCCGCAGTTGCTTCTCGTCGACGACATCGCGGCGCAGCCGGTGCACGCTGCCGCTGACGATCATCAACAGGTTGTTGAAATCGTGCGCGACGCCGCCGGTCAACTGACCGATGGCCTCGAGCCGCTGCGATTGCCGCAGCGCAATTTCCGCGACCTCGCGGCGATCGGCCTCCTCATAGAGCCGCTGGGTGCGGCGCAGGGTCAAAAACAGCACAGCCAGGATCAAAATGACCGCGGGAAGGCCGTACAGCAAATGCGTGGCCATGCTCGAGAGCCACTCGGCCCGGATCGCGTCATCGCTCACTCCGGCAAGCGCGTAGACCGAAAAGCTCGGTACCTTGCGAAAGTTGATGCGGCGCACGACCCCGTCGATTTCCGAATGCACCGTGTAGAAACCCTGATCGATGCCGCGGTCGATGGCGGTTCGCAACATGCTGTTTTCGCTTAAGCGTTGCGAGCGGTCGTCGGGTGCCGGGTAGCGCGCGAGATAGGAGCCGTCAGAGCGCACCAAGGCAAAGAAATTGCCCGAGCCGCGGCCGATCAGTCGATAAAAATCCTCGAAGTAGCCCGGCAGCACTGCGATGGCGATGACGCCGGCAAAAGTTCCGTCAGGCGTTTTCAGCCGGCGGGAAAGATCGAAGAACTCGCCGCCGCCGCTTCCCGGCAGTTGCGGCAAGCGCATGCTGCTCACGTAGGTTCCCGCATCGCCCGATCGCTGCGCTTCGAAATAATCCCGATCGCTGAAGTTGACGTCATCAGGAATGATAGGAGACAAACTCCTGACCAGCGGCGTTCCGTCGCGACCGACAATCACGATCGCTTTTAGCTGCGGCATCGTCGCCACAATGTCGGCGAGGCGCTCGTGAAGTTGCGGCGCTTCGGCGCGCATTTGCGCATCCGACATGCCGCGCACGATCTCGTTGACTTCCGCAAACGTGCTGTTGATGGTCTCGAAGACCTTGAGCGCCTGCTCCTGCATGACGTCGAGCGAGCGCCCGATGCGCTCGTCGGCAACATCGTGAAACTCGCGATAGCTGACCCACGCGGCGTAGATGAACAGCGCCGCGGGCAGAACCACCGCGGCGATCATCATAAGTTGCAGCAGGCGAGTGGCCGATTCCCGTGCGCTGCGCATCAAATGCCACATCCGGAACTTGAGTTTGAGCGCGATCCCGACGGCTCGGTTACCAACCGAAGAAAGACCGCCCCAACCAAACACGCGAACAAACGTGCGTTTCAGTCCGAGGATTCAGCGCGCGGAGTGTTCCACATTTTGGTGAGGCGCACACGCGCAATCTCACCGCGCGGCATTGCAATTTCGTGACTGCTCACGCCACTACCCGGCCGGAAATCGGCCGCATTTGCTGATCTCGCCTCGGCGACCGGCTCACTCGGGTTTGAAATTCATCGCTACGCCATTGATGCAATAACGCAAATGCGTCGGCGGCGGCCCGTCCTCGAAAACATGACCAAGATGGCTGCCGCATCGGCTGCAATGCACTTCGGTACGTGTCATGCCGTAGCTGTCGTCGACCGACGTCTCGACTGCGCCGGGCTCCGGATCGTTGAAACTCGGCCATCCGGTCCCGCTTTCGAATTTCTTCTTCGAAGCGAACAGCGGTTGCTCACAGGCGGCGCAGAAAAACGTGCCTGCCCGTTTCTCGTAATTAAGCGCGCAACTGCCGGGCGCCTCGGTGCCGTGCGTGCGCATGATGCGGAACTGTTCCGGGGTGAGGAGCTTCCGCCATTCCGCGTCGGTATGTGTGACCGGGTATTGTTTAGCGTCCATGACTGACCTGCCTCTTCGCCGATAGACATTGCATAATGTAATCGCTCAGTGGCGCAGCACAATCGCACCGGCGCCGGCGCGGCCTCAGGCGGCAGCGATGAAGAGATAGGCGGACTACGGCAGTTTATCGAAGCCTTCGCCAAAGCCCTTGAGGCTCATGGGAAAGCCGATGCCCTCTTCCGGCGTCTGAAAAATAATGAACGTCGAGGTCTGCCCATTGCGCAGTTGCTCGATGAGCTTGTCGTCCATCACGACCTCGGCAACGCAACCGTTCGGCAGGCAGCGCACAAACCCGGCGCGGCCGACATCGGCATTGTCGATTTTCAGTCCCAGCCCCGACGGCAACAATACGCCGAGCGGGGCGACCACCCGCATCAAGCGGCTCTTTTGATCGGTGGTCTTGAGCACGATGACGGTCAGACCGACATTCGGCCTGTCCTCCGCGGTGACGCTTTGCATGAGCGCACACTGTTCGCTCTGCGCCCCAGGGGGCGTGTCGCAGCGAATCTGCCAGTCGCCATGGACCGACCGTACGGCGCCTTGGGCGGCCGCTTGCCCGGCGAACGCGGCAACGGCGATAACCGCGGCGAGCGCAGGGGCAATTGGTCGCAACACAAGCCTTATCGTGAATGAGACCATGATCCGTCCCCTGGTCAGCCGCCGCGCCGCGCGCGGTGACATTTCAAAGCGCCCCGCCGCGAATCACGCTTATCGAACGTCCGGCAAGCCTCCCGTACATCCTAAGGCCACACTGTCAAGAGACGAGCAAACCGGCATTGTGGCCCGGCGAAAGGAGCTTAACCGGGCGGGTATGGTATCCCGTTCTGTCTGCGGTGCTTTACGCGGAAGACCGCATTGCGGTAGGGGATGATTTGTGGTTTGACGAGACGACCCCCATCCGCCGATGCCCGGCAAGGGCCAGACCCCTGGCACAAACTCGCCCGGCAACCGGCAGCATCGGGCCGGCGTCGCCCTGGAGACATGCGCTTCGCGTATTCTCCGGTTCGCGGCGTGCCACGGCACGAACCGACCGCGGCGGAAACGAGCGAGAAGCAAGGAGCCAATACCAGATGCATGCGCTCTTCCGCTTAGCACGCTATGCGCTGACCGGAGTCGTCCTTATTGCCATGGGCGACGTGGCGTTCGCCGGCCTCGGCCAGCCGACGCCGTGGCAGCTTGGCCTGCAGGACGCAGCCTCCCCGGTCATGGTCGACATCACCCGGTTTCACGACTTCCTGCTGTGGATCACCGCCGCGATTACGCTGTTCGTTCTGGTCCTGCTGATCATTGTCATGGTGCGCTTTAACGCCAAGGCCAACCCAACACCTTCGCGCACCACGCATAACACCGTCATTGAGCTGATTTGGACCATCGTTCCTGTCGTCATCCTGGTCGCGATCGCGGTGCCGTCGTTCCGGCTGCTCTTTCTGGAACTCGACGCGCCAAAGGCCGACCTCACCATCAAGGCCACCGGCAAGCAGTGGTATTGGAGCTACAATTACCCGGACAACGGCGACTTCGAATTCGACTCGCTGATTGTCGAAGACAAGGATCTGAAAGCCGGCCAGCCGCGGCTATTGACTGTCGACCATGAATTGGTCGTGCCGGTGAACAAGGTCGTGCATGTCCTGGTGACAGGCGCCGACGTCATTCATTCCTTCGCCGTACCGTCGTTCGGCATCAAGATCGACGCCGTTCCCGGGCGCCTCAACGACACCTGGTTCAAGGCGACGACCGAAGGAACCTTCCACGGCCAATGCTCCGAACTGTGCGGCAAGGATCACGCGTTCATGCCGATCACCGTTCGCGTAGTCAGTGACGCCGACTTCGAGAATTGGATCGCGGCGGAGAAAAAGAATGCGGGCCTCGATGGTCCGCCGGCGACACTGACCGCCGCAGCGCATTGACGGCCAGCCGGACGCCGGAAAGAAGACGCACTAACGCAGGAACCGACTATGGACACGATGGTACAAACGGCGCACGGCGACGATCACGGCCACGCTATTCCGCACGGCTGGCGCCGTTTCGTTTATTCGACCAATCACAAGGACATCGGGACCATGTACCTGGTGTTCGCGCTGTGCGCCGGCCTTATCGGCGGTGTGTTCTCCATCCTGATCCGCGCCGAGCTGATGTTCCCCGGCCTGCAGATTTTCCACGAGACCCACTACTACGATGTGATCGTGACCGCGCACGGCCTGATCATGATCTTCTTCATGATCATGCCGGCGATGATCGGCGGCTTCGGCAATTGGATGGTTCCGCTGATGATCGGCGCGCCGGACATGGCTTTCCCGCGCATGAACAATATTTCGTTCTGGCTGCTGCCAGCCTCGTTCGCGCTGTTCGTCGCCTCGATGTTTTTTGAAGGCGAGGCCGGCGTTAACGGCGCCGGAACCGGCTGGACCATCTATGCACCGCTATCGACCTACGGGCATCCCGGCCCGGCGATGGATTTCGTCATTCTCGCGCTGCATCTCGCCGGCGCTTCCTCGATCCTCGGCGCCATCAATTTCATCACCACTATCTTCAACATGCGCGCGCCGGGCATGACCTTGCACAAGATGCCGTTGTTTGTCTGGTCGCAGCTGGTGACGGTGTTTTTGCTGCTGCTGGCGCTGCCGGTGCTGGCGGGCGCGATCACCATGCTGCTCACCGACCGGAATTTCGGCACCACCTTCTTTGATCCGCACGGCGGCGGCGATCCGATCCTGTTCCAGCATCTATTCTGGTTCTTCGGTCATCCCGAAGTTTACATTCTGATCCTTCCCGGCTTCGGCATGGTCAGCCAGATCGTCGCTACGTTTTCCCGCAAGCCGGTATTCGGCTATCTCGGCATGGCTTACGCCATGGTCGCCATTGGCGGCATCGGCTTCGTGGTTTGGGCCCACCACATGTACACCGTCGGCATGTCGGCCAGCGTGCAGGCCTACTTCATCGCCGCCACCATGGTCATCGCCGTTCCTACCGGCGTGAAGATCTTTTCCTGGATCGCCACCATGTGGGGCGGCTCCATCGAGTTCAAGACACCGATGCTGTGGGCGCTGGGTTTCATCTTCCTATTCACTTTGGGCGGCGTTACCGGCGTGGTTCTGGCCAACGCCGGCGTTGATCGGGTGCTGCAGGACACCTACTACGTCGTCGCGCATTTCCATTACGTGCTTTCGCTCGGCGCCGTGTTCGCGATTTTCGGCGGCTGGTACTACTGGTTCCCGAAAATGACCGGCTATATGTATTCGGAGCCCATCGGGAAGCTGCACTTCTGGCTGACGTTCGTCGGCGTCAATTTGGTGTTCTTTCCGCAGCACTTCCTCGGGCTTGCCGGCATGCCGCGGCGCGTTGCCGATTACCCCGATGCGTTCTCGGACTGGAATTTCATCTCCTCGATCGGCTCGTATATCTCTGGGTTCGGCACGCTGGTGTTCTTCTTTGGCGTGGCGCACGCGTTCCTGCGCAAAGTGCCGGCCGGCGCCAACCCGTGGGGCGCCGGGGCGACCACGCTGGAATGGACGCTGCCTTCGCCGCCACCGTTCCATCAGTTCGACACACTGCCCTTGATCCGATGAGCCTGACGACCGCACACGCCGAGCCCAGTATTGCGGGTGTCGGAGACTATATCGAGCTGATGAAGCCGCGAGTGATGTCGCTTGTGGTGTTCACGGCTCTGGTCGGCTTATTGGTGGCGCCCGGCCATTTGCACCCGGTAATCGCTTTCGTCGCACTTCTATGCATCGCAGTCGGCGCTGGCGCCGCCGGTGCGCTCAATATGTGGTACGACGCCGACATCGACTGCCGGATGACGCGCACCGCGGCGCGGCCGATACCGGCCGGCAGGATCGCGCCGGGCGAAGCGCTTGCCTTCGGGCTGACGCTCGCGGCGTTCTCCGTCGTCATTCTCGGACTCCTGGTAAACGTCGTCGCCGCAGCGCTGCTGGCGACAACGATCGCGTTTTATGTGCTCGTCTATACGATGTGGCTGAAACGGCGGACGCCGCAGAACATCGTGATCGGCGGCGCTGCTGGTGCATTGCCGCCAATGATCGGCTGGGCGGCGACGACCGGCGGGCTTAGCCTCGAACCCGTTTTGCTGTTCCTCATCATCTTCTTTTGGACGCCGCCGCATTTTTGGGCGCTGTCGCTCTATCGGACGGATGACTATGCACGCGCAGGCGTGCCCATGCTTTCGGTCGTCGCCGGCCCGGCGGAAACGAAATTGCAGATTCTCGTCTATGCGCTGATCCTAGCGCCGCTAGGGGTTTTGCCCTGGGTCCTCGGCTATACCGGTCTGATTTATGGTGCGGTCGCGGTCACGGCGGGAGCCGCTCTGTTGGTACTCGCGCTGCGGGTGCGGGCCGAGCGGCACGGTTTTGCGGCGAGCAAGCAGCTATTTGCTTTCTCGATCCTCTATCTCTTCCTGATGTTTGCTGCGCTCCTGGTCGACCACATGTATCCGGCGTTGTTCGGTCATCTCGCCGCATGACGATGAGCGGACTCATGAATGAAGATCCGGATCGCGGTGTCAGACTGACCGAACAGCAAGCGCGCGCCCGCCGCGCCCGGTCGGTCGCAATCGCAGTTGCGCTCGGAGTGCTGGTGATCCTGTTCTATATCGTGACCCTAGTGAAGGGACCGGCGGTCCTGGTGCGTCCGCTGTGAGCGGAAGAAATTGTAGAAGCTCATGAGCATGCCAAAAACGTCCGCGCCTCCGCCCCGCCGCGATCTCCTTATCGCATTTTGTTGCGGTGGCCTGGTTGCGATCATGATCGGGATGTCATTTGCCGCCGTGCCGCTTTATTCCTGGTTCTGCCGCACCACGGGTTATGGCGGCACCACGCAGGTGGCAAAAGCAGCTCCGCAGCAAACCTCCGATCGCACCGTCACGGTGCGTTTCGACGCCAATGTGGCAGCCGGATTGCCTTGGCGGTTCGAGCCCGAGCAACGAACCATTGACGTGAAGCTCGGGCAGGTCGTCACCGTCTATTACGCGGTGACCAACGAAGCCGCGCGCGTGACCGCGGGTCAGGCCGGCTATAATGTCAGCCCGTCAACCGTCGGCATCTATTTCGAGAAGATCAACTGCTTTTGTTTCACCGAACAGACCATGAAGCCGGGCGAACGGCGCGATATGGCGGTGGTCTTTTATGTTGATCCGAAGCTGGCCGAAGATTCCGAAAAGGACCGCGTGGACTTGATCACGTTGTCCTACACCTTCTATCCGGTACGTGTGCCGGATCAGGCGGCGGCGAGCATCTTGCCGGGGAAATCTTGACCGTACTTATAAGCAACACTGGCGCGCCGGCGCCGGGCGCCAAGCGGAGACGATGACAATGGCCGATGCTGCACACGCCAAACCGCACCACGATTATCACCTGGTCAATCCCAGCCCGTGGCCGGCGATCGGTGCGACCTCAGCCTTCATTATGGCGTTCGGCTTTATTCTGTGGATGCACCACGTGGTCGCTTACGCGCCAGTCATTTTCGGCGTCGGCGCCATCGGCGTGGCCTACACCATGATCGGCTGGTGGCGAGACGTCATCTTCGAAGCCGAAGTCGAGCACGACCATACCCGGGTGGTGCAGATTTCCCACCGCTACGGCATGATTTTGTTCATCGCCTCGGAGGTGATGTTCTTCGTTGCCTGGTTCTGGGCGTATTTCAATACCGCGCTGTTTCCGGCCGAACTCAAGGACTTCGCGCGCACGGCATTTCTCGGCGGGGTGTGGCCGCCAAAAGACATCCACACCTTCGATCCGTGGCATTTGCCGCTATTGAATACGCTCATCCTTTTGACATCTGGCACGACGGTGACCTGGGCGCATCACGCGCTCCTCAACAACGACCGTAAAGGCCTGGTCTGGGGCCTGGCCTGCACCATTGCACTTGGCCTCTCGTTCACTTGCGTGCAGGCCTGGGAATACGGTCATGCCGCCTTCCACTATTCCGGCAACATCTACGGCGCCACCTTCTTCATGGCGACCGGATTTCACGGCGCTCATGTCATCATCGGTTCGATCTTTCTGATCGTCTGTCTGTTCCGAGCGCTTGCCGGCCAGTTCACGCCGACGCAGCATCTCGGTTTCGAGTTCGCCGCCTGGTACTGGCACTTCGTTGACGTGGTCTGGCTATTTCTGTTTGCCTGCATTTATGTGTGGGGCGCCGGCGTGCCGCTGCCGGAATAAGAAAGCGCCTTCGCTACTTTTCCTGATCCTGGGGCGCGAGCGCAGCGAGCCTCGACGGATGTAGGCCAAGCCAGCGCCCTTCGAGGCTCGGCGCGTTCGCCGAGCACCTCAGGGTGAGGCGAAAGTGATGACTGATAAAACCATCACCACGCTCGCCGGATCGATTATCGCCGGCTTGTCGTGTGCTTGCCCGCGCTGCGGCCGCGGCAAATTATTCCACGGCTTCGTCTCGCTGCGGCCGCGCTGCGAAGTCTGCGGGCTCGATTACAGTTTCGCCGATTCCGGCGACGGACCCGCCGTGTTCATCACGTTTCTCGCGGGCTTCATTGTCGTCTTCGCGGCGCTGGTGACTGAAGTCCTCTACCAGCCGCCGCTGTGGGTACACGCGGCTTTGTGGCTGCCGCTCATCCTTATTGTCACGCTGGGTCCGCTGCGGCCGATGAAAGCTCTGTTGATCGCGCTGCAATATCATCACGGCGCGGCGGAGGGACGCTTCGGCGAGAACAAGCCTTGAGCGCGCCGCCGGAAGCTCCCTTAACGCAAAGCCATCGGCGGCAGCGGTCATGGACCGGTTTACTCGTTCCCGCAATGCTAGCGTTTGCCGCACTCGTCGCGCTCGGCACGTGGCAATTGCAGCGCAAGACATGGAAGGAAGGACTGATCGCGGCGCTCGATGAAAGGCTCGTGGCCGCACCCGCGGCGCTCCCGCAATCGAAGATCTGGCCGACGCTCGATCCCGCGCAAGACGAATATCGTCGCGTTACGTTCAGTGCGAAATTCAAAAGAAACGAGGACGCGCTGATTTATGCATCGGCCTCGGCGTTTCGTCCTGACGTGTCTGGTTTTGGATTGTGGGTGTTCACTCCCGCGCAGCTCGCCGATGGCGGCGTCGTTGTCATCAACCGCGGCTTTGTACCGTCCGACACGAACTGGAAGCCGAATGTCGCGCCCAGCGCGCCTCCCTCGGGCGATATCACCATCACCGGCACCATGCGCTGGCCGGAGCAGCGCGGCTGGTTCACCCCGCAGGACCGGGCGAATGTCTCCTTCGTCCGCGATCCAGCGGCGATCGCCGGGGCCAAAGGCTGGGGCGCAGTTGCGCCGTTCTATGTCGAGCAGGAAGCGCCGCTGCCCCCGGGCGGATGGCCGCAGCCGGGCAAACTCGTGCCAAACCTACCGAACAATCACTTGCAATATGCGGTGACTTGGTACGGGCTGGCCCTGGTGCTGCTCGGCGTATTTGTCGCTTATGCGTTAAGATCGCGCCGCGAGTTGCGGTAGCATCGCGACGAGCCGATCTGCTTCAATTCAGAAAGCGTCACGGTGTTTCGATCTGCACCGGCGCGCCCACATTTCGGCCTCCATCTCGGTAGTTCGTCGGGCCAGAATGGGTCTTCTTAGTGGATCATTTGTTTTCGCGACTAGCGAGATAATCGACAATTGCGGCGACGTCCTCGGCGGCAATCGGCGCCTTGTAAATATTTCGCATCTTGTCGACTTCGCTTTGCCACTCAGCGCGCGAAAGATAAGGCTGCGTCAACACCATTCCCGCTGAGTGGCAAGCCAGGCAATTATTATTGATGGCTTCGGCCCTGTCGCCGCCAGGGAACAGCCGCCCGGGATCTGGAAACTCCACATTGACTGACCGCAACGTCGTACCGCCACCGGATACGGAGTTGAGCGCCGCCGCCGTCGCAGCGGTACTGTCGTCTTTGGCCGACGCCTCACTGCCTAAGACCAATGTTCCGCCGAGCGCGAGGATGACCGGCATCGCCGCAACAAGCGCCGCGCGCACGATTTCGATTGGCTCAAGACGATCAACCTCTTTGGGCACGACGAAATACTCCGTCAGATGATCGAGAGCTCGACGCTTTCGATCACGTTGCGCATAAAGCCACCCCCGTTCCAATTTGGTTTGGCCGGCTGGGCTTCGCCCTGGGTGTTGGTGCAGCGCGCCTGCAGCATGAGCTTCCCGGATTGGGGCGGTGTGATTTGCGTGCTCCACTGACGAAAGCTGTACTTGCCTTCGTCACGGCCGAGACTCGTGTTTTGCCAGCTCTGCCCTTGGTCCGTTGAGATTTCGACCTGCGCAACGCCGCGATCGCCGCCAAAGGCGATGCCGCGCAGCAAGACTGCCGCGCCGGAGCGGACCGGGTCGCCACTTTTCACATTTGTAAAAAACGAGCGCGGCACCATGCGGTTGATCGGAACGCTCTTGAAACCGGTTTGGCCGGGCGCAACGTTCGCGTGCGGCGTGTCGGGAATGCGGTAAGCAGTCGCCATCCAATAGTTGGTGTCCGGCGCGTCGAGCACCTCGATATCATTGAGTGTTTTGATCCAGTAGGTCGAATACCATCCCGGCACGATCAAACGCAGCGGGAAGCCATTGAGCAGCGGTAACTGCTCGCCGTTCATCGCAAAGGCGACCATGACTTCGCCATCGCGGGCGTGATCGATGTCGAGCGACTTCATGAAGTCGGGGGCGCCGTCCACAACCGGTTCGTCCAAACCGTTGAAACGGACGGCAATGGCGCCGGCTTTAACGCCGGCGCGATCGAGCAGGTCGCGTAAGCGCACCCCGGTCCAGCGCGCATTGCCCATCGCACCATTGTCCCATTGCCCGCCGGCGACGCGCGGCTGAAATTGCCCGCGCGAATTGCCCGAGCACTGATTGACGGCCGCCATCTCGACCCGCGGCATGGCGAGAACATCGGCGAGCGTCAGCGACAACGGATTGTTGACATGACCGTGGATCGCAAGTTTGAACGTGGCAACGTCAATTTCCTGTGGAATGACCGCCCAGTGCCAACGTACGAAGAATTGGTCGTTGGGCGTAAACACGCCGCGATCGAAGACTTCGAAGGGCGTTTCCAAAAGCGGGGGCCGCCCGCGCTGCAGGATCATCTGCCCCTTCTGCGGGAAAGCGCTCGTCAATTCGCGCCGGACCGGCTCGCTAGGCAGATCGAGATCGACAAAATCGTCGGCCCTACCCGGCGAAGTCGCCGCCATTGCGGCAAATGCACCTGCCGCATGGAAAAAATGGCGGCGGCTGACTAAGTTTCCTCTAGTGTCCGTCATGACCGCGTGTCCTGCTCGCCAAGTTCCAAGTAAGTCCGCACTGTTCGCTTTAGAATGAAGCTCTGGATCAGTAAATCCAACAGCGTAACGTGGTCAGTTCAATCGCAACACATGATCGATGCCGGCGGTCGTGCAAACAAAAACCCGACTAGCCTTCTATTTACGGCGCTTTGCTGCCGACGCGGACGTAAGCATCTCCAAGAACGCTTGTGCCGCGCGGCTGCAATGGCGGTCGCGGTGCGTCAGTACGTGAAACTCACGTTCCGGCAGACGAAATTCAATTTCCTCGAGTAACCCGGCTTCAAGGCTGGAGACGGCAACCGAGGCGGAAATGACCGTCGCACCGAGACCCGCCTCAGCGGCCGCGCGCACCGCTTCGTTAGAAGGAAGCTCCAATGACACCCGCAGCGCATGCGGCTCAAGACCCAGCCTGGCGAGCGCATCCTCAAAGACCGATCTAGTGCCAGACCCGCGCTCGCGGAGCACCCAGTCAACTTGCGCGAGATCGGTCACGGTCAGCCGTTTTCGCCCGACGAGTTCATGCTCGGGAGCGGCAACAACCAGAACCTGATCGCGTGCGACGATTCTTTGCACGAGCTGCTCGCTATGTACGGCTCCTTCGACAAAGCCCAGTTCCGAGCTGCCTCTCTCGATTTCCGCGACCACTTGCGCGGTATTCGCCATGTTGAGGCGTATCTCGATCTGCGGATAGACCCGTCGGAATGCGACCAAACGAGAGGGCAACCAATAACTGGCAATCGTTTGGCTTGCGTGAATAGAAAGCAAGCCCCGCTTCAGCTCGCCGAACTCGACGAGCGCCAACTCGGCGGCATGGGCGGATGCGAGCACCGCACGGGCCTCCTTCAGAAAAACACGGCCAGCTTCCGTCAGTTCGATGTGGCGTCCAACTCTGTTGAACAGCTTCGTCCCGTGCTGCGCTTCAAGGCTCGCGATGGCGTGGCTGGCGGCGGATTGCGCCAGATTTAAAGCCAATGCGGCCTCGGTAACATGCTGTCGCTCCGCGACAGCGACGAAGACGCGAAGCTGATCCAGAGTCACGGCTGATCTTCCTTCACGCGTTGAGCCCTACGCCATGAATTCCGGATCAATCTGTTTTGGAGATAGTATAGAGCGCAATTCAATATTGGAAAGTTTGGTCGCGGGAGCGCATTTACGGCGTGCTTGAGATGGCGTTGCCATCACGCAAAAAGGAGAACCGCAATGCGCAACAATCAGCATCTGACCCAGTTCCGGAATGCTTTGGCGATCGCTGCAGTGGCTGTCGGCCTGATGGCTGGCGCGAGCCTGCCGGCTGCAGCTCGGGACGCGGATTGCAGGGTTGTGGGGGCGATTTCGCATCGCTGTTACACCTTCCAAAGCGACGCCACCTGGCGCGAAGGTCTCTCCACCTATCACGGCTCGAATGGCGGCTAAGAAGGACTGAAGCCAACAAAAACCCAAAGCCCGCACCTCGCGTGCGGGCTTTATTTCATACAGAGTGCTGCCCACGGCCGACGACAGGGGAAGGCTCGTCATACGGCGAGACCGCCACCTCGACCTTCCTTGTTAAACCCAATTCTCTCCTATACTTGTGGCGTTGTCCGGGACCGGCGCGCCAACGGCCGCCGCAGGTAATTTTCCGGGAAAATCAACATCTTAGCGGCATGGGCCAGATCCCGGCCGGCTCGGAGAATGTCGGTTGCATTACGTATCCACCCGCGGCGGCGCAGCGCCACTTGGCTTCACGGAAGCTATGCTCGCCGGACTCGCGCCGGATGGCGGCCTTTACGTGCCGGCGGACTGGCCGCGTCTCGACCGTGACGCGATTGCCGGATTTGCCGGGCGGCCGTACGCGGAAGTCGTGGTCGAGGTGATGCGTCCGTTCACCGCCGGCTCCGTCCGCGATGCTGACCTCGCGCGCATGGCCCGCGAAGCCTATGACAGTTTCCGCCATCCCGCCGTGGCGCCGCTCACGCAGATCGGCGTGAACACATTCGCGCTTGAATTGTTTCACGGTCCGACGCTCGCCTTCAAAGACGTCGCGCTGCAGCTTTTAGCGCGGCTGATGGATCACGCTCTTGCCGATCGCGGCGAACGGCGGACCGTCGTCGTCGCCACCTCCGGTGATACCGGCGGCGCAGCGATCGAAGCTTTCGCCGACAAGAAACGCATCGACGTGGTCGTACTTTTTCCGAAAGGACGCATTTCCGACGTGCAGCGGCGGATGATGACGACGGCGAAGTCGGCCAACATTCACGCGGTCGAGATCGAGGGCACGTTTGACGAATGTCAAGCCATCGTGAAAGGCATGTTCAATCATGCCGAATTTCGCGACCGGGTGAATCTCTCGGGGGTCAATTCGATCAACTGGGCGCGCATTGTCGCGCAAGCAGTTTATTATTTTACCGCCGCGGTGGCGCTTGGCGCGCCGCATCGTGCCGTCGCCTTCACTGTACCGACCGGTAATTTTGGCGATGTTTATGCCGGTTATGTCGCGCAGCTTTTAGGATTGCCGATTGAGCGGCTGACGATCGCCACCAACGTCAACGACATTCTCGCCCGCGTGCTCGCGACCGGGAATTATGAACTGCGCGACGTGGTAGCAACATCGTCGCCGTCGATGGACATCCAGGTGGCATCGAACTTCGAGCGCCTGTTGTTTGAAGCCTACGAGCGCGACGGCGCCGCCGTGCGCGCGCTGATGGACTCATTGGCACGATCCCGCAAGTTCACGCTGTCGGCGCCTGCGCTCGCCCACATCCGCACATCCTTCGTCGCCGCGCGCGCCGACGAGGAAGAAGTCGCCGCCACCATCCGCGCGGTCAAACGCGAGACCGGAATTTTGGTCGATCCGCATACCGCCGTCGGCCTTGCGGCGGCGGAGAAAGAGCCCCGCGATCCGGCGGTACCGATGGTGGTCCTTTCGACCGCGCACCCGGCCAAATTTCCCGAGGCGGTCGCCGCGGCCTGCGGCGAGCGGCCGGAATTGCCGGACTGGCTTTCGGATCTAAATCAGCGGCCGGAGCGCCTCACGGCGTTGCCGGCGGATCAATCTGCGGTCGAGCGTTTCGTCCTGACGACAAGCCGTGCCGCGCAAGAAGGAGCGGCGGCATGAGCGTTGCGGTGACCAAATTGAAATCCGGCATTAATGTCGTTACCGACACCATGCCGCACCTGGAGACCGCCTCGCTCGGCGTGTGGGTCAATTCTGGCAGCCGCGATGAACGCCACGACGAGCACGGCATTTCGCATTTCCTCGAACATATGGCGTTCAAGGGAACGCGGCGACGGACCGCCCGACAGATCGCCGAAGAGATCGAGGCCGTTGGCGGCGACCTGAATGCCGCGACAAGCGTCGAAAGCACAGCTTATTTTGCTCGCGTGCTCAAAGCCGACGTGCCGCTGGCGATCGACGTTCTTGCCGATATTCTCTCCGAACCGGCATTTGCCCGCGACGATCTTTTGCTGGAGCAGAATGTCATTGTGCAGGAGATCGGCGCGGTCGCCGATACCCCCGACGATCTCATCTTCGAATACTTGCAGGCCACGGCGTTTCCCGAACAACCGGTCGGTCGGTCAATCCTTGGCACGCCGGCGACGGTGCGCTCGTTCGACGGCGCGAAGTTGCGCGACTATCTCGGCCGTCACTACCGCGGGCCCGACATGGTGATTGCCGCCGCCGGCGCAGTCAGTCATGACGCCGTAGTCGCGGAGGTCGAAAAGCGTTTTGCGGGTTTCGACGGCCCAGCCGGTCCGGCGCCGGCGCCGGCGCGATTCGGCGGCGGCGCGCATATCGAAAAGCGAAAGCTCGAGCAGGTGCATATTGCACTGGCGCTGCCCGGGCTCCCGCAAAACGATCCGCAACTTTACTCGCTGCAGATGTTCAGTAACGTGCTTGGCGGTGGTATGTCGTCGCGGCTGTTCCAGGAGGCGCGCGAGAAGCGCGGCCTGTGCTACTCGATCTACTGCTTTCATGTCTCGTATTCGGATGTCGGCATGTTCGGGCTTTATGCCGGCACCGATGCCGGCGACGCCTCCGGCCTGATGCGCTTGGTTGTCGACGAGATCGCCAACGCCACCACGAACATTTCCGAGGCGGAAATTGCGCGCGCCAAGGCACAGATGAAAACCGGTCTGCTCATGGCGCTCGAAAGCTCAGGCGATCGCATCGGACAATTAGCGCGGCAGATGATGGTGTGGGGGCGGCCGATCCCGCTCGAGGAGCTGGTCGAGAAGGTCGAAGCGGTGACGGTCGACAGTGCCCGCGCCGCCGGAAAGGCCCTGCTCGCGCGCGGCAAGCCCGCAATCGCCGTGCTGGGACTGGGCTCCGGACTTGAAAGTGCCGCCGCCATTGTCGAGAGTCTGACCCGTCAAGCGGCATGACCATGGACGGGGATGGCGTTCTTCCGCACCATCAACTTCGCCGATCCGCTGCCCTCCGTGGCCGGCGAGGGTGTCTTGCTGCGGATACCGCAAGCGCCCGACTACGCCGATTGGACCGCGTTGCGCGAAGGAAGCCGGGACTTCCTCACGCCTTGGGAGCCAACCTGGCCCGCGGACGATCTAAGCCGCAGCGCGTTCCGCCGCCGCATCAGGCGGTACTCCGAAGATTTACGCACCGACCAAGGCTACGCGTTTCTGATCATCCGCAGTTCCGACAATGCGCTGGTGGGCGGGTTAACGCTGGCGAATATCCGCCGCGGCGTAGCGCAAGCCGGCAGTATTGGTTACTGGATGGGCCGGCCGTTCGTGCGCCAGGGATACATGACCGCGGCGGTGCGGGCGATCATTCCTTTTGCTTTCACCTCCCTGCGGCTGCATCGCCTGGAAGCCGCCTGCATTCCGACCAATGCCGGCTCGATCAGATTGTTGGAGAAAACCGGGTTCGTGCGCGAGGGTTACGCACGCGAATATCTTTGCATCAACGGTATCTGGCAGGACCACCTGCTCTACGGCCGGTTGAAAGATTCCAAACCCTGATGTCCGCAACCGCGCGCCGGCAAGCGGACGCCTTGGGATGGCCATGGTTTTTTTGCTAGAACGAGCGCCAACGCGATAGTGAAGATTCTTTGGGGCATGCCGGGAACCGATCGTCCAACGAACCCGTATCAGCGCTCCCCGGTCGGGGCCGCGCTTTTGCTCGCCCTTTTGACTTGCGGATGCGCAAGTCAAATGACCGGCGGCAGCAGCACTCCGGCTCCTTCTGACGCCCACACGGGCTTTTCGGGAACAGGCTCGTTCACCGACTTCTTCGCCGGCTCTTCGGCCAAAGGAGCGCAAACCGCGGCCACCGGCCAAGGCGGCGTTACCTGCCCACCGTTGGACGTGCGTCAGGGCGCTTCGACGCTGACGGTTTCGCCGGCCGGCGACAGCTCGGCAATGTCGATAAGGTATCAGGGCGCGTTCGTGCGCATGGCGCGCAACTGCACGGTTGCCGACGGCAACATGACGATGCGGATCGGCATCGAGGGACGCGTCGTTGTCGGCCCCACCGGCGGCCCCGGCGAGGTCGTTGTGCCGTTGCGTATTGCCGTCGTGCAGGAGACCCCCGGTGGCACCAAGCCAGTGACCACCAAGTTCATCCGCATCCCGGTTACGCTCGAAGCCGGTGACAGTCGGAAACTCTTTGCCCATGTCGAAGAGGGGCTGAGCTTTCCTGTGCCAAACCCGGCTTCGCAGCTGGACGATTATGTCGCGTATATCGGCTTCGATCCGCTATCGGCCCAAGCGGCCGAGAAGCCGAAGCCAGCGCCGCGGCCAAGAGTGAAACCAAAGCCAGCAGCGAGCGCGAACTAGTTTCACGCTACACGCCGTTTAGACGGCGCCACGCGGCGAGAACGGCCGGCACCGTTTAATTGAATCTTTTCTTGATGTCTTCAATGCCGCGGGCCAGCAAATCCTCGGCGACTTTGCCCTTGGCGGCGGCACCGAGAATGCGCTCGGCTGCGGAGACCGCGGTATCGGCGGCGGCAGCGCGCACGTCGGCCAGCGCCTGGGCCTCAGCCTGCGCAATCTTCGCCTCAGCCATCTTCGTACGCCGAACGACGAAATCCTCCATTCGCGTTTTGGCCTCCGCCGCAAGGCGTTCGGCTTCGGCCTTGGCGCCAGCGAGGATCGAGGCGGCCTCGGCTTCGGCGTCGCGGCCCTTGCGTTCGAATTCGGCCAGAACCGCCTGCGCCTCCTGCCGGAGCCGCACGGCCTCGTCGAGCTCGGCCTTGATGCGCGCCTGGCGGCTATCGATGCCGTCGATCACCCGGCGATGGGCGCCGAGATAAACGAGCAAGCCCAGAAAAAGGACGAAGCCGAGCGCAACAAAATTTTCCGCTTCAAACATAAGGACTACCCTAGGGCTTGCTCACGTCGCGCAGCGCCGCGGCAACGTCTTGCTGGCTCGGCGATGTTCCAATCAGCCGCTCGACGATAGCCGTCGCAGTCTCGGCGGCGATGCTGCCGACGTTGCTCATTGCGGCTGTGCGCGTGGCAGCAATGGACCGGTCCGCCGCGGCGAGTTTCTCGTTTAGTTGTTCCTCAAGCCGCTTGTTGGCTGCTCCGGCCTCGGCCGCCTGCCGTTCGCGGGTCTCGGCCGCGATGGCCTGCGCGCGATTGCGCGCCTCGGCGAGCGCCTTCTGGTAAGCGGCAGCGGCCGCCTCCGACTGCTCCTTGAAGCCCTGCGCCGCGGCGAGATCGTCGGCTATGCGTTTGCTGCGATCGGCGAAAATCGACGCGATGCGCGGCAACGCGATCCGCGACATCAGCGCGTAGAGCAGGACGAACGATACGACGAGCCAGAGCAGCTGCGACGGAAAGTGCTGCGCCTGAAACGGCGGAAACGCCCCGTGACCCCCGGGCGCTTCGGTATGCGCGGTCGGCTCAGCCATGATGGCTTTAGGCTTTACAGCCCGAACAGCAGCAGAAGCGCAATCAACAGCGAGAAGATGCCGAGCGCTTCCGTGATGGCGAAGCCGAAAATCAGGTTACCGAATTGGCCTTGGGCAGCAGAAGGGTTGCGCAGGGCCGCGGCCAGGTAATTGCCGAAGATGATGCCCACGCCGACGCCGGCGCCGCCCATGCCGATACAGGCAATGCCGGCTCCAATGTATTTTGCGGCGGTCGGATCCATGAGGAAGCTCCTTTTCGAGTTGCAGCAATCGCGCTGTTAATGGCCTGGGTGGATCGCATCGTTGAGATAGATGCAGGTGAGGATGGCAAAGACGTAGGCCTGCAGGAACGCCACCAGAAATTCGAGCGCCGTGAGCATGATCACGAGCAGGAGCGGTATCGCCGCGCCAAACCAGCCGACCACGCCGAACCCGGCGAGCATGATGATGAAGCCGGCAAAAACCTGCAACGTGATGTGACCCGCCAGCATGTTCGCGAACAACCGCACGCTGTGCGAGATCGGCCGCGAGATGAATGACAGCACCTCGATGACCACGATCGCCGGCAGTATGTAGATCGGCACGCCTTTAGGGACGAACAGCTTGAGAAAACCGAGGCCGTTGCGCCAAAAGCCGTAGACCACGACGATGAAGAACACGCTGAGCGCAAGCGTTGCGGTCACGATCAACTGGCTCGTGACCGTGAAGGAGTAGGGGATGAGCCCGATCATGTTGGCGAACAAGACGAACATGAACAGCGTGAAGACGAAGGGAAAGAATTTCATCCCTTCGTTGCCCGCGGAGGAGCGCACCGTGTTGGCGACGAACTCGTAGGACATTTCAGCGATCGATTGCAGACGCCCAGGGACTACCGCGCGCGGCGCGGTCCCGGCGATCAACAACGCCGAAACGAGAATGACGATGATGAACATGAACAGGGCAGAATTGGTGAACGCGAATTGATGATGGCCGATAGTGATAATCGGCGCCCAGTTCTGGATCGTAAATTGATGAATCGGATCGACAGTCATGGTCCAAACTATTTCCGACTGCCCGCGTCGCCGTCTAATCTCGGGCCGGGAACGACTCCGGCGGAGCGCATCACGTTGAGCACACCCGCGACGAAGCCGAGCAAAAGAAAAACAATGAACCCCCAGGGCGAGATACCGAGCAGGCGGTCGATGAGCCAGCCGAGGCCGGCGCCGACCAGCACGCCCGCAACGAGTTCGCTTGAGAGGCGAAAGCCCCTGGCGTAACCGGATGCAGTCGCGGCCCGGTCTCCACCAGAGTCATCGCCGGAAGGGGGTCCCCGGCGCTCGTGCGCCTGACCTAAACCTTCGCCGAGACGCTGGAGTCTCGCGGAGAGGGCGGCCTCATCGGTGTGCGCCTTGTTGCGGTTGCCGTTCTCGCGCGCGTTGTCGCTCATGACCTCGACACTCGCGCGTGCGCGGCAATCGAAACGGGCCCGCCCCTTAAAGCCGCGCGGACCATACTGATTGAGTTTCACCAAGTCAACGCCGAGCCGTTAGACCGTCATCCGGTCTAAGCGCTTGAATCTTATGGTGGATATAAGCTCGCCACGCGACATTCGAGTCTCGATTGTGCGCCGCAGCGCCATTACCTAGAATGACGAGATGCATCCCGCGCGTCGAACGTCTCTGGCGGCCGGACGAAAGAGCCCTCAATGATCAAAAAGACTTTAGCTGGCGCTTTGATCGGTTGGTGTTTACTCGGTCCCGCTCTCGCGGATGACGCGACGCCCGACAATGAAGGCGGCCGCTACGCTTTCAGCAAGCAGGCCGATGGCGTCTTGCGGCTCGATAAACAGACCGGCGACGTTTCGCTGTGCGCTCAACGCACCGTGGGCTGGGCATGCCAGGCGGCGCCCGACGATCGTGCCGTCCTCGAAGACGAGATCGCCCGGCTGCGCCGCGAAAACGCGGCGCTGAAAAAGGATATTCTAGCTCGCGGCCTGCCGTTGCCGGCCGGCGCCATGGCGGAACCTCCGGCCATGAGCGAAAACCGGCACACGCCTGGATTGAATGACAATCCCGACCTCGACCGCGTGTTGGCCTTCGCCGAGCGGATGTGGCACCGCCTCGTCGACGTCATCGCCCGCGCGGAAAAACAAATAAAGGACAAGAGCTGAGCGGTCGACCTTTGGTGCGTACCGAACTCTCCGTTCGCGGCAGTGTATCTGCGCTGACAATTGTCACCGCAACGCTTGCCGTCGAGACGAGCGGCGAGGGCTTTTTCGAAATCACGGCCGCGGTGACGAATTTTCTCGAAGAGATCGACGCCAAGGACGGCGTGGTTTTGTTGTTCATGCGCCACACCTCGGCTTCGCTCGTCGTCCAGGAGAATGCCGATCCGGATGTGCGCACCGATCTCGTCACCGCTTTGCGTCGGGTCGCCCCTGCTGACGCCGGCTGGGTCCACAAAGTCGAAGGTCCCGACGATATGCCCGCGCATGTCAAAACCATGCTCACCGGCATCTCACTCCATGTGCCGGTGACGGCCGGAAAATTGGCGCTCGGCACCTGGCAAGGTATCTACGTCGCCGAGCATCGCGCGCGAGGACACCGGCGCGAGGCGATCCTGCAATTTGTCGGCAGCAAAAAGGGATAAAATCGCGAGGCCTGCGCATTCGTGCGCGAGGGCGTCCGCGAAAACGGGTTACTGGATGCGGCTTAGGTCCTGACCGCCGCAGATGCCGATCGCGCAGCCCTCAATGCGGATGGTCCTGGGGCCGACGTCGAGAAGATGGCCCTCGTAGGTATTGCCATTCTCGACGTTGTAGAGGGTGCCCGACCATTTTCCCTGACTGGTCGGCTGCAGCGACCAAAGCACCGGCAAACCGACCAGCGGCCGACGCCGCAGCGCCGGATCCGGATTGTTTTTGTCGGTCCATGGCTGGCCCGTGGCCGGATCGACGCGGGACTTCGGTTCCGCGATGGTGGCGCAAAGCGTGCCGCCGCAAGAGCCGACGCGCACCTTCGCGCCGTCCTGCGCCAGCCACAGGCCGCGCGGATCGGCCTTCGCGCCCGGGATACCGGCGGCGCCAAAGAGCGTGACAGCCAAGCCGAAGACGAGAGAGCGTTTCAACATCGATCTATCTCGACAAACTCGGTGATCCCGGCGGCCATTATTCCAACCTCGTTATGGCCGAATTGCAAGCCCAATCTCGTGGTCCGCCGGCTCCGCGCCATCGTCAGCGTCAATGCGGGCTGTAGACCGCGCCATACTCTGCGAAGTAAAATGCGCAAGTGGTATTTTCGCATGCCTGTCGCGTGCGCGATCGAATTTTGAGTCATCATCCATTGAGCGCGGCGCACTCTTACTTTCTGTTGATCGCCGACGACCATCCGCTGTTTCGCGGCGCGCTGCGCCAGGCGGTTATGGGGTTGTTCGAGCGGGTCGACGTCGCCGAAGCCGGAAGCTTTGAAGACGTTAGCGACATCCTCGACGGCGGCAGCCGGGACGTGGATTTGATTTTGCTCGATCTCAGCATGCCCGGCGTACGCGGATTTTCAGGCTTGATGTATTTGCGCGCGCAATATCCGAGTCTGCCGATTGTCGTGGTCTCCGCCAACGATGACCCCGCCGTCATCCGCCGCTGCATGGAGTTCGGTGCGTCGGGGTTCATTCCAAAAACGCTGGGCGTCGAGGTATTACGCCAGGCCGTCGGACGCGTGCTGCAGGGAGAAGTGTGGACGCCGCCGGATGTCGATCTTGCCCGCGATTCCGATACTGAAACAGCGGCCACCATCGCGCGCCTTTCGACGCTTACGCCACAACAAGTGCGCGTATTGATGATGCTGTCGAGCGGCTTACTCAACAAGCAGATCGCCTACGAACTCGGCGTGTCGGAGGCGACCGTCAAGGCGCATGTCTCGGCGATTTTGCAGAAGCTCGGAGTCGAGAGCCGCACCCAAGCCGTAATCGCCGCGGGCAAGATCGAAGCAGGCCAATGGCCGCAACAGCCGGCACGGGAAAGCTGAACCGCCTTTGCCGGCGCGCGTCCGGACGCCGGCGGCTTTCCCTCTAAACCCTGCGCTCCCGGGGAACTCGCCATGAACTTGACTGACCTCAACGCCAATTCACCGCAGATGAAACTCGACCCGGCGACACTCCAGGAGCGCGTGCGGCAAACGCCGTGGTTTCACTCCATCGATCTCGGCAACGGCGTTGTCACACCGGGGGGAAAGCCGCCGGCAGTTCATCAAAAGGAATACGCGGCCATCTTCGATCCGGTCCACGTGCGCGCGCGATCGGTGATCGATATCGGCGCCTGGAACGGGGCTTACAGTTTTGAGGCCAAACGCCGTGGCGCGGCCCGCGTTCTGGCCACGGATCATTTTGCCTGGCGCGATCCCGTGCTGCGCGGACGCGAGGCCTTTGAGCTCGCCCGCTCCGTCCTCGAAATCGACCTCGAGGTCGGCGAGCTCGACTTGCCCGCGTTGACCCCGGACCGGGTCGGAACTTTCGACGTCGTGTTGTTTCTCGGAGTATTCTATCACTTGGTCGATCCGATCGCCGCCTTGCAGCAGATCGCTGCGCTGGCGCGCGAGGTGCTGATTGTCGAAACCCACACCGACGCGCTCGAAACGCGCCGGCCGGCAATGATCATGTATCCGGGCAGCGAGCTCGACGGCGACGCAAGCAATTGGTGGGGGCCAAACCCGGCCTGCATGGTGGCGCTGTTAAAGCAATGCGGCTTCACCAAGGTCGATGCGGCGTGGACCAATGTCGGCTACCGAACGATCTATCATGCGTGGCGCACGGACGAGTTGCGCCGCGCCGGTAACGCCGAGGAGCGCGGTATCACCGCCCCCTACCCGCCGTTGCTTCGTGTGAGACGCCGGCTCGGGCGGGTTAAACGATTCTTTGGTCGCGCGTTTAAAGGTGGCGCCGGCTGATCGGAAGCTTCACTCCGCGGCGACGCGCTGCACCCGCCATTGCGTCAGCAGCGCGCGCAACGCCGCGGGCTTGACCGGCTTATTGAGCAATTGCACCGCTGCGATGCGGGCCTCCTCGCGGACCAACACCGAACGGTCCGCGGTCACCAGAATAGCCGGCAAGTCGCCGCCGTGGCGGCGGCGCAGTTCGGTGATCGCGCCGACGCCATTGCTGCCGTCGAGATGGTAGTCGACCAGGAGTCCATCAGGTTCATGGCCGCCTCCGGCGATAGCCGCGAGCGCCGCAGTAAGATCGGTCGCGGTGAGGACGCGGCAGCCCCATCCCCCCAGCAGAACGCGCATGCCGTCGAGGATGCTCGGCTCATTGTCGATGCAAAGGACGGTGGTGCCGGCAAGGCTGCCCGCCGCGGATTTGCGAAGGCTCGGTAATGCTGCCTTATCGACCGCCGCGGAGGCAAGAGCTACGGCAACGGAAAAACGCGAGCCGCGGCCGAACTTCGATTTCAGCACCACCTCACAATCGAGAACGCGCGCGATGCGCTCGACGATGGAGAGGCCGAGACCGACACCGCGCGCCACACGCGCGCCGTGGTCGAGCCGATGGAATTCCTTGAATACGGCACGCCGTTTGGCGTGCGGGATGCCGATACCGGTATCGTAAACTTCAATGCGCAACAGCGATCCGCGGCGGCGGCATCCCACCAGAACGCCGCCGCTCGGCGTATATTTGATCGCATTGGAAATCAGATTTTGCAGCAGCCGCCGCAACAAACGGCGATCGGAATGCACCGCTTGCGTGCTCGGCGCGAATCGCAGCGCCAGCCCTTTCTCACGTGCCAATGGAGCAAATTCCACTTCCAGCCGATGCAGCAATTCGTCGATGCGGAAGTCGGACATTTCCGGCTTCATCGCGCCGGTATCGAGCCGCGAGATGTCCAGCAGAGCGGCAAAAATTTCTTCCACGGCCTCAAGCGAAGCATCGATATTTTGCACAAGATCGCCGTACTCGCCGGCCCGCTGTCGTTCGCTGAGGCTGCTGACGTAGAGGCGGGCGGCGTTCAATGGCTGCAGAATGTCGTGGCTTGCCGCGGCGAGAAAGCGCGTCTTGGAAACGTTGGCGTCGTCAGCCTCGGCCTTGGCGCGCTCAAGTTCGGTGTTGAGCCGCGTCAATTCGCCGGTGCGCTCGCGCACCCGCCGCTCGAGCGTGGCGTTGGCGCGTTCGAGCGCTTCGGCCGCCTTCACGCTCGGGGTGATATCGGTAAAAGTCGTGACCAAGCCGCCGCCCGGCATGCTGTCGGCCCGCACTTCTATCACCAGGCCGCGCTCGGCGATGCGCTCAAGGAACGGCTCGGCTTCTGAGGTGTATCGGACAAGTCCCTGGGCGACCTGCTGATCCAGATCGGCCTCGTGGCCGCCCTGCTCGGCGACGTGACGGAGAATTTCCCCGAGCGTCGCGCCGATACGGGTCAGCGAATGCGGCAGCTCGAAAATTTCGCCGAATTGCCTGTTCCAGCAGACCAGCGCCAAATCTTTGTCGAATACCGCGATGCCCTGGCGCACATGATCCAGAGCGGATTGCAAAACCTCGCGGTTGTAATGAATTGCCGCGTTCGCATCGTCGAGAAGCTTCAGCGCCGCCTTGGTCGATACAGTCCGCTTGCGCAGCAGAAGCGACAGCACGAGCCGCGAGGACGCAGCTCCGATCGCAGACGCCAATAGATATTCGCCGTATTGCAGCAGCTGAAAGTCTGCCTCGCTCTGCGGATCGAGGTTAAGGCGGCGCGACGCGGCGAAACTTCCAAACGACTCGCGCGTGCGTTCCTCGCCGAGATAGCGGGCGACGGTCGCAATAAGCTCTTCGATAGTCACCGATGACCGGCGCAACCGGAAACTTGGCGCCATCGGCGCAAGCGACGTCGGCACGAACACGTCAGCCTGCAACCGCTCAATCGCCGTCGGCCGGCTCCAGAGCGAGCAACCGACATAAAAGGCAAGATTGGCGAATAGGCTCACTGCGACGCCGTGAACGAGCGGCGGCAATTGCAGACCGAACAGGGCCTGCGGCCGTAGCCAGTCAACGCCGAACGGTCCGTCGATCAGAATGCCGGCGTCGGAAATGCTCGGCAGCAACAGCGTATAGGCCCAGACCACGATACCGGCAGACATACCCGCGATGGCGCCGGCCGCGGTCCCGCGCCGCCAAAGGAGGCCGCCAAATACCGCCGGCGCTAATTGGGCGATGGCGGCGAACGACAACAGCCCGATGGCGGAGAGCTGCGCCGGACCGGCGGAACGGTAATAGACGTAGGCAAGAAACAGGATGGCGAAAATCGCAATGCGGCGCACGGTAAGAAGCTGCGCGCCGGCGTTGCCCGACTCCCCAGCTGGGTCGCCGCGACGCGCGAGCGCGAGCGGTATGACAATGTCGTTCGATACCATGATGGCCAGCGCCACCGTCTCCACGATCACCATCGCGCTTGCCGCCGATAGGCCGCCGATGAACGCGATGGCCGCGAACAATTGCGAGTGCGCCTTGAGCGGCAGCGCCAGCACGAACATGTCCGCATCGGTGCCGCCCGCCGGGAACGCGAGCAAGCCCGCGACCGCAATCGGCATCACGAACAAATTGATCAGGACCAGATAGAGCGGGAATAGCCATGCAGCGCGCCGAATTTCCGCTTCGCTGTGGTTTTCGACAATAGCGACGTGGAACTGGCGCGGCAGAAGTACGATCGCGAACAGCGACAACACCGTCATGGCGGCGAAACCGGCCGCTTGTGGCGCCCGCGTCAGCGCCGCCGCCGCTTGCGGATGTCGCCAGGCGTCAGCCAGCAATTGCGCCGGTCCAGGAAACATCACGAAGCTGACGAAGACGCCGACGGCGAGGAAGGCGACCAGCTTGATGATGGATTCGGCGGCGATGGCAAGCATCAGTCCATCCTGATGCTCGGTGGCGTCGGTATGACGGGTGCCGAACAAGACGCCGAAAGCGGCCATCAACAATGCAACAAAAAGCGCAACGTCGCCGACGACCGGTGGCGCCGCGGCGTTGCTGGCCGCTCCGGCGGCGAGAATGGTTTCGACTGAAGCCGACACGGCTTTCAGCTGAAGCGCGATGTAAGGGATCATCCCCACGATGGCGATCAGCGCCACCGTCGCCGCCACCGCTTGGCTCTTGCCGTAGCGCGCGGCGATGAAATCGGCGATCGAAGTGATGTTTTGCGCCTTCGCCAACCGGGCGATGCGCACAATCAGCGGCCAGCCCAGCGCCAGCATCAGCACCGGTCCGATATAGATGGTGAGAAAATCAAAGCCGGTCCGCGCCGCGACGCCGACCGAGCCGAAGAACGTCCACGATGTGCAATAAATCGCCAGCGACAGCGGATAGATCAACAATCGCGCGCGGCTACCGCGGACCAGTTCCTTATGGCGATCGCCGTAGCTCGCGACCAGGAACAGAAAGCCGATATAAGCCAAGGCGATGACAATGGCCACCCAGCCTTGCAGCATGGCGTTTTCCCAATGACGGACGCGCTCTTCGGCACGCTAATTTGTTGTTAAATCATCGCGATAGGCCTGTCCATCAGCCGCCGCGCAGCAAAAACGCCGCCCGGGTTACTCGCGGCGTGTTCCGCATTTGACGGCGGACGAAGCTCGCTGCATTGATCAATCGATCGATGTGGCCTGTTCTTCCCCTGCTTCGCGCCGCGATCGAACCCGCCGAAACGCTTCTGATCGCGGCCGTCGGCGGGATTGCATTCGCGCTACTAGGATTTCCGGCCGGTCTCGTCTCCGGCTCGGTGCTTGCGGTCAGCGCCGCCGCTCTGCTCGGCCGTCCCGTCAAGGTACCGCTCGCGCTGGCGCGCGTCGGCTACGTCATTATCGGCATACAACTCGGCGGGGTCGTGACGCCGGACACCGTCAGGGGCTTTATCACCTGGCCGGGGAGCATCGCGCTGCTGGTTGTCGCGTCTATCGCCATGATCGTGGCGACTGCAAGCTATCTGCGTGTCGTGCACCATTGGGACCCACTTTCAGCGCTGATGGGCGCGAGTCCGGGCTCGATGATTCAAGTGATTGCGCTCTCGACGGAGCTGGGGGCCGATCTGCGCGCGATCGCCATCGTGCAGACCATGCGCGTATTGCTTTTGACCATCGGTATTCCGGCGGGGCTCGCGCTGTTCGGTCTCGTGGCCCCTGCCCTGCCGAGCGCGCGTGGTCCGGCCGGCCTCTCCTCGCTTCCGGAAATGGCGATCATCGTCGCGGTGTCGACCGCGTCGGCGCTTGCGCTGATGCGCTTGCGATTTCCCGGCGGTCTCATTTTCGGCGCCATGGCGGGATCGGGTATCCTGCACGGCACCGGTCTGGTCTCCGCGGTACTGCCGTGGTGGATCGGCGGCGCAGCCGTCATTGTCCTCGGCGCGGTCGTTGGCTCGCGTTTTGCCGGTGCGAGCCCGCGATTCATGCTCGGTTATCTCGGCGCCGCTTTCGGCTCATTCGCCGTCTCACTGACCATCGCCGGCGTGTTCGTGGTGCTGGTGACGTACTTTTTTCCGTTCCCAGTGGCGAATGTGGTGGTTGCCTTCTCGCCCGGCGCGCAAGACACCATGATGGTATTGGCGCTCGCGCTGCACCTCGATCCCGTTTTTGTCGGAGCGCACCATGTGGCGCGCTTCCTCGTCGTCACCATCACGGTGGCGATCGCCGCGCGGCGATTAGCGAAAAAAAAGTGAGAGCTACTCCGCGGCGAGCGCGCGTTGTTTGAACGGCAAGCCGAGCTTTTGCCATACGTCGACGAGGGCTTCGGCAAGATCGTCGATCAAACCGTCGTCGTGATACGGGCTCGGCGTCAGCCGCAAGCGCTCGGAGCCTTTCGGCACCGTCGGATAATTGATCGGCTGGATATAGATGCCGTGTTCGGCGAGGAGAAGATCACTCGCCTCTTTGCAGCGCTCCGGATCGCCGACAAAGATCGGCACGATATGCGTCGGGCTCGACATCACCGGCAGCGCCGCCGCCGCGAGCACAGCTTTGGTACGGGCCGCGCGATCCTGATGGCGGTCGCGTTCCCATTGCGAGGTCTTCAAATGCCGGATCGCGGCGGTCGCCGCCGCGCACACGGCAGGCGGCAGCGCGGTGGTGAAGATAAAACCGGGGGCGTAAGACCGCACCGCATCGATCAGCGCGCGCGAGCCCGCAATGTAGCCACCGAGGCAGCCAAAGGCCTTAGCCAGCGTGCCCTCGATCACATCGATGCGGCCGGCGACACCATCGCGCTCGGAAATGCCGCCGCCGCGCCGGCCATACATGCCGACAGCGTGAACCTCGTCGACATAGGTCATGGCGCCGTAGCGTTTGGCGAGATCGCAAATGCGCTCCAGCGGCGCAACGTCGCCGTCCATGGAATAGAGGCTTTCAAACACAATGAGCTTCGGCCGATCCGGATCGGCCGCCGCCAAAAGCGCCTCGAGATGCGCCATGTCGTTATGGCGGAAGATGACCTTTTCGGTGCGCGCCTGCCGCACGCCCTCGATCATCGAATTGTGGTTGAGCGCGTCCGACAGGATGAGGCAATCCGGCATCAGTTTGGCGATAGTGGAAATGCCAGTCTCGTTGGACACGTAGCCTGAACTGAAAACCAGCGCCGCCTCCTTGCCGTGCAGATCGGCAAGTTCGTGCTCAAGCCCGACCAGAGGATGCGTGGTGCCAGCAATGTTGCGGGTGCCGCCGGCGCCGGTGCCCATGCGGGTCGCCGTCTCAATCATGGCGCCGATCACCTTTGGATGCTGTCCCATGCCAAGGTAATCGTTGGAGCACCAGATCACGACCTCTTTCGCGCCCTCCGGCGAATGCCAGATCGCATGCGGGAAACGGCCGGCAATACGCTCAAGATCGGCAAATATTCGGTAGCGCCGCTCGTCACGTAACCGGCCGAGCGCGTCAGTGAAATATTTACTGTAGTCCATAGAGCCCCGCACGAAACGGTGGCCGCCCTTGCGGCGGCCGACACCTTTTTAGAGTGGTTCCAGCCTGATTGTCGAGATGCCCCCGGGGCGAAAAATTGTCGCGTTTTCGATAAGGCGGCCCGCTAGCAGGCGCACCTTACGCCGCTTCCTTGAATCCTTCGCTACCCGCGCCCACGTGATTCCCCGGTGGTTTCAAGGCAACCACAGAGCGCGGGAGCGGGGGAACGGTCATGAAAGTTGGCATTTTGGGATCGGGCGACGTCGCGAAATCGCTGGCGGCGGGCTTCATCAAACACGGTCATCAAGTCGTTTTGGGAACGCGCGATCCCGGCAAGCTGAAGGACTTCGTGGCGAGCCACCAGGGCGCCCGTACCGCGAGCTTTGCCGAAGCCGCGAAATTCGGTGACGTCGTCGTGCTTGCGGTCAAAGGCAGCGCCGCGGCGGATGCACTGAAGTCGGCCGGCGCAGACAATCTCGCCGGGAAGCCCGTCATCGATGCGACTAACCCGATTGCCGACGCGCCGCCGCAAAACGGCGTATTGAAGTTTTTCACCAATCTCGATCAATCGCTGCTGGAGCAACTGCAAAGCGCATTTCCGGATGCGCATCTGGTCAAGGCGTTCAACTCGGTCGGTAATGCGGCGATGGTCAATCCAGAATTTCCCGGTGGCAAGCCGACCATGTTCATTTGCGGCAATGACGACAATGCCAAGGCGACCGTGCGTGGCATTTGCGAGCAATTCGGCTGGGAGGTCGCCGATATGGGCAAAGCGGAAGCTGCGCGCGCGATCGAACCACTGTGTATGCTGTGGTGCATCCCAGGATTTATTCGCAACGAATGGTCCCACGCCTTTAAGCTGCTGCACAGGTAGCTGGCACGGCGACGTCCACTGGCCGTCCCACCGTCGTCGTCGCCGGCGGCAGTCGAGCGGAAGCTCCGGGCTAGCGCAGCCCGGCCTGCTTCATCAGCGGCAGAACATCCTTCTGGAACGCGCGCATGCCGATCTCGTATTGTGCCCATGACAACAGGGTTCCATCGAGACCGATATCGACCAGCTTGGCGAAGCTGTCGACTATCTTTTGCGGCGTGCCGATCAGCGGATAGCCGCCCCACCCGGCGATGAAATGTTCTTTCATCGCTTTGATCATGTCCGGGTTCAAAATTTGCGTCGTCAAGCCCATGGTGTTGACCAGATTGGTCACCGCTTCCCAATCGCCCTTCTCATGAACGTAATAGCGATAGAAATCGCGGGCTTCTTTCTCCGTCTCGCCCTGAACCATGTAACTTGCGGCCCAAACCTGAACGTCGCGGCCGTATTCCTCGCGCGCTAGCTTCTTGTATGCACTGACCAGCGATTTGGCGTGTTCGTGGTCCTCGGGATTGAATAACACGAACGCAACATCGCAGTTCTTCGCCGCAAAATGCCGGCCGCGCTCCGAACCGCCGGCGTTCATCAACACCGGATACGGCTGCTGTATCGGTTTGGGCTGCAAATGGCCGCGCTTGATGTTGTAGAAGTTGCCGGAAAAATCGAAATCTTCGTCCTCGATCCAAAGCCGCTTGACGATCTGCAGCCATTCCTCGGCCATCTCGTAGCGCTTGTCGTGTTCCATCAGCGGCGCGCCGAACATTTCGATCTCCGGCTTGTGCCAGCCGGTGACGATGTTCAATGCAAAACGGCCGCCGGTAATGTGATCGACGGTCTGACCCTGCTTGGCGGCCATGATCGGATGAATCGTCGGCACGTGCGAGGTGGCGAAAATTGCCGGATATTTGGTCGAGGCGCCGATGCCAGCGGCCCACGAGAAACATTCGAACCCGGCGCCGTTGAAATTCGTCTTGCCACCGAACCCTTGCCATCGGCCGACAGGAACCAGAGCTTCGAACTCCATGGCGTCGCCTAGTTGCGCCAGCGCCAAGGTGCTGGGCCAATCGGCCTCAAGAACTCCATCAATTGTCGTAATCGCGCAACCGCCGCTTAAATTCGTGCAGAAGGTCGCAAGCTTCATCTTGCGATCATTGTAGAGCGGGCTCGTCGCCCGCTTGGTCGCCTCAATCTTGGCCATTGTGTTCACGAGGTCCTCCCGATTGCTTTTGTCGCGAGTTCTTATTGCAACGACGTCCCGGCATCCCTTCAGCGATATGTCATGCACTTGATTCGACGGTATCTACACCGCTATGCAATTGGCTCCTGCCGCCGAAGTCGTTTTACTCTCAAAAACACGCGCGGAAACCGGGGGAAAGCCAGATGACTGGATTGCAAGCCCATCTCGAAGATCTCGTCATCGCTAACCGTATCTTGGCCCACGAAAACGTCGTGGATGGATTTGGTCACGTCACCCTTCGGCATCCCGAGCGGCCCGACCGGTTCTTTATGTCACGGTCGCGCAGCCCCGAACTGGTGACGCTCGACGACATTATGGAATTCGATCTCGACTGCAATCCAATCGATCAGCGTGGACGGGTGATGTACGGCGAACGCGCGATCCATGGCGCGATCTTCCAAGCACGCGCCGATGTTAATTCCGTCGTCCACAACCACGCCCACGAGATCATTCCGTATTCGGTGACGAAAACGCCGATGCGGCAAGTGATCCATACCGCCGGCGGCATGGGCGGCCACGTCCCGGTTTGGGATATCCGCGACGACTTTGGCGATACCGACATGCTGGTCCGCAACCTGCAGCAAGGCCGGAGCCTGGCGAAAGCGCTCGGCGGCAATGCGGCGGTCCTAATGCGCGGCCACGGGGTTTCGGTCGTTGGCCGATCCGTTCGCGATTCCGTGCGCATCGCCGTTTATCTCATGGTCAACGCGCGCTTGCAGACGCAAGCCATGCGGCTCGGCGACGTCACCTTTCTTTCGGAAGGCGAAATCGTCCAAACCGCCGAGATGTCGGGATCGCCGCTCGCGTCCGACAGGATTTGGGAATACTGGACGCGGCGAAGCGGGTACGTTTCAGACGCTGACACTAAGGCGCGATAGAGCGAGTGTAATCTTGATGCTCTCCAGAGCTAATCCGCCGTTCAGAGCGGAACATATCGGCAGCCTGTTGCGCCCTCCCGCTCTCCTCGATTTGCGCCGGCGGTTCGCGCGCGGTGAAGCTAGCCGGGATGAATTGGCCGCGGCGGAAGATCGGGCGATCACCGAGGCTCTCGCGCTTCAGGAGCGCGTCGGTCTGAAGGTTGCAACCGACGGCGAGTTCCGCCGCCGTTCCTATCACAGCTTCTTCTACAGCCAGCTCGGCGACATCACCATCGATGTTGCGGGCGCAGCCTCCGGACAGGCCGGCACTCGCGCCGATCAACCGGCGTCGCTGATCAACAGCCGAGTCACATGGACCAACCCGATCAACGTCGCCGACTTTAAATTTATCGAGGCCAACACCAGGCTTGTCCCCAAAATCACCATACCCGGTCCGTGCGCGCTGCATTACCGCGGCGGCGATGCCGCCGTGCTGGCGAGTGCCTATAAAGACGTCGATCAATTCTGGGACGACATCGTCGTAGCATTTGGCAAGGAATTGACCGCGCTGGCGCGCGCTGGCTGCCGCTATATCCAAATCGACGAAACCGCGTTCGCGAAGTTCGGCGACCCCGAGGTACAAGCGGCACTTGCGGCGCGCGGCGACGATTGGAATGCGCTGATCGACAAGTACATCGCCGTCACCAATCGGATACTGGGCGAAGCGCCGACGGAATTGCGGGTCGGTATGCACTTGTGCCGCGGCAATCGCGGCGGCCGCTGGCATGCCGAGGGCAGCTACGATGTGGTCGCCGACCGATTGTTCAACGCGCTCGATGTCAAGTTCTATTTCCTGGAATACGACTCGCCGCGCGCGGGAACGTTCAGTCCGCTGCGGTTCACGCCGCCCCACAAAAGCGTCGTGCTCGGAATTGTGACGACCAAGACTTCGTCGGTGGAGAGCAAGGCCGACCTCACGCGCCGCCTTGACGAGGCGACAAAATATCTAAGCCTCGATCAGCTCGCCATCAGCCCGCAATGCGGCTTCGCCAGCGTCGACACCGGCAATCCGATCTCGGCGCAAGCGCAGGAGCAGAAGCTGCGTCTGATTGTCGAGTTCGCGCGCGAGACGTGGGGCGACAGCTGACGCGACGGCGGCCTGTGAATCGGCCGGGTTACCCCGGCCGCGCGTTATGATGAGCTCGTGTCGCGCTTTACCGGCGTTGGCCGGTGCAGTCCGCCCATCAGCGCCGGCTGGAACAGCGCCGCCGAGGCAAGCGTGCAAACCAGCGAGAGCGCCAATAGCTTGCCCATGCTCGATATGCCGGGCTGATTAGACAGCCACAGGCTGCCAAAGGCGGTCGCGGTCAGGAGCGTGCTGTAAAACACGGCGCGCGTCAGGACCGATTCCAGGAAGTTGCTTTCGCCGCGGCGCCACGCGGTCACGTAGTAGATCTTGAATGCCACGCCGACACCGAGCAATACCGGTAACGCGATGATGTTGGCGTAGTTCAATTCGAATCGCGTCAACGCGCAGATTTCGAGCGTAACGAGCCCGGCGACAATCAGCGGAGTGAGCGTGACCAGAACGTCGGTCAGACGCCGCAGCACAATCCACAGCAAGATCGCGATCGAAAGAAGAGCGAGTCCGGCCGCCTCGGCAAAAGCCGTAACGATGGTGTTGCCCCATTCGATACTGCCGATGGCTTCGCCCGTCGCGGTCGGCTGCACGGCCAACACCGCCTGCGCAAACCGGCCGATTGTCGCGTTGTCGTTGGCGTTGCCCTTGGGCCAGATTTCGATCCGCGCCCGGCCGTCCGGGGCGATCCAATCGTGGACCACTTCGGGTGGCAGGTCGCTGTGGGTAATCGGCCCGGCCGAGAGACTTTGAGCGATGTCGCCGAGATCGACCTGAAGCGGACGGATAAAGGCGTCGGTGGCGCGCGTGCGTTGCGCCGCGTCGGCATGCGCGAGTTTATCAAGGTCGGCGGCCAGGCGCCGCGCCGCATCGGCAGCGCCGCCGCTATTCTGCTCGGCAATATCTTGCAAGGCCGCGACGCTCTGCTCCAGTGCGGTGACATTTTCGGCATCGCTCGGAGCCGGACGAGCCGGACTCGTCAAAGCCGGCGCGAGCGTGTCGTGAGTTTTTTTGATGAGCGGCAGCTTTTGATCCTGACCCGACGGAACGAAGCTGTCGAGAGTGAAGGTTGTGGCTACCTCGGGCAGCGCCCTGAGCTTGGCCACCGTCTCGTTAACGTCGGCAGGCGGGACCAAAATCTTGGCCGTGCTCAAAGGTATTTCCTTGCCGAGCCGGTAAAGCGAGACCAAGGCGGGAGACGTTTGTTTCTCCAAAGCCAGCGGATCGAAATTGAAATGCAACCAAAAAAGCGATGGCGATCCGGCGACGACGATAGTCACGGTGGTAATGATCACCGCGATCCGGTGGCGCGTCAGGAACGCGTCCGCCCTCGCTAACGATGGCAGATTAAGCGGCTTCGGCTCGGGCGGAGGATTGACGGCGCGAATAAGCGCCGGGAGCAAGGTCAGGCTCGTCGCGTACGCGACCACCATGCCGAAGCCGGCAATAATGCCAAGCTGCGCCAATCCAGTGTAAGCCGTGGGGGTGAAGGACAAGAAGCCCGCCGCCGCAGCACCGGCCGCGAGCGTGAGCGGAATACCCACCCAGTCGGCGGAGCCGACAAGCGCGCGGCCGAGGTCGTTCTTGTCATGCCGTTCGGCGCGATAGCGGACGGTGTATTGAATCGCAAAATCAGCGCCGAGACCGACGAAGAGAACGGCGAAGGCGAGTGAGATCGGGTTCAGCGCGCCGACCATCAAAATGCCGCCGGCGGAGGTGACCAGGAGCCCGACCGTCAGATTGATCACCGCCGCCGCAACAAGCCGCAGCGATCGCAGCGCCAGCCATAGGATCGCAAGTATGATCGCGCCGGTCACGACGCTGTTGAGCACAATACCCTCGTGCACGCCGGAGAATTCGTTGTCCGAGATGACGACCGGCCCGGTGAGACTGACGTCCGCTCCGAACTTTTGCTCGATGCCGCTTTGGGTGACGATATCGCGAATGGCGGCCGTCGCTCGACCGCCCGGCTCGAGTGCATTGTGATCGAGCACCGGCCAAACCTGAACAAAGCGATGCAGCTCGAGCGGCTTTGGATCGCCCTGCGACAAGATCCGCCAGGAGAACTCGGCGGGCTCGCCTTTCGCCAAATCCTCAAGCGTTGTAGCCGCTGCACTCAATGGCCGTTGCAAGTCATCGAATGGCAGCAAGTCTTGCTGCGTTGACAACAACAGTTGGCCGAGCACCCGCAGCAAGCCGCGCAGGCTTGGATCGGTCACGAGCCCGGCAACGAGCGGCTTTGCTTTGGCAAGCGGTTCGGTGAAATGCTCGATCCGCTCGGGCGGCAGATAGAGTAGCCCGTTGCGGCGGAAAAATGGGCTGTCAAATTGATCCGCGACCGAGTGGAATAGACCCGGCTTGTCCGCCAAAGCTATCTCCAGTTCGCGGGCCGCCGCCTTTACCGCTTCGGGAGTCGGCGCACGCACGTCGGCAATAATGAGCTCGACGGTCTGCGGAAATGCCCGCTGAAAATCTATCTCATGCTGACGCCATGGCAGCCGCGCCGAAAGGAGATCGTTGATGTCGGTATTTATTGCAAAATGGCGTCCGGCGTAGACCGCTGACGCGGCGGCAAGAATAAGCCCGGCTAATATGACGCTGCGCGAATAACGAATGCAAAAATCGACCGTGCTCTCAATCCAGGACTGCAACATGCCCGCTCTCTGCCGCCAATGACCATCAAACTCAATGATGCTTGCACTGCTAGCGCGTTAATGGGCCGTGGGCGACCCCCCTCGTGGATCGATAATCTCGGCTTCAGTGAGTTTGAAGCGGAACGGTGGTGCTGACGGTCGGACTTTTGGAAGTGGCAGCCAAGTAAGCATGGATCGCCGCGACCACTTGTGCGCCCTCGCCGACCGCCGCGGCGACGCGCTTGACCGACTGTGCCCGCACATCGCCGATAGCAAATATTCCGCGCCGCGTCGTTTCTAAAGGATGACGGCCGGCGGCGGCATCTTCGCCGGTGAGAACAAAACCCTTCGCATCGAGCGATATTCCGGATCCGCGCAGCCAATCGGTGTTGGGTTCGGCGCCGATAAACAGAAACAAGTGCCTGATTGGCCGGCGCACTTCCTGGCCGTTTGCGCCTACGCGCCAGCGGACCGCTTCGAGGATGCCGTCACGCCCTTCCAGACCGCTGACGACTGCACCGGTGACAACTTCTACATTGGTGAGGCCGCGCACGCGATCAACCAGGTAACGCGACATCGTCTCGCCGAGGTCGCGGCGGGCCAGCATCGAGACTTTGACACCTTGGCCCGCCAGGAAAACGACAGCCTGACCGGCCGAATTTCCTGCGCCGACCAATGCGACTTCCTGATTGGCGCAAAGCTTTGCTTCCACCGGCGACGCCCAATAATGCACGCTTGAGGACTCGAAGCCTTCGAGGCTCGCGACGTCAGGCCTGCGGTAGCGCGCGCCGGTCGCGACAACCACGGAGCGCGCGCGCACCTCTTCACCGGTTTGCAACTTCAAACTGAAAAGACCTGACGCATTCTCACCCGCGGTGATGCTCGTCGCTTCGTCCGGGATAGCCATTTCGGCTCCGAATTTCTGCGCTTGATTATAAGCGCGCGCCATCAGCGCCATTCCGGTGATCCCGGTGGGAAAGCCCAGATAGTTTTCGATTCTCGCCGATGCGCCGGCCTGACCGCCGAAGGCACGGCAATCGAGCACTAAAGAGGAGAGGCCTTCCGAGGCGGCGTAGACGGCGGTGGCAAGTCCGGCAGGGCCGGCGCCGACGACAGCCACGTCAAAGATGCGATCCGCAGCAATCGGCCGCACCAAGCCGAGGCAACGCGCCAGTTCATTCACGCTCGGATTGCGCATGAACGTTCCGCGCGGACACACAACGATAGGCAACTCTCCGGGATCGATGTGGAAGCGTTCGATCAGCGCCTTGGCCGGCGCGTCGGTTTCCGAATTGAGAAACTGATGGGGATGAGCGTTGCGGCGGAGAAATTCCTCCAGCCGCAAGACGTCGCCATTACCGGCACGGCCGACAATAATCGGACCACCCGCTCCCCCTTCCCGTAGGATGCGCATGCGCCGCAGGATCAGCGCACGCATGATGATCTCGCCGAGCTCGGCTTCCGCGATCAACAACGCCCGCAGCCGCTCCGGCGGAATGATGAGCGCCTCGACGGGACCGCTTGCTTTTGCATCCACCAGTGCTGGACGGCCGGCAAGCTGCGCGAGCTCGCCGAGGAAAGCACCCTTCTCATGCGTGATCACCGGCTGGGATTGACCGAGAGTGACGTGTTCGGTGACTGCGATCTTGCCGGCAAGGACGACCATCAGGCCGGGAGCGACTTCCCCCGCCGTCATGATCTGTTCGCCATTGGCAAAGGAGCGCACCTCACCGAACCGCCGGATGCGCTCGATCTGCAAAGGATCGAGCTTCGGGACCATTTGATCCCGGCGCTGGTCGAAGAGCGATGGCGTCGGCACGGTTGGCATGAGCAGACCAAAAAACGTCAAGAAATTCTGGTGCTGCCGGTCAGGATTGAACTGACGACCTCTCCCTTACCAAGGGAGTGCTCTACCACTGAGCTACGGCAGCGATCGCCGGTGAAATGGGAGACCGAGACGATGCATTGCCGGTAAGCGCCGACAATTGCCGGCGCAGTATTAGAACTCTGAGGCGAGCTTATCCAGCCCCATAACATGGGCGAGATTGCGCACTTCGCTCTTTTGCTCCTCGGAGAAGCTCATGATCAGCGGCACCGCCGCCGATTTGAGCCCCTGGACCGCGTCACTGTCCGGATCTAGCGCGGCCAAATCCGCCCCGCGATCATCGCTGTGCCGACGCGCGACTTGCGCCTTGGCGTAGGCAATGTTGCGCAAGGCCGCCTCGACCGCCGGCCACATGCTTTCCTGGTCCGGCGTCAAGTGCAGCCGCGTTCTTATGCTGGCGATTTGGGCGTCGTTGAGGAGGAAGCCCGGCCGGCCGCCGCGTCGGGAAGTAGCGTCAGCTTCGGCTTTCGGCGCGGGGCGCGCAGCGTTGGCCGTGGCCACCTTCGCTTCCCTCTTTGCCGGAACGGCAAGCGCGACCGGAATAGCCCGGACCGGCGTGGTCTCGGAGGCCGATGGGGAAACCGTTATTGCTGGCGATGCCGGTTGCGGTTGGGACGGAACTAGATGCGGACGCGTGTCGGGAAACATCGGCTCAGGACTAAAAAGCGCCAGATCTTTGTCCCCCAATATCATCGGGGGGGCGCCGACAGCCTTCACCGCGATTGGCTGATCGAGATCTGCTTCGGGGAACCGGAGCGCCACGTTCGCCGACGGAGAAAGATCGGCGGCTCTGGATTTGATTGCCTGCCAATTGCCCAGCAAAAAACCGGCAAAGATTGCAAAGCCAATGCCCAGCCAAAGGCCGGGTCTTACCGCACGCACGCGCCACATCACCAAGCCCCTCCCCCGCGAATACAGGGTAAGCATTTCCTTTCAAATGAGGCTTAATTTATGACTATGTCGGGGATTTTTCTCGGCGGATCAATAACGCCGCCGGGCGTTTGGAACTAAAAAGGCCCGGCGTCACCGCCGGGCCGATTTACATTCAGGTCGCTACTGGAAAGTTATCGGGTCAAGCCGCCTCATCTTCGACGACGGCTTCTTCCTCGGCTTCCGCGACCTCAGGCTTCGGACCGCGATGCGGGCCCTTGGCCAGCATGCCCTCGATTTCCTTGATCGCTTCGGTCTCGGTAATCCGTTGCACGGCCGAGACTTCGCGCGCGAGCCGGTCGATCGCCGCCTCGTAGAGTTGCCGCTCGGAATAGGATTGCTCGGGCTGCGACTCCGACCGGAAAAGATCGCGTACCACCTCGGCGATCGCCACGATGTCGCCGGAATTGATCTTGGCTTCGTATTCCTGCGCCCGGCGTGACCACATCGTCCGCTTGATGCGGGCACGTCCCTTAAGCGTCTCGAGCGCCCGCTTGACGATGGGCGTCTCAGCAAGCTTGCGCATGCCAACCGAAGCGATTTTCGATGTCGGCACCCTCAGCGTCATCTTGTCCTTGACGAAGGTGATGACGAAAAGCTCAAGCCGCGCCCCCGCGATTTCCTGCTCCTCGATCGACACAATTTGGCCCACGCCGTGGGCCGGATAAACGATGAACTCGCTGGTCTTGAAGCCTTGTCGCTGAGTCGTCTTCTTCGCATTCATTCCCAAAGTTGCTCCTTCCGCCTCGGGCTTGCGCCGATTGACGGGTTTCGCCGCGGCCGCCGTTGCCCGCACAGGCCGGCGCGTCGACTGTGATGGCCGCCGGCTGGGGCCGGAGGCCGGTTTTTTTATCTTCCGGCGCATACCGGTCGGGCTTTTCTTCGTACGATGACGATGACGAGTTTTCTCTGCCACTGCTCTCGCGTGGGTCTCACGCCTCTTTTGACGGTTCCTCGAAAACACCCCCTGAAAAATATGCTCCCGTCACGCGCGGGAGCCTTTTGGGGGAGTTATTCATTTCACGGCGCGTTTATAACACATTTTCGGCCAAAATCAAAGCGTTACGGCATTGCAAAAACGTCGCATTGCTGGGAAAGTTAAGGCCGATAACTAAGAGTTGAATTAGTCGCCGGTGCCCGGATTCGGCGAGAAATACTGCTCGAATTTCCCGCTAACGCCCTCAAATTCCTTGGCGTCGGCGGGGGGCTCCTTCTTGGCGGTGATATTCGGCCACGACTTGGCGAATTCCGCGTTCACGCTCAACCACTTCTCCACCCCGGGCTCGGTATCCGGCTTAATCGCGTCAACCGGGCATTCCGGCTCGCAAACGCCGCAATCGATGCACTCGTCGGGGTGAATGACCAACATATTCTCGCCCTCGTAGAAGCAATCCACGGGGCACACTTCGACACAGTCCATGTATTTGCATTTGATGCAATTATCGTTGACGATGTAAGTCATCCGCTCACTCTGGACCTTGTTTTTCGGGCCATGCTCCTATCGCAGGGCTTATTGGCGCGCAAGTTGAGCCGTGCGGACGGCCCCACCACTCGAGAACGCCAGCTCCTCATATAGGGTTGCGCCGGTGACGGCCGGACCCCGCCGCTCGACAAATCCTTGCACTTTGAGCACGCGGACCCTGTGTTGAAGGGCGACGGTAATCACGTCGCCGATGCGCACGGCGCGGCTTGCCGACCGGACCCGCTGTCCATTCACCCGCACATAGCCGGAATCGACAAGGGCCGCAGCGGCACCGCGGGTGCGAGCAAGGCGCGCGTGCCAAAGCCATCTGTCAATCCGCTGACCCTCCCTAGTGGAGCGGATTTGACATTCGCTACCCACCGGACCGCGGCCTCGTGAAGCGAACGTCAAATCCAAAGCTCCACTAGCATTGATATTTGCTAGTGGCCCTTTGATTCGAACATTCGCATGCGAACCTGCCGAGACGGGATGCGAACGTTAGAATCGGGCCACTAGGTGCCTGCACTTTCAGCGGCGCTCCTTTGCGTCAGCTTCAAGCTGCGCTTTGAGCGCCGCCAGCTTGGCGAAAGGTGAATTCGGATCCGCCGCTTTCTCGCGCGCTTCGCGCCGTTCCGAGCGATAACGGTCGTGACGTGGCGGGCGCGCGCCCTGTCGTTCGTGGCGCTCGGGCCGCTCGTGGCGCTGCTGTTCGGCGCCTTGCCCGCGGCGATCTCTACGATGCGGCCGGCGCGCCGCCTCGGCGCCATTTTGTTCGGCAGCCTTGGGCTGTTCGCCCTCGGCGGGAGCAGCAGAAGGCGCGGCGCTTTCGCTGCTGACGGTTTCGACCGCGCCGCTGCGCCTGTGGGCACCTTCGCCTCGTGCTGCGCCATGGCGCGCATGGCGATGCTCGCCTCGGGGACGGCGGCGTCCCTCCGGGCGGCCTGGCCGCCAGACCTCGATCAATTCCGGTTCGGCTGGCGGCGCGGCCGTCGCCGAGCCTGTTTCAGCGGGCAACGCGACGTGTGCCGGAGGTAGCGACGCGGTTTCGGTGTGTTCGATAGCCGCGCTTGGCGGCGGCTCAAACTCGACGATTGGGTCCGCGGCGAGTTCAGTCGGAGCGATCGACTCCGCGGGCGTCCCAACGATTTCGGAAACGTGTACTTCCTGAGAGGTCAACTCAGAAGGCGTCTCGGCGACTTCGGAAGCCCCAACTTCCTCGCCGCGCGGCGCGGCTTCCTCGTTACTCGGCGTCGTCTCGACAGGCGGCGCGCTTTCCAAAGAAGTTTCGGCGTGGATCGCCGGCGGCTCCGCTGGAGCATCTGTGGCTTGCTGTTGCGTCTCGCCCTCCGGCGCGGCGGCAACCGCGGCGGCCAGCGGCTCGGCAGCTTCAGGCGGTTTCGGCCGTCGCTCCACGCGATAGCCCAGCGAACGCAACACCGAGGCAAAATCTTCGCCGGAAGCGCCGATCAGCGACGTCATGGTGTTGACCACGGTAAAGCCGCCACCGGCAATCGCACCCAGCGGCTTTTGTCCCGTGACGCCTTCACGCCATGCGAGCGCCGGGCGGATCAAATCGGCAAGGCGTTCCAGAATATCGACACGCACCGCGCGCTCGCCGCATACCCGATAGCCGGCAACGCGGTAGAGGCCACTGTCGATTTGCCGATTGACCGGAGAAGACGTGCGGCCAGAGCCTGCGAGGTGCAACAAATCGTCAAGCCCGGCGCTCTCGGGGCCGTCATGCGTCAGCGCCCACAATTGCGCGGCCAGAGCGCGTGGCGCGGGCTTCAAAAGGAGCGGAAGGTAGATGTTGTAAGCACCAAAGCGCACGCCGTATTTGCGCAGGCTCGCGCGATCCGGCTGCGGCAATCCTTTGACTTCCTCGGCGACCTTCACCCGATCGAGCACGCCGAGCGCTTCGACAATCTGGAAAGCGATCCCCCGGGCGATACCGCTGATGTCGGCCGCCGCCGCAAGTCCGAACAAGGGCCCGAGCAACCTTTCAATGTACGACTTGACCCATTTATCGAGCCGGGCCTCGACCGCTTCGCGCGGCGCGCCGGTCAAATGTTCGTCGGCAATAATGCGCACGCGTGGGCGCAAAGGCTCCTCGCCGGCGACGAGCTTGCCGACGGCGGCGCCATTCCAGCGGATAGCGCCGTCGGCGGCGAGGATGATTTGCCGGTCGGGAACTTCCGCGAGCTTGGTGGCGCGGTTCGCGATCTCGCCGGCGAGAGCTTTCTGCGCCGCGTTTTGCAGCGCTTTTGCTTCCGATCCACCCGATGAAGCGTCCGGCACGAAGATGAAGCCGTCGAGGCGGCCGATGACGTGGCCTTCCACCTCCACTTCGCCGGTCTTGCTCATAGCCGGCTCGAGCACCGCGTTTTCGCGGAGCCGGCGCATCAGCGTACTGGTACGCCGGTCGACGAAGCGCTCGGTGAGCCGCTCGTGCAGCGCGTCGGAGAGTTTGTCTTCGATACCGCGCGTGACGCCCTGCCAGTGTTCGGGATCGCTTAGCCAATCGCGCCGATTGGCGACAAACGTCCAGGTCCTGATGTGGGCAATGCGATTAGAAAGCGTGTCGATATCACCGTCGTCCCGGTCGGCGAGTGCTACTTGCTCGGAGAACCAGTCGGTCGGAAGGGCGCCTTTGCGCTGGAGGTGCGAGTAGAGCGTAACCGCGAGTTCGGCGTGCGTTGCCGGCGCGATTTTTCGGTAATCAGGAACTTGGCAGACTTCCCACAACCGCTCGACGTCGGTTTGCGTGCCGGTGACGGAGCGGACTTCGTCGTCGCGCGCGGCGTGGTCGAGGACAAGCACATCTTCGGCGACGGGCGCCCGCGTCATCGTCGCCTCAGTCGGCACCGTGGCGAGCGTCGCTTGCAATGCGCCGATCGAGGAAAAATCGAGATCCGTGTTGCGCCATTGCACAATCTTGACCGGCTCGAAGTTGTGGGACTCGAGCGCTTGCGCCACCTCGTTCTCAAACGGCGGACATCGTCCGGTCGTGCCGAAGGTGCCGTCGCGCGTGGCGCGGCCGGCGCGACCGGCGATCTGGGCAAGCTCCGCCGGATTGAGCTTGCGAAACTGATAGCCGTCGAACTTGCGGTCGGCGGCAAACGCGACATGGTCGACATCGAGATTAAGACCCATGCCGATGGCGTCGGTCGCTACCATGTAGTCGACTTCGCCGGCCTGGTAGAGCGCAACCTGCGCGTTGCGCGTGCGCGGCGACAATGCGCCGAGGACGACAGCCGCGCCACCGCTCTGGCGTCGAATGAGCTCGGCGATCGCGTAAACTTCCTCAGCCGAGAACGCGACGATCGCCGAACGGCGCGGCAGCCGCGTCAGCTTCTTCTCCCCGGCAAAGGTCAGTTGCGAGAGCCTCGGGCGGCTGACAATACTGACGCCGGGCAAGAGCCGCTCGATGATCGGCCGCATGGTCGCGGCGCCAAGCACCAACGTCTCTTCGCGGCCACGCCGATGCAAAATCCGGTCGGTAAAGACGTGGCCCCTATCGAAATCCGCCGCGAGCTGAATTTCATCGACGGCAAGGAAGGCGACGTCGAGATCGGACGGCATGGCCTCGACCGTAGCCACCCAAAACCGCGGATTCGGCGGCTTGATCTTCTCCTCGCCGGTCACTAGCGCGACCGCGTCCGCGCCGACCCTTTCCACCGCCCGATTGTAAACTTCGCGCGCCAATAGCCGCAGCGGCAGACCGATCAGCCCGGACGAGTGCGCCAGCATCCGCTCCAGCGCGAGATGGGTCTTGCCGGTATTGGTGGGCCCGAGCACGGCGGTCACGCCAGCGCCGCGGCCGCGCTGCTCGCGGTTGATAGAAGGACTAAAGGAGATCGGCATCAGGGGCCTGATTCACGCCAGGAATTACGCAAAGTCGGCTGCATCTGTATCACAACAACACGCCGGGAAGTCCTGTGTTTAAGATGTGGAACGAGTCTCGAACGAATCGCGGCCGAATCGGCGACTCGCGCCTTGTTCGGCTTCGTTCACCGCGACATATGGCGGCGGCACAGTTGCAAAGTACCAGATCGAGTGGCGAGCGCAGTTCCGGCAATCGACAATTCGTCCAAAATCTTAACGCGCCCGCGGACCGCAGAACTTTCGGGGAGTCAAGAGCCACCGTCCTGTGGATAATGGGGAAGAGGAAGTCCAAGCGTCGCATGGGATTCTTGCGCGGCTATGACACGAAGCAGGCCCAACGACGAACAACATCGCGTCCATTTGTTCGCGCCTCGGCATTCATTGCAGTTTCGTATTCGCCGCGGCTTGTGGCGGTTTTGCAACCGTGACGAATTGCGTCGCCTCCAGCGTGCCAACCCCAACCGGTGTCGGCAGCGAGAACCGAAATGGCACCAGGACGCGGGTACCGGCGATCGGCGCCATCCAGGCTTCGGCGTCGCGGATGGAAGCGAGGTACTTCATGGTGGTGGAATTCGGCAGGTAGCCGGATACGGGCGTGAAATAAACCGCGCAAACCATCACCGGCCCCTGATATCCCTTCGAAGCCTTCACAGTTTCGGTGCGTTTGAATTCGCTGGTAAGATCGTAGCGCAGCCTCCCATCGAACACCGACACTTTGCGATTGCACGCCAGCGGCGACAAAGGATCGCCGCTACCGGCGACATAATTCATGGTCGATATCATGGGATCGACCACGTTACGGCGATCGGTGTCGGTGACTGCAATACGGTCGGGGTTTGGTCCGACCGGCGGCTCGACAGTGAAGTCCTTCACGTTGCCGCCGGTGAAGGCAATGCGCACATCATCGATTCTGTCTTTGGCGGTGACCGTGGCGAAGTAGTTCAGCGGCACTAAATGGCCGGCGGCGATCGTGCCGCGCGCGGCGCCCACGCCGGTGCCGGAGGCAAAGAAGCGCAGTAACCCCGCCGTTGCACCATTGGCGGCCGCGGTAACTTCGTCCTCCGAAATATCGATGATCCAATTGCCGCGTCCAATTGGAATACCCATGAGGGTCGCCGTGTAGTCAGCTTCAAGGCGCCCCTGCGCCGCCGCGGTCTGGCGCGCATCGGCCAAAAAACCGGCCACCAGGAGGACGGCGATGCCCAATGCGGGGCAGAGGCGCGTGACTTGTCTCAGTAGACTGACCAATGTCCGTGACAATTTCTGCCCTGGCGATGCAATCGCTACCGGCCAAGAGATAGTGGCAAGCTAGCGCCGTGTCTTGTCGTAGAATGCGTCGTTTCTATGATTTTTCCTGCGTTTGCCAAGGCTTGCCGTCGCCCCGTCGCTTGACGTGTTTCGGGGCGCCGATTATAGGTCCGCCGCCTCCCCATGGTGCGCCGCTCGGCGCTTGGGGCCGGCAAATTTTGAACAACGAGGATTGCCATGGCGTGGCGCTGCGAGCTCACCGGCAAAACACGGCAGATTGGCAATCGCGTGAGCCATTCGAACCGCAAGACCAAGCGGCGCTTTCTGCCCAATCTGCTTAACGTCACGCTGATGTCCGACCTGCTCGGGCGGTCGGTGCGCTTGCGCATTTCCGCAAACGCATTGAAGACCGTCGATCATCGCGGCGGGCTTGACGCGTTTCTCCTGAAGGCCAAGGACACCGAGCTGTCCTCGCGGGCGTTGGAGCTCAAGCGGCAAGTCGCCAAGAAACGCGCCGCAGCGTAGCACCTTAAGTCTTTACCTCAAATATCTGTTGAGCCAATCGAGCGTGCGCTGCCAAGCGAGCTTGGCGGCGGCTTCGTCGTAACGCGGCGTCGTGTCGTTGTGGAAGCCGTGGTTGGCGCCGGCATAGACGTAGCCCTCGTGGGTCACATGCGCCGACGATAGCGCCGCGTCATAGGCCGGCCACCCTGAGGTGATGCGCGTGTCAAGCTCCGCGTAATGCGCCAGCACCGACGCCTTGATCTTCGCCGTTTCCTCCGCAGTTGGCTGGACCCCGTAGAACGGAACCGCGGCCGCCAAATCGGCGCCCATGCGAACGGCCAACTGATTGGCAACACCGCCGCCGAAACAGAAGCCGATAGCGGCTATTTTGCCGGTGCAATCTGGCCGCGACTTTAGCCAGGTCGCGGCGGCCAAAAAATCTTCCATCATCTTGCCGCGGTCGACTTCCTTGAAAAGCGCGCCGCCTTTTTCGTCATCGCCAGGATAGCCGCCCACCGACGTCAAGCCGTCAGGCGCCAGCGCCATGAAACCGGCGATCGCCACGCGGCGCGCAACATCTTCGATATACGGATTAAGCCCCCGGTTCTCGTGCACTACGAGCACGCCGGGCACTTTGTCCGGCGCGTTCGCCGGCCGCACCAAATAACCTTTGATGGCGCCGTTGCCCTGTGGCGACGGCACATTGACCCACTCCGCCTTGATCCGCGGATCGTCTTTCTGGACTTGGATTGCCCAAGCGTAGTTCGGTTTCAGCATCTCGAAAATCGCGGCCGCGGTCAGGCCGCCGATGGCGAATTTCTGCGCGCGCTCGAAGAAATCGCGCCGGCTGATGTCGCCGTGGACGTAACGGTCGAACAGGTTGAGCAAGTCCTGCGGAAAATCCGATGCGTGTTTTCGGTCCATCTTTGAATCCATGACCTCGTCATCGCCGACGGCGCGGATAGAGCGGCGTATTGCACGCGCGTGTCGACGGTAATCGAGCGCGCGCTGCAGCTTTGCGGCGTCATTTTATCGCGGGCGGAGCAGTCCCGCTATGCGGCAATCGCAGATGTGCGATCACGCTTCACGCAGGGGTGCGCGCAATCCACGACTGGATGCGAGCTGGCGTAGCGACGCGATCCCACTGAACTTCGGGAGTGTTGAAGTTTTCGGTGAATTCGTCGCAAAGATTTTTGTTCTGACTCATCGCCCCGATCAGCATGCCGAGCGCTTCCGATGGCGGTTGCAGCATCAGGTTAGTCCAGCGCGATGCGCCGAGCACCCGATCTTGACGCCGCAGATCGACTTTCTCGGCGAAACGCACGTCGAGCGCATCGGCTTTGACGATCTCCTCGCCGAGCACGAATGCGGCATACGAGGCGACATTGGCGCCCTGCCCCATCATCGGATCGACAACCGAGTGAACATCGCCCAGCGCGATGGCGCACTTGCCGCCGTCAAACTCCGCCACGGTGTTGCGGACCGTCGGCACCACGCCACCCTGGATTAAATCGTTCGGCTGCGCCAAATCGAACTGTTGCGTGTCGGTCCGGTCGTATGTCGACGGATGGTGCTTTTCAAGCTTGGCCAGGACGCCTTGCAGGAAATGTTTGCGGTCCTTCTCGTAGCTGAGCGTCGATAACTCATCGAGATCGCCGCCGGGAACGTTCTCCATGATCAGTGCCGTCTTAAGGCCGCTGAAGGTGTGCGTCGGAATGACGATCATTTCGCCGTGGCCGGGCGAAACCGAAAGCGTCACGTTCATCCGCTCGGGATGCCGCACGCCGGAATAAAGGCCGACGAACAGCTTGCGTTGCGGCTGCGTAAACGGCGTGTGTTCGGGCCGGTACGCGAACATTTGACCGAGCGCATCGCGACCGCTCGACACCACCAACAAATCGAAGCGGGCGACGAGACGGCTGATGTCATCATCTTTGATACGGCGAAATTCGATTTTGCCGCCGCGGTCAGCAAAATCCTGCATCAAAAGCGGCAAATAGACCCGATAGTCGACCGCGCGGCCGTACTTCGCGAAATCGCCGGGGAAGTGCAGCGGCTCGGGGAAGTTAAAGAAGTGGTCGTGATAGTAATAATAGTCCTTCGGGTCGGGCCAATGATTGACTCCGAGATAGTCTTCCCGCTCGACCGTCGCGAAATGATGCCCGACGGTATTGAGCAGCTTGGCCCCCACATACTCATCCGGGGTGCGGTCGGTGATGATGGTGGCGTCGACACCGTGCTTGCGCAGGTAAAGCCCGAGATGCAGGCCGGCGATGCCCGCGCCCACGATACCGATTTCGCGTCTCATTCCACTCCTCCCCATTGTTTCCGGGCAGGTTAGCCAGCGGTTTGACCACGCGCTACGGAATGGACAGAATATAATTTATTCTTATCCGGAATTTATCGATGGACCGCATCGACTGTCTGCGGGCTTTTGTCCGAGTCATGGAGAGCGGAAGCTTTTCCACCGCCGCCAATGAGCTGGGCGTCGGTCAGCCGGCCATTTCGAAACGCATCGCGCTGCTGGAAGAGGAGTTTACGACCCAGCTGTTTCTGCGCTCGACGCGCAAGCTCAAGCCGACAGCGGAGGCGCACCGCGTCTATGACCTTGCCCGTCAGCTTTTGCACCACTTCGAGCAGGCACGCAGCGTCACCGATGCGGCGCCGCAGCCGTCCGGCACCTTGCGCTTGAGCGTGCCGTCGTCCTTTGGCCGCCGCTACATCATGCCGGTCGTCGCCGATTATCTGCGCGACCATCCGCAAGTCCGGGTCGACATCCGCTTCAGCGACCGCAGGATCGATTTCATCGAACAGGGCATCGAACTGGCGCTGCATTTGGGCCCGTTGGCCGCGAGTTCGCTGGTCGCGCGGCGCATCTGTACGGTGCGGCATTATCTTGTAGGAACGCCGGAATATCTGCGGCGTCGGCCGCAGCTCGATAGCCCCGATCATTTGCGGCATCACCTGTGCATCGGCTATTCGCGCGCGCCACGGCACGCCGAATGGGAATTTGAATCTGAATCAGGCCGCCACGTTGTCGATATCCTCGCGGCCGTTACCGTCGATGATATCGACGCGATGCGGGAAGCCGTTCTGCAACATCTCGGATTAGCCATCCTGCCGGCGTGGGGCGCGGCGGAAGCGATCGCGGACGGCCGCATGCGCAATGTTCTTGCCGATTACGCGGTGCCCGCGTCCACCCTTCACGCCGTCTATCCGGAAACACGGTGGATCTCACTGCGCGCACGCAGTTTCCTCGACGCACTGGTCGCGAGATCACATCTGTTCAATCAAGATTTGTCCGGCTGAGCGGCCGCTTAAGCGTACGCCATACTGGTGCGGCGCCGATACAACAGCCACAGCAGGATTGTGATGTTAACGGCATTAAAGCCGAGGCCGTTGAGAAATGCCGCGCTGTACGACCCGGTGAGGTCGAAAATCAATCCCGACAGCCAGCCGCCAAGCGCCATGCCGAACATGCTGGTCATCAGCACAATGCCGACGCGCGCGCCGGCCTGCTGCGGCGGAAAATATTCGCGCACAATGATGGCGTAGGAAGGGACGATGCCGCCCTGAAACAAGCCGAACAGCGCTGACACAACGTAGAGGGAAACCAGGCCATTGTAGAAAAGATAAAGGGCAAGCGCCGTGCCTTGCAGCACCGAGCCAAGCAATAACGTGCGCAGGCCGCCGACGCGATCGGCAATGAAGCCCGAGCCGATCCGGCTCACAATGCCGGCCGCCATCATCACCGCCAGCATGTCGGCGCCATGCGCGACGCCGTAGCCGAGATCGCCGCAGTAGGCGACGATGTGGACCTGCGGCATCGACATCGCGACACAGCAGCAAACCGAGGCCACACAAAGAAGTATCTGCAACGAGAAGAAGGAAAGACCTAATGCGCCGGTGGCGTTGCCACCGGCGACCACGTTCGCTGCGGCGCGTGCGTCCGGAGCGCGGCCACGCATGGCAATCAAGCCGATGAGCACGATCGCAATGCCGCTCGCGATGCCAATTCCGGCGTGGGTGCTGCGCCAGCCAATCGACGCAATCAAATGCTGCACGACCGGCGACCACACCGTTCCGGCGACGTAGTTGCCGGCCGAAGTCAAAGTCACGGCCACACCACGGCGGCGGACGAACCAGTGTGAAATGTCCGCCATGAGCGGGCCGAGTGCGATCGAACTGCCGAAGCCGATCACCCCATGAGCGATGGCGTAAGCGGCAAAGCTTCCGGCATACGCCGCACCGACATAACCGACCGCCAGCAAAACGGCGCCGACGAGCAGCACCGGAAGAATGCCGGCGCGGTCGAGCAAGCGCCCGAGCACCACGCCGCCCGTCGCGCCACCGACCATGGTGAGCGTAAACGCCAACGACGCTTCGGCCCGCGGCACGGCAAAATCCGCTTGCACGACCGGCAGCGCTACCACCACCGACCACATGCCGACACCGCCGACGGTGGCGACGAGGATGGTGGCCGCGAGCCGCAGCCATGCCGCTGCGGAGTCCGGGGCGGGCGCGACGTTCATCCGGTCACCTTGTCGAGTTGCGGCAGCGTAATACCCACATCACGCGTGCAAGTGCCGCTTTTGCGGCACCCGGCGCTGGACGCGTTCGGCCGTCGGATTCTCCGCGAACAGTTCCGCGAGCTTTTCTGTCATGACACCGCCCAGTTCTTCGGCGTCCACGATAGTGACGGCCCGCTGGTAGTAGCGGGTGACGTCGTGACCGATACCGATGGCGACGAGTTCGACCGGCGAGCGCGTCTCGATCTCCTCGATCACCCAGCGCAAATGTCGCTCCAGGTAATTGCCGGGATTGACCGACAAGGTGGAATCGTCGACCGGCGCCCCGTCGGAGATCATCATTAGGATTTTCCGGCTTTCAGGGCGGCCGAGCAGCCGCTTGTGCGCCCAGTCGAGCGCTTCGCCGTCGATATTTTCCTTCAACAGGCCTTCGCGCATCATTAGTCCGAGATTTTTGCGCGAACGCCGCCAGGGCGCGTCGGCGGATTTGTAGATGATATGCCGCAGATCGTTGAGCCGTCCGGGATTCGCCGGTTTGCCTTGCGACAGCCACGCTTCACGCGATTGGCCGCCCTTCCAGGCACGGGTGGTGAAGCCCAAAATCTCCACCTTGACGCCGCAGCGTTCCAAAGTGCGCGCCAGAATATCCGCGCAAGTCGCCGCGACCGTGATCGGCCGGCCGCGCATGGAGCCGGAATTGTCCAGGAGCAACGTCACCACCGTGTCGCGGAAGTCAGCGTCCTTCTCGCGCTTGAACGACAGCGGATGCAGCGGATCGACAATAACGCGGGGCAGCCGGGCGGGATCGAGCAGGCCTTCTTCCAGATCGAACTCCCAGGCCCGGTTCTGTTGCGCGAGCAACAGCCGCTGCAGCCGGTTGGCCAGCCGCGCCACCACGCCTTGCAAGTGCGAGAGCTGCTTATCGAGATAGCCGCGCAAGCGATCGAGCTCTTCGGGGTCGCACAGATTCTCGGCGCCGATGGTTTCGTCGAACTTCGAGGTAAACGGCCGGTAGTCCGGACCGCGTGGCTCGTTGCGGCCGTGACGCGGCCGCCACGGCTCGGCCGCAGTCTCGGAGTCGCCCATTTCCGCATCGTCGGCCATCTCCGAGGCCGGCGCATCGACCGCCTCGGCCGATTGGTCGGCTTTGTCGTCGGCCGAGCTTTCCGATTCGTCGAGGCTTACCCGGTCGGCGTCGGCATTCTCCGCCGATTCTCCGTCTGCGGCGGAATCATCGTCGGAGCCCTTATCTTCGCCGTCCTCGCCTTCCTCTTCTTCGGATTCGCTCGAGCGATCTTCGCCCATGTCGAGACAATCGAGCAGATCGTGCACGACGTCGCCGAAGCGGCGCTGATCGGTGAACACGCGTTCCAACCGATCGAGATCGCGGCCGGCGCGTTCCTCGATTAAGGGGCGCCACAGCTCGACGAGCTTGCGCGCCGGCGGCGGCGGAATTTCGCCGGTCAGCCGTTCGCGCACGATCATCGCCAGCGCATCCTCGATCGGCGCGTCGGCACGATCGGTGATCTCTTCGTATTTGCCACGGTGAAAGCGGTCGTCGAGCATGGCCGCAAGATTCTTGGCGACACCGCCCATGCGCCGGGAGCCGATGGCTTCGACGCGCGCTTGCTCGACCGCTTCGAATACCGCGCGCGCCTGTTGGCCGCCGGGCACGAGCTTTCGGTGAACCGCGGGATCGTGGCAGGCGAGCCGGAGTGCAATCGAGTCGGCATGGCCGCGCACAATAGCGGCTTCCCGTTCGCTCAATCGGCGCGGCGGCTCCGGCAAGCGCACCTTGTTGCCGGCGAGCCCGGGCCGCTCCGCGGCGAACGCGACCTCGATGTCGTTCTTACCGGCGATGGCGCGCACGCACACCCCGACCGCGCGCTTGAACGGTTCGGTCGGCGCTTCCTTGGCCGGAGTCTTAGGTTTGATATTTGAGGTCATGGGTTGCCGGTGATCCTTCAACGCGGCGGCACAAGCCCGGCCCAGCCATAGACTTCGCGGGTCAGCGCATCCACGAGATCAGGACGGTCGATACCGGCAAGATCCATACGCGGCTTGTAGCCGCCGGACATCAAGCAAAAACTCAAGAGCTGATAGGACGGACGAAAGTTCTTCAGCTCGTTTGGTTCGATGGTAACCACCTGGCCGGGAATGACCGGATTAATCTCGTCGCGCTGATAGATCGCATCGAAGCCGGAAATGCGCCATGCGCCCGAACGCCGCTCGGCGCGGAACACGAAGCGGGCGTGGGTCGAGACGACGACAGCCACGCTGCGCACCTTGCCGGGAATGTCGATGATCGCACCGAGTTGCGCGATGGCGCGGTCGCCGGCGAGCGTGACCAGGATCGGACCGAGCCGGTGCGTCGCCTTCACGTTGCGCTCGGCCATTTCCCGCGAACGGCGCACAAATTCGGGGCCGCTGGCGTCGATCCAACTCAGGCGCACCATGGAATCTTCGTGGAAGCAATCACGCATCTGCTCCCACAATCCGAGATCGCGGCTTGAGCGTTCACGCAAGATTAATTGCTGGACCGCGGCGATATCGACGGTTTCGCGAAGCGCTTTGTCCTGCGCGGGACTTTCAAGCGTGACGGTCGAGCTCATAATTTCAAACCGCCCGCTCTTCTTTTTCCTCCCGCTCGGAGCGGGAGAGCTTCAGCTCAATGCGACGTTGACCGCGCTCTCGGGCAATTCCTGCCCAAAGCAGCGCTGATAAAACTCCGCCACAAGCGGACGTTCGAGTTCGTCGCATTTGTTCACGAAAGTCAGCCGGAAGGCGAAGCCGATATCGTTGAAAATGTCGGCGTTTTCCGCCCAGATGATTACCGTGCGCGGGCTCATGACGGTGGAGATGTCGCCGTTCATGAAGGCGTTGCGCGTCAGATCGGCGACCCGCACCATTTTTGCGACGATGTCGCGGCCTTCCTCGTTGCGGTAATGCTTGGCCTTGGCGAGCACGATGTCCACTTCGTTATCGTGCGGCAGATAGTTGAGCGTCGTGACAATGGACCAGCGGTCCATCTGGCCTTGGTTGATCTGCTGCGTGCCGTGATAGAGCCCCGACGTGTCGCCGAGCCCGACGGTGTTGGCGGTGGCGAATAGACGAAATGCCGGATGCGGCTTGATCACCTTGTTCTGGTCGAGCAGCGTGAGCCGCCCTGACGATTCCAGGACGCGCTGAATCACGAACATAACATCGGGCCGGCCGGCGTCATATTCGTCGAAGCAGAGCGCAACATTGTTCTGTAGCGCCCATGGCAGGATGCCGTCACGAAACTCGGTGACCTGCATGCCCTCGCGGATGACGATGGCGTCTTTGCCAATGAGATCGACGCGGCTGATATGGCTGTCGAGGTTGACGCGCACGCAAGGCCAATTGAGCCGTGCCGCCACTTGCTCGATATGCGTCGACTTCCCGGTGCCGTGATAGCCGGTGACGATGACGCGCCGGTTCCGCGCGAAGCCCGCAAGGATAGCGAGCGTGGTCGGCTTGTCGAACCGGTAGTCGGGATCGAGGTCGGGGACGTGCTCGTCGGGCTCGGAATAAGCCGGAACTTCCAAGTCGCTGTCGATCCCGAATAATTGCCGGATCGACACTTTCATGTCCGGCAACCCCGGTTCGGCTTCTGCTGCGAGACTCATCACTCCTCCGTAACCCCGTATCCGGGGCGGAATGGTTATTCACCGGCGGTCGGGTATTCGGCCAAACTAGCAGATGGTTACCAGGCCGCGAAAGCGGGTTTGCAGGGTCAGCAAAAGCCCGCTGATTTCAAGTAATTGTAGGCCTGAATGATCTCCCGTAGCCGTTCTTCGAATCCGCGGTCGCCGCCGTTGGCGTCGGGATGGTGCCGTTTTACCAACACCTTGAACTTGGCCTTGATATCGGCCCGCTTGGCATCGGCTTCAAGTCCGAGCACCTCGAGCGCACGGCGCTGGGCATTGAGGATTTTGCGGCTCTCGGCGGTGGGCCGCGCATGCCGGTTGCCGCCAATCCCGGTGAACAGGTCGAACGGGTCTTCCGCCGCGATACCCTCGGCACCGAAGTCGGTGGGGCGCCGGCTATCACGCCGGCGCGCACCACGGCCACCGCCGACCGATCCCATTTTCCAGGTCGGACGATGCCCGGTGAGGTCCTCTTTCTGATATTTGGCGACGGCGTCATCGCTCATGCCGGCGAAAAAATTGTAGGCGTTGTTGTATTCGCGGACGTGTTCGAGACAGAACTGCCAATACTCGGTGGCGCGCAAACGCCCTTTCGGCGCGCGATGCGTCGCCGGCGCGTCGCAATTCGGCCACTGGCATCCCGGCAGATCTGCGGCACGGCGGCGATCGCGATCCGGCTTGACGCGGATTCGATCAAACAATGGTGAGTTCGCACTCATCGGCGTTGATTATGCGGCCACGGCAATGAAGCCTTCAAGACTTGACAGGCGGCAAAACACCGCGCCGTCAACATTGACGTTAATGCTTCGGGCTCGGTAAGGCTGCAAATCATGCGCACCCAAAATGTGATCACGGAAAAACTGCAGCAAGCCTTCGCCCCCGAAAGCCTGCGTGTCGAAGATGAATCGCACCGCCATGAGGGCCATGCCGGCCACCGGCCCGGCGGCGAAACGCACTTCCGTCTCTATATTGTGGCTGAAGCGTTCCGCGGAAAGGGCCGGCTGGAGCGGCATCGCATGATCAATACCGCGCTCGCGGACGAGCTTGCCGGCGGCGTGCATGCGCTCGCAATCCACGCAGCAGCGCCGGGCGAGACTCTTTAGGCGCTACCGCGGCTCAGCGGCGGCGAGAAGCGCCATGAGATCGAGATGCCTGGTGTACATCGTTAGCTTGCCGTCCGGCGTGCGCGGCCAGACTTCACGCGGCCGGTCCCAGTAAAGCTCGACGCCGTTGTCATCGGGATCGCGCAGATAAAGCGCTTCGCTGACACCATGATCGGAGGCGCCGTCGAGCGGAATTTTGGCCTCCATCAACCGGCGCAACGCGTCGCCTAGCGCGGCGCGCGTCGGGTAAAGGATCGCGAGATGATAAAGGCCGGTCGAGCCCGGCGGCGGCGGCGACCCGCCGCGGCTTTCCCAGGTGTTGAGCCCAATGTGATGATGATAACCGCCGGCGGAAATGAACGCCGCCTCCCGGCCGAACCTCTGCATCAACTGAAAGCCGAGAACGCCGCAATAGAAGGAAAGCGCCCGGTCGATATCGGCCACTTTCAGATGGACGTGACCGATACGCACGCCGGCGTCGATCGGGGTTGAGGCTTGAGCCGGCCCCTCGGCGATTTTCGTCCGATCGTCCATCGCGCTTAGCTCCAATCCGCTGGTGCTCAAATGCGCGCGGTCGCGGTGTTCCGCAAGTAGTGGTTAGCTCGCCTTGGCGGTCAGCTTGCGCACCAGCGGCGTCACGCGCAGCGCCGTGATGCGGTTGCGGGTCTTGCGCAGGACTTGGAAGCGAAATCCGTGAAAGGTGAAGCTCTGACCCGGCTCTGGAATGGAGCGCGCCTCATGAATGACGACACCGGCAATGGTTGTCGCTTCGTCGTCGGGGATGTTCCAATCCATGGCGCGGTTGAGGTCGCGCACGGTGACCGCGCCATCGACATTGGCGGATCCGTCCGGCAGCATGCGCACGCCGGGCACCGCGATGTCGTGTTCATCGCTGATGTCGCCGACAATCTCCTCGACGATGTCCTCAAGCGTCACCAGGCCTTCGAGCTCGCCGTATTCGTCGACGACCAGCGCCAGCGCCGTCTTGCGCGCGCGAAAAGCGCTGAGCTGCTCGTAAAGCGGCGTGGTGTCCGGCACGAACCATGGCGGGCTCGCCAGCGACACGATGTCGATTTTGGCGGCATCGCCGCCGGCCGCGTGCAGCGCGCGCAGCAAATCCTTGGCGTGGAGCACGCCGAGTATGTTGTCTTGAGCGCCGCGCCATAGCGGCAGGCGCGTCACCGGCGCCGCGAGCACTGCATCGACGATCTCCTGCGGCGGCTCATCGGCGTCAAGCATCACCATCTTGGTGCGATGGACCATGACGTCCGACACCGTCAGTTCGCGCAGATCGAGCACGCCGCCCATCATGTCGCGGTCGAGTTTGCCCACGACGCCCGAGTGGTGCAGGAGATCGACCGCGCCGCGCAGCTCTTCGCGCGGCGAGAGAATTGACTGGATCTGGCCGACCGGCATGCCGACGCCGCGCAGGATGAGCCGCACCAGCCACTCGACCGCCTTCAGAATGGGAAGGAACCAACGCACGATGCGGTCGATCGGCTGCGCAACCGCCAGCGCCATCCGGTCCGGCGCATTGAACGCCGCGGTCTTCGGCAACACCTCGGCGACGACGAAGATAAGAAGTGTCATCGCTATCGTGGCGTAGATCACACCGGCATTGCCGAAGAAAGCGAGCAACAAACCAGTCGCCAGCGTCGAGGCCGCGATGGTGGCAAAATTATTGCCAAACAGAATCGCCCCCAACAGCCGCTCGCGGGTGGCGAGCAACCGATTGACGATCGTGGCGTCGCGGTTGCCTTGCTTCTCAAGCCGCATCATGGCGGCGCGGGAAGATGCGGTCAGTGCCGTCTCGCTCGCCGAGAAGAATGCCGACGCCGCCAAGCACACCACCACCGCAAGAACGTCCAGCCAGTCGAAAATATTCATTTCTTCGCAAGCTTCTCGTCGAGGAAAGCGCGCACATCGCGCGCGTCGACACCGGTGTCGACGAATGCTGCGCCGATCCCGCGCACCAGAATGAATGTGGGCATTCCGCGCTTTATTTTCTTGTCCTGCGCCATCAGATCGATCAGCCGGTCGACCGACGGCAATTCGCCCGGAATGTCTTGCGGCCGGGCGGGCAGCCCGACCTCGGCCAGATGGCGGATGGCGCGGTCCGCCTCGGCGGCCGGCAGCAAACCGCGCCGCGCGGAAAACTCGAACGCCAGTGCCATTCCGGCGGCGACCGCTTCGCCGTGCAAAAGCCGCCCGGAAAAACCGGTCGCCGCCTCCAATGCGTGCCCGAAGGTGTGACCGAGATTGAGCAATTGCCGATCGCCGGTTTCGCGCTCGTCGCGCGCGACAATTGCCGCCTTGGCGCGGCAGCATATGGCGATGGCGTGCTCGCGTGCGGGCCCACCCTTGAAGACTTCGCGCCAGTTTGTTTCCAGCCAAGAAAAGAACGCGCCGTCGCCGAGCAAACCGTATTTGACGACCTCTGCATAGCCGGCGCGAAATTCCCGCGGCGGCAACGTATCAAGCGTGGCGGTGTCGGCGACCACCAAAACCGGTTGATGAAAGGCGCCGATGAGATTTTTGCCATGGGCGGAATTGATCGCGGTCTTGCCGCCGACCGAGGAATCGACTTGAGCCAACAGCGTGGTCGGAACTTGCACGTAATCGAGTCCGCGCCGCACCACTGAAGCAACGAAGCCGGCGAGGTCGCCGATGACGCCGCCGCCAAGCGCCAGAACAAGATCGTCGCGCTCGATATGCGCCGCGATCACCTGCTCGCAGGCTTGCTCGAATACGCGGAAGCTCTTCGCGCCTTCACCGGCTGGAACGATCACGCGGCTCGACGCGATGCCACCGCCGGCAAGCGCGGCCTCGACAACGTCGATCGCAACGCGAGCGACATTGTCATCGGTCACGATCGCGACTTTAGCTCCCGGACGCAAAGCCGAAATCCGCGTCCCGAGCGACGCGATGAGTCCGCGTCCGATCACAATGTCATAACTACGCGTACCAAGCGCGACACGGACGGTTGCCGGATCGGGACGAAGGGGCGCAGTCATGCGTCGGAACTCTCCTGCATCGAGGCGGACACGTGCAAAAACGCGCCTAGAGCCGTGACGATGTCGGCGACAATCAAGTCGTGCGCCACTTCGCGGGAGTGCACGGTCAAATCGGCCCGCGCGTAGGTCGGTTCGCGCTCGGCCAACAAAGCGCGCAGCGTTGCTTCCGGATCGCCGGTCTGCAGCAACGGTCGTTCGTTGCGCCGTTTGCTGATACGCCGGAGCAGCACATCGAGATCGGCTTGAAGCCAGATCGATACGCCCTTGGCGCAGATCGCCTCGCGGGTGCCTTCGTTCATAAAGGCGCCGCCGCCAGCCGCCAGCACCTGCGGCCCGCCGTCCAACAGCCGCGCGATAACGCGTGCTTCGCCGCTGCGGAAATCGGCTTCGCCGCGATGCGCGAAAATATCGGTGATGCTCATCCCTGCCGCCTTTTCGATTTCCGTGTCGGCATCGACGAACGGAATGCCGAGGCGCATGGCGAGCCGGCGGCCGATGGAGGATTTGCCCACGCCCATCATGCCGACCAGCACGATCGAGCGGCTGCCGAGCGCGGCGAGCACCGCGGCGCTCGCGTTCGCGTCGTTCTGTAACGCCGTGTCAGTCATAGGTTCTCGCGGTCGAAGGCACGCCCTTTCGCGCTCAATGGATGACCTGAACCGCGCCCGGCTGAGATCGAATCCGATGGTACTCGTCTCCCTGAGCCCTGACCAATGGGACGAGGAGTTCTCCCGCCGGTATTTGCGGTCTTCCTTTACGATTCAGCGGCTAGGAAGCCTTTAAGATCAAAGGCGCACTAGCATTATACTCGGGTAGTGGCTTAATGAATCCGATTTTTCAACCAGCGGCGTGCCGCCAATATCGGCAAAGTTTGCAATCGGAACTCTTGATCATGCCGAGCCTGGTTCGGTTCCTTACGGTGATCGCCATCGCCGCCGCCGCCATCTATGCCGGTCTTTATTCGTTGGCGCATTTCGTACATCCGAAACCGCGGGAAATCAGCGTGACCATCCCGCCCGATAAGTTTTTCAAGAACCGTTGATGGCAAACGTCAAAGACCAAACGCCTCGGACCAAGAAACGCGCGGCAAAACCCGGCGACGAGCGGCTTGTTGCGCTGTTCCTCGACATGCTCGCGGCCGAGCGCGGCGCCGACGAAAACACGCTCGCCGCGTATGGACGCGATCTCGGCGATTTTGCCGCCTACCTCGCAGCCATCGGCCGCACCGTGGCCAAGGCGGCAACCGACGACGTACGCCGCTATCTTCAACACCTGACCAAGCGCGGGCTTCGGCCAACAACCGTCGCCCGGCGGTTGTCGGCGATCCGCCAGCTTTATCGATTCCTTTACGCCGAAGGCATGCGCAAGGACGATCCTGCCGCAGTCATCGAGGGACCGAAGCGCACGCGCGCGCTGCCGAAGACGCTCACGCTCGCCGAAGTCGATCGCTTGCTGCGCACGGCGGCGCACTCAGATCCAGAGGCGCCGCTGCCAACGCGCCTGCGCACGGCGCGGCTTTATTGCCTGGTAGAGCTTCTCTACGCAACCGGGCTTCGCGTTTCCGAAGTTATAAGCTTGCCGGCCTCGGCGGCCCGCCGCGAGGCGCGCGTGCTTGTGGTACGCGGCAAGGGCAATAAGGAGCGGCTGGTCCCGCTCAACAACGCGGCCAAGGACAGCATGGCGCACTATCTTTCGCTGGTGGCGGAGTCGGATCAGGCCGCCGAGTCGAAATGGCTATTCCCGTCGTTTGGCGAGTCCGGCCACCTCACGCGCCAGCATTTTGCGCGCGAGCTAAAGACGCTTGGCGCCGCAGCCGGATTGCGCGCGGGGCAAATAAGTCCGCACGTTCTGCGCCACGCCTTTGCCAGCCATCTTTTGCACAATGGCGCCGATCTGCGTGTCGTGCAGACGTTGCTCGGGCACGCTGACATTTCCACGACCCAGATTTACACCCACGTGATCGAGGAACGGCTGAAAAGTCTGGTCCGCGACTTACATCCGCTCGCGGATGCCAATATTTGACGCTGATGCGCTCCTATCTCGATTTTGAAAAACCAGTGGCCGAGCTCGAGGCCAAAATCGAAGAAATGCGGGCGCTGCAGACCGCCGGCGACGCCATCGCCGTCGGCGACGAAATCACCCGTATGGAGGCCAAAGCCGGTCAGGCGCTCAAAGAGCTTTATGCCGAATTGACGCCCTGGCAGAAGACCCAGGTAGCGCGGCATCCGCAGCGGCCGCATTCTCTGGACTACATTGCGCAACTCATCACTGATTTCACCCCGCTCGCGGGCGATCGCAGTTTCGGCGAAGACGCCGCCATCATCGGCGGTTTCGGCCGCTTCCGCAGCGAGAGCGTCTGCGTTATCGGCCACGAAAAAGGTTCCGATACCGAGAGCCGGCTCAAGCATAATTTCGGCATGGCGCGGCCCGAGGGCTATCGCAAAGCGGTGCGGCTGTTCGATATGGCCGAGCGTTTCGAAATTCCGGTGATCGCCTTTGTCGACACCGCGGGCGCCTATCCCGGGATCGGCGCCGAAGAGCGCGGACAAGCCGAGGCGATCGCGCGCTCGACGGAAGCGTGTCTGCGAATTTCCGTGCCGAACGTCGCGGTTATCATCGGCGAAGGCGGCTCGGGCGGCGCGATCGCGCTCGCTACCGCCAATCGTGTGATGATGCTCGAGCACTCGATCTACAGCGTGATTTCGCCGGAAGGCGCCGCCTCGATCCTTTGGCGCGACACGACCAAAGCGCAGGAAGCCGCGTCCAGCATGAAGATCACCGCGGAAGACCTCATGCGTTTGGGCGTCGTCGATACGCTCGTGCCCGAGCCGACAGGCGGCGCCCACCGCGATCCGCCGGCCGCGATAGCCGCGACCGGCGCCGCGATTGCCGATGCCTTGGCCGAGCTCCAAGCCCTCGACCCAGCGACCGTGGTGCGATTACGGCGCGAGAAATTCATGGCGATCGGGCGAACGCTGAGCTAACGGCCCCCTGACCCGCCCACCGGGGCTGCCTGGGAACTCTAATCCGGCCATTCCGCCCGGCCATTCCATCGTGACTCGTGATCCGCGGAAATAAGGCAGCCAAGCCCGGCCGTTGTGGACAAGACCTTGGTTTTGCCACTTAAATTTGCGCAATATTTACCATGCCTTCAGGGCGCGCGAGGCGGCCACCCGCGCCAGAAGCCCAGTTAGCTTGCGCTAAGGGTTTCGTAAGGATAACGATTAGAGGGTTGATGGCTCGGGGTCTGTCCGTCAGTCGGGGAGTTTCGCTTTGAACCGCGCCAGCCTGTTCCGCGCGCTGTTGGCGTCGGCGGTGCTCTCAGGGGCGCTGGCGCTGGGCGGCTGTTTCAGCGAGGAGGGCTACGAACTCCCCACCAAAGCCATGAAAGAGCTGTCGCCGCAGATGCTGACGCTGCTCGATCAGAAGCACATGCCCAAGGAGTCTCCGATCCTCGTCCGCCTCTTCAAAGAGGAATCGGAGCTTGAAGTCTGGAAGCAAGACACCACCGGGCACTATCAGATTCTAAAGGTCTATCCGATTTGCCGCTGGTCCGGAGACCTCGGTCCGAAAGTGCAGGAAGGCGACCGGCAGGCGCCTGAAGGATTCTACTCCATCACCCCCGGGCTGATGAATCCGAATTCCAATTACTACCTCGCCATCAATACCGGTTTCCCCAACGCCTATGACAAAGCGAACGGACGCAACGGCGCGCTGTTGATGATCCACGGCGACTGCTCGTCGCGCGGCTGCTACGCCATGACCGACGAGCAGATCGGCGAAATCTACTCGCTGGCGCGCGAGGCTTTCCTCGGCGGAGAACCGTCGTTTCAGATCCAGGCCTACCCCTTCCGCATGACGCCGGAAAATCTGGCGCGCCACCGCACCAATCCGAACATGGCGTTCTGGAAGATGCTCAAGGTGGGGAACGATCATTTCGAAGTCAGCCATCTCGAACCGAAGGTCGAAGTCTGCGACCGCCACTACGTGTTCGACGCGGCGCAGCCGGCCAATTCTTCCAAGCCGCTGGCATTCAATCCGTCGGGGCGTTGTCCGGCCTATGTTGTCGCCGCAGAGATCGCCGCGCCCGCGCTGGAAAAGTCGCATAACGACGAAGCGAGATATGCGGCACTGGTGAAATCCAACACGTGGGTCGCGCCGATCCGCACCGGCCTCGACGGCGGCATGAACAGGGTGTTCCTCTCGCAAGTCGGCGGCAGCCTGCCGCCGGCGAGGGTGCCCAATTCGCTCCCGCCGCAGCCCGCGCCGCCCGCCTTTGCTCTCGACAACAGCGGCTCTTCGCCCACGCTCGCGACGCGTTTGTTCAGCGGTGTGTTTGGCGGGAAGCCCGACGCAACGCAAGTCGCATCGACCGACGCAACAACGCAAGAGGCGACCGGAACTGCCGCCACGCAAAAGTCAAAGCTGCAGTTGCGCGACACCGTGGGCGCTACAAGCACCAAGCCAAAGACGCACGAGCCGCGGTCTGAACCGTCGAAGCCGGAAGAGCAGCAGACCGCGAAAGCCAAGCCGGCGCCGGCTGCCGCGCCCGCTCCTGCCGTCGCCGCACCGACGCAAGAAGCTAACGCGGCCGCACCGCCGCGGCCACAACCGTCGCAGGCGGGTGGCGACTTCTCGAACCGCTGGGGCGGACTCCAGTAATCCGTAGTCAGCGTCTGCAATCAGAAGGTCGCGCTGGGCCGTCTGATGACGAACTGCCGATTATTGATATTTGCCGTGGCAGTGCTTGAATTTCTTGCCGGAGCCGCACGGACAAGGTTCGTTGCGGCCGACCTTGCCCCAGCTTGTGGGGTCTTGCGGATTGCGCGCCGGCGCTGCCGCGTCCCCCGCCATCACCGTTCCTGCCGCCGCCAAACCAGAGGGCGCGCGGCCGATGCCGTGACGCGCCAAGGTTTCGGCGCCGGCCATTGCCAAAGCCATCTCATCTTCGCCGGTGGTCGGGTCGATCTTATGGCCTTCCATGGCCGGCAGCGGCGATGGCTCCATAGTGGTCGGTGGCTGGGCCATGATCTCGACGCGCATCAACTGGGCAGTGACCGCCTCGCGCAGATTCTGGCTCATCGCCTCGAACAGCGAGAAAGCTTCGGCTTTGTATTCGTTGAGCGGGTCGCGCTGACCGTAGCCGCGCAAGCCGATCACTTGGCGGAGATGATCGAGCATGACCAAGTGCTCGCGCCACAGGTGATCGAGCGTCTGCAGCAAGATGGATTTCTCGATGTAACGGATGACGTCGGAGCCCCATTGCGCGACTTTCGCCGCCATGTGCTCGTCGGCGCGGCGCTCGACGCGGTTGAAAATCTCCTCGTCGGCGATGCCTTCCTCTTTTGCCCATTCGTCGACCGGCAGGTCGAGGCCAATGACACGTTTGAGCTCTTCCTTCAGACCCGGCGTATCCCACTGTTCGGGATAAGCGTTCTCCGGCACGTGCTTGGCGACGAGGTCGTCGATGGCGTTCCTGCGCATGTCGGCGACGATCTCGGCGGTCGCGGCGTCGTTCATCCACTCGACGCGCTGGTCGAAGATGACCTTGCGCTGGTCGTTCATCACGTTGTCGAATTTCAGGATGTTCTTGCGCAGATCGAAATTGCGCGCCTCGACTTTCTGCTGCGCCTTTTCCAAAGCCTTGTTGATCCAAGGATGAACGATCGCCTCGTTCTCCTTCAGGCCGAGCCTGGTGAGCATGCCGTCGAGCTTGTCGGTGCCGAAGATACGCATCAGGTCGTCTTCGAGCGACAAGAAGAACTTGGAATGGCCGGGATCGCCCTGGCGTCCGGAGCGGCCGCGCAACTGATTGTCGATGCGCCGGCTCTCGTGCCGTTCGGTGCCGAGAACGCAAAGGCCGCCGGCGGCCAGCGCCTTCTCCTTCAGCTTCGCGACCTGGGCGCGGATTTCAGCGGCGCGCGGCGATCTCTCGCGCTCACGCAAATCCTCAATATCGGCGAGCTCCTGGCGGATACGCATGTCGGCGTTGCCGCCGAGTTGAATATCGGTGCCGCGGCCGGCCATGTTGGTGGCGATGGTGATGGCGCCGGGCACACCGGCCTGCGAGATGATCTGCGCCTCTTGCTCGTGATAGCGGGCATTGAGCACGGCGAAGACTTTGGCCTTCGACGAATCGTCGCCGGTGTAAAGCGCGGCGAACGCGTTGGGATCGGAAAAATCGTGCTGCTCCCAGCCGTGCGTGCGCAACATTTCGGCGAGAGCCTCCGACTTTTCGATCGAGGTCGTGCCGACCAGCACCGGCTGGCCGCGCGCCTTGCAATCTTCGATCAGCGTCTGGATGGCGCGGAATTTTTCCGCCCCCGTCCGATAGACCTCGTCGTCGTCGTCGAGGCGGACCATCGGCATGTTGGTCGGAATTTCCAGGACCTCGAGATTGTAAATGTCCATGAACTCGTCCGCCTCGGTCGAGGCGGTGCCGGTCATGCCGGCGAGCTTTTTGTACATGCGGAAGTAGTTCTGGAAGGTGATGGAGGCGAGTGTCTGGTTTTCCGGCTGGATCGGCTGCCGCTCCTTGGCCTCCAGCGCCTGATGGAGCCCTTCCGAATAGCGCCGTCCCGGCATCATACGGCCGGTGAACTCGTCGATGATGACGACTTCGCCGTTGCGCACGATGTAGTCCTTGTCGCGCTGGAACAATTTGTGCGCGCGCAGCGCCTGATTGACGTGATGCACCACGGATACGTTCTCGACGTCGTAGAGCGAGTCCGACTTCAGGAGCTTGGCGTCGCGCAGCCCCTGCTCCATTTTCTCCATGCCGACTTCGGTCAACGTCACCGTCCGCTGCTTCTCGTCGACGTCGTAATCGGCTTTGTCGAGGCTAGGGATAAAGGTGTCGATGGTGTTGTAGAATTCGGAACGGTCGTCGAGCGGGCCGGAAATAATCAGCGGCGTGCGCGCCTCGTCGATCAGGATCGAATCCACCTCGTCGACGATGGCGTAGGTGTGTCCACGCTGCACCATGTCCTCAAGCCGGTACTTCATGTTGTCGCGCAGATAATCGAAACCGAGCTCATTGTTGGTGCCGTAAGTCACGTCGCAGTCGTATTGTTTCTTGCGCTCGGCGTCGTCGAGGCCGTGGACGATGACGCCCACGGTAAGCCCGAGGAATTTGTAGATTTGCCCCATCCATTCAGAGTCGCGCTTGGCCAAGTAGTCGTTGACGGTGACGACGTGGACGCCGCGGCCGGCGAGCGCGTTGAGGTAGACCGGAAGGGTAGCGACCAGCGTCTTGCCTTCGCCGGTCTTCATTTCCGAGATCCTGCCCTCATGCAGCACCATGCCGCCGATGAGCTGCACGTCGAAATGGCGCTGGCCCAGCGTGCGCTTGGAGGCTTCGCGCACCGTGGCGAATGCCGGTACCAAAATGTCATCTAGCGTGGCGCCTTCGCCAATTTGCTTTTTGAATTCTTCGGTACGGGCGCGCAATTCCTCGTCGGAAAGTTTCTCCAGCTCCGCTTCCAGCGCATTGATGGCATCGACCCGCGGCCGAAAGGCGCGAATGCGGCGTTCGTTCGAGGAACCGAACAGCTTGCGGGCAACAGCGCCGATCATCGCGTCATCTTCCTTCCAATTTGGTCCGCGGAGCGCGAGTCCAACCAGCGGAAAATGCAGCGCTATTTACGGCTTCTGCAAGGCGATAGCGGCGCGCCAGGATACCTTGCGAGACATAGGAGGGGGTCGTTTTGTTGTCAATGTGAGCTGCTACTTCACGGTCTCGTTAAATACCCGCACGATTCAGCCATTGCCAAGGCGGACTGATTCGGCGAGTGTCCGCGCCGGCAAGGTAAGGCCTCGCTTAGTTTCCCGATTCCGAAGTTCGTATCATGTCCGGAACTCTCGTTTGCGAACTTCGAAATCGAAAGGACACCAGCAAATTATTGTCCTGGTGTGGCTTTTGGTTCAGAAGTCCGCATAACGCGTTCGCGGCAAGAATGATGCGGACTTCCGAACCGCCACACCAGCGACTTGCCCATTTACCCAAAGGATCGCGTTCAATGGCCATCACCCGCCTTCCCGTCCGTTATGCGCTCGGCGCGTTCGCGCTCGCTCTTGTGCTCTCCGTGCCGATCAAGACGGCCTTGGCGCAGGACACTGATCCAGTCGTCGCCCGCGCCAACGGCATCGATATCCACGAAAGCGACCTTGCTCTCGCTGAAGAAGAAATCGGCAACAATATCCCGAACATGCCGCCGGAGCAGAAGCGCGACTATCTCATCAACTACGTGACCGACGTGGTGGTGTTGTCCCAGGCCGCCGGCAAGCAGGGTCTTGCCGACCGGCCCGACGTCAAGCGCCGGCTCGACTTCGACCATAACCGGCTGTTGATGGAATCGCTGCTGCAGGAGACCGGGAAGGCCGCGCTTTCCGACGAAGCCGAACACAAGGTCTATGACGAAGCCGTCAAGCAGACGAGCAACGAGGAGGAGGTGCATGCGCGCCACATCCTGGTCCCGACCGAAGAAGAAGCCAAAGCCGTCCTCGCCCAATTGAAGGGCGGCGCCGATTTCGCCACGCTGGCGAAAGAAAAGTCCAAGGATCCGGGCGGCGCCGATGGCGGCGACCTTGGTTATTTCACCAAGGAACAAATGGTGCCGGAATTCGCCGCGGTCGCATTCAAGCTCGACAAGGGCCAGCTCTCCGACCCGGTTAAGACCCAGTTCGGGTGGCACATCATCAAAGTCGAGGATAAGCGCGTCAAGCCGACGCCGACTTTCGAGCAGGTCAAGGGCCAGCTCGAAAATTACGTCGCACATCGGGCGCAGGCGGCACTGGTCGAGAAGTTGCGCGCTAGTGCCAATATCGAGCGCCTCGACAAGCCGGCGTCGCCGCCCGCCGCCGATCCGTCGCTCAACACCGCAGCGCCAAGCAAGAAGTGACCACGATAGTGGTCATGCCCGGCCAACCGGGCAAAACGCGCGTTCACGCGCGCGGGCGCGCTATCGCCCGCAGTGGCCGGCCCGGCTGCAAGCTTGTGCCGGGCATCCACGTCTTTATACAGGCCGACTAAGACGTGGATGGCCGGGACAAGCCCGGCCATACGATATCGAGGCCAACCTTGTCATCTTCCATCTCCCCGCTCGCGCCTGATTCGTTTCCGGAGATGCCGCCGGTAGCGGGCGTGCAGCTCGCAACCGCAGCTGCCGGCATCCGCTACGGCGGCCGGACCGACGTCCTTCTCGCATTGCTCGCACCGGAAACCACCGTCGCTGGTGTCTTCACACGCTCGAAATGCCCATCGGCGCCGGTCGATTGGTGCCGAGCGCGGCTCAAGAACGGCAGCGGCAGCGCCAACGCGCTCGTGGTGAATTCGGGAAATGCCAACGCCTTTACCGGCAAATCCGGCCGCGCGGCAACGAAGCTCACCGCTGAGATCACCGCGAAGGCGGCACACTGCGAAACTGGCGGTGTCCTCCTCGCCTCCACCGGCGTCATTGGCGAACCGCTCGATGGGTCGAAATTTTCCGGCGTGATGGACCGCCTGGTGGCCGACGCCGTGCCCGGCCGCTGGGAAGAAGCGGCCAAGGCGATCATGACCACCGACACCTTTCCAAAGGGCGCCGCGTCGATCATCCGCTTCGGTTCGAGCGTGATCACCATCTGCGGCATCGCCAAGGGCGCCGGCATGATCGCGCCGGACATGGCGACCATGCTGTCATTTGTGTTCACCGACGCGCCGATCGCGCCTGCGGTGTTACGCACGTTGCTGCGCCAGGGCGTCGCCGACACCTTCAATGCCGTGACCATCGACGGCGACACTTCGACTTCCGACACCCTGCTCGCATTCGCGACCGGCGCTGCCGCCGCGCACGGCTTCGCCAAGATTACGCGCCTGTCTGATCCGCGGCTCGCGGCGTTTCGCAAAGGCTTTTTCGCCGTGCTGGCCGATCTCGCCGAGCAAGTCGCGCGCGACGGCGAAGGCGCACGCAAGCTGGTTGAGATCGTGGTCGAGGGCGCGGTTTCGAAAAAATCGGCGCGGCGTATTGCGCTCTCGATTGCCAATTCGCCGCTGGTCAAGACCGCGATCGCCGGCGAGGACGCCAATTGGGGACGGGTGGTCATGGCCGTCGGCAAAGCCGGTGAGCCGGCGAACCGCGACCGCCTGTCGATCTGGTTCAACGGCATCCGCGTCGCCCACAAAGGCGAGCGCGACCCGGCCTACGACGAGAGCGCGGTATCGGCCGCGATGAAGAAGCCCGAGATTGCGCTCAAAGTGGTGCTCGGATTGGGGAAAGGCAGCGACCGCGTGCTGACCTGCGACTTAACCAAAGAATATATCGCCATCAACGGCGATTACCGCTCCTGACGACGCTGCGGCGGCAGAATTCTCGACTGCTCTTAGGCGACCGAAGCGAAACCCGCTTGCGCCAGATCGTCCTTGACGGCCAACTCGACGCGATCGCGGCCCCTGAGCTTGGCTTGGTAAAGCGCGCGGTCGGCGCGCGCGACGAAGCTTTCGGGGGTATCGCCATCGGCGTACTCGGTGACGCCGAAGCTGCAGGTTATGGTGCCTGGTACGTCGAAAGCCGTCAGCGCGATAGCCATCCGTAATCTCTCGGCCGCCTGCAATGCCGTGTCGGCATTCGAGCCCGGCAGCATCACGATGAACTCTTCGCCGCCCCAACGCGCCAGCATATCGGTGGTGCGCGATTTCCCGGCCACCACCGCGGCGAGCTGCATCAACACCTTGTCCCCGACATTGTGGCCGTGTGTGTCATTCACTTCCTTGAAAAAATCGACGTCGAACAGCGCCAGCGACAATGGTGTCCGGTACCGCGCGGCGCTTGCCATCTCGGTGGCAAGCGATTGGTCGAATTTCAAGCGGTTGTTAAGGCCGGTCAGCGCGTCTGTCGTGGCCTGCGAACGCAGATTTTGCGCCAGCGCTTGCAACTGCAGCTGCCGCTCCATTTGCACTCGGTCGTGTGCCGAGCGCTCTTTGCCGAACATGTAGATCAACGACATGATCGCCACCAACAGCGTGGTGACGATCCCGAGTGCCCGGCTCGCGTAGACCTCCCGCGTGGGCATAAGGATCACCAGCGACCAATCGCTGCGATTGGCGTCGCGGCGGCGCACGAATTCGCGCTGCCCGTTGACGCTGATCCACGTCGAGTCGACGATCTCTTCCGACAAAAGCGGCCGATCGTTCGGCTTTTCAAAGCGCGCGTTCGGCAGCGTCTTCTGCTCGGCGGAAAGTGGCCACAGCGCGCGGTACAGCATCGCCGGCCGGTTGGTGAGCGCCACGATGCCGTTGGGATCGACAAAGAAATAAGGCCGGTCGAACTCGCTCAGGTCAGCTTCGAATACAGCGAGTGATTTTTCGAGCACGACCACGCCGGCGACCGCGCCATTATCGTTGCGCACCGGATAGCTTGCGAAATAGATCGGACTGTCATCCCGCGCGTCGGAAGCAAAGAGATGGCCGGCTTCGCCGGCCAGCGCCCTTTGAAAATATGGAAGCTTGCGAAAGTTTCCCCCCTGCGGCTCGGCACTCCGATCGCCGGAAGACGCCAGCACCGCACCATCACGGGTGAGAATGAAACCGGTTCTGGCGCCGGATGCGTCGACGGCACGGTCGAGAAAAGACTTAACCCCAACCAGATCCTGCGTGTTACCGCGCCCGACCAGGGACGATATGGAAGGCGATCCGGCGAGAACCTTGACCATGCCCTCCACCGTTGCGGTCTCGCGAGCGAGGTGACTGACCAAAAGTTCGATGTCGCCGCGCGCTTCCTGCTCAATGTTGTCCTGGTAGATTCCGCCGAGGAATTCGGTCAGCGCCCATCCGGCAACCAGGATTGCCGCCAGTAGCGCGAGGGTCCAGACGAATTGCCGGCGCAAAAGGCGCGTGTAGCGCGTTGACGACATTTCGAGAACAAGCTGCTGGCCCCAGATCGCCCAAATGGAAAACGATATCCAGCAGGCAAGAATGCCGCGCACCAGCTGCACCGGCACGCCGGTAACGCGGGTGAACGCCGCATAATTGATCTCGCTCGCCGGCCAGAATGTCGAGGCCGGGACGATGATGCCGGCCGCAATCGCATAAAGCGCTAAACCCATCGCAGCGCCGATGGCGAAGATTTTGCGGCTGTCGGAAAAATCCCGCGCCCATCGGGCGAACACCGCGCTCGCACCGAGCGCGCCGGGAAAACCCAAGGCGTAGCGTGCGAATATTCCGGCCGCGTTCGATCCTTCGATTGCTCCGCCAAGCGCGACCGCCGCGAGCAGCGGAATATACATCCAGCCTTTCGCCCACTTCAGTCCCAGGCGGCAGGCTTCACGCCGCGCGAATTCCAACAACAGCGCAAACGAAGCGGTCATTAGCGCCACGCGAACCGTGGCGAATACCGGCGTGTCGCCAAGTACGAGCGCCGTCAAATCCAGCCATTCACCGACCCCATGCAGGAAGCCAAACAGGCCGAGTAGAAGCCAGGAATGATTTTCTCCAAAGCCGCGCGCCAGGGCTACGCAAGTCGCGCCGAGCAAAATGAAGGCGAGTCCGTAGAAAAAAAGAATGAAGTCGAGTTGCGAGCTAAAAAAGCCAGCCATGATTTGCCGCGCGGGCCACCTTTGCGCTAGTCACTTGCTTGCTCCGGACGGCACCCGCGAGATCGCGCCGCTCCGATCCGCGAAAATGTTTACCCAATGGTCGTCAACAAACGTTTGCAGCGAGCTGTAAGGATTTATGCGTATGCGGCACTCACTCGCGGCGTCTTCCGGCGCCACGCTCGAGACTTCACACCATGAACACCTCACAGCTCCGGCACATCCGCACCGCGCGCCTCGACGTCGCCTATGAGGAGAGCGGACCACGCGGTGGCGCCTCGGTCGTCCTCCTCCACGGCTGGCCCTACGATCCGCGCTGCTACGACGGCGTGGTACCGTTACTGGTCGCCGCCGAATGCCGCGTCCTCGTGCCTTATCTGCGCGGCTTTGGGCCAACGCGATTTCTGTCCGCCGAGACGCCGCGCTCCGGTCAGCAGGCGGCGCTCGGCCACGATTTGCTCGAGATGATGGACGTGCTTGCCGTCGAGCGCGCAATTCTCGCCGGATACGCTTGGGGTGGGCGCGCCGCCTGTATTGTCTCCGCGCTGTGGCCCGAGCGCGTACGCGGCCTTGTTACCGTGAATGGCTACAACATCCAGGACATCGCCGGATCGGAAGAGCCGCAAGACCCGGCACAGGAGCGCCGCTATTGGTATCAGTGGTATTTTCACACCGAGCGCGGACGCGCAGCCTTGGAGTTGGACCGCCGCGCATTTTGCCGCCTGCTCTGGCAATTATGGTCGCCGAATTGGAATTTCGACGAGGCGACTTTCTCGCGCAGCGCCACGTCGTTTGACAATCCTGATTTTGTCGACGTGACCATCCACTCTTACCGGCACCGCTACGGCAACGCCGCGGGCGATCCGGCGCTGGCGGAGATCGAAAAGCGGTTCGCCGCCAAGCCGAAAATCGCAGTGCCGACCGTTGCGCTGCAGGGAGCCGCCGATGGCGTCCTGCCGGCGGAATTATCCGAAACGCATGGCGCGTTTTTCACCGGGCCGTATCAGTACCGCGTTCTCCCAAAAGTCGGGCATAATCCCGCGCAAGAAACGCCCGCCATCTTCGCCGAAGCCGTACTCGAATTGGTCAGCACTGCTTAAGCCCCCGCACCGTCCCAAATACAGTAAATGTTTATTTACCATAGCGACGTTTGCGGCAATGAACGTTAGCAGCTTGAACCTGCCTTTACCTGCCGTCCCTAAATTGAGACCAGACCGGTGAATGTGAATCTTGTCCTTGTCGCCGCCTGTGCGCTCATCGATCCCGACGGGCGTGTGCTTCTCGCCCAACGTCCGGAAGGTAAAGCGATGGCCGGCCTTTGGGAGTTTCCCGGCGGCAAGGTTGAAGCCGGAGAGCGTCCGGAAGAGAGTCTGATCCGCGAACTCAAGGAGGAACTGGGAATCGTCGTCAATGAGGAATGTCTGGCGCCGCTGACTTTTGCCAGTCATCGGTATCCTGCATTCCAGCTGCTCATGCCGCTTTATGTCTGCCGGCGCTGGGAAGGAATTGTCGCGGCGCGCGAAGGACAAAAATTGAAATGGGTACGGCCGAACGATTTACGCAACTACGCCATGCCGCCTGCCGACGAACCTTTGATTCCACACCTGACAAATCTGCTGTGACGGAAAGGTGCATAAGACCATGAACAAGCGATCCAAATTCTTCGGTGCTGGATTGCTCCGCCGTTTCGCGCGCGACGAAAGCGCGGCCACGGCCATCGAATATGCGCTGATCGCTTCCGGCATTTCCATTGTCATTGCCGCGACAGTGTTCCAGGTCGGCACCGCCGTCAAAGCCGACTTCACCAGCGTCTCCACCGCTTTGAAATAAGCTTCCTATTTGCCGGCCTTCTCGCCGGCGGGCAATTCGCGCGTGCCGAGCGCATCGGCTAGCCGCGCCTGCGCCGAGCCAGGCTTGAGCGGCCGCTGTTGGTCCGGATGCGGCGCCCAGCCGGACAGCCACAGAAATTCGAAAGTCGCGCGCACGCGCCCGTCCGCGTCGGCGAAACGTTGCCGATAAATTTCCGCCATGCGCAGCAAGGTCGCTCGCTTCAGCGGCGTGCGTCTTCGATCGACGAGCGCGTTGGTCGCACCCATACGCCGTAAATCGTTCATCAGGCCGAACACGGAATCATAGCGTACAGTGATGGCCTCAGAATCGGTCACCGGCAGCGCAAATCCCGCGCGCTGCAACAGAGCGCCAAGGTCGCGCAAATCGGCGAACGGCGCTACCCGCGGCGATAGGCCGCCTTCAATCTCGCTTTCGGCGGCGGCGAAGGATTGGCGAAGCTCGGTCAGCGTGTCGCCGCCCATAAGCACGGCAAGAAACAGTCCATCCGGCCGCAGCGCTCGCCTGATCTGGACGAACGCGCCCGGTAAATCATTGACGAACTGCAACGACAGCGCTGAGACGACGAGGTCGAAGGCGGCATCGCGAAACGGCAGCGCCTCTTCGTCGGCGGCGACGAACAGCGGGGGATGCAAGCCGTCGCAATCGGCATTCGCGGCGACGATCGTGCCGGTAGAGTTCAAAGCGGCGAGCGCAGCGCGAACCTCATCCCCCGGCGTTCCGAGATCGAGCGCAAATGGAAAGCGCCGCAGCACCGCCGCGAGCCGCTCGGCGAGATCGGCAGCGGCGCGTTCGAGCAAAAAAGTCGCCGGCCCCAAAGCACGCGCACGGGCGCGGCGGGCGCGGAGTACCTTGCGATCGAAGATCAGCGGGCTTTCGCTCATCGGAGGATTTTCTCACATTCGCCGCCGCGGGCGAACCCAGTGGTCCGATTCTAACATTCGCATCCCGGTTCGGCAGGCTATTACGCGAATGTTAGAATCCAAGGACCACTGGCAAATATAAGTGCTAGTGGAGCTTTGGATTTGACATTCGCTTCGCGAGTTCCCGGCGCGGTGAGTAGCGAATGTCAAATCCGCTCCACTACAGGCGATGACAATCCGAGGCCCGCGAGGTAACTTTCCCTCATGTCGGCCGCGGCAGGGTTCGCCAGTTCGTCCGGACTTAAACGGGCGGCGAATGCGGCGCGCACATTGCTGCGCGCGGCACTCGACATTGCGCTCCCGCCGCTCTGCGCGGTCTGCCGCGCCCCGGTGCACGGCAACGGACTCTGCCCCGGCTGTTGGTCGAAGCTTTCATTCATCACCCGGCCCTATTGCGAGCGGCTCGGTATCCCATTCGTCTACGATCCCGGTCCCGGCATTCTGTCGATGGAAGCGATAGCCCATCCGCCGGCCTATCAGCGCGCCCGCGCCGCGGTGCGCTTCGACGAAATTTCCCGCGCGTTGGTCCACGCGCTCAAATATGGCGACCGGCTCGATCTCGCGCCGATGATGGGGCGCTGGCTTGCGCTCGCCGGACGCGAACTCCTTGGCGAGGCCGACGCGCTCGTCCCGGTACCGCTGCATTGGCGGCGAAATTGGGCGCGGCGCTTCAACCAATCGGGAATGCTGGCGGCGGCGGTTTCCTCCGAAACCGGCGTGCCGGTGGCCGCGGCGGCGCTCAAGCGTGTGAAGGCCACTCTCCAGCAAGTCGGGCTGTCGCGATCAGAGCGGGCCGCCAATATCCAGGGTGCGTTCCGCGTGCCGGCGGAGGGCAAAGCCGCCATCGCCGGCCGCAAGCTCGTCCTAGTCGACGACGTCTTGACCTCCGGCGCAACCGCCGAGGGCTGTGCGCGGGCGCTTTTGCGCGCCGGGGCGGCGAACGTCGACGTGCTGGTTTTCGCCAGGGTTGCCGACCCGGTGCAAACGTCCATATAAAGTACCAAGGGGAATGAATTAACGCGCTCTTATGCCTTCCGTAGAAATCTACACGCAGCAGTTTTGTCCCTATTGTCACTGGGCGAAGGAACTTCTTTCTCGCAAAGGTGTCGGCTTCGATGAAATCGATGTCACCGGGGATACCCAGGCGCGCCAGGCGATGAGCGCGCGGGCGAACGGGCGAAGCTCGGTGCCGCAGATTTTCATCGGCGCCACTCACGTCGGCGGCTGTGACGAACTCTACGCGCTCGAAGACGCGGGCAAGCTCGATGGGCTCCTGGCGCAGAGCGAAGAAAAGCCCGCATGACCACGGCCGCGCCGACCTTCAAGATCGCGCTTGTACAAATGCGTTCGGGCCTGCATCCGGATGCCAATCTCGCCGCGGCGCTTGCGGCGATCGATGAGGCGGCGCGCGCAGGCGCGGCGTATGTGCTCACGCCGGAAATGACCAACATCATGGAGGTCAAGCGCGAGCGGCTTTTCGCCACCATCACCGACGAGGACCACGACCCGACGCTCGCAGCGTTGCGCGAGGCCGCGCGCCGGCACGCGATGTTTGTTCATGCCGGTTCGCTGGCGATCAAGCTCTCCGCCGACAGGGCGGCTAACCGTTCGTTCCTGATCGACCGCGACGGCGACATTGTCGCGCGCTACGACAAGATTCACATGTTCGACGTCGATTTGGCCAACGGCGAAAGCTACCGCGAGTCGCGCAACTACCGCCCCGGCGAGCTGGCCGTCACCGCCGACCTGCCCTGGGGCAAACTGGGCCTGACCGTGTGCTACGACCTGCGCTTTCCGGCACTTTACCGGGCGCTGGCGGAGGCTGGCGTTTCGTTTCTTTCCATTCCGTCGGCCTTTACCCAACAGACCGGCGAGGCGCACTGGCATGTACTCCTCCGCGCGCGTGCCATCGAAAACGGTTGTTTCGTTTTCGCCGCGGCGCAGGGCGGCCGCCATGAAAACGGGCGAGAAACGTACGGCCATTCGCTCGTGGTCGATCCTTGGGGACGCGTTGTCGCGGAAGCCGGCGCCGAGCCAAGCGTGATTGTTGCCGAGATCGATCCGGCGCAAGTCGTCGCCGCCCGCGCCAAAATTCCGTCGCTCCGCCACGGCCGGCGTTTTGAACTGACCGAACCGCTCGCCGAGCCACTCCACCTGCGCGCCGTGCGGGTGCCGTCATGATCAAATATGCGCTGCGCTGCGAGCGGGGTCACGAGTTCGAAAGCTGGTTCAAGAATTCGGCGGCTTACGACAGCCAAAGAAAACGCGGCCTGATCGCCTGCCCAGGCTGCAATTCGGCGAAAGTCGAAAAGGCGATCATGGCGCCGCGGCTCGCGCGCAGCGAAAGCACCGACGCGGAACCGCTACCGGCTGCTGATACTGCGGCGACGCCCACGCCTTCGCTTCCCATGCCCATGCCGTTTGCGCCGCCGGGAAAAGGAAACGTCGCCATCATGTCGTCGCAGGAACGCGAGCTGCGCAAGAAGCTCAAAGAACTGCGCGAACACATCGTCAAGAACGCCGATTATGTCGGCCAGCGCTTTCCCGAACAGGCGCGCAAGATTCATTATGGCGAGACCGAACACCGCTCGATCTATGGCGAAGCTTCCCCGGAAGAGGCCAAGGAATTGCACGACGAAGGCATCGCCTTTCATCCGCTGCCGATTTTGCCGGACGAATTCAACTAAGCGCCCACGCCGTATCCCTATCCAATCTGAATACCGCCCTGAAATAGCCGCACCTCGCGGACTCTTAGTCCGACCGACTTTCTTTGGTCTCGACCCGAGAGAGCGACGCCGTATGTCCCGCCCCGGGGAACTTTCGCCCAACCCGATCGTTTCGGGCACAGCACGCTGAGTGTTCGGGGCAGGTCCCAATTGGTCGGGCAGACGTCAATCGAGAACGCGCATTGGCGTGAACGGGCCTCGTGCTCCACGCGGACAACTTTCTCTTGGAAAATGCGGAAAGCTGTTGTGACTTGTACGCTCCTCACCGGTGAATAGGAGCGCAGGTTGATAGTTCTCACGGACAGCACGCTCGCGACGTGGGGGATCGCCGCCTTGGCGACGGCCGGGGTCATCACGCGGCCGTTCCGATGGCCGGAAGCGATTTGGGCGGTCGCCGGCGCAATCGCGGTCGTTGCATTCGGTCTCTTACCCTGGACCGGTGCCATCGCCGGGCTGCGCAAAGGTCTTGATGTTTATCTCTTTCTCGCCGGGATGATGCTCTTGGCGGAGGTTGCGCGCCGCGAAGGCCTGTTCGACTGGCTGGCGGCATTAGCCACCAGCCACGCCAACGGATCGGCGAGCCGCCTGTTTCTTCTGACTTACATTGTCGGCGCGATTGTCACGATTTTCCTGTCGAACGATGCCACCGCTGTCGTGCTGACACCGGCCGTTGCCGCCGCGGTGAAGGCCGCAAGAGCCGAGCAACCCATTCCTTATCTCTTGGTCTGCGCCTTCATCGCCAACGCGGCATCGTTTGTGTTGCCGATTTCGAATCCGGCCAATCTCGTTATCTACGGCGATCACATGCCGCCGCTGCTGCAATGGCTGCCGCGTTACCTGCTGGCTTCGGTGGTTTCAATCACCGCCACCTATCTGGCGCTACGCTTTACGCAGCGTCGGCTGCTCAGCCAGACCCTGGCCAAGGATGTGGCGGTGCCGCAGCTCTCCAGCGGCGGCAAGACCGCGGCTGCCGGCATCGCCGCGACCGCGGTTGTGCTGCTCGTGGCATCGGCCCTGGATATCCACTTAGGCCTGCCGACCTGTCTCGCGGGACTGGCCACCGCAATTATCGTGCTCGTTCCGAGACCGCTTCAAACGTGGAGCGTACTGAAAGATATTTCCTGGGGCGTGCTGCCGCTGGTCGCCGGCCTCTTCGTTTTGGTCGAGGCATTAAATCAGACCGGTGTCATCGGCATGATTGGCGCGCTGCTTCGTCAAGCGACTTCGATTTCGGTTGCCGGGACGGCATGGGCCGCCGGGATCGCTGTGGCCATCGCCAGCAATCTGGCCAACAACCTTCCGGTCGGTTTAATCGCCGGCAGCGTCCTGCAGAGCGATCATACCGCCGATCACATTGTGCGCGCCGTCCTGATCGGCGTCGACCTCGGACCCAATCTGTCGGTGACCGGCTCGCTTGCGACCATTCTTTGGCTCACGGCGCTGCGGCGCGAAGATTTGACAGTCGGCTTCGGCACATTCCTGAAAATCGGCGCAGTGGTCATGCCGCCGGCGCTCGCCTTGTCGATCGCGACCGCATTACTGACCGGATAACGACAAACTAAAGAGGCAACGTCATGCAAAATATCAGCGCGGCCTGGATCTATCCCATCATCGTCGTCGGCGGCCTGTTGCAGGCGTGGGGTCCGCCCATGAACGGCGCCCTGCGCAACGCCCTGACCAATCCTTGGCTCGCAAGCCTGGTGTCGTTTTTGCCGATCGTGGCTTTGCTGGCGTGCCTCGTCATCTGTCAGCCGCGGCCGCTGCCGACGCTGGCAGGCATCAGCGCGATGCCTTGGTGGGCGCCGTTGGGCGGTCTAGTCGGCGCCTTCGCGGTCGTCGCCGGATTGTTGTTCGTGAACAAGGTCGGCGCCGGATCGTATGCCGGTCTGACCATCACTGCGAATATTCTGATGTCGCTTGCCATCGATCATTTCGGCTGGTTCGGGATCAACACCCATGCGCTCAATGGCTGGCGCGCGCTGGGCGCGGCGTTGATGGTGGCGGGAATCGCGCTGGTGGCGCGTTTTTAAACCTTTCAAGTCAGCGACGAGTCCGTCAATCCAACAGATCGCGAATCTTTGCCGCGAGCGCTGCCTGGGTGAACGGCTTCTGGATCATATTAACGCCTTGATCGAGCCGTCCGTTGTGGACAATGGCGTTACGCGAATAACCGGTCATGAATAAAACATTCAGCCCGGGACGCTTCGCCGCCGCCTCGTCGGCCAGATCGCGGCCGTTGCGGCCTGGAAGCACCACGTCGGTGAGGAGAAGGTCGACCCGCTCGTTGGCAAGAATTTTCAATGCCGACGGCGCGTCGGTTGCCCGGAACACGATGTAATTGAGCTCGCGCAAAGTCTCGGCAATAAAAGAGCGCACGTCGTCGTCGTCTTCGACGACGAGGATGGACTCGCCGCCGGGCCCCGCCGGCATTTTTGCATCGAGCAGGTCCGGCGTCTCGGCGGCGGTAGCACCTTTGACACGCGGCAAGTAAATCTTGACGGTCGTGCCGTGGCCCGGCTCGCTGTAAATTTTGACGTGACCTCCGATTTGCTTGACGAAGCCGTAGACTTGGCTCAGTCCGAGCCCGGTGCCCTGCCCCGTATCTTTGGTCGTGTAGAACGGCTCGAAGGCGCGGCCGGCAACTTCGCTGGTCATGCCGACGCCGTTGTCGGTCACCGATATTTCCACGTACTGGCCTGGCCGGACCTCTGCATTCCTCGAGCAATAAATCTCATCGAGGAAGGTATTACTGGCCTCGATAGTCAATTTGCCACCTTCGGGCATGGCGTCGCGAGCGTTGAGCGCGAGATTAAGGATCGCGGTTTCAAGCTGCGTTTCGTCGGCTTCGACCAGCCACACCCCGCCCGCGCCAACGACTTCGAGCTGGACCTGTTCGCCGAGCGACGGCTTGAGGAACGTCGAAAGTTGGCGCAGCAGCTTGTTGACGTCGAACACTTTGGCTTCCAGCGGTTGGCGCCGGGAGAAGGCCAGCAGATGGGCCGTCAAACGTGCGGCCCGTTGTGCGCCGGTGAGAGCTTGATCGATCGCGCGCACGAGACGCTCCTGCGCCGCGGCCTGGCCGGATTCGAGCGCCCGCTTGGCGCCGTCGAGGTTGCCGATGATGATGGTCAGGAGATTGTTGAAATCGTGCGCCACTCCACCGGTGAGCTGGCCGACGGCGTCCATCTTTTGTGATTGATAGAGCTGCTCGCGCGCCGCTTCCAGGCGCTGCTGCCCTTCGCGCCGCTCCGTGATGTCGCGCGTGATCTTGGCAAAACCAACGACATCGCCCTTCGAGTCGCTGATGCGGTCGATGACTATGCTGGCCCAGAATCGGGTGCCGTCCTTGCGCACGCGCCAACCCTCGGCCTCGTATCTGCCTTCGCTCGCCGCGGTCGCCAGCGCGCGGGTCGGTAGCTCCTTGGCGCGATCTTCCGGGGTGTAGAATTGCGAGATATGGCGGCCGATGATCTCGTCTTCGGTATAGCCCTTGATCCGCACCGCGCCGGAATTCCAGTTGGTGATATTGCCCTGCGGATCGATAAGAAAAATGGCGTAGTCGGTGACGCCCTGCACCAACAGCTGAAAGCGCTGGTTGGCGGCTTGCGCCAGTGAATGGATGCGAACGACTTCTTGGAATTGATTGCGGATAGCCCGAAGGCCGAAGACCGCCAACACCATAAGAACAAGCACCGCGCCGACAATGCCGATTTGCAGCATCTCGTCCATGTCGGCGGCATAGTCTCGCGTATCGATGAGGCGCAACGTCTCCTTAGAAAAGAGATTCGCCAGGATGAAGCGCGCGCGATCCATCAGATCTTTGCCGGCGCCCTCTCGGACTTCGGCCGTCGCGGCGTCACCTTGGCCTTTCTGCTTGAGCGCAATGACCTTCTGGAGTTCGGCGAGTTTCTGCTCGGCCAACTGATAAAGCGTAGCCAGCGCCGCGGCATCTCGCACGCCGGCTTTAGGCGACTGCTGTAACTGCCGAATCTCTCCCAAAAGATTCGGCGCCGCGCGACTGTACGGTTCCAGATAGCTGGCATCGCCGGTGATCACATAGCCGCGCTGGCCGGTTTCGGCATCGAGCAATTCGGATTGAATGCGGTTGAGGCCGTTGATGACTTCAAGCGAATCGCGAACGTCGGCTTGGGCACGGGTTTGCCTGAGCGCCAAAATCGCGGCGACGACGAGAATCGCGAGCAACAGGATAAATGCCAGCGAAAGCACGACGACGTTGATACGCAGACCGGAGGCGACGCTCATCGCGCCTTTGCCGTCCTGTGCCGACATTCCCGCAGTCATCCAGCGCCCCGAGCCAACTCTCGCTCAGCTACCCGACATTGTCATTTCCGGCGGGTGCCATCAATACGCCCACAGCAGCAAGCCGACGCCGGCGGCCACCAGCAGCATGCCCATGACTTCGCGCCCGGAAGTGCGCTGGCCGAAAGCGACCCGGGCGACGATTTGGGCGAAAACCACCTCGATCAGGGCGAGCGTCCGAACGCTGGCCGCGGTGGCGAGCGCGAAAGCGAGAAACCAGAATTGCGAGGCCACGGCGCCGGCAAAGCCGGCGGCTAACGACGGCTTCCAGGTGAGAAAGATGCTGCGCAGGACTTGCGGCGCGCGCAGACCGAGGTAGAGCGATAACACCACCGCCTGAATGGCGATGCCGACTGCGAGCGTGAATGTCGCCGTCATCGCGTAGCTGGGTAAATGAAGGGTGAGGATGGCGCCCCGAAAACCGATCGCCGATAGCGCAAACATGCCGCCTGAGGCGAGCCCAATCAGCGTCGGCTTGATACCGCCGACCATGCCGCCGGGCTTGGTCGACATCAAGAGCACGCCGGCCGTCGCGACGAGTATCGCCGCCATCATCGGCCAGGTCACCGTATCGCCGAGAAACAACAGACCGAATAGAGCCACCTGAATTGGCTCGGTCTTGATGTAGGCGATGGTCACCACAAAGGAGCGCTCGCCCATGGCGGCAAGCATCAGCGCGGTGGCGGCAACTTGCGCGAAGGCGCCAACAAGCACCCACGGCCAGAAAGTCCACACCGGCCGCGGCAACGGCAACCCAGTAACCAGCATGATCGCGCCCAGGAAAACCAGCGCAAATGGAAAGCCAAACAAAAAACGGACGTGGGTTGCGCCGACGGTGCCCAGCGTTGCGGTCAACTCGCGCTGCATGGCGTTGCGCAGGGTTTGGGCGAAGGCGGCGACAATTGTGAAAACAACCCACAGCCACGGCGGCGGCGTCACTTAAGCCCTCTCCGCGACCATCATGTAATTGACATCGGTGTCCGCCGAGAGCTGCCAGCGGTCGGCGAACAAATTATAGACGACGCCGATTTGGTCGACGACTTGAAGACCGCTCTGCTCGATTGCAATTTCCAGCTCGTTTGGCGTGACGAACTTTTCCCATCGGTGCGTGCCGCGCGGCAGCCAGCGTAAAATGTATTCGGCGCCGACAATCGCCAGCGCAAAACTTTTGGCCGTGCGGTTAAGCGTAGCGACCAACAACAACCCGCGCGGTGCGACCAGTCCGGCCGCAAGCTCAATGAACAGGCCGAGATCGACAACGTGCTCGACCACTTCCATGGCGAGAACGACGTCGAACGTTTCGCCCGATTGCGCCAGCGCTTCCGCCGCGTCGGCGCGGTAGTCGATGCTTAGCCCCGCGCGCTCGGCGTGACGCTTGGCAACGGCGATATTGCTTTCCGAAGGATCGGCGCCGACGACGCGAGCGCCGAGACGCGCCAACGGTTCAGAGAGAATTCCGCCGCCGCAGCCGATATCGAGCACGCGAAGTCCAGCGAGACTGTCGAGCCGTGCCGGATCGCGCCCGAAATGCTCGGCCGCACGGTCGCGGATATAGGTGAGGCGGACCGGATTGAACTTGTGCAAAGCCGCCATCGGTCCGCGCGCGTCCCACCACTGCGCGGCAAGGCGCGAGAAGCGGGCGACTTCATCCTGATCGACGCTGCCCGCCGCCTGCTCTCGATCCATCCCACTTATCCAGTTCGCATCCTGTCCGGCGAAGTCCGCCTCAGGCGCATGCCCAAGAGTAAGACGTTGCCGGTCGCGCGCCAATCGGAACCCGCTGGCGCTCGTCTGCGAGCGAAAACCGGCCCGGCGGCGACCTTGTATGCCGCCCTTTAGGCTCACACATCCAATCAAGGCCGAGACAGACTGGGGGCTGGCGTGGCGTCAAGGATCGGCATGGCTTTCGCCATAAGCCTAAGCGCCGCCGCAGCGATGGCTGACACCGCCGGCTGCGGCCATGCAGAGGCGGCGGAGACCCCGCCGCCCGCCGCCGACGGCCAGTATCAGGCTTGCGTGGCCGACGCCGGCACCACCCACGACACCGCCCGGGCGGCCGAATGCAAGCGGCTGGCGGAACAAACCGATAGCAATCGCGCCAACTGTCTCGGCAAGCTCAATCTGCCGAAAATCTATTGCGACGCCTCGTATGCGCCGCGGGATCCTAGCGCCAACTGCACGCTTCCCGATGAAATCGGGTCGGTCATCGAGGCCGAGCTTGCGCGCGCGCGTTTGCGCTGTGCGCGGTCGCTGGCAGGGGGAGAAGGCAAGCCGTAACGGTTAGGGGGAAAACTTGGTCGGGAATGCGAAAAGCAGCCCGCTTACGCTATAGTGGCTCCATGACTCGCCGCACACCCGACGCCCGCACCGCCGCTGAACAAGCCTTCAAGGCGGCGACCACCAAACCGGTTGAGGGACCGCCTAAGCCCCCACCGTCACTGCCGGGCGCAAGAGAGATGGTCTCGTTGCGTCTCGACCGCGACGTCCTCGATTTTTTCCAGGCCGACGGACCGGGCTGGCAGGACCGCATCAACGCCGCGTTGCGCAAAGCGGCCGGGAAGTAACTGCGCTGCGCCGGCTCGGGCCACCTGTCCGTCGGACAAGGTAAACAAATGGTTCGGATCCCTGCCGCTGCGCCAAAGATGTGGGGGAACCGCAACACAAACCGCCCGAATTGCGGGTAAGCTGAAAAAGCCGCAGCCATTATCTCAATTTCGCCCCATAACTTCGTATGTATTGGAGACGGGACGAAGACGGATACTGGGGTTATGGCGCCCGAAAAGCACTCCTATTTCTCGCGTTTTGCCGTGAAGTTCGCCGAGATTCTCGGCGCGGGCATCGCGACCGCGGTGAGTGGATTTCTCGTCGCCCACCTCGGCGGATATTTGTCTTGGCCGGCGAAACCACCCGTGCCGACGGTGGCGGTCGAGGCCCCTATAAGCAGCAGCGCCAGAACACCCGACCGGCCGCGCAGCCGCACCACCACGTCCGCGCCCGCGGAAACCCACGCGGCTTCTGATGACCGCGCCGCGGAGCCTCCACACGCGGCCGCGAAACCGGTGGAAGTTTCCGCCCCAGCGACAACCGCTGTGGTCCCCGTAGACAACGACGACAAACGCTCGCGTAGCGGCGCCTTGTCGCGCAAGCCGGTAGCCGATGCGCACGCCGTAAAGCCTGCGCCGCACGAGAACGCGGAAGCCAAGGCGCACGATCAAGAAGCCGTCGAAGACCAAGTTCGCGCCGCGCTCGCAAATGTCGATGCGAGCCGGACGCCGGCAAATACGCCGGCGCCCGCCGCGATGAGCCCGGCGCCGCAAACGACTGCAATCCCGCAGCCGCAGCCAATTCCTGCGCCGAGCAACCCGGCCCCTTCGGCGATCGGCCCAAGCGCAGTCGCGAGTACGCCTACCGCGGCGCCGTTAGCCGTCCCGTCGGGCGGGCCGGTCGCGCCGCCGCTCGACCTTCAAAATGCCGCGCCCGCAGCCGCGACCGCGCCAAGCCTGCCGGTTGCCGCGTCAGCGTCACCGCAACAAACACCAGCAGAGCCCGGTCCGTTGACGGCAGTCGAGATAAAATCCCGTCCGGTCGCCGGTGTCGGGGACACGTTGCCTGGCGCGCAGGCGACGGCCGACGCCAACAATGAGCCGGAGGCGAAAGCAAAAATCGAAACCGACAAGGGTTTCTTCTCCAGCATTGCCCGCCTTCCCGAAATGCTGCGCACCAACGCGCATGCCCCAGCCGGCGACCCGCCCCGCCCACCGATGCCGGTCGGCGAATAAGACTCCCTTACGCTCGGCCGCGGTGACGTTTCGCTCCCCGCGAAGCGGGGAAAACAACCCGCCCTCATTTCGCGCGGACCGATTCCCCGGTTAGATTGCGCCATGCTCAACTGGTATCGCGATCTCGGCGCGACCGAGCGGCGCACGTTCGTGGCGTGTTTTGCCGGGTGGGCGCTCGATGCGCTCGACGTTCAGATTTATACGTTCGTCGTGCCGGCATTGATTGCGGTGTGGCACATCACCAACGCCCAAGCCGGACTACTCGCGACCAGCGCGCTGGTCATCTCGGCCTTCGGCGGCTGGATCGCCGGCATGCTCGCGGACGTGGTCGGCCGGGCGCGGCTGCTCATGATCATGATTGTATGGTTCGCGTTCTTCACCTTTCTGTCCGGCTTCACCAACAGTTTCGAGCAATTGCTGGTGGTGCGCGGTTTTCAGGGTTTCGGCTTTGGCGGCGAATGGGCGGCCGGATCGGTCTTGATCGGTGAAGTCGTTCGCGGCGCCGATCGCGGCAAGGTCGTGGGCGTCGTGCAGAGCGCCTGGGCGTGGGGCTGGGGCGCCGCCGCCATCATTGCCACCGTCATCTTTCAGGTCTTCGACCAGCAGATCGCCTGGCGACTCCTGTTCTTCGTCGGCGTCTTGCCGGCGCTTTTGGTGTTTTACATCCGGACCAAGGTGCCGGAGCCGATGATCTTCAAAGAAGCAAAACAATCCGCCCCCAAGCGGGCCGCGCTCGACATTTTCAGCCGGGACCTGATCACGACAACTATGCTCGGCGCGGCGCTCGCTACCGGCGCGCAGGGCGGCTACTACGCGATCACGACATTCCTGCCGACATTTCTACGCACGCAACGCCATCTGAGCGTGCTCAGCACTGGTGGCTATCTCGCGGTCATCATCGTCGGCTCATGGTGCGGCTATATCGTCAGCGCCTATCTGAACGACGCCATCGGCCGGCGCAAAAATTTCTTCCTATTCGCCATCGGCTCTTTGCTGATCGCGATCGCGTATACCCAAACGGAGATTTCAGACGCGATGATGCTGGCGCTCGGCTTTCCGCTCGGCTTCTTCGCCTCGGGCATTTTCAGCGGCATGGGCCCGGTGCTCACTGAATTATTTCCGACCAGTGTGCGCGGCGCCGGCCAGGGCTTTTGCTATAATTTCGGCCGCGGCATTGGCGCGTTCTTTCCGACGCTGGTGGGACTGCTGTCGGCTTCGGTCACGCTCGGCACCGCGATCGGCATCTTTGCTGCGATCTCGTACGCCATTGTCATTATCGCTGCGCTGGCGCTACCGGAAACCCGCGGCCGGAAATTGCTCGCGAACTAGCGCTTCCCGAGGTACCCGCTCGTCGCCCTGCCCGCTCTTTGGAGCTACGCTCGCGTACCAATCGCCCCTGAGCAAAACGTCCATGATGCGCCCGGCGCTGTCCGCCCACGCGGTTTTCGGTATCGCGTCGGACTTCGGATGCCTGCCGGCGCGATAGAGCTGCAACCAGTCCTTGATCGCCTGCGCCAAGTCGGGTTTTTCGGCCGCGAAATAGAACGCGTGCTCGCCCGCCACCTCGCGAAAGACGGGGATATCACGCGCCATGATGGGCAGGCCGTACCGCGCGGCTTCCATCAAGGGCAGACCGAAACCCTCGGCTTCGGATGCGGCGATCAAGCAGGACGACGCGGCATAGATTTTTTCCAAATACTCGTCAGAAGCTCGGTTCAGCCAAAACAGCCGCTTTCCGCTTTCGTGATCAGATTGTAGCCGCGTTACGATTCTCGGAATGGTGCGACGCATGTCCTGCGGCAAGCCCCGCCAGCCTTCAACGCCGGCCACAATCAAATTGACGTCCACGCCTTCGCCCCAGAGCTGATCGAAGGCGTCGAGCACCGGCAGATGTCCTTTGCGAGGCTCGATGGTGCCGACCATCAGGAAACTTGGACGCGCAGCGAAGGCCCCAAGATGAAGTGACGCGTCCCCCGGAAAGCCTCGCGTCGCAGCGGCGTTGGCAATGTCTCCCCCCGGCCGGAAGTGGCCGATGTGGAAGGGACGCAACGGCGAAATGTCGCGCTTTCCGGCCCAATCATGGAGATCGTCGGCGACGGTTCGCGAAGTGCACAACGCTCCGTCGGTTTGCAGGACGGCGCGCAGCCACTTTTCGCAAGCAACATCATCGCCCGGCGGAAAAAATTGCGGCAGCCGGAGCGGCAGCAAGTCGTGGACGGTGAAATAAACGGAGGCGCCGCGGTTGCGGCAGTCGGCGATTAAGCCTGCCGCATCGGCTTCGACGAGCCATCGGCCGGAGTGGTCGAGCCCGAGCACGATATCGCCCGCCTGCAATTCGGCCGCCGTATCGGCCAAAATGTCGGGCGGGCAGCCCAAAAGATCGAGCGCGAAGCGCCGCGCATAGCGATAGTGCCAGAAACCGCCCTCATCGCTCAGGTACACAGGCTCGACGCGAAAGCACTCCGGAGGCTGGTCAAGAAACGCGAGTGTAAGGCCCCGCGCTACCCTTTCGATCCCCGTTTTGAGTTCGGTGCGACAGGTCGCCGAGACGTCGAGCAGCAATTGGCGGCCAGGCCGTTTTGTCGGCAAGGATCTGGCGATGGCGCGGGACAAAATACGGCACGCGGCCTCGTCCGGCGGCGGCGATACCGCGGCCGCCACATCGAGCATGGCGGATAGTCCCGTCCTGCCTTCGGCATAGAAAGCCTCGATTGCCTCGGCATAAAGCTGTGCACAGATTTCGGGCGCGTGACGGGACGCAACTAATTCACGCGCTCTTTGGCGCAAATCACCACGTCCCCCTGCGTCCTGGTGAAGGGTTTCGAACGCGGTGATCAGGTCGGCATCGGAAAAATCGTCGTCGAGCATCCACACCGCGTCGGCCGGAAACTCCGAAGCGCTGCCGTGCGCGTTGGTTATCACCGGCACTCCGGCATTCAGGCAATCGAGCAGTGCGCCGGAGGTTTCGCCGCGCGAGCTGGTGCGCAACTGAACGGCCAAGTCGGCGGCGGCCAGATACGCGTGGAAACGCGAGGCTTCCACCCAGCCGGTAATACAGACCCGAGCCTCGAACTTGTTGGCACCGATGAGGTCCAGAAGTTGCGTGCCGTAATTGCCCGGATGATTTTCACCGACAAAAACAAGAAGACATTTGCCATCACGCACTAGCGATGAGCCCAAGAATGCGTTGAGTAATCTACGACTAAGCTTGCGGGGCTCAATGCTGCCGAAGGAGCATAAGACGAAAGTGTCTTGCGGCAGTCCGATCGCCTCTCGCGCCGCGGCTCGTGGCCATGGCTCGGCCGGAGCCCGCAGGTGCGGGATGACCTTCCAGTGTTTGGTAAAATCCGGCCCGAGCCAATCGCTCGCGAGGCCGCGCGCATATTCGGAATGAACAATCACTCCCTCCGCCGCCTGCGCAACGCCGAGATTAACCGGATAGCGTATTTTCGCAGCCTCCTCGTCGCGATAGCGGTCGCGCACAGCAACGTAACCGTGGCTTTGATAAAGCGCCCGAGTCCAGAACGCGCTCGACGGGTCGATCTTTTCGAGCCAGCTGAAAAGTCCGCTGAGGAAGATGTCGTGGAGGACGACGGTGCCCGGAATCTCGACCATCAAGTCGCGCATGCAATCATGGAAATGCGAATTCCCCATCTGATAGACGACGCGGTCGATCCCATGGCGATTGGCGCGCAGCCACGGCGGATCGTGAACCGGGAAATCAACGCCGACCGCTGCGGCATCGACTTTTTTCTGATCGCTGATCAGCACAATGTCGTAGTACCGGGAGAGCGCGGGAAGAAGATCGGCGCTGTACTGCGCAATGCCGGTCCGTCCCGGCGGAAGTGGTGAGACGAACGCAAGCCGCGGACGTGACGCCGCGCCCGCGGCGGCGATAGGCTTGGGCTCGGAAACGCCGCCCGCTCTTTTCTCCTGAGCGCTCTTAAGTCTCGCATAGACGAATTGTTCTCTTTCGGTCCAAAAACCATTCGGAGCCGGCGCGACACCGTCGGCGAGAAGAACATTGAACGCTCTGCGTTGAAATCGCTTCAACGGCGGGAAACGCTCAAATGGCCCGCGCGCGATCCGCAAAAGGCGCGGACGGGTCAGCACAAATCGGACGGCCCTCAGCGATATTGTTCGCGCCGTTCGGCGTAGCCATGAACCCGGGTTGAGAGTGATCCAGTGCAACTCTTGGCGCAATTTGCGAGCCTCGCCGACGGATGTGCCCGTCAGTTTTTATAGCGCGCTTTCGACGGTGATGACCAACGACCCGCCTCAATTCGGGATCGTCGAGAAAATGGGTTAGTATAAGGCACATGCGAATTGCGCCCGGCGTCATATCTCGACTGCAAACCGCATCTACCGGCGAGCGGTCGCTGGTTCTTGGCACATTGGCGGTCATCTCCGCTCTGCTTTGTAATTTCATTCCCACACCCGCTTTCCTGATTATTGGAAATACGCCGCTGCTTCCGGCTTTGTGGTTTGGCCTCGTGCTTTGTATCGGCACAGCTTTGTGGGCCTCACGGCGGGTCTTCGATCTCGCGATAATCATGCTGTCCTCATTCGCTGCATGGTTCGCGGCGGTCGAAACCGCGGCGGGACTGCATCTGAGCATAGAACGGCAGGTAAAAGCCGCATTGCCTTCCGCCGCCTCCGCGCCTTCGCTCGCCTATGTTGACGTCGGCTGCGGCATGATTGCGGGGCTGGTCGGGAGCGCCATTATCGTCGCCGTGATTTCGGCGACCGTGCATCCTTTCAGGACATCGGGCGCATGGGCGCGAACCATACTTTTCGGCACCGTCGCCGGTTCCTTGCTGGAATTCATCAATGAGGGGCTGACGCCGGCTCTTCCGATACACATCGGTAGCGCCCTGCCGCTTTATTTGGTTTGGCAAGCCAGCGTTGCCGCTTCCATCGGCCATGCCTTCGCCGGCAAGCCGGACTTTCAACAGCGGACACCGAACCTGCAAAAATAAAAAAGAAAGACGGTTTTCGCGGCGTTTGCTCTAACGGCCGAAGCTCACCGCAATTGTTGATGCAGAAATTCGCTGGTCCGCGTATTTGCGAGCGCTGCGGCGGCGGCGTTGTAATGCGCGCCATTATGCCGAGAGAAGGCGTGACGCTGACCGGGATAACTGTAAACAGTCGCGTTCGGTTTCTTTGCAAGCGCCGCTTTGATCTCGGCTTGCGCGGTCTTTGAGATGAATTCGTCCTCCTCGCCGAGGTGCATAAGTAAGGGGGCGTTCAAGCCGCCAACCTCGCCGAGGTACTTTTCCGTGTCGCCTCCATGATAAGCGACCGCGGCGTTGACCTGATAGCGGGCGGCCGTGATAAAGGCCATCAATGCACCGAGGCAGTATCCCTGCAGGGCAACCTTTCCCGTCGACTCCGGCAACTCGACGGCGGTGCGGACCGTTTCCTTGATATCTTTCGCGCCCGCATCGCGATCATACGCCGCGTAAAGTCGCAGGCCGTGTTGCCAGTCAGCTTCAGACCTTACGTCGAGATCGACGCCTGGCTCTTGCCGCCAGAATAGGTCCGGAGCGATCGCGATGAACCCTTGGGCTGCCAACTCAT
>Ga0209169_10000022_pt1 | contig 88141 bp, 57 predicted proteins | sample HubBroMetageWRM4_FD_188346 | JGI IMG/M metagenome (GOLD analysis project Ga0209169, IMG submission 188346) | Warmed soil microbial communities from the Hubbard Brook experimental Forest, New Hampshire - Hubbard Brook CCASE Soil Metagenome WRM 4... | ecosystem: Environmental > Terrestrial > Soil...
GGGTTTCGCGATCTGTGTATTTGGTCTTTCGTGATGGCTTCTGCCCATGGCGCAGGCTTCATGCTGTTACCGATCTTATTGAAAATGTCAGCCTTGCACGCTATAGAGAGTACGGGCGGGCTGCAAGTCCACCGCGCCGCTTTCGATGGACCATGGACGGCGTCCATAGCGGTCCTTGTGCATACGCTGGGATATCTTCTCGTGACCGGACTGATTGCGTTCGTCGTCTACGAAAAAGTTGGTCTCGAGGTGCTACGAAAGGCTTGGGTAAATTTGGATTTGATCTGGGCTGCGGTACTCATCGTGACCGCTGGCTTTACGCTGCTGATCCCAACCTAGGTTCGAGGCTATCACCCTTGCCATCGAGTCAGTCCGACTGGAAAATGACAGTGATTACCGGGTTCTCGGTAACTCACGACCTCCTTCTGTTGTGTCTTGCGGCGGAGAATGCCGGTTTCGAAACCGAAACGCATCTGCGCTGTCAATCGCCGGTGGCAAGCAGCTGGAGAGATGACAAAGGTTACGACATTTTGTAGAAGCTTTCTGGTCCCTCACTACATCAGATGGAGCATAGCTTGAACAGGGCAATCGTGTCTCTGCCGCTGATGCGGCTAACCTGTTCGTACTCAACCTGTATCAACAGGAAACGATCTAATGGGCGCTCTATCTGCAACCTTTTCTCTGGAGTACACGCAACGCTATGAAGCTCTGCTGCGTGCTACAAATGCGATCGGCACCTGCAGTGATTGTGATGCGGCTGCCGACATGCTTGTCCAAGCATTGCGCGAGGTTATTCATTTTGACTACTTGCAGCTGGTGTCATTCGAGAATGACACGAAGATTGTTGAATGGCATCTGCTCTACTCGAATGGAGCGAGGCACGATGTTTCTTTAGCGAGTGTCGTCGTGGACGGTACGCCAGTGGAATGGGTGCACGAATCTCAACAGGTTCTCGTCATCCCGGATTGGAATAAAGAGAAGCGCTTCGCGCAGCATGGTGAATCTTTAAACCATCTCGGTATCACGACCACCTGTGTGCTGCCTTTGGCGAGGGGACAACGTCGGCTCGGTGTGCTGAGCATCGGCAACTCGCGTCCAAACGCCTATCCTGAGGAAGAAGTCCGTTTCCTCTCGATGGTCGCCGACCAGATTGCGCTGGCGATCGATGCGGCAGTGAATTTCTACTTGTCGCGACAGGCTCAGGATCGTCTGCAGCTCATCCTTGATTTGACGAATCAGGTCGTCTCGAACCTGAACTTTCCGGATCTACTGCGAACGATTTCAGCCAGTGTTCGCAGGCTTATGCGCTACGACGCCGCTGCGATTATGTTGCCCGAGCCGGACGGAGCTCATTTGCGAGTGCATGCTCTCGACTTCCCAGATAGTAAAGGCATTTTCAAAACAGGGATATTAATTCCCATCGATGGCTCGAGTCCTGGCGAAACGTTTCGTGGTGGCAATCCATGGGTCGTGAATCGGCTTGACCCTGAACTGCAGCCCGAAATGTATGCCAAGGCGGTCGCTGAGGGCATTAATTCGCTTTGTGATGTCCCTCTGATTAGCCGAGGCCGCATGCTGGGTGTGCTGGCTGTCGCCAGAAGGGAAGAGAATGGGTTTGACCGGGAAGAAGTGGCTTTTTTGTCTCAAGTGGCGCAGCAAGTCGCGATTGGGGTGGAGAACGCGCTGGCATACGGTGAAATCGCCGACCTTAAAGACAAGCTCGCGCAGGAAAAGCTTTATTTAGAAGAAGAAATTCGCGGCGAGATGGACTTCGAAGGGATTGTGGGACAGAGTTCGGGTCTCCGCCATGTTTTGCACCTCGTCGAAACCGTAGCTCCCAGTGACTCGACCGTGTTGCTTCTTGGTGAAACTGGTACTGGAAAAGAATTGATCGCGAGGGCGATCCATGAACGCAGCAGGCGTAAAGAGCGCACCTTTATAAAGCTCAACTGCGCTGCCATTCCGACTGGGCTGCTCGAGAGTGAGCTTTTTGGACATGAACGAGGCGCATTCACAGGAGCGATCGCGCAGAAGGTTGGCCGCCTCGAACTGGCCGATCAGGGATCGCTGTTCCTGGATGAGGTCGGTGATATTCCCCTCGAGATACAACCCAAACTGTTGCGAGCATTGCAGGAACGTGAGTTCGAAAGGCTGGGCAGCAACCGAACCAAGAAAGTCGATGTGCGATTGGTAGCGGCGACCAATCGCGACCTCGAAACAATGATGGAAAATCGCGAGTTCCGCAGCGATTTGTACTATCGTCTGAATGTCTTTCCGATCCGTATCCCGCCTTTGCGTGAACGCCCGGAAGACATTCCGCTGCTGGTCCGCTACTTCACACAGAAGTACGGACGCCTGATGAACAAGCAGATCGAATCCATACCTGCGGCGGCGATGAGAAAGCTCTCGAGTTGGCCTTGGCCGGGGAACATTCGCGAACTGGAGAACTTCATTGAGCGTTCGGTGATTCTCACTCACGGCGCGGCGCTTCAAGCTCCAATCGCCGAACTCAGTAATAACGGTAAGACCGCCACTCCGGTGGCTGGATCGCGCGAAGCAAACGAACGCGATGAGATGGTCCGTGTTTTGAAAATCACCAATGGGAGAGTGGCAGGACCAGACGGGGCAGCGGCCCGTATGGGCCTGAAACGCACGACCCTAATCGCGCGCATGAAGAAGCTCGGAGTTGACCCACGAAGATTGTCATGAAGAGCTCGACAAGTGTCGAAGCTCATGACAGCACAAACTCACCTCATCAAGGATGAAGCACCTACACGCCTTATATCTTACTTAGTTCTGTGAGTCGACTAGTCGTCCAATTTTGGCCCTTGTCTTGCTCTTGACTCTGCGTGATTGGATCACTTGTATTGGTGTGCATTTGCGGCGCGGCAATTTTCTTCATGCTGATATTTCTGGGCGCTCTTCTGAGAGAAGCAAAGCCTCGCATTCGATTCACCGCGATTCGATTGAGGGCTAGACAAGCTAAAATCCCTTCCACTTCAGCTTCGATTGAGAGAAATTCCGGGCAGTTTGATCGAGCCGCGTGATCCCGGATACTGAATTGTGTCGCTCGACTTTGGCCATCCAATCACTACCTCGGAGAATTACTCGTGCCTGATCGGCCTTTTTGCCCGAAGGGGCGCGTCGTTTCTTTTCGGTTTCGACAAGTGTCAATTTCAACTTTGACATTCATTGACATAATCCTCTGACGATTTTGCTCCCTTCAATGATTTCAGCGCTTTGCGTCCATGCCGGCTTTGGCAATCACGGTGCTCTTACTGGTTCGTTCCCGAGAACCACATATGTTCAAGATTTCTATTGTCGACACCCCATCTCAACGCAGGCTAGTGGTGGAGGGTAGGCTCAGTGAGCCCTGGGTCGACGAGCTTCGCAGTACTTGGAGAAGTGCGAGCCGCGACTTGAAAGAGCGCAAACTGCTGATCGACCTGAGCAGCCTGACCGTCATCAGCCGCGAGGGGGAAGACGCGATTTTCGATCTGATGAAGCAAGGCGCCAAATTTTCCTGCGCCGGCATTCTTACTCGACACGTGCTGAAGGGACTCGCCCGAAAATGCCGATGCGAGCCGTAATCATTTGGGAACAGAAAGCCGCTGAGAAAAAACTTTTGGTTGTCGATTTTCACCAGGCTCAAACGACTAATAAGTGAAAGACGAGGCGAACATGCCAGCGACAAAGAAAATCACGAGACCCACGCCGTACGCAAGCTGCAACGATTTCCGCCAGGTGTTTGACGAGGAGATGAACAGCTTCTACCAGCTTGCGTTTCTGTTAACTGCGGATCATGAGACGGCGGAGAAATGTTTTGTCTCCGGGCTGGACGACGTGGTCAAAGGCAATCCGGTTTTTAAGGAATGGACACGCTCCTGGGCTCGGCGAGCGGTGATCTTAAATGCCGTACGCGTTATCAATCCGCGGCCAGCCGACGGAAACGGTTGTGGTCGATCGAGTTCCGATCCGGCGAGGTCTAATCCGGTCAGCAATAATGGAAATCGGCCAGCGCGCGTGCAGCAGGCGGAGATTGCCGCCGTTCTTGAACTAGAAGCGTTCGAACGTTTTGTCTATGTGATCACGGTTCTCGAGCGCTACTCCGATCAAGAATGTTCCGTTCTTTTGGGCTGCACGCGGCGAGACGTCGTCGCCGCGCGCACTCGCGCTCTGCAGCAGATTGGAAGCGCAATGGAAAACCATTATCAGCAAGTGCCAAGCGCCAGCGCGGAAAATCCGGCGGTGCGCGACCGCCGCAGTTCGGCGCTTCGGTTATTAATTACGCCGCCTTTGGCGACCAGCGCGTAAGTTTCAAAGACTTTTCAGATAAGGACGGCCATGAAGATGACGCTGAAGAACGCTCTAAATATCCGACACGGACGGCTTGTTTTTGCCGCATTGCTACTGTTGTTGGTGGTGACGGCGGGTTGCAGCCGAAGCAATGTGCAGGCAGCTGCGCCTGCCATGCCCGCGCCGTTGGTGACAGTGGTAAAGGCCACAGCACAAGACGTGCCCAATTATCTGGATGAAATCGGCCACAACACGGCGTTCGAGTCAGTTACTGTCACGCCGCAAGTTGGCGGACGGATCGTCGAGCGGCATTTTCAAGACGGTGAAAATCTGAAAAAAGGACAGTTGCTGTTTGTCGTCGATCCTCGTCCCTACAAAGCCCAGCTAGACTCGGCACAAGCGAGCCTTGCCCAGGCGAAAGCGGCGCTCGATCTCGCGAAGATCCAATTCGCCCGCGACGAGGAAGTAATCGGAGAAAGAGCGATCTCGAAGCAGGACTACGACACCAAGAAGAACGCCGTCGATGTGGACCAGGCCCTGGTCGAAGCAGCGGAAGCCGCTCTCGAAACTGCAAAGCTCAATTTCGAGTACTGCTATATCCACTCTCCGATTGACGGCCGCGCAGGTGCGCGTTTGGTAGACGTTGGGAACGTGGTGCAAGCCAATGCCACGTCGCTGCTCTCGATCCAGCGGCTCGATCCCATCTATGCGAATTTCACGATCACAGAGAGCGATCTTCCAGAGGTTCAACGCCAAATGTCCCGGGGTTTGCTGAAAGCGACAGTCCGGCTTCCGTCTGATCCGGAGAATTCAGCTAAATTTGGCCGCGTCGAGTTCCTCGATAACTCAGTTCAGAACGGAAGTGGCACGGTGAATTTGCGTGCCACCATGAGCAATGCCGATCATCACTTCTGGCCCGGGCAATTTGTCGACGTGAAACTTGTTCTGAACACAGAGAAGGCGGCGGTGCTGATTCCAAATCAAGCCGCTCAGATCAGCCAGCAAGGGCCGTTTGTTTACGTACTGAAGTCTGACGATACGGCTGAACTGCGGCCTGTGAAATTGGGTCAGCGGCAGGGCGGCGATGTGGTGGTGACGGAAGGGGTTGCCGCCAACGAACGCGTCGTACTCGCCGGCCAAATGATGGTTCGACCCGGAGGCAAGGTGCGCGTCGATTCATCGACTGCCGCCGTGACCCCATCCAACGCGGGTTACCACGCGGCCGCTGCCAATGGGGGCCATTCATGAATCTCTCCGAAGTCTTTATCCGTCGTCCGGTAATGACGGTCGCGCTGACCGTGTCCGTCATCCTGTTCGGGCTGTTAGCATATTTTCGGTTACCAGTAAGCGATCTGCCGGCTGTTGATTATCCGGTAATACAAGTACAGGTCAACTATCCGGGAGCTACTCCGGACACGATGGCCAACAATGTGGCCACGCCGCTTGAGCGCCAGTTCATGCAGATCCCGGGTCTTGAACTGGTGACCTCGAATAATGGTCAGGGCCACTCCAGTTTTGTTTTACAATTTGATCTCTCTAAGAGTCTCGACGGCGCGGCGACTGATGTGCAGGCTGCCATCACGCGCGCCCAAGGACAGCTTCCCGTAGATCTGCCCAGCCCTCCCACATTTACCAAGACAAATCCGAATGATCAGCCGATCCAATACATTGCGCTGGTCAGCGACACGGTTACAGAAGGCCAACTCTACGACTATGCGAATACGCAAGTCGGTGAGCGCCTAAGCATTTTGCCCGGCGTGAGTCAGATTGCGGTTTATGGCACGCAATCGGCAGTGCGGATCAAAGCCGATCCGTCGGCGATGGCAGTGCGCAACATCACTCTCGAAGATCTGACGGGCGCGATTAAGAACGGAACTGCTTATACCGGTGCGGGTCAGTTTGACGGGCCACAGCGAAGTTTTCTGCTTCAGGCGCAGGGACAATTAACTACGGCGGACGAATACAACAAGCTGATCGTCGGCCAGAGCGGCGGCTCGCCCGTATACCTGAAAGATGTTGCTAGCGCCAGAGAAGGCGTGCAGGACGAGCGCATCGATATGCGATTTTGGGTTCGCGGATATCCGCAGCCCGGAGCGACCGTGGTGGTCGCAGTGTTTCGCCGCGCTGGCGCGAATGCCGTTGAAGTGTCCAAGTCGGTGCGCGATCTGCTGCCAACTATCCAGACGCAGCTTCCCAGTTCTGTTCTGCTGGTATCGGCTTATGATCGCTCGCAGACCATTGTGGGCAGCATAAAAGATGTGCAGGCCACACTCTACATCGCCTTCGTATTGGTGGTCATGGTCATCTTCGTCTTCCTCGGACGCGCCACCGACACTCTGATCCCTGCTGTTGCGCTGCCTCTGTCGCTGCTCTTGACGTTCATCGCCATGGACGTTCTCGGCTACAGCCTGGACAACCTTTCGTTAATGGCTCTCACACTCGCCATCGGATTCCTCGTGGACGACGCCATCGTGTTTCTCGAAAACACGGTGCGGTTGATGGAAACGGGGCAGAACGCGTTCGAAGCTTCGCTGAATTCGGCCAAGGAAATCAGCTTTACGATTCTGGCAATGACGCTTTCGCTGGCCGCGGTCTTCATCCCATTGGTGTTTATGAGTGGGCTCATGGGACGCATCTTCCGCGAGTTCTCGCTGACGATTGTGATCTCGATTCTGGCCAGCGGAATTGTCTCGCTCACGCTGACGCCTTTGATGACTTCAAGACTGCTGAGTAATCGCGGGGAAGGCGCGAAGAAGACCTGGATGGAGCGTGTCTTCGGCGCCTTCGAACATCGTGTACTTGACGTATATGGCCGTTCGCTGTGGTTCTTCCTCCGCCATCGCTGGATTTCGGCTCTGACTTGGGTTATCTGTCTCGCTGGCACGGCCTACCTCTTTTATGTTGTGCCAAAATCCTTCTTGCCGGTCGGCGACAGTTCATTTATCCGCGGCATATTGGTGGCGCAGGAGGGCTCTTCGCCTGATCAGATGCACGCCTATCAAACCGAAGCGGAAAAGATCATGAAGGCGAATCCCGCCGTGCGCAGCACTTTCACCATGAGCGGAAACGGGGCGTTCATGGGATCAAATCAGGCATTTCTGATTGCGTTTTTGAAAGATCCATCCCAGCGTCCTCCAATAGCGCAAGTTGCTGGGCAGTTGATGGGCGCGATTGCTAATTCGGTTCCCGGTACCGTTGCATTTCTTCAGCCTAATCCCGCGCTTGAGATCAGCACCGGTGCAACGGCCAATGCGCAAGGTCAATTCGCCTACGCGCTTTCTGGAATCGATCCGAACGAAGTATACGAGACGGCTGGCAAGATGATGGCGAAGATGCACGAATATCCTGGGTTCTTGTTCGTGAATTCCGATCTCTACAATCACACGCCCAACCTGCAAGTGGATATTCTGCGTGAACAGGCGAAGCTGTACGGCGTATCCGAGACCAGAATCCTCACGCTTCTGCACGACGCCTATTCGCAGAATTACAGCTATCTGATCAAGAAGCCGACCGATCAGTACCAGGTGATTCTCGAAGTCGCGGACGACAAACGATCTGCACCGGAAGACCTGGGCAAGCTCTATATCAAGAGCGATGATGGCCAGAGGATGGTTCCTCTCAATGCCGTTACGAGTTGGCACCCGGTAATCGGTCCGCAGGCGGTCAACCACATTAACCAATTCACTAGCGTGACCATGTTCTTCAATCTGAAGCCGGGCTATGCCATTGGGCCGGCAACGCAATTCGTGGAAGAAACAGCGAAGCAGATTTTGCCTCCTAGCATTGTTGGAGCGCTCCAGGGCGAGGCGCTTACATTTCGCAACACGGTCTCGGACCTCGCGGTGCTGATGCTCGTCGCAGTTTTTGTTATGTACGTGATCCTCGCGATTCTTTACGAGAGTTATCTCCACCCGATTACGGTGCTGTCGTCGTTGCCCGTGGCTCTGCTGGGTGGTCTAGCGACGCTATGGCTGTTCGGCGCGGAAGCTTCGTTATATGCCTACATTGGAATGTTCATGCTGATGGGCATCGTGAAGAAGAACGGAATCATGATCGTCGACTTCGCGGAGCAGAGAGTGCGGCAGGGAATTCCAGATACTCAGGCGATTCACGATGCGAGCATGGAGCGCTTCCGCCCGATCATGATGACGACGATGGCGGCCCTGCTGGGGGCGATGCCGATTGCGCTGGGCTATGGCGCCGACGGGGCTTCGCGCAGGCCGCTCGGCCTGGTTGTTGTTGGCGGGTTGATCGTATCGCAGTTCATAACACTATTTGTGACGCCAGCCATTTATCTCTATCTCGAGGAATTCCAGGAAAAGGTGCTGGACCGCGTGTCTTTCTTCCGTGCGGGACGCAAACGAGCGCCGCAGACAAGTCCAGCCTATGCGTTGCAGGAAGGAGCCGGAGACTGATCCCATGACTAGAAATTTTACGCACAGTCGTTTTTTAGTTTGCGCTCTCTTCGTCAGCATGGCCGTGTTTACTGGTTGCACTGTCGGTCCAAATTACAAGCGGCCTAATGTGGATGTGCCTGGAACTTATCGGGGGTCGATTTCGGAAGAAACTGCCACAGCGGCGCTTGCTCCATCGAACGAGATGCAATCGGCCAAGGTCGCACCGGCCCAGGGGCCATCGTCCTCATTCGGTGACGAAAAATGGTGGGAAGTTTTTCAGGATCCTCAACTGCAGAAACTGATTCGTATCGCGCTCAAGAATAATTACGATGTTCGCATTGCAGCCACGCGAGTGCTCCAGGCGCAAGCGCAACTCGGAATCACTCGCGCAGATCAGTACCCATCGCTTAGCGGCGGCGGTAGCATTACCAGCCAGCAGAATCCGCAGATTGGTCCAATCCCCGCTTATGAGATTACGCAGGGACAACTTACCGCGTCCGCCGCCTATAACCTCGATTTCTGGGGAAAGTATCGGCGCGCCACTCAAGCTGCCAGAGCGACTCTGCTCGCCAATGAGTGGGCGCAAAAAGAGGTGACGTCGACTTTAGTGGCTGACTTGGCGACGGCTTATTTTCAGCTCCGCGAATTGGATCTCGAGTTGGAAATCTCGAAGCGGACCTTTGCGTCGCGCAGCGATTCGCTGCACTTGACTACGACCTTGGAGGAACACGGCATCGACTCGCTATTGGACGTACGGCAGTCCGAGCAATTGGTGTACACCGCTGCGACGGAGATTCCAGACTTTGAAAGGCAGATCGCACTGCAGGAAAATGCCATTAGTATCCTCCTAGGGAATAAGCCTGGCGATGTTCCCCGCGGACTCAGGCTCACTGAACAGCCGCATTCTCCTGAGATACCAGCCGGACTTCCTTCATCTCTGCTGGAGAGACGGCCGGACGTACGCGAGGCCGAAGAGAACCTGATAGCCGCTAATGCGCAGATCGGGGTGGCGCGTGCAGCTTATTTTCCTCAGATCTCGCTTACTGGATCCGCCGGGTATGAGAGTCCAGCATTAACGAATCTCTTCACGGGCCCAGCTGGTATATGGAATTTAGCTGCGTCCGTAACTCAGCCCATCTTCGAGGGAGGAAGGCTCAAGTCGAATGTTCGTCTAGCCGAGGCACAACATGAGCAAATGCTTTTGACCTACGAACAAACCATTCAAGGCGCGTTTCGAGATGTTTCCAACGGCCTCGTTGCTTATCGCAAAAATCAGGAATTCAGGGTTCAGCAGGAGCACTTGCTCGAATCGTCACGAGATGCAGCGCGGCTCTCAGAGGTGCGTTTCAAGGCTGGAACTACCGATTACCTGGAAGTGCTGACCAATGAGACCAATTCTTTTTCCGCTGAGCTTGGATTGGCACAGGCTCAAGCGAACGAACTTATTGCTCTGGTCCAGATCTATCAAGCGCTAGGGGGCGGCTGGCAGCAGTGAGGAGTAGCATCGAACAGAGGAGACTTTTTAAGTAGATAATGACCGACACAATAGAGACCCCAACGTTTGTGGCCGCAGTACCAGCAGAGCCGGTTCAACGGCGGGCGACGCCCACCGTACAGAGAATAATCAGGTTTGTCGCTACCGTTCAGGCAATCCTCTTTCTCGCACATTGGTTTGTGTATCAAACATGGACGTGTTTTCGGCTAGGGCCTAATCCTTCCGGGACAGTGAAACTGCGGGCTACTCTGTTTTTGCTTTCAATCAGCTTTGTGGCCGCGACCCTTCTAGCTCATCGCTATTCCAACTGGTTGGTGCATCTGTTCTACACGATCGCGGCCACGTGGTTGGGAATCTTCAACTTCCTTTTCTTAGGGGCAGGGTTGTGTTGGTTGATCTATTTTAGTGGACGGTTGTTTGGCATGCATTGGCAACGTCCCATCATCGTGGACTCGATGTTTTGGTTGGCAATAATCGCCAGTGTGTACGGCGTCGCTAATGCGCGTTGGCTACGTGTGAAAAAGATTCGGGTTAAGTTGCCCGGCCTTCCCAACGCCTGGCGTGGTCGTGTGGTTGCACTTGTCTCCGATGTTCATCTTGGGCCCGTCAATGGCTCCGGATTCATGCGGCGCATCGTCGCCATGCTCGGGCGGTTACGACCATTCGCCGTGTTTATCACCGGCGACCTGTACGATGGAACCAAAGTCGATCCTGACGAGCTTGCGTCGCCATGGAAAGAGTTCTCCGCACGAGTCCCTACTTATTTTGTGACTGGGAACCACGAAGAGTTTTCCGACCCTGCGGGCTATCTCAATGCAGTAAGTCGCGCAGGTATTCACGTGCTGGATAATGAAAAAGTGATGCTCGACGGCGTACAGATCGTTGGCGTGCATGATAGCAATTCGGCAAATGCAGACCGCTTTCGCTCTATCCTCAACGGGGCTGACCTCGATCGCAATCGAGCAAGCATCTTGCTCTCGCATGTTCCACGCCAATTATCGATTGCAGAAGAGGCCGGCGTTTCCTTGCAGCTTTCAGGCCACACCCATGGGGGCCAGATATTTCCCTTCACCTGGTTCACCGCTCGCATCTTCGGTGATTACACCTACGGATTGCAGCGATTTGGTGAACTTATGGTTTACACATCGAGCGGCGCTGGGACTTGGGGTCCTCCGATGCGCATCGGCACAAATCCAGAGATCGTCTTGATCGAGTTCGAATGAGCCACCTCCGAAAGGCTTACCGTCCAGCGGCCTTCTGGTCACGAAGAACCATACAGGTGGAAGCCGCTTTCGCAACTAACCGGTTTTCCTCGTCGGTGATGGTGCACTCGATGTAACCGATCGTTTGGCCCCGGCGCACAACCGTCCCTTGCGCTTTGAGTTGTGCCTGCCATACGGGTCGAAAGAAATTGATTTTCAGTTCGATCGTGGTGAAAGACTCTTCCGGAGCGAGAGTGCTGGCAAACGCTATTCCCATAGCGGCGTCCGCTATGTCGCAAAGAACGCCTCCGTGCAAGGTTCCCATAGGATTTGCGTGCTGCGGTCCGGCCGTCAACACAACCGTCGCCCGTCCGTCAGCAATATCTTTAGCCTCAAACCCAATCAGGCGCGCAATCGGAACATCGTTCGTTTTTGCTCGTTCCCGAAAATCTGCTTGCGAGGGAATTTCTCGAGTACTCATGACTTGGCCGCTCGTCAGTTGAACGATAAGGTGGCTTCTGAACGACGATAGCACGATCCCTAGGGTGTTGAGATCGCTTGGGGAATTAATCTCCGACCGTTTCAAAGAAGGCGCTGTAAGGCTCAGTTTTTCGTCAGCTGTCGGTTGATTAGGACACACACGCAGGATGCTCACTTTTGATGCTTGGCCCTGGTCAGCCGACGAAGGAGGAATTCCTGCGCCACGTTCGCGGCTACTCGCTGGCCGGTATCAATAAAAAAATTGCTCAAGAACAATCCAACACCGCGATTCGATGCAGGGTAGTAGGCATTCGACAGAGCAGCCGCGGCCAGATCGCCGCCTACAGTCGAATAGTTCGGCTGCCACCTTCCGTTGTCTCCCTTGCAGATGAATGGACTGGTCAGTGCGTGGAAGACGCGAGATTTGTTTGTGCCTGTGCCTTGATAGTAGTAGCGTGGATCCTGGTGCAGAAGTGATGGCAGGACGGCGCCGCCAATCATGATGTCACTAAGGCCGTCCGCATAGAGAGCTCCATAGCGCTCGGCATAGCCCTTTGCCCCCTGAGGGTAGTCGGGACGGTCTCCTGCCTGGTTGGCAGCAGCAAACACACCTACCCCGACGAAAGTCACCGGGTCGAAGGCGACCTTGGCGGCGAGCTGGAACTTTAGCTTCGTCGTCAGCGGCGCGGCGTCAGGATCGTATTCAACATAAAAATTGGGGATAAAGCCGAAAAGACGCTGCTGTTCTTCGGCCTTGACTTGTTCGGTGGCGACCTCCACCGCCGAATAACCCACGTTGACCTGGCTGAGGGCGGTTGCGATCCGTAGCTTGGGAACCGTCAGGATCAAGTACTGCCCTGGCTTGAGCATCACTTCGTCCGAAGTCCAGTTAGCAAATCCCGCGGCGCTGATGATGATGTGATAGCGGCTTGTCGCATCGAGATCCTTGAATTCAAAGAATCCGTTATCGTTCGAGATGACCGCGCGCGGATCGCTGAGAACTGGGCTTTCGAGAGTTACGCTGGCGCGAGGAACGGGATCGTTGTTCACATCGACGACGGTGCCGACAATAATTCCTGGCTGCGGCCTAGCGGCGTCAGACAGTAGGATCGGCGGCTCTTGAGCCTTAAGAGCTCTCGATCCACAAAGGCAGAGCACCAGTACAAGGACACGCCACTTCATTTCGCTTTTCTGCTGTAAATGACAGAAAACTTTCAGCATAAGTGCTCCAAGACCAAGCTCGGCAATGGCAACTGAACGGCCAAAATGACGCGCGGTCGGCATTCTCTAAATCACTCGATCTAGTGAAAAAAGAGAATTAGGCGAAGGATGGCGTCGGCAAATGTCGAAGGCATGCTGTGACACTTGTCGACAATCGGCTCAGTCGCTAAGGTCAAAAGCCACCGGTTCATAGAAAAAGCATGCGTCGCTAAGCGGTGGGAATACCGAGCTGACATTCCAGGGAGGATCTTGCCTCTGCGCGATGGAAAGCGAAAAGCTCCCGCCAAGTGTCATAGTTTGACACTTGGGTTTGACACTTGCAGAAATGGGGTCGAGGCCCTCGACAATCCAACCAGGGCGTCTGCTGTGCTTCCCGCAATCTGCGTGCGTTCAGCGGCTCCGGGTGAGGGAGGTCCCGGCAATAACTTTGGCAGCTTTCTTGCAAACGGTTTGGTCGAATGCTAACGGAACCACTGCGAGTCGCACTAAATTTTTACCGAACCCAAAAAATTCACTGCAACCTAGAGAACCCGTCAGCATCTCAGTCTAACTAGGTTAACAAATTTGATTAACTGGCCCGGTAAGAGGGTCACCTCCGGGTCACACATTGCGAAGGGTGATTTTGCGATGGCTACTGCCGCCAAATTCCGCATCGACGTTGCAATCCACGACCTCCTAATGAATTCAACCCAGCGTCCACCGGCGCCGGCTGAAGCTATGGGGCTAACCTTCCCAGAACCAATCTTTCCGCAGTTTCCGGAACGCCTGGACGATCCGGGTCCGGAGACTCCGCCGGAAAAGCGCAAATGGGGTGCGAAGGATGTCTACCGCTATTCGCGCGGATGGCTGGGTCCATACGTCCGCTCGCGAGTTCTACCAGGGGAGTTTCACCCCATCACCGCATATTTATTTGTTGAATACAAATGCAATCTCGATTGCTGGTATTGCTGGTCGTACAACAACAAGGTCAAAGGCATGACTGAAGACGTCGCCCGTCGATCGATCGATTGGCTGCACGACAACGGCTGCCGAGTGCTGGCGCTGATGGGTGGTGAGCCTCTGCTGCGGCCGGACTTCATCCATAAAGTTGTTTACTATGCTGCGAAGAAGGGCTTCTGGGTTTATATCGCCACCAATGGGCGTTTGCTCCGACCCGACGTCGCCGACCGTCTTGGCGATGCCGGAGTGGCTGTATTCAATTTTGCGCTCGACTCCTGGGATCTGCAGCCAAGCTTGCCCAAGGCTTTCGTTCCTGCAGAGAAGAATTTGGAGCACATTCTGCGGAAGCAATATGTAAACGGCTATCTGGTCTTTTTCAACATCAATATCTGCCGCAATAACTTGCAGGATGTTAGAAAACTGACTGAATACGCCCACGACCATCGCATCGCTACCGACTATCACATCAATGAAACTCCGATGCTCGAACAGGACGACCATTTCAAGCATCTTTATGACAACCCGACCTACATTCGCCCAGAAGACTGGCGGCAGATCGACTCTCTGGTCGATTGGTTGATTGAGAAGAACAAAGCGGGCTATCAGATGGTGAATTCGGTGCAGCGCCTGCAGGAGATCAAGGCTTTTGTGCGCATGTCTTCCGGACTCGACCTGAGGGAGTTTGGTTGGAACGGTGATGGTACCAAAGGAAACGGGCATCAGAAAGAACTGCTCTCCGCGCTGCCGGGAATAGAGCAGGAGGATAACGGCGAGTTGCACTTTGCGGAATGGAACTGCCGTGCCGGTCAGAACAATGTGATTATCCGGACCGACGGAACTGTGGCTCCCTGCTTCCCGATGTATGGGGCAACCTTCGACTGGGGAAACATCGATCAGCCAAAGTTCGATCAGAAGCAGCTGTCCTCCATGAAATCGACCTGCCAGCAACACTGTTTCTCAACACTGAACCATAACCTCGCCTATTGCTACAACGATGCCCGGGTGATCAAGTGGCTCTGGGCCAACGCCAAAAACAGATTTCAGGGTGGAGTGCGTAGCTTCGAGGATTGAACGAGGAAATGCTAGTTCTCTGTCTGTGGAGAGATGACACTGACGCTCAGTGACTTGAACTGGAGCAGAGTTTTTGGTAAAAAAGTGTGCAAGATTAGTTTCACTACATTCGTGAGTGACGTGCGGGAAAAAGTTTGGGCAACTGGTTCCTGAAGTGTCCGCACTCGAAATGCGATTGTTTGCCAATACGGCGCCTCCGGAACTCGCTCTAGGCAGTACCGCCGGTGCAAGACTTCGAACCTCCTAGCCAAGTTTTGGAGTTCGGATGCTATTCAATAGCAGGTCGTTAGCTACCGGGATGTCCTCTCATCCCAGATTCCGCCGCATCCTGCCCATTCTGAGCATGAGTCGGTTACTGCCCCGGCGGCAATTAAATCCCCATTTCACAGTTACATTTAGCCCCACGCTTAAAATTCCACACTTTAACATTTCACACATTGCCGGAGGATCTAATGGCTACGAATTTAGTCCAAATTGAGAATGACTCGGAAATTAAGAAGCGATTAGAAATGGAGCGTATGCGCCTCCGGAAGATTGCGGGACTAGATCAACCGACGCACTTTCACCGGCCAGTAGAACGCGCGTTTAAAGCCGAGGAACGTAGCAAGGTGACAATTCTTTTCGGGGGATTTACCTGGAAGCATGAAGATTTGATTCGCGCTGTGTTCCAGGGCTGCGGATATCGGTGCGAGAAGTTGCCGGTGCCGGATGTGCCTGCATTCCAGACCGGTAAGGAATTCGGCAACAATGGGCAGTGCAACCCCACATATTTCACGGTGGGAAATCTGGTGCAGTATCTCCAATTTCTGGAGAAGGAAGGTATTCCGCGCAAGGACATTCTCGACAACTATGTTTTCTTTACTGCGGGTTCCTGCGGCCCATGCCGGTTCGGGATGTACGAAGCGGAGTATCGCTTTGCGCTGAAGAATGCCGGGTTCGACGGCTTCCGCGTGCTGCTATTCAAAGACAGCGATGGAATCAAGGCCGCCTCGGGCGAGCCCGGATTAAAGTTCACGATCGATTTCGGATTCGGCATGCTCAACGCCATGCACCTTGGCGACGTGTTCAACGACCTCATTTATCAAATTCGTCCGTTCGAAGTGAACAAGGGAGAGACCGACCGGGTATTCCGGGAAACAGTCGACGGACTCTGCGATGACCTGAGGAATCGGGATTCGTTTGAAATCGAAGAGCGAGCTCCGAACTGGGCCAAGCCGAAATTCAAGAGTAACAAGATTCTGCGGAACACCTTCAACGTGTTCGGCAAGATGAATGAGCACCTGCGCGGCAGAGACTATCTCAATGCGTTGGCTACCGCCCGCGAGAAGATGGACACAATCGAAGTCGACCGCACCAAGGTGAAGCCGGTGGTGAAAATCACGGGCGAGTTCTGGGCGCAGATCACAGAAGGCGACGGAAACTTCCACATGTTCGACTTTCTGGAGAGGGAAGGTGCGCAGGTGTTGGTTGAGCCAATCGCGACGTGGGTGGCATATCTTCTCTACCAGTCGAAGGCGCATGCGAAAGCCAAGTGGCCGGTGAACCGTCCTCACCGGAATCCGCAATGGTGGGAATTGAAAAAGCACCTGGCCAATGATTTGGGATTGCGCAAGAAGGTGATGGGGCTTGGCGTAGGCGAGTGGATGTGGAACGGACTGTATCACCGGACGATCAAGAATCTCGGCGGGATCACGCATCATTTGGTACCGCAAACAGAGTTGGCTGAAATGGCCCATCCTTTCTACAACCAGTTTGCTCGGGGCGGAGAGGGACATCTCGAAGTCGGAAAGAACGTCTACTACACGGTGCACCGTCTCTGCCACATGGTACTGGCGCTTAAACCGTTCGGGTGCATGCCGTCTTCACAATCGGATGGCGTGCAATCGGCAGTCATCAACAAGTTCAAGGATATGATCTTTCTTCCGATCGAAACCTCCGGCGAAGGCGAGGTCAATGCGCACAGTCGCGTGCAGATGGCGCTTGGTGAGGCGAAGGTAAAGGCCAAGGGTGAATTTGAACAGTGTCTAAAGTCCACCGGAAAAAGCTTGGAGCAGCTCCGCGAATACATCGCGGAACATCCGGAATTGAGACGGCCTTTCTACCACGTTCCGCACCGCGAAGGAATTACAGGAACCGCAGCCCAGTTTATTCTCCATGTGAACGACCGTATGGACAAAAGCAGCAAGCTCTGGCGGCGTTCGCGCGTGCCTGGGGTCGCAGTTCCCAACGCGGCATAATTGATCGGGACTGGTGACGCAATGAATGTTGCCAGTCCTTGTCCTTCAGCGTTCTCATTTTCTTTTTCTTGTGGAACCCGATCGGAGAATTCATGCACGATCATCTCGCTGGAAATGAACCTAAACCGCCCCAACTGCTTCAGATCGCGGCGGCTCCGTATCAAAAACCCCACGACCACCACACCAAATTCCTGGTGGGGCTCGATGTTGGCTCTACTACGGTTAAGGCGACGGTGGTCGACTCCGCGACGGACAAGATTCTCTGGCAAGACTACCAGCGGCACGAGACCAAGCAACCGGAAAAAACATTGGAATTTCTGCGTCGCATGGAGGCCGAGGTCGGGATTAGTAAACACAACACGCGAATGTTCATGACGGGCTCAGGTGGCGGCGGGATTGCCGAACAGATTGGCGCGAAGTTTGTTCAAGAAGTTACAGCCGTTTCGCTGGCGGTTGAGAAGTTGCATCCAGAAGTGTATTCGGTGATTGAATTAGGCGGACAGGATGCCAAGATCATTGTCTTCAAAGATGACGATGAAACGGGACGCAAGAAAAAAATTCCCTCGATGAACGACAAGTGCGCCGGCGGCACCGGGGCTGTCATCGACAAGATCAATGCGAAGTTGAAAATTCCTGTAGCCGAGCTCGCGATGCAGGGGTATCACGGGATCAAGCTGCATAAAGTTGCGGGCAAGTGCGGCGTGTTCGCCGAGACCGACATCAACGGCCTGCAAAAAGTTGGAACGCCGCCAGACGAATTGATGGCTTCGCTGTTTGAAGCGATCGTGCTGCAGAACCTAAGCGTTCTTACGCGCGGACATACGCTGCGGCCACACGTTCTGTTGCTGGGCGGACCGAACAGCTTTATAAAAGGCATGCGCGAGGCTTGGCAGGCGAATATTCCGCGCATGTGGCAGGAGCGCAAAGTCGCTGTCCCAGACGGCTCGAAACCGGAAGATCTGATCAAAGTTCCAAATAACGCGCAATATTTTGCGGCCCTGGGCGCGATTGAATTCGGCAAGAGTGAAGACGATTGTGTCGGCTGCTACATGGGTTATGAAAAGTTGACCTACTACATCGAATTCGGCCGGCAGGAGGAAAAGGCAAAGTCGGGCTCGAAGGGTTTGGTTTCGAAAGAAGGAGAACTGGACGGATTCAAAGAGGCATATCGAAAGAAGAAGTTCACGCCCGCGACGTTCCAGAAAGGTCAAACGGTCGGCGGCTTCATCGGCATTGATGGCGGATCGACTTCAACCAAAGCCGTTCTGCTGGATGAACGGGGCGACATTCTGTGCAAGGCATATCAGCTCTCGAATGGAAACCCGATCCAAGACACGATCGAGATGTTCGAGAACCTGCGCGGACAAGTCGAAGCACAGAGTGCAAAGTTGGAGGTGCTTGGCGTGGCCACCACCGGCTACGCCAAGGACATCCTGAAAGATGTTTTGCATGCAGATGTGGCGCTCGTCGAGACCGTCGCGCATACCGAGTCGGCGCTGAAGTTTTACGAGGATCCGCATGTTATCGTCGACGTAGGTGGGCAAGATATCAAAATCATCATCCTGCACAACGGCCGGGTGAAAGATTTCAAGCTGAACACGCAGTGCTCGGCGGGCAATGGATATTTTCTGCAATCCACCGCTGAGGGTTTTGGATTGGGTGTTGAGCAATACGCCGACCTCGCCTTTTCTGCCCAATCCATGCCTATTTTTGGCTACGGTTGTGCGGTGTTCATGCAGTCGGATATCGTGAACTTCCAGCGGCAAGGCTGGAGGGCGGAGGAGATTCTCGCCGGGTTGGCAAACGTCCTGCCCAAGAACGTGTTTCTCTATGTTGCGAGCATTCCGAATCTCGCCGCACTAGGTACACGCTTCGTGCTGCAAGGCGGAACACAAAACAACATGGCGGTGGTGAAAGCTGAAGTGGATTTCATTCAGAATAGCTTCCGCGCTGTCGGCAAGAAACCCGAGATCATCGTGCACGAGTTCTGTGGCGAATCTGGCGCGATTGGCGCGGCCGCAGAGTCGCTGCGACTTTGGCGCAATGGCCAGCAGACCACATTTATCGGATTGGATGCCGTGCGAAAAATCAACTATCGCACGACCCGAAACGAAGAGACGCGCTGCCATTTCTGCAAAAACGATTGTCTGCGCACCTTTATCGATATAAGAACCGCGCCCACGGACGACAAGAGCTTTATTCCCATAAAGAAAGTCACCAAGGTTCCGCTGATGCATGGCGAGCAACGGTTGATCATCTCCACCTGCGAAAAGGGTCAGGTCGAAGATGTCAACGATATGAAAGACATCAAGGCTGGTCTCGACGAGATCAAGGCGAAATATCCCAACTTCGTGGACTTCGCTGCCCGCGAGGTCTTTCGTCCGGTGAATGCGAAGAGCGTGGCTGACCCGGTTCCCGCTGCGAAATTCTGGAACAAAGCTGCGAAAGAACGCATTCCGCTGATGGAGAAGCGCAAGAAACTGCGCGTGGGAATTCCCCGCCTGCTGAACATCTACACGTATGCTCCACTGTTCAACGGGTATCTGGAAAGTTTGGGTATTCAGCCAGAGAACGTCGTCTACTCCGACTACACGAGTTCGGAACTCTATCGGGCGGGAGCGAACCGGGGTGCCATCGATCCCTGCTTCCCAGCGAAGATTGGCATTTCGCACGTCTACAACCTGATTCAGGAGAAGCATCGTAAGAAACCACTCGATGTGATCTTCTTCCCGATGTATGACGTGCTGACGTCACCCCTAATGAAGATTGTCGGCACAAATGCTTGCCCGACAGTGACGGCGACGCCGGAAACAGTAAAGGCCGCGTTTACGAAGGAGAACGACGTCTTCGCAGAGCACAACGTGAAGTACCTCGACCCAGTACTGAACTTTGCCGATCGCAAGCTGTTCGCTCACCAGATGCTGCAGGCTTGGCAGCCAATTCTCGGGCTTTCGCAGGAAGAGAACGACCGCGCAGTTGAGGTCGGCTACAAGGCGTTGGCCGACTTCGAGAGCAGCATCCGCGGGCGTGCCCGCCAGGTAATGGATCAACTGGAGCGCGAAGACCGTATCGGCATTGTGATGTTGGGCCGGCCGTACCACCACGATCCCGGCCTGAATCACGAAATCATGGAAGAGTTCCAGAAGCTGGGCTATCCGATTTTCTCCCAGAACACCTTGCCGCTCGACGAGGATCTGCTGGAGCGTTTGTTCGGCGAAGAAGTTCGGGCGGGTGTTATCAGTCATCCGCTCGATATTACCGACGCCTGGAAGAACTCGTACTCCTGCAGCACGAACCACAAAGTGTGGGCGGCAAAGTTTACAGCGCGGCATCCCAACCTGGTGGCGCTGGAGATTTCGAGCTTTAAGTGCGGTCACGACGCGCCGATCTACGGTGTAGTTGAGGGCATTATCGAACAATCCGGGACACCGTATTTTTGCTTTAAGGATCTCGACGAGAACAAACCGTCGGGCTCGATCAAGATTCGCGTTGAGACCATCGATTACTTCCTGCGGCGTTACCGCGAAGAAGTCATCCGCAAACGCAAAGCTGTGGAAGACATTGATGCTCAACTGGCAGCATTGGAGGCGGAGCTACGCGGCTCGATGACACCGGGCCCAACTCAGCGAGATCAGGCGGTGCAGGAGATGGCGGCCGATTGATCGATTTCGCCTACGCGCAAATGCTGGCGATGGCCCAGGAACTTCTCAGCCCTACTCAGCTACTTCCTTCGAAGCAGCCCCGAATGGTTGGAGTATGGCTTCTGATTCGGACGCCGGGCCCGTCGCCAACGGGAATGTGACTACGATCGTGGCGCCGGCGCCGCCCGATTGAATATCCATTTCGCCGCCGAGATGGCGGATCCGTTCACGGATTCCGGCTATGCCCACGCCAGTGCGTTGGGCCTTAATGGCGGCGAGTTTCTCAGACGGGATTCCTTTACCTTGATCTTGAATCTCAAGCAAAACATTGTCGATCCCCCGGGAAAGATGAATCGTCGCCGTTTTGCTCCCGGAGTGGCGGTGAATGTTTGTCAAGGATTCCTGAACGATGCGAAAGATCGCCAGCTCAAGGTCGGCAGAGAGCCTGCCGAAGTCCTCGGCAATATCAAGCTTAATTTCCAAACCGCTGCGCTCCATTAGGCCCTGCATGTACCAATCAATCGCCTGCGACAAGCCGGTTTCGTCCAATAGCGGAGGATGCAACAGGTAGGACGTTGTGCGGATCTCTTTATTGAGCTGCAGCACCAGATTCTGCGTGTCTTCTAGAGACTCGGCAAGTGACGGATTGTGTTTTGCATGCTGGCTGATACCGGCGAGATTCATACTGAGGCAGGCTATCAGTTGACCGGCGCTGTCGTGCAGCTCGCGCGCAATATGTCGTCTCTCGTCATCCTGAATTTTCAATAAGCGATTCGATAGCTGGCGCAGTTGCTCGGACTGTTGGAGGATTTCGGCATTCCGATGCTCCAACTCTTCCGTCCGCTCGCTTACTTGAATTTCAAGGCTATTGGACAGCGTACGCAGCCGCTCCTCACTTTCACGCAATGCCTTGTCGTTCTGCTTCTGTCGGGTGATGTCATTGTTCGTTTCGAGAACGCAATTCTGATTTCCACGCTCGTCCTTATCAAGTGCCCAACGGCTGGCAACCACGATTTTAGCGCCGTCCTTGCGTTTGTGAATTAGTTCGCCGGTCCAGCGACCGTCGCGGTGAAGCTGTTCAGTAATACGCTCCAGCGGTTGGGGGAATTCGGTACGAAATAACTCATGGGTGACGCGGCCCATCGCTTCCTCGCGGCTGTAGCCATATAAATCACACGCGCTTTTGTTCCAATACGTAACGCGATCAGCACCGTCTCGGACCACGATTGCATCGCTGCTCAAGTCGAGCAACCGAGCTCGTTCCGTTAACGCCCGCTCGATCTGGTTTCGTTCTGTAGTGTCACGGGCCACTTTCGACGCGCCGACAATGCGGCCCGCGTCATCCTTCACCGGGGAAATCGTAAGCGAAAGGCTGAGCAACCTCCCATCCTTGTGCTGGCGAAGCGTCTCGAAATGATCGATTCGTTCGCCTCGTTTCAATCGTTCAAGAATATCGGCTTCCTCGTCGCGTCGATCCTGGGGAATGATGAGAGTGATGTGCTGGCCTATGGCTTCTTCGCCAGTGTAGCCGAACAATCTCTCCGCGCCCTTATTCCAACTTGTGATGACACCCTCCAGCGTCTTACTGATAATGGCATCATCGGAGGAGTCCACGATCGCGGCAAGATGGCTGCTTGCGCGTCCACGTTTGTCGCGTTCCGCTTTCTCAAGCACCTGACTTGTGACTTCTACGGCATAGACCAGAATTCCTTCAACCTTTTCTTCAGGGCCGTGCAGCGGCTGGTAAACGAAATTGAAATATATGTCTTGATCCTCGTCGTTCGCAGCGCTGTTGAGGACTGCCTTTACTTCTGTGCCGATATGCGGAACACCTGTCCTGTACACGGTGTCAAGTAATTCGAAGAAAGGTTGCCCCTCCAATTCGGGCATGCTTTCGCGAATCGTCTTGCCAATAAAATCCTCTGCGCGACTACGGCCAGTGGCTCTCACCATCTCAGGGTTTACGAATGTCCAGCGATGCTCCGAACCGGAAAGCAATCCCATTGCCACAGGAGATTGCATGAATACCTTGTGCATTAGGTTGCTGGTGTCACTAGACAAAAGTTCGGCTTCACCGACGTTGCGGTGGTTGAAGGTCACCTGCGGATTGATCTTCTTATCGGGCTGCTCTTCACCAGTCCGCTCACTGGAACTGTGTCTCGTACCTCTTGTCGCGAGAACTTCTATCGTCTTCACCAGGTCTTGCGAAATTCTCGATTTATCTAGAAACCCCGTCGCCCCTGCCTCGGCCGCGGCTTTGTGAATCAAACCCAAATCGTTTTGACTGACGATAATCACAGCCGATTCAGGAGCTTCTCGCCGGATGATTCGAGTTGCCTCAATGCCCTGCATCCCAGGCATGGAAACATCCATCAGTACCACATTGGGACACAATCTCTTCGCTTTTTCGACCGCTTCGATACCATCTCTTGCTTCGCCACAGATAAACCAGTCAGCGCGCGGCGACAATAAAGCGCGGATACCCCGTCGCACTTCCTCATGATCGTCGACGACCAGGATACTCAGCGAATACATTTTCTCTCTGCCAAATGAACGGGTGGAGTTTGGGCGGCCTGCACCGCCGAATTAACGATACTATTCTAGTTCCCTCAGGGATAAATACCGCAATTCTTGTAGGTCACGTACAAGGTTTACCCGGTTGACCCAACAATTGGTCTTGCCGTTCACGCCCAATCGAACGTTTCAAATGTGACCGATCGGCAGCCGAGGATCCACCCATCGTGCCCTTGCGCTGGCAATCGTGTCACAGAGCACATGCCCACCCGTCAACGGCTGAGAACGCTAATTGGTTCGCAAGAGACGTCAAAGCAAATCAATAATCAACTAATCAATAGAGATGAAATCCAACCTCCACGCTAATCTGGACATTCACTGGTTGTCCATCCTTCAAGGCAGGCTCGAAGCGCCATTGTTTGACGGCTTCGACAGCCTTCGCGTCGAGTCCAAACCCCAAGCCGCGGACAACACGAATGTTGCGCGGCACTCCCTTGTCGTCGACGATTAGCCAGAGAACACACGTTCCCTGAGTTTTGGCGGTGCGCGCTTCCTCTGTATACTCTGGATCTGGCGTGGCGACTGCCCGGGGAGCGGAGATACCGCCGCCAACTTTAAACACGCCACCACCAATGCCGCCTCCGCTACCGACAGCTACTCCGGGGCCATGACCGATTCCGACGCCGCCGCCCGAACCGGAACCGATTCCGCCTCCCGAGCCCGCTCCGTTTGAAGGTGGCGCTGCAGGCAGCGGCATCGCGTTTGGGTTGCCCAGACTTGGCATGCGATTTTCGGCCACATGCAATTGAGGAGCGACGACCGTCGGCTCGGCTACTAATTTCGGTTGCTCATTACGAACAACAATCTGCGGCGGCACTAGCTGTTGTGGTGCTAGCTTTGGCAATTTCCCTTTAGGAGCAGGCAAACGCTCGTGATCTCCGCCACCACCGCCGCCACTGGCTATTTGTTTCGAAATCGGCAAAGCATATGAGTCCAGAGAAGGTGCGATTAACGTTACGGTTTCGTGTTGCGCAACTTGCGGCACAACCCGAGGAACAAACATAGTTCCGGCAAGAATCAAACCTATTAACGCGGCATGCACGATCACCGAAAGCGCCAGAGCATTCGATCGATAATTATTGAACTGTCCCCAGATGGCTTCCGGGCCGACTGGTCTTTCTTCCCGTATCCGGGTCTTTCGCGGACGGCTCTCTCGTGACTCGGAACTGGCTCTCGTGTATCCCGCCGGTAGTGGACGTCTTCTATCCCCGTACAGAACCTCAAGTACTTTTATTTCTGACGAAGAAATCGGAGATATTGGCCGGGCGACAGAGAGGGGACCTTCTTGGTTCGACATTGGCACTCCTTAGTCTTTCGCAGTATTGCGACGCCTCTTGCCGAATGACTATTGACGATGAGTAGATGCGATAAAGCAAGAAGCGGTTTACATCTCGTAGACTTTGACGCAACTTATCTATTGCAGAGTTAAAAATTAGTTTAAGGAGTCCATAGAGGATATCTACTCGATTAACCTGATTGGCTGGATGTTGTTTTTGATCACGACTGTCAGACAACCGTCCTTGCTTTCGGTGCTTCGTCAACAAGTGTTTGCTATATAAGGATTGATGCCTCCGCTAAAACAATAGTAATTTCAGATATCGCAGAGCGGTTCCTTAGCAGCGAGCCGCAGCCGATCATAAGTCCCCTCTTTGAAGTCATCGAATCAGGTGGAGATCTGTTTTGCGCGCCTCCCGGGCTGATGATCTGACGTCGATGTATTGAGCAAAGCAACCCAAAATCGACTTCCACCATCTACAAAGCGTCCGGCAGACGAAAGGACTTTGCTGCCTTATGTGTATCTTGAGATACTGTGCTCTGGTTTGCGCTCTGACTTGGATGTGTCTTCTTCTTTGCAATTGCGGAACTGTGCCGAACGGCGACAGCACTCCTCCGCCACCCCCTCCAGGCATCAGCGTTCTCAATCACATTGTTTTTCTGGCGCAGGAAAATCGCTCTCTCGATCACTATTTTGGCGATATGCGACAGTATTGGGCGCAGAACGGTTATCCGGATCAATCCTTTGATGGCCTGCCGCAGTTTAATCCCAATTCGGGCCAGGCTCCGCTCTATGGGCCCCCCCCATCCATTCCAGGTTGCGACCCTAACTTGGGGCCACCAAGTGACTGTATCTTTGACGCCAATAACCCGGTGACCTCATATCATCTGATAACTCAATGCATTGAAAATCCGAGCCCTTCATGGAACGAGAGTCATGTAGATTGGGACTACAACGATCAAGTTGGCGATCAACCTGCGACGCTGAACGGATTTGTTTGGGCTGCGGGACACGATGCGCGAGCCGAGCAACCGCCGTTCAACGACGTTAACGGTATTCGGGCGATGGGATACTACGATGGCACCGACCTTAATTACTATCACTTCATGGCTTCCAATTTCGCGACTTCGGATCGGTGGTTCAACCCGGCGCTGGCGCGCACCCAACCGAATCGGGAGTATCTTATCGCAGGCACATCCCAAGGTTATGTCTATCCGCTAGGCACAGATAGTAATGATACGGCGCCGCTGACGGCAACGACGATCTTCCAGGAACTCCAATCCGCGGGTATCAGTTGGAAGATTTATGTGGACCCGCTGGGAAGCACTTGTTCCGGGCCCTCCTACGATCCTGCGTGCCTGATCACCTTGAGCTATGTGCAGAATTTTCAATGGGGACTGACAATTCCGACTCAGTATCCGCAAAACATTGCTCCAATATCGCAATACTTCACCGACCTACAGAACGGAACTCTACCGCAAGTCGCTCAAATTGAGCCGGCATCGGATGCCGGTTTCGATGAACATCCATCGAACTCTGATGCGGAGCCGAATGACATTCAGTTGGGGGCCAACTATGTCTCCTCACTTATCAATGGACTGATGTCGAGCACTTCTTGGAAAGATTCTGCGTTTATTCTCACCTTTGATGAATTCGGAGGTCTCTACGACCACGTTTCACCGCAGCCGGCTGTCAGTCCAGATGGCATCAAACCGGTGGATTTTCTACCAGGTGATATTTGCACGCAAACGACTGGACCGACTTGCAACTTTGTCTACACGGGTTATCGCGTTCCCTTGATCGTAGTCTCGCCTTATACCAAGAAGAATTATGTCTCACACAGCGTGGCGGATACGACCGCGATTCTTAAGCTCATCGAAACTCGCTTTAGCGTGCCTGCGTTGACACAACGGGATGCTGCCCAGATCGATATGACTGAATTCTTTGATTTCAGTAATCCGGTTTGGATGACTCCTCCCAGTCCGCCAGCTCAAAACACCAGCGGTGCTTGCTACCTGAATGCGCTGCCTTAGAAAGGCAGGTAGAAGGCTACGGAAATCGCAGTGGCTGGATTCGAGTCCGGGAGGGCAATTCCCATTAGAAATGTCTGATTTGCACTAGCCGATGAGACGGATAAGTACTGTCGTCGGCTAGGCCACCTTACGCATCCAGAAACTCGAAGGCCACACGCGATCCCCGTCGATGCTGGGTAGAAAGCGCCGCTTCTCCCGCGCCATATTTTGGTAGCTATGTTTCCAGTGTGGGAATGCACGCTCGAGAGCTTCAGGATTAGAGACTTGCATCGCACTACTCCCCCACACGACCTCGAATCGTGAATTAAACGTAAGAAGAGCTTCCAACAAATACTGCTCTGACCAAAAGGACAAACCCTTCAGCACCATCTTCTGAGGGTATTCACATGGAATAAAAATATCGTGAGCATGAATCATCACGCCCCGATTGATTCGGGGCAGGATCTCCAGGTACTCTCGGACGACATCGCTGCCGATGCCGACAACGTGAGTCGAATCGAGAAACAGAAAATCGCCTTCCTCAAGAGTGAGGAAGATGTCCAGATCGACACTCTGCACCGAGGCAGCTATTAACCGGACACGATCGCTCAATGCTTCTCTCGGGAACCGATCTGGATGCGGATCAATTGTCAGCAATTCCCCGCGGACGCCGTCCACCTTTAAATTCTTATCCAGCGCAGCCGCCATGATCCGGCTGCTGTGACCGCCGCCCACTTCGATGATCCGCTTAGGTTTAATGTGTCGTACCAAGCAGTATGCGATCTCCGCATCCACGGTTTCGAAGAATCCATTGCCACGGCGGTAACCAGCACTGCCCATGGAGTCCGAGTCTGATCTCCATTCCGCTTCATACCGAGGTACAACGTTCAGCAGGAACTCGAGCTGTTTTTCTAAGGCAAGATCGACGCCGAACGGAGTGTGCTCAGCCGGCCATTCCCTCGCTTCCAGTTCCTTGAAATCGGGAACTGGCCAGTAGTAGTGATTCGGAACAAGGCTGATGCCGAAGCGCTGAAATGTGCGAAAAGCGTGCCGTATGATGCCAAGCGCGGTTTCACTGGTCCGGAATTTCCTGGCGAGGCTCAGAAGCGGAGATTGATCCCGCGACATTCCATTGGATGCGAATGGGTTAAACCGCTGCAAATGAATGCTCTGGGTGGTCGATCGACGATTCACGGAAGAGTTTGCCCCATAGGGGTGATTCCCCTTTTTAAGTGCTCCCTTCTGATGCAGCACATTCGGCAGAGGTTGTTGCGGTTCGGCAGTATACGAGAGTAGGGTGCAAGTGCTACTTGGAGGTACTCGGGACGAAAGTTGGGGAAGACTGCGGGCCTTCAGCAAACAGATTCTCCTGTAGTTTTCCCTGTACTCGCTGCAGTATTTGCTGCTCGACATCCGAAGCTGCCAGGGGAGCGATGATCGTCATTCCATCAACCAGCTGCCTAAGAGTGAGATAAGACGCGCGATTGCTATAGAGGAAATCTAGTGGGTACTCAGGCTTCCGTGCGCGAGATTGAATCGGGTCTGCATCCAGTAAGAAGCTGATATCGGGTTGCGGAATGAACTTCAGGAGCAGCCGCGTATAAGCACGCGTGATTTTGTTACGCAATGCTAAGTTTGCGAGTTCGTCATAGAGAAATCGATCAAAGATGACAACGTCAGCATCGGCTCTTAGCACTTTTTCTACCACGCTTCGGAGCGAGATTGCATCTACGATGTAAAGGCAGAATCGCACCGCTGTCATATACCAAGACTGGACATTTTTGTCTCGGCGGTTCACCGGCCGGTCGGGAGTTCCCACGCCTTTATCTCCTCTAAACAACGTGTGCCCGGTTACTTCTCGCATCCGCGCTAGCATGGCCACGTCGTTCCAGAAGATAACTAATAGAACGCGTAGGCCGGCCTCATTCAAACGGGCGCGAAGGCTCTCGATTTGCGTACTTTTACCGGAACCATCAATCCCAGAAAAACTGACCAATGTCGGACAGCGGCGTTGAGAAGGTTTTCGAAATGCTCCCATGTCCGGGTTTCCTGTCTTGTTTTCTTTTCTTTTTAATGTGGCCGACTCGGGCTCGCGCTTGATAACGCCACAACACTGCCTACGGCAACGCCGGCACCCACAATCAAGCCAACTTTAATCAGGACAGAACGTGCGCGCCGTTGCTGTGCGGGCGCGATGGCAGCGCCGGCAGGCTGTGAAGCGGCAACACCCGTAGTTTTCAGCGACTGTGCAGCAGCCGTGCCTACGGGTTGTTGGCTGGTGTTTTGCTCCGATTGCGAAGACTGTTGATTACTCTCCTGTCGATTGTCGGCGATTGTCTGGGAACGCACTGAACTTGGACTATCCGGCAAAGTTTCAGGCTCGGCTGGTACGGCACCCAGCTTCTTATCGCTCGTAGAGCTTTCTTGTGTGTTACTGGGGATGGAAGACACTCCCTCGGTCTGTTGGCTGGAGTTTGTTGCTTGCTGGGGCGAGCCGACAGCAGCCACAGCGAATAGCAACAATAGCCAGCCAGCGAGCTGTCGCCTGATCCACCGCTTCATAATTCCCATTCCTACCTCCGACCGCGCAGATCGTCACGCGAGTCAGCCTGACTGATGTTTCCCGTTCTACTTTCCCCACTTACTTCCCAGTTATGCTGCACTCCGGATTCCGATTGAATACTCGGGTATAAGATTCTGTTGGAGCACATCTGCTGGAAGGCGATAGAAGCTGTCTACAGCGTCCGCGGCGTTCTCAAACAATTCGAAGAGATTGCGCACTTTCGTGAGCTCTAAAATCGCGGCTGCTGCCGGGGGGAGTGCCGCCAGCTTGATGTCGCCATTCCGCTTCATCGCCTCCTCCAGACAACGTAACAGCACGTGGATTCCAGCGCTGTCGAGTTGCTGTAGTTTCGAACAGTCAAGCACCATCCGTGGCCGGTCTAAGTTCAAGCAAGATTCTACTTCTCGAAGAAAGGCGCGGCCTTGTTCGACGCTCAATTTCTCGGGTAACTCTCTTACCGCTACAGGCCTTCCATTTGCCATATTCATATTCTCAAACCCCAAGAAAGGCCCTTTTTTCCCGTCCTACGCGACAAGACATGACCAATCTAAATAAACGTATATTGGTCATGGCGGCGGGTCTATCCAGTCTTGCCTGTAGAGGACAGAAGGCTTTGCGGTAGAAGTCAGAGCGCATCATTTTGTTCTCAAGAGCTCTGCAGAAGTCGTGCGAGTTCAGCCTCGGGATTGTGTGCCACGTGAGTTAACAGATTTGTCCCATATCGAAAAAGGGTCGCCACATTTGTTCGGTACCAACAACATTTCGTCATCTTCGGGGAGAGTCCGCACAAAAATCGGAACCTTTGCACGTTCTCGGGAGATGTCAGCATGGCGGCTGCCAGTCGATGGTTTCCATCCAAAATCGTGAAGGGTTCGCTCTCATTAAGGCCAATCAGAAGCACCGCGCCCGGATCCGTATTCAGTCGGAGCCAATCGCCGATCCCGGCAATCTTCGACAGGAATACATCTTCCATGACGTTATGGCTGCTAAATGTGCGTATGCGTTCGACAATGACAGGGAGAGTAAAATTGCCCCGCGCGAGTTTCCGCCATCGGGCCCGCGGAAACACACGAATCTGCCCAAGGTCTGCCGGCCCGATCTCGGCCTCAAACCATTCTGTTCCCTTGGGCAACTCGCTCCACAATGAAAGGTGTTGGGTAAACAACAGTGCACGCCGCTTTGCATTTTCGCCAGCATCGTCGAGGTCCGGATTTACCACCAGTCCACGCAGAGAGTCCTGGTATTCCTCGAATGCGGACTTGTTGAAATCGCTCTTTAGAAATTCTGCGATGACCTCGTCTTCCGAGACCCGACGTATAATCCTGATCGAGTTTGAGGCCACTACTATTTGTTGCGGATTGCTCATTCCAGTAAGGGACTTGATCAGGAATGGCACCGCGACAACTGTCAGTAATACCACCATCAACACCACTTGTATCCAGATAACTTGGGGTAAAGACGAATGAAAACGATAAATGCCGGCGATTAGAATGCCGCTGAAGGCCAATTGCACCCAGCTCGTATTCGCGATCTTATAAGCCATCTCATAAGTGATGATTACCACACTGAGCGAGTAAATGACGGTCGAGGTAGCGTACAAAGCCAGTAAGTAGGGGAAGCCATATTTCCCCACAACCCCGAACTGTGTGCCGAAGAATGCTGTCCAAATTCCAGCGGGCGCTACACGAAGGCCAAGAGCCAGTGCGGAACCAATGGCTAACACGATCAACAGCGAAGTTGCAAGGAGGCTGTGATTTCTCTCCTCCTTGCGCGTGCCCGCCACCAACGGAAACATGGTATTTACGACCGCATAGCAGAAGAAAAAAATTACTCGGCCTACCAATGACACGGCAGCATAGATTCCTGCTTCTGTTGGCGGAAAGAAATGCTTCACTAACACAATGTCACAATTGTTGATGAGGGCTTGGCCACTGCAGAAGACAACTGCCTGCAACGCTTCGCGAAACACATCCGGTAGACGGGGAACGCTCGGTGTCTTGGCCCCGAATCGGGGTCCAGTCGCGAGATAGGCCGCCGCAACCGCGGCGGCATTGGCCGCGATGACTCCGGGGACACCGTAACCCAACTTGATAAGTAAGAGAGACCCGCCGAGTCGAACCAATCCCTCCAGAACGAGGTTGACGGCCAGTCGATGGAAGCCGTAAGCACCTTGAAGATAACCTCGCTGGCTTCCCAATGGAATGTAAAAAGCGGATCCAATCGCGAGTAGGACAATGAGAATCGGATTAGGTAAATTAAGGTAGTCCGCAATTGCTTTCTGAAAAAGCAGCAGGAGCAGCGCGATTGGAATGCTGCATGCCCAGGCGCTTCTGTGGAAGCCTACATGAACTGCCCTCTTCTCCCCCAAAGAGCTGTGTTGCGCAACCACCTTTGCAGAAATAATTTGGAAAGAAAGAGTAACGGACAAGAGCAGAATAAGAAGAGTATAAACTGCTGTAGCCTGACCGAAGCCAGTCGGACCAAGAAATCGTGCAACTGCTATGTTGTAGATGAAATTGATAGCTGTCGCCAGGCCCGATCCCGAAAGCAACACGAAACTTCCCGAAAGAATGCGGGCCTGGAGACTCTTCGATTCCCGGTTCGGACTATTCACGTTCTTGGGGCTCCACATTATTCAAAATGGAAACCTGTAAAGGAAACAAATGCGGCGTTCGAAGTTGGCGCGTAACTGCGAAACGCTCACTGGGGCTCCCCTCTCAGCAGCACTTCTGATGCGGAAACCGACAATTAGGCTGCTTTCAGACTCTTACGAACCGGAGGTGGGGCGCTTAGATTGCTGCTCTGGTCGCGACAACCGAAGTTACCCTCGCCGCCTCTAACGAAAGCAGCAGCTTATGCCAAATTCCTTTTGTGCGACCGTTGCATTTGCGTTTCTACTGGTGCTGCCTGGATGTTCTCAGCAGCGCGTGCATCAGTCTCTGCGCCAGAGTGATCCTCCGACCCAAGCTTTGCCGCAAATCCTAGCTGTGAATGAACCTTGGTTCGGGCATCCGAGGCACATCTCCGTCGGCTATTCCTCTCAAGATCCTGCAGTGATACGCAAACAGATCGATCGGGCCAAAGCTCAGGGAATTTCTGGCTTCGTGGTGGATTGGTATGGAGATCGCGAACCTTTTATCGACCGTGCCTACGCCCAGATCCAGGCCATTGCTGCCGAGAAACACTTCCATGTTTCGATGATGTACGACGAAACCGACGAAGAAAATGGAGCGACCGATGAAGCGCTCGCAGATTTCAGCTATTTCCGTGATACATATCTTTCGCCGAATGCGCCCGGCCATCAGGCCTATCTCACTTACAACGACCGTCCTGTAATCTTTATCTTTCCAAAAGGATCACATACCGATTGGAACCGAGTGCGGGCAGCGATCAATAAGTGGAACCCGCCTCCGTTGCTTATCTATGAAGACGACCCAGGTGCCTCGTCCTTTCCGGCTGCGTTCGATGGGCTTTACGCATGGGTAAATCCCGGGAAGCACGGGTGGACGGCAGATGGCAGCAACTGGGGAGAAGATTATCTCGAAGGTTTTTATAGCAAGATGCAGTCCAAATATCCGGACAAAATTGCGGTAGGTGGGGCCTGGGCAGGGTTCGATGACAAAAAAGCCTCCTGGGGTCTTAACCGGCATATATCTCAGCGCTGTGGCCAAACGTTTGCAGATACGATGAATCTGTGGCGACAGTACTACTCGGTTGATCGTCCTTTGCCTTTTTTGTTGATTGCAACCTGGAACGACTATGAGGAGGGCACGGCGATTGAACGCGGGCTGGCTAAGTGCGGTCCCGGTTCGCAGTCGCCCGCCGGACAGTAACTTCCGAGGTGGGATTAGGAAGCCACTCGAAACTGAGTTTCCGGTTCGATTTCTCGAGCGTCCATTTCCCCACGATCCATGGTCATACGGGTGGAGCTCAGCTGCGAAGCATAATGAACTTTCCCAATGATGGAGAGCGGACGGCTCCGAACTTCGTCATACACACGTCCAAGATATTCGCCGAGTATGCCTAAGGATAGCAGCAGAAGTCCTCCTACGAGAAAAATCGCAGCACCTAATCCGTATCCTAAGGAGTTATTTGAAAAAACCGCGCACAGCGCCAAAATAGCTGCCAATGAGACCGTAATCCCCGACAAACCGAAACTGAGTCGAAGAGGCTTGTAACTGAAACTGGTGATCGCGTCCATTGCATATTTAATTCGGCTTAGAAACGTGAGCTTGCCTTCGCCAGCTGCCCGGTCTTGGCGATCATAGAGAACGACACTAGTCTTGTAACCTACCCAGGCGCGGAGTCCTGGCAGGTACCGATTGCGTTCCCTCAGAGAATTAATCGAGTCCACCGCTTGTCGATCAAGAAGGCCGAAGATTCCTGCATTGAGGGGAATTGGGAAGTCTGAGAGTGCTCCCAGCACGCGATAAAAAATCGGGAATAATATGGCTAAGACCTTACGGCCCTCTTGCCGGCTCCTTCTCACGGCGGTTACGACTCTCGCTCCACCCCGCCACGCAGCTACCAATTCCGGCACAACTTCTGGAGGATCCTGGAAATCGCCATCCATTAAAACAACGGCATCGCCGAGAGCGGTCTGCAGGCCTGCGGAGATCGCACCCATATGCCCCCAGTTGCGCGAGAGGTCTACCACCACAACATGCGCGTCTTCAGCTTGCAGTTCTTTTAGCAGTCTTAGAGACGAGTCCTTGGAGCCATCATTTACATACACTGCCTCCCAGTCTTCGCCAACGCCGTTCATGGAGTTGGCAAGGGCTGCGTGGAACGAGGATATGAGTTCCTCTTCATTGAAAATAGGAACTACGACCGAGATCATGTAATGCCTCCCTTAATGCGTGGCTGCCCTTTCGTCTCTAACCATCATTGCTTGTCCTTCTTACCCTCCTTAGATTGCAGTTATGGTCGAACTTGTTGCTATGTTTCGTTTCATACGGCGCGAAAGTTTGGAATCTACAGGTTATTCGGCGGGTTTTGCCTGGAAAAGGCGCACTTTCCAACGTACTTCCGTTGGAGTTAACACGGCGACATAGCGTGCGCGGATGTGCTGCGTGGTTTGAAGTTTGTCGTGATCCAGGACTTGCAGGTCGTATTCAACCGTATCCAGCAATTGAATAGATAGTCCTTCAGGGGAGTAAAAGACCAATTGAAGATCGTGCGAAGTATCTCGATAGCGAGTCTGAATCCCAAGCTTGGTTTGCTCCTGGACCGTCGCTGCCAACTTCTCTTTGGCTGTGCCCACAAAATCCGCATCGAGCAGATCGGCTCGATTCTGTTCCAGTGCGCTACTCAAGCTGCTCCAAGATTCCAAGTAATCGCGGATCACAGCGGTTTCAGTCTGCTTTTCCAGAGGGCGTGGTCCGACCGAATTCGTTGGCTCGATCCGCACTGCAGGTTGGTCGGAGGCGAGAACAGACATCGCGGTGAGAGCCATGCACATGATCAGAAGAATTCGTGTGGATTGTCGTTGTCTTTGCTTTCGCCCAGTCTCTTTCCTTACTCTTTTCATTCTTTGCCCCAACGGATCTCATTCCCCATTACGACACCAGTTGCAACAGAAATTCTTGCCCCGTTGTAAGCCGGCATTTCCGTTCGTGCCACCCCCTGTTTGACAGGGACGTCAACCGTGGATTCTCCGCCGTTGTAGCTTTCCGTGAAGGTGACAATCGTTCCATCCGGCACAGCATTGCCGCTACAGTCACGTACCGGATCGGTTTCTAGTTTCAGTCGTTGACCCGATGATGGCTGGGACGACAGACGGGCATTTATTCTTAAGCTGCAGGGATCACCCGGAACTTGCTGTATCATGCGGATGCCGCTGACGTTTCCAGTTCGAGCTATAAACTGCGCGGCGCCTTCCTTGGCTCCAGAATTCATTTTTGTCCAGGCGATGCCATCGTGGGAGGTCACTGTCTGTATTTGCCCAGCGCCTGCGACACCTGACAGTTGAAACGATACTTGCGTGGGCTGGAGAACCAGATTATGGAATGTGTCAAAGATATAGACAACGCCACTTATGCCATCGTGTAAGTCAACTGGAAGGCGGGAAGGTTTGGCGAGAAAGCTTAGAGTCGCGGGTTGGCTTGCGGCTGTAATATCGAAGGCGCCGGTATCTGTCGAAGATTCTTTCACCAACACTGCAAGATAGTGACCGGCATTAGGCAGATCCCCAGGAGCAAAGAAAGTCGTTTCTCCCAACTGGATGTTGCGTCGCAGGACCTGCCCTGGGCCCACGATGTAAAGGATTCCTTTGCCACTCCCGCTGCTTTGAATGGAGAATTTGCTCCCTGCTTCGATAGTTCGAGGCAAACGCAAGGCGCTGGTTTGCGCTAGCGCCAACTGCACTACGGCGAGTACTAATCCAACCAAGAGAGATGAGAACCTGAACTTCATTGGAACCGGTCCGAGCTATAGGTGGTAGCGACTGCGCGCTCAGTGCTAACTTTGCGGGCGATGTCTGGCGGAATAGAAATGGCAAACGAAACCGGTGTCTCGGGCAATAGTGCACGGTCGACATACTGATCCGACACCCAAAGCAGTTGCCCGGCGTTGTCGTAGAAAGTCCCGAGGACGTGCGCCACATTTACCACCTGGCCACTTTGATTAACAAGTTTTCCGGTAAGAGAAGCGCCAGGCGCTGGATTTAGTTTCTGATCTTCAATCTCAATAACGGGATCCGCGGACGCCGCGATGAGACTCGATGACGGCTCCATGTGCACACTATCTACTTGCGACAGTTCTATATTGTGAAATGCGATCAGAAATGGAGTGACCTGTTTCGGCAAGAGAGTGTGACAAATTTTGTCGAAGCTGCCCTCCGATGCAATCACAGCGCCGTTTTTTGCGAGCAGAGTGGCTTTGACCGAGACAAAGGCGGGGACGACATCCTCATTCAGAAGTTCTCCCAGTAAGATCACTCCGTCACTGCGCTCCACGGGATGCATATCCACGATCCGCACATGCGGCGCTTCGACATCCTGGGTGCCCCAATCATCTTCAGGGCCGCGGTAGATCACGTCCCAGCGCAGATAGTTCACCGCGATCACCTGCGGCGGTACCCGCGGTTCTTTGACAATCGGCCATGCGACCTCCCAGCGGTCCCCGGTTCTCACGACGTGAAGCTCGCGGGTGTCGACGAACATTCCTACCACGGTCGACCAGTGTAACTTGAGCTGAATCTGCGCTTCATCAGCCGTGGCGTGAAGCGGCCGCAAGTCGAAGTTATTCAACGCCGCGTAGGTGCGAAGGCTCGAATAACTTCCGGTCAAGTCCCGCTTAAAATCATCTTGGCTGAATTCATTCTTGTTGGCGAGGCTGGAATATGCGGTTTCCCAAGCTTGCTGGCCGATTTCGTGCGCCAGATTCTCGACTGCGGCTTGTGGTGTTGACGAAGGATGCAATAGGTTTGCTCCAGAACCCGCCATCGCGATCGCGGATGGAGCGGGCCATAGAGTTCCTATTGCGATTAATGCAACTGTTGTGACTGCGATGCCGACAGCGAGAAGGCGTCCGGTGATCATGAGATCAACCTATGAGGAACAAGGGTTTCATGGGTTGGGGAGCGTTGAACGACCGGCCGGCTGAGCCATCGTTTTTCGGGAATCAGGACAACCAGCATCGCGACGATGCTGCTGCCGATGGGAAGGATCCCCCACATGAGCCCTTGCCAATGCGGAGGGATCTGTGGCGCGTTGACGGGGACCGCGGGTGGCACGTCGTCTTTGCTCCACACGGTGATGGTCCTATCGTCAAGGTTGTCCACTTTACGCCAGCCACCAAAGACCAGGAGAGGCTCGTAGTAAGGATCGCGTACAAATATCCACTTCAGGCCGTAACGATCTGCGTGATGGAGTATTGCGCTTAGGCCCTCAAGTCCTGCCTCGCCAAAATATTTGGAACTGGTTAGTGCTGCGCCCCCGTGCTGAGTCAATTCCGGCAGCATGCGGCCGGAATTCCATTCGCCATCCAGACTGCTGGCGTCGGTCTGAACGGCCAGTCGCGAAATCTTGTTGCCAAATCCCAGCGTGATATAGCGATATTTGTCGTGACCGTCACGATTAAGCCACGCGGCCACTGTGTCCACCTTGAAATCTGCGGCATCTGCTGGCCGGTAAGTTGCCCATGCCACCGCCAAACCACAGGTAGCAGACGCCGCGACAGCTAACCCGACTACTGCACGCAACTGAAATCGGTCGATAAGTTCGGCGGCTAGAATACCCACGAAAGGCAGAGCCAGCAAAGTTCCCCAGTAGCTGAATCGCTCCATGGTCAGCACATCGAAAGCCCGACCTAACAGCAGTCGGCCCACTGGCGTCGTCCCCCCAAGGCCAACCAAAAATGCGACCCAAAAACCGAAAAGCAGTGGACGAAGGCGGGCGATGGAAGAACCTCGCAACAAAATGAAAGGCAGGGCCAGAATCAAAGCTCCATAGGGGACTACGAAGTAATTCAATCCCCACTCGGGACTCAATATGTAATTCGCACGACTCGCGTGGGGAATGGGAGTCTGCGTAACGGGATAGTGAATCAGCGCAATCCAAAACGGCAGAAGTACCAGGGCAACCGCGACGCCGACAACCAGAGCAATGCTGCCGATGCGGAGAAGAAATGCTGGAGCCGAGACTTGTTCGCCGTTCTCACGATCAAAAATCGCCAGTATGAGCACGGGCAGCGCGAAGAGTACTGACCCGAAGAGGAGAGTGGCGTGATGGGCAGCAGCGGCAGCCACTAAGAGCGCTGCGCCTTTGACAAAAGATCGCCCTTTGCCATGCCGGACCCACTGGAAGAGGTAAGGCAGCGCGTTCAAATAAAGTGGCGCTGCAAATGTCGTGGATAATTGCCCCGCTGAATAAACGAGAAAAGACTCTGAACCAAGAAAGACACTGGCGAGGGCCGCGAAGGTTGCGGCCCGTTGACTTACCCAAAGTAGAGAAAATCGATAAACGCCGAGCGCCAAAAGCAAAATGGCAACGAACTGGACCGCCATGTATGCCATATCCAATCCGATCAGCCGTGACACCAATGCCAGCCACTGCTGCGGCAAGGGAGGATATGTGGTTTGGGAAAAACCCGCATACCATTTCGGGTTCCAGGGATTGAACCAGTCATGCAAGTAGTGAGACGCGAAGAAAATATGGAAATTCGTGTCGTACGACTTCAGCGGCAACTTCATGAGAAGTAGCGGCAAGTGAACTGCAAGAGCCGCCAGAAAGACGAAGCTCAACGGTATGGCTGCCGTTGTGACAGCCTTGGGGGCGATGTATTTGATTCTCTCCACAGATTCAGCTTCCTCTCGAACAGCTTCCTCGTAGCTTCCTCTCGAACGGAGTTGGATTCGAGGCCATCACCGGAGGTTGCCGTGTTTATCGAAGATAGCAAGCCAAGAGGTAAAACAGGATGCAGCCAACATCTAGGTCGATTTTCGAATCGAAGACCCTTTTAGAATTCGCTAACTTCGATGGTGATACTTTGAGTTCCGTGCAGGTGTACTTGAGGGCCGTGTGTTTATCTGTGCTCATTGTCGCGCTTGTTTGTTTCCTGCCAGCGCAGACGTATAAGTTGGGGTCTTCTTCTGCTGAAAAGCCTGAGAGTACCGCTCAAACGCCGGCTGCAAATAAGTCACTCGGGTGGGGATCGAATATTCAAAATGCACGTCTTGCAGGAGCCGCGGAATCTGCCCTGAAAGCTGGCAATTACGCAATTGCGGTTGATTATGCACAGCGCGCTGCGCGGGCTGCCCCAAATGATCCTCGGCTATGGTTCCTGTTGGGATATGCGGCGCGCCTCGCAGGAAAATCGCAGCTTTCCGTAGATGCCTATAGCTGTGGTCTTCGCCTGAATCCGTCCGCGCTCGATGGGCTCTCCGGGCTCGCTCAGACCTACAGCACGATGGGCCGGAATGAGGAGGCTGAGCATCTTCTGAATCAGGCACTTTCGTCCGACCCCAAGCGAATCAATGATGCCGTGTTGTTGGGAGAGCTATTCGTGCGATCGGGAGAGTATGCTCCCGCGCTTGATGTGCTGAGCCGAGCGGAACAAATTCAGCCCAGCGCACGGGCGGAGTTGCTGATGGCACTTGCTTATGAACATCAAAGGCAACTCGACATGGCTGACAGGTACCTTGAGTTGGCCAAGCGGCGTGACCCAAATAATCCCGATGTTCAGCGATCGTTGGGTGCCTTCTATCGGGAAACTGGAAACTACACGGCGGCTATTGCCGCCCTTGAGTCAATTCACAGTTCTAAACCCGACATGAAAGCTGAACTCGCTTACACTTACCAGCTCGATGGCAAGCAGGATGAGGCCGCAAAATTGTACGCGCAGGCCGCCAATGCCGCACCCGCGGATTTGGCCTTGCAACTTTCGGCGGCGCAGGCCGATGTGGCAGCCGGTTCCATTGAGAACGCTCAGCCTTTTCTTCTTCGCGCGGCAGCTCTCGATGCGGAACATTATCGTTTGCACGCCATCCGCGGAGAAATTGCGCGACTCCAGGAACGTGATGAGGACGCGGTTCGTGAATACGACGCGGCCCTGACTCACTTGCCCCAAAGTCCGGCTGAGGGATCGCTCTATCGCATTCAGTTACATATGAATTTGGCGGAACTGCATCAGAGCTTGGGCGACGCAAATGCAGCTCAGCGCGATCTTAAAATCGCCCAGATGGAAATTAGCGCGTTGGATGATCACGGATCCGATAGGCCGCAATTATTGCGCCTGAGAGCATTAATCAAAATGAATACCGGTGACCTCGACGGTGCGGGAGCCGATCTTAAGGAGGCACTGGCGATCAATGCTCAGGATCCCAACAGTCTGCAACTCGATGGAGATCTATTAGTAAAACTCAAGCGCACCGATGAAGCAATCGCGGTGTACACGAAGATCCTCACGATTGATCCTGTGAACCGGCTGGCTCTCACCTCTCTAGGCTATGCTTCGCGCGCCGCTGGGCGCGATCAGGACGCCGAGAAATATTTCCAGCAACTCGCGACAGCTTACCCCACTTTGTACATCCCCTACTTGGCGCTGGGCGATCTGTATACCTCGCGCCGGGACTTCACAAAAGCAGAAGGTGCTTATCGCAAGGGTAACAAGCTCGCTCCGAAAAATAGTTTGATCGTTGCTGGGGGAATGAACGCGGCGATCGAAACTCATCACTTACCCGCGGCGGCAGAGTGGCTGAGCAGAGCGAGCAGCGAGATGCAGAACGATCCTCAGGTCATGAGGGAAAAAGAGAGGTATCTGAGCTTTAAAGGGGACTATGAGCAATCCGCGGAGGTGGGACGAGAAGCCATCAAGAAGCTTCCCACCGATCGCGATGTAATTGTCTATCTTGGTTACGATCTGCTCAACCTCCAACAGTATGACGCACTGTTGCAACTAACCTTGAAGTACAACGGAGTGCTTCCGAAAGAGCCCGATATGCCGTTGCTGACCGGATATGTGCACAAACACGAAGGACAACTGGCTGAGGCACAGAAAGACTTCACTGAAACCTTGAACCGAGATCCTAATGCCGTAACGGCTTATGTGAATCGCGGATATGTTTCGCACGACTTACACCAGCCGCAATCCGCTGCTGCAGATTTTGAGGCAGCGCTTAAGCTCGAGCCGGAGAATGGCGAAGCGCACCTGGGGCTCGCCTACACGAGCCTTGATATGCATCGTTCTCGAATGGCCCTGCGAGAGGTGCAACTGGCGCAGGAGGAAATGGGCGATTCACTGCCTGTGCACCTGATTCGCGCAACCGCGTACGGACAAAATGGAATGTTTTCAAAAGCCGCCGCCGAGTATCGCGTTGCCTTGAAGTATTCGCCAAATGACGGAGACTTGCACCTCGCATTGGCCAACACGTTGTATAGTCAACGGCAATATCACGAAGCGATCCAAGAGCTGCAAATCGCGGAAAAGCTTTCCCCCGACAATTCCGCTATCTATGCAGAGCTTGCGCGTGCCTACGCTCAACTGCAGGATCGTGATCAAACCTTTCACTATGTGCAACTGGCGGAGCAGCATTCGCAAATAACGCAGCCGGCGACATCTGATCAGAAACGAGAAGAAAGTGAAGTATTGCTTTCCACAGGCCAGGCTTTGGGTTTGTTAGGCGACCAGAAGGCTGCCATGGAGCGTTTTGAAAGAGTGCTCGAATCGCCCAATCTCGCCGGGCCAGATAGCGATAGGGTAAGTGTGCGTCTGGCCATCGCCAAGGTAATGGCCGGCCAGGGGCATCCGAATGATGCCCAGCGGCAGATTGCATTAGCCCTCATGGAAGCCCAGACGGGTGAGACGTTACCAGCCACCGGCGAGCAGTTGATGGAGGCTGCAGATTTATTCCTTGAAATGCACGATTACCAATTAGCGCAGACCTACTTTCAACATGCTCTGGCAGCAGGCGCGCCTGACAGCGCTGTACGGATCGGCATGGCTAACACCTACCTGGCGGTCGGAGACACGGTCAAGGCGCAAGATCAACTCTCTTTGCTCGGCAATTCAGCGGATAGCGAACCTAGTTATCAGTATCTGCTTGCCAAAGCCAACGTTTATCGCCAGGAACATCAAAACGCACAGGCGCTCACCGCTTTCGCACAGGCCGCTAACGCAGCGGGTGAGGATCAAACGGCTCAGCAGAATCTGCTTCAGGCAGGAGCCAATGAAGGACTTCGGATCGACCGCACGGTGAGCTTCCTTTCAACGTTTTCCGTGGCACCGATCTTTGAAGACACGACGGTTTACCCGCTGGACGCTCAGTTGGATGTTCCAAATCCGATACCAGGCCGTCAGGGACTGCTTCCGCCACCCCGTTCCTCGCTCGAGACGCAATGGACCGGCGCATATCATCTCCACCTCGGCGATTGGCCGGATGCGAGCGGATTCTTTCAAGTGCGAAATGCCCGCGGGCAAATATCAGTGCCCAGCGCCGACTCGATCGTCAACCGCGATACGACGGATTACTCCTTTAATGTTGGGCTGAATCCAACGCTTCACCTGAGTAACAGCGTATTTACTTTCAATACTGGTGTTCAGGAAACCATCCGGCGGGATTCCTTGTCTCCGACTGAAATGAATCAGAATCTTTTTCGACAATTTGTCTATATGTCGACCAGTTCATTGTTCAACATGGTTGCGGTAAACGGTTACGCGATCCGTGAAAGTGGACCATTCACCGAAAGCAACCTACATTCACGCGATCTGAGTGCGGCACTTGATTTCCGCGTTGGGCGGCCTTGGGGAAAGACAGCCTTAGTGACCGGCTGGGGGGCTCTTGATCAGCAGTTTCGTCCGGTGTATAGCGTGAATTACTACACCTCCGCTTACGTTGGTCTCGAACACAGGGTTTCAGAGCGATTCAGCTTTAGAGCTGTCGCGGAGGACCTGCGGGCGTGGCGGATCGAGTTCGGCAAGTACGCGATCGCGCAGGCACTGCGTCCGGCCGGAAGCGTGGACATCGCCGCGACTCGCAACTGGAGCCTACAGGCATCGGCTGCCTATTCGCGGAATATGGGTTTCCACGCCTACGACGCGGTACAGAGTGGCTTTGCCGTTTCGTATCAGATGCCGATCCATCGCCAGTTCAAAGACCCAGGCGAACAAGTCGAATTGCGGTATCCAGTTCGTTTTTCGGCAGGAATGCAACAGGAGACTTTCTTCAATTTTACGGGTGGGCAAAATCAGCAGCTGAGACCTTACATAAGTATTAGCTTATTTTGAGATTGGGACCGATGAAAATTTGTTTAGTCGCGACTTTTCCTCCGAGCGGACGTCAGTTGAACGAATACGCGTTTTATATCGCTCGCGAACTACAACGTAATCCACACATCAGTTTGACTATTCTCGCTGACGAACTGACCGACTATGAATTTGCCACCGATCAGAACGGAAAGTCGCTCAAAGCCGAGGAACAAGCCGAACTGCCCGGTTTTGATGTAATTCGCTGCTGGAAATTCAATAGTCTGGCAACGCCAGCGCGTTTGTTAAAGACCATAAGGGAACTGAAACCCGATGTCGTCTGGTTCAACCTCGTATTCTCAAGCTTTGCCACTCCAGAATATCCGGTTGCCGCATTTGCCGGATTATGTGTGCCTGCTCTGACCCGTGTTCTTGGATACTACACTCATATCACGTTGCACCACATCATAGAACATGTCGATTTCGCCGGCGCGGGAGTGCGTCAAGAGAAAATGTTCCGGTTGGGGAGCGACATAGCTACGAGAACGTTGCTAAAGGCCAATTCGGTCTCCGTCCTACTGTCCGGATATCGACGCACGCTGATTGAGAAGTACTCTGCTCAAAATGTTCTATTAGGTACGCATGGAACGTTTGCGCCTTGCCCAAGTCCCCCGGATTTTTCGGAACGAGGTAATCCAGAGCATCGCATTCTGGCCATCGGACACTGGGGAACCTACAAGCGGCTGGAGACACTAATGGAAGCGTTCCCGGCTGTCCTGGAAAAAGTGCCCAACGCCAAGCTGATCGTCGCCGGGGCTAATCATCACACCAAGCCAGGATATTGGGAATCAATTCGCGCATCACAAAACATGGGGTCAAGAGTTGACTTCCGCGGGTATGTTCCGGAGGAAGCGATTCCCGAGCTTTTCCGCACAACCAGTATTGTGGTTATGCCTTACGATTCGGCAACTGGGTCCAGCGGCCCGGCCCATCAGGCGTGTGAATATGGGGTACCGATTGTTTGTGCCGACATCACCGATTTTCGTGACATGGCGGCGGACGAAGATATGGCGATCAGTTTTTACAAAGTCGGAGACGCAGCAAATCTTGCCGACCAACTGGTTGCGATTTTGCGGTCTCCAGAACAACAGCGTCGAATGGCGCAGCACAATTTCTCGGCCGCGATACAGATGACAATGCCCAGTGTCGTACGTAACTATCTGCGCTGGTTTGAGCTTAACAAGCGCAAGAAAGAAGTCGCGATTGCTGCCTCGTCTTTGTTTCCAAATGAGAGACGCTTTTGGCGGCGTTCGGTGTTTCCGCGCCTTGGGGAAATTCCCGCAGGTGTGAATGTCGATTCCAAGCTTTTCGCCGGCTGCGACAATAATAAGGGTGGACCCATACCGATCGCTGATTCTGCAGGGAGGCAAAGATCGGACATCATAACGAAGAACGAGCTAGGTACGAGTCCGTGCCAGTCCCCCCAGCTTGCGGACGAATTTTAAGAGAGGGTGCTTATGCGAGATCAACGCGAAGACAAGACGGATTACCCAGTTGGTGAGAAGCTTTTCGTTCAAGCAGGCTAGTCTTCATTCATCTCGCGCTGTAACGGTGGCAACACAGTCAATTGCGGATGGTCTTTGTCGCGCCAGAATACTTCAAAGCAGTCTCCATCTTGTTCGGGAGTCCATTTCTTGCCGTCCTTATAAACGATCGCCCCAGGAAACAACGCCCAGCCCAGAATTCGATTGGTAAAGTCGGGAAGATAACCGGGCATCTCAAAGGTGTGCTCGGCGCCTGCTTCAATCGGGTCCGTCCATGTCCATTGATGGGCATAAGGCCGATGCCGAGACTGCGAGGAGGTCAAGTGATCGAAATCGACCACGAGTTTTTCAGCCGTGTCAGGCCCAATATTCTTCACGGTAACGGTTAATTTTCCTGGGGTTTTCCAGAAATCCGCCGACACAAATTGGATGGGGCAGGATTTGGGCGGTGGCTTATAAATCGTGTACGTCGCCATCATCCCAGCTTCCATGTGGTCTGAGACATGGCAGTGCAAGAGCCATACGCCGGGATTATCCGCAATCATGTCGGCTGAAGCCATACTACCCGGCAGTAGTTCCACGACATCCGTATGTCGTCCTCTGTATTCCACTGTCTTGCCGTGCCAGTGCGGTGAGTGCAAGTCTTTTTCGCTACCCATACCCAGCAGATACCACCGCACTCGTTCGCCCTGTCGCATGACGAGTCCAGGCAAGTTCCCAAAAATGTACCCGTTTATGCCATAAAACATGCCCGCGTCTTTTCCTCTTAGTTCATCAAAAATCATGAACGAAGCGACGAACTCGCGATCGACATCTTTCGGCGTGCCATCCGGATTGGCTTTTCCTTTCGCGGTGATAATGATCGGACCCATAAGTCCCGCATTTGTCTCCGTTGCTTCATCGGTGTGGCCGTGATACCACCAAACCACGGAACTGGAATCGTCTTTTCCGGGCCCACTTCCGGCATCCGCAAACCACTGATAAGTAAAATGACCGCCGGGCGGCACTCGGCCACCCGCGCTAAAAGGCAGGTAAAGCGATCCTTCGTTCGCTTTGTCGTAATGAAGGCCGTGGGGATGGATGCTATGTGGCATCCGACTGCGATTTAGAAAATCGACAATGAGCGTGTCGCCGACTTCGGCGCGAATCACGGGCCCCAGAATGCCCAGCCAGCTGGCTTGAGGTTTTGGGACGGAGAATGTAGCGTCCGTGTATTCGATATAACGAGTTTTGCTCCACTGCGTGTGACCGGCCCACGGCAGCGGAATCTGCCGGCCATGGAGAACATCCTGTCCTCCGGGAGCGTAGTCCCAGGTAACGTCTTCCGCGGCGATGTAATAATGCCGGGTCGCCGCTACACTCATTGGTGCCATCACCAGCGCGAGCAATAGCGGGAGCGCAACCCGCATTTTCATCTGAGCAATCACCTTCTTGATCTTCTCACAGGGATGCCGCCGGCCTTGTCCGAGCCGACTCGCCACACGAAATAGAACGACGTATGTAGTTTACTGAAGGCAGATCAATCTCGGTGACTAGAACATGATTCACGGTTTGGAGGGTGAATTTATTGTGACGTTTTGCGCCAGATAGCGGGTACCGTCAAAGCGTGTGAGCACGGTGACGTCGGCCCCTTGGCGCAAGTCACTGTCCACGGAGATCACGGATGGATCAAAATAAATCTCATAAGTCTTGCGGTCAGTGACAGATGTCAACACGAGAAGACCGGTGCGCAAATTCAGAGCAACCACTTGACCCGCAAAATTGAAAGTGGCTCCCGGGAGGGCGAGGATTGAAATTTCGCGGGCAACATCACGGCCGTCCTTATCAGAATCGAACTTGACCGCGACCAATGTTCCCGGAGCCAATTCGCTCACGGATGCCGAGCGATCTCCCAATAAAAAATGGGTGGAGGAAGTCAGATGCATGCGCAGCGGTTCGGGAGAGAGGGCATCGCGCACCAATAGCTCAGCCCGGTCGGGGTGATAAGAGAGGACAGCACCTTGACTCTCGCCTCCCGACATATCGGTATTGAATCGAATATTGCGGGCAAAAATGGTTGTGCCATCCAAGATAGTGTCGATATAAACGCGCTCGCCTGTTTTCAAATCAGAAGATGAAGCTGGCTTGCCGTCGCGGTAGACATGAGTGCGCGCGTCGAACAGGATCTTCATCCGGCCTCCGCCAAATGGCCGAAGAGTGAGCTGGTCTCGTACCTGGTCGAGTTTTTCAAGGTTGCCCCCAATCAGGGTTGCTTTGGCCGGAGGAAGCTGGCGGAGATCTGGAAGAGGACTGGCGGAATCGGGTGTAGACGCTCCACGTACTAGGGGCTGCGTTTCTATGTTGGACGGCGTTAATGCAGCCGATGACGGCACCGATGCCCCCAATGACGTTTTTTCGCCGGACTGCGAGGGAGCGGCTTGCCCACTTGCGATGCCCACCAGAGTCAGACTACTTAGAACAAAACCTAGCAAATTGATACGCACGATCTCTCCCTTTTATCTGCAGTCTGATCTGTAGTCGTTCAGAAAAGGCCTGCAGTTCGAAGCTTTCTTTGGATGCCGATCCTGATTGCTGGGTGGTCAAAATTTTCCCTAAAAGAATGAATCGGACGACAAACAAATTCCATGGTGTCGCATCGAATAGGGCGGCAATAAAAGTGGACGAATGCAAATTGTGAATCGCAAGGAATAGCTTAATGTTTGGGACTCGATGGGCGGTAATTATGCTCGTGGCTGGCGCGATGACACCAATGTCTCAAAAAGCTAGTGCTGGAGACATCAAAATCACGGTTCCCAAGCGTGGCTATCTCACGCCTGTGCAAAGGTTGAATCGGGAAGGCGTCGACGCAATCCGTAAGCACGACTACAAGAAGGCGGAATCGCTTTTCTACAAAGCCTATCTTCTTGATCCCGATGATCCTTTTACACTCAATAACCTGGGCTACACTTCAGAGCTGCGAGGTGACGCAGACAGGGCGCAGCGCTTTTATATTTTAGCGAGCAAGCAAGCGACGGATGCGGTGATTGATCAGGCGACATTGCCGCAACTTAAAGGCCAACCAATGAATGTGGCGTTCGCTACACCGGACCTTCCGCTGCAACTTAATCACGACAACGTTGAAGCCGTTCGATTGCTGTCGAAGGATCGGGCTCCCGAAGCCGACATGCTTTTGCAGCATGCATTGAAAAGCGATCCCAACAATGTGTTCACGCTAAACAATCTTGGAGTCGCCAAAGAGATGGAGGGCGAATCCCAGGAGGCCTTGCACTACTATGATGCCGCAGTGGCCTGTCACTCGAACGCGACCGCAGTCGTCACACAGGCTCGTTCGTGGAGAGGAAAACCAGTCACCGAAATGGCGGCAGAGAACGCTAACGCGCTACGCCATCGCATGGAAACGCACAACACACCGGAGGCGCAGGCGGCTGAATTAAATCTGCGTGGCGTGTCGGCGATCAACCGCAACGACGCGCGGGCAGCCAATGAAGACTTCCGCAGAGCTTACGCACTCGATCCTAAAAATGCGTTTGCGCTTAATAATGTTGGGTATGTGTCCGAGCTTGAAGGCGACCAGGAGACAGCCCAGTTTTTCTACGAGAGTGCTCGGAAGGCGCCGGGAGCAAATGAAAAGGTAGTGTTGGCAACACGAAGCTCGGACGAGGGTCACAAATTGTTTGAAGTTGCAGAGGACAGTGACACACGGGTCGAGTCCAGAGTGACTCGGGAGCGTGCCGCTCGCCGCCGGCAGGGAGAACCAATTCTCCTTCGACGCCGGGACAACACGTTTGTGGATGAGCCGACCGCCCAGTCCGGCAAACCGTTGCAGCCGGTAGAGAACCCACCGGAGCCGACGCAAAATCCACCGTCGCAATAACGGGGCATGAGACGAGATTATGAGTGTCACAAAAAACTCAACAAGATATCTCACACTTCTTTCGCTGGCCATGTTGGGAGACGACCAGGTTCGACTGCGCGATCGCAGTGAACCTCTTGCCGAAGCTATTTCGGCGGTCAAGCCCAATGAATTCAGCGAACTCTGGGCGCTCGCAACATCCCATCACGTGATCATGCGCGCCTTTCCCGCTTTACACCGCGCGTTGGGGGCGCATGGCAGCGAAAAGGCGGAATGGATTGATCGAGCGCTCGTCAAAGAAGAAGCGCGGGTGCACCACGCTTTGTCTTTTCTCTTTCCGATTTGCCAAGCCCTCGAAGCCGCCGGCGATGTCGTCGTGATCAAGTCTCTCGACCACTGGCCTGACCTCGGTAGCGATCTTGATCTTTACACCAATGCCAAGACTTCCGAAGTCATCGCCATCATGCGCGAACGTTTCAAGGCGCGCGTCGCCGAGCGGAGTTGGGGAGATCGATTGGCGGGCAAGCTGAACTTTATCGTTCCTGGCCTGCCCGAACTAGTCGAGGTCCATGTGGCAAGATTAGGGCAGACGGGTGAACAAATCGCAATTACCCAATCTCTAATTGCCCGAGCCTACACCGACCAATTCGGTTTGCAGACTTTCAGGGTGCCCGCTCCGGAAGACCGCATGATGATTAGCACTCTGCAACGGATGTATCGCCACTTTTATGTCCGGCTTTGTGACATTGTGGATAATGCAAAGCTGGTGGATTCAGGGGCAGTCGACTATGGGTATTTGAAGTCTTTAGCCTCTTCGGCAGGTCTTTGGCCGGGATTGGCTACTTATCTGGTCATCGTGTCTGAATACGTCAAGTCGTACCGAGGTGAAAACCTTTCATTGCCGACTCTAGTGACAGATGCGGCGCGATTTGGCAATGAACTCGTCCGCTTCAAAAGAAACTTTCTTCGAATTCCTATCTTTCCCCAAGCCGTGACTCTCTACGCGTCTGAATGGAAAAGGCTGCTGCTCAACGGGGAGCTTCAAAACACTTTGCGCCTGAGTTTGCTCCCAGGCCTCGCCACCGCCGCAGCGCTCGAATTCAAAATTACCGGAAGCGACAAAGGGATTTGGTAAGAGAGAGCGTCTGAAGCCTGCTTCGTGAATAATTCCGTCGCATCAATGAGAGGATTCCGCGGAGTAATGGTATCCGCTCCGAGTAGTGACTGTAAGTTTCCCATAGCCTGGAGCGTGCGCTTCTACACGGAATGACTGGTCGTCAGGTTTGCCGTTCTGGTTTTGTGGTCTGTAAGCGATCGTATATTGAGACCGGATGTCGTGTGCGACTGTCCGTGTGATGTCTGCTACCTGATCAAGAGTTCCAGGAAAATAAGCTGCTCCACCAGTGCCTTGAGCAAGATGCCGCAGTGCTTCCTGGCCTCGTCTTTGGAGGCCATTGTCTGTTAACCCCACGGCATAGACTGTTGGACCGTTCGTTTGTTGCAACCGGTGTAATGCTTCTTCCAGCGTCTCCTGGCTCATGTTGTCCTGGCCATCGGTAATAACCAGCAGAACCTTCTTATCGAGACGCGTATTATTTGTGAGGTGGATGGCCGAAGCGACGACCGCGTCGTACAGCGCAGTGCTTCCGGTTGCCGAAACCTGGTGCAATGCGGCTTGCAATAGGTTCACATCCGACGTGAAATCTTGATCCAGATAGTAGTTCCGACTGAAGTTCACGACAAAGATCTCGTCCTGCGGATTGCTGGCCCGAATGAGGTTTAGAACGGCGCGATTCACTTCATCCCGCTTGTCACGCATGGAGCCGGAGTTATCGATCACGATGCCCATAGCCACAGGAACATCTTGACGATGGAATGCAGTGATGGTCTGGGGTACTCCATTCTGAAACACGGCGAACGCATCCCTGCCCAAATCCGGTACCAGGCGCCGTTGATCGTCAACCACCGTGGCATGAAGAATGACCTCCTCAACATCTTTTTTGAATACAAACATCCCAGCCTGGTCGCCTGCATTCGGCTCTTGGGTCGCTGAATCATCCGCCGTAGCGGGTTGTTGCGCATCTACCTTAGGAGTTCCCGCTGCCGGAATGACGCTGGCGCCGGATGTCGTAGTGGGTGGCTCCGGCTGTGAGACTTGCGCCGATGCAACTGAGATCAACGTAAGGATCACAACACTGATCGCGAAGTGCGAGCAAAACCGTTTGGCCGGAGAATTGAGCATAGGCGTCTATCCCTCGACCTTAGTTGCCTCAATAGGCTGCAAGGTTGGTAAGATTTCGCCGGGTCATTTTTGTCCTCGTTGATATCGAGCGCGCCAACCGATTGTTCAACCTGAACTTGTTGCGATGCGCAGAGAGATGAGATGCAGCGATCCCATAGTTCTAATCCGCTTTTTTCCTGGGCACTTTGGCACCCTTTTTACGTGCCTCAGAGAGCCCGATCGCGATCGCTTGCTTGCGGCTCTTTACAACTCCACCCTTACCCGCCTTGCCCGAGCGAAGCGTTCCTCTCTTCTTTCGGCGCATAGCGCTTTCGACAGATTTACCTGCAGCCTTGCCATATTTGTTATTGGATTTCTTCGAAGATCGGGAACTCTCTTTCTTGGTCATGATTATTCCCCCCATTTTTAGAGTTGGAAGTTGGATCAAGGGTTGTGTCGCGAGTGATTCGCAAAAGATCCGAGTCCCAAATATTACTCGGTTGGACCTGCAATAGATGACCGGTGAGCACATCGAGCACTCACCGGATTGCGAAAGGCTTAAAGTCGGAGACGAAAGCTAACCGAACCGTTAGCCCAAGGCGCAGAGTGCTACGGGTAGCTCCGCCAGAGCATTCGAGACCTTAATCACTGTGTGATCATTAGTTTTTGCGGAGCCCAAAACCTCTCCCGTTAGTACGTTGCGATACGTCTTCGAACAGGCGCAGGGCGGCAGCAGAATATGCGTATCTTCCCAGATGTGAGGTCCGATAGGTGGAACATTGACATCGACATTGTTGAGTAGGCCTGCATTCAGGCGTGAAGCAATAACGAGCGCGCTTGCAGATTTGGATCTCCGGATGAATGCGATAGTGTGATCGGCTCTCGCGCCAGCCACCGCTAACGGCAAGTACTCGCCGTGTTCAAAAACATCCGGTTCCTCCCAACGCAAGCGCAGAGTTTTCCAGATCAAGTACATCTTGAGTCGACCGTCTTCTGGGCTCTTTAGCAACTGATCAATCGACGACTGATCAGGGTAGTCGCCCCAGCCGTGGAAGTACTCAAATAGTTGCTGACGCAGCACATAGTCGACAGGACGCCGATTGTCGGGGTCAACCAAACTGAAATCCCACAACTCATTTCCCTGGTAGATGTCTGGAACCCCGGGGCAAGTGAGTTTCAGAATCGTTTGTGACAGGCTGTTCCATAGCCCAATGCGAGCAACTTGCCGTTGGAAGGGCAGAAAATCGTCGAGGAAGCGATTCTTCGGACCCGGAGTCAGCAATGTCCTTATAAATGAGGACACCGCCCCTTCGTATTCCGAATTTTGATTGATCCAGCTTGTGTTCTGTTTGGCCTCGCGGATCGCTTTTAACATATAGCTCTCGATCCGGTCAGCAAAAGCCTTCCAGTCGTCTTTATTACTCCGGTGAGTTAGCAGTTCCGATGGCCACGTGCCTACTAATGTCTGGTAGAGCAAGTACTCGTCGTTCGGCGAGGGAGCGGGTCGATCGTTGACCGTGCGCTTCACGCTGCGGTTGAAGCGTCGCCAGTCGCGTACTCGGAGCCTCCAGAGTCCCGATATTTCTGAGAGCACGTTAATGCGGGCACGGACATCCTCTGAGCGTTTCGAGTCGTGCGTGCTGGTAGCCAGCATCGTTTGAGGCCATGAACGCGAGCGTTCATGGTTGGCGGCATGGAACTCAGTGGATGTGAGTCCGAATCGGTAAAGATCGCCACCGACGTCATTCAATGAGACCAACCGGTTGTAACGATAGAAAGCCGTGTCCTCCAGGCCTTTGGCCATCACCGGGCTCGTGAATTGCTGGAACTTCATAGCAAAAGTTGTAACAGCATTCTGGTAAGCGGGATCCTGCCCTTCAGCGATGCGAGTCAAGAGTACTTCGCTGATGAAATCGAAGATGGTGGTGTCCGCTGCGGGACTTCTCAATTTGGCCAAGGCTATGGCGAGCCGGATGTAGCCCGCATCTTTTTCCGAAATTCCTAAGGAACTCACATAAGTGCGGTAAACGGGAAAGTTAGCAACTACTTCCGTTAGCGCGTCGCGCAGGCTGTTGAGTGTGAAGTCGCAGGTGCGGCGCTTCGAAAGAGCGATGCGGCTCAGGTGATTGGCCAGCACGTTTAGTTCACTGACCAGCGCAACACGAATAATAAGTTTTCGACAACGGTAGGCAAGATCTTCAAAATCGATCTCGGCACTAATAAAGTTTCGGTAAACGCGCTCCATTCGCATGACTGCAGCCGGATCTACAAACAGGCCATTTACGAGATTCGCGAAATCGTAGCCGGTTGTGCCGTAGACGGGCCACTCTGCGGGTAATCGTTCCGCCCCGGTAAGAATTTTCTCGACAACCACATAGCGGGAGGTTTTCTCTGAGACCTCTTGCGATCCACCTTCCGACACTGATCGTAATCCGTCGCGCACACCTTTCTCTGGATTAGTCGCGGTCTCAATGCTGCGCCTCAATCGTTCGAAGTATTGAGCTGGATCGTATAGGCCGTCGGGATGGTCCAGCCGCAACCCGTCGACTTTGCCTTCCGACACTAGTCTAAGAATTAGGTGGTGAGTCGCCTCGAAGACTTTCTCATTTTCCATTCGAAGACCGGCGAGATCGTTCGTATCGAAAAAGCGCCGGTAATTAATATCGTCGGATGCGACCCTCCAATTGGCCAAGCGAAAAGCCTGCGCTTTGATGAGCTCGTGAAGTTCTTCGAAACTTGCTGGATTTTCGTGGTTTCCGTTGACCGAACCAACCGCTCGAAAGATGCAGGCGACAATCTCTGGCGATCTCGAGCAGAGATTGGCCAATCGGTGCTTGTTAATCTCCTTGTCGCGATTGCGCTCGGCGATACGATCCGTGCTGATTTCCTGCCTCCCTGGCAAGTGGCCGAAGGAGGTGGTCAGGCTTTGAAATTCGAGGGAATCGGGGTTTTGTTCGCCGACTATCTCAATTGCCCCGGCCCCGCAGTGTTGCAGAATACGCGGATATTCCTTGGGATCGATGGGGAAGCGATGATCGCGATAAGAAATATCGAATTCGCCACGCTCGGGGTGAAAAACAAGTTTCAATTCACCGCTCTCCAACACAGCGCCGTAATGGTCATGCAGGACGGGAATCAGCACTTTGCCATGGAGTTCTTCTTTGAGCGGGTGCCAGTCAATGTCAAAAAAACTTGCGTAGATTGAAGATTCGCCGTTCTCGAGCACATCGAGCCACCAGGCATTGTCGCTGCCCATCACGCCCATGTGATTGGGAACGATATCGAGAATCAATCCCATGCTGTGTTCGTGAAGAGCCGCTACAAAGCGATCGAAGTCTTCTGCGCTACCGATCTCCGGGTTAAAGGAGTTGTGATCTACGATGTCGTATCCATGCATGCTGCCGGGGCGGGCTTTGAAGCACGGAGAAATGTAACAATGGCTAATGCCAAGTTCGGAAAGATACGGCACGATTTCGGTGGCTTGAGTGAAAGTGAAATTTCGATTCAGTTGCAGCCGATAGGTGGCGATCGGAATGTGCGATCGCGGTTTCATGGTTCCAGCGACCACACCACTGACCAAGGCGGCAGTATTCCTCGTTTCAGAGTGTCTACGCTGACTTCTTCGTTGGTATAGATAACCCGCCCTGCCTGAGAAGTTCCTGGAGTAGCAAAGCCCGATAGAGGTGCGATTCCTAAATTTGCCTGTAGAGTCAGTTCCGAATTATCTGGAAACTTCCAGCGCGCACTTAATCCACAATCTCCGTGGATTGCATAGACCGCCCTCAGCTTACAAGCAGTGGCAAGACGCGAGACGACGTGCTCGCGCCTTAGTTTCAGCAGAGTGCGATGAAAGCAGAGCCACTCTTGATGTTGAGGTTGTGCGACCGCGCTCCAGTCCAGACGCGATGCTTCAAAGGTCGTAGCCGCGTTCGGATCCGGAATCTGCTCGCGATCCGCCGGATTACTGAAAGCAGCGAAATGAGAAAACTCAGCTCGCCGGCCCTTGGTGACGGCCGCGGCTAGGTCCTTTTCAAAATCGCAGAAGAACAGGAACGGGGTTTCCGCTCCAAACTCTTCACCCATGAAGATCATCGGTGGAGAGGGCGCAAGCAAAAGAATTGCCGTCGCAGCACGAACGGCGCGCGGGTCCGCTATCTTGGTGATCCGTTCTCCAAATGCGCGGTTTCCGATCTGATCATGATTCTGAAGGAAAGAGATAAATGTTGTTAGTGGCAGACCGTCGCTGGGTTCGCCGCGGGATAGCCCATCTCGATGATTCGAACTCTCACCTTGATAAGCGAATCCCTCAACAAGACAACGGCCTAATTGATTGAGAGGACGTTGCGAATAGTCTGAGTAATAGCCGTCCTTCTCGCCAGTGATTAGTACATGCAATGCGTGATGTACATCGTCATTCCACTGGGCCGTATAGGCTCGAGGTTGGCAGCGCTGAGTTCGCTGGAGATACCGCGCTTGATTCCGGTCATTTTCTAGGATGAGGTGAACATGACGATTCGGCGCAAGGGAACTTCGGACGGTTTCGGCCAATTCCGTGAGGATGTCCGGTGCGGAATCGTCGGCGATTGCGTGAACCGCGTCCAGCCGCAATCCGTCGAAATGATATTCGGTGAGCCAATAAAGCGCATTGTGGATGAAAAAATCCCGCACGACTCGACTCTCGTAGCCATCGAAGTTGATCCCATTTCCCCAAGGAGTATGATGGCGGTCCGTAAAAAACTGTGGAGCGTAAGAATTAAGATAATTACCTTCCGGGCCGAAATGGTTGTATACGACATCAAGCAGGACCATGATTCCGCGGCTGTGGGCGGCTTGAACAAGCTCCTTGAGATCTTCGGGCTTGCCGTACGTGCTGTCGGGAGCAAACTGAAAAACACCGTCATAGCCCCAGTTGCGTTGGCCAGGAAAATCCGCCACTGGCATTAGCTCCAAGGCAGTGATTCCCAGCTCCTCCAGATAGTCAAGCTGCTCGCGAACCGCCGCGAAAGTCCCGCGGGGTGTGAACGCGCCAACATGGATTTCATCGATGACCGCTTCTTCCCAACGGCGTCCAATCCAGGTTTCATCTGTCCATACGAAAGCAGCGGGATCGATGATTTCGCTTGGACCGTACACATCCTGTGGTTGGAAGCGGGAAACTGGGTCGGGAACTAGGTAGACATCATCGATCCGAAAACGGTATCGGTTCCCAGGCCTCGCCGCATCGGTTACTAACTCGAACCAGCCCTCATCGCACCGATCGAGAGGAATTCGCATTGATTCGTTCGCGTCGCCAAGGCAAAGCTCTACGCGATGTGCAGCAGGGGCCCACAAGCGAAAACTCACACCTCCGTCGTCACAGCACTCGGCGCCGAACGGCATTTTATGACGGCGCTTCATTCGGTTCTTCTTTCCTGCCGTTCTTCCGGCGCTCCATCAAAACGACCAGAGAGCGGGCTTGAAGGGGATATGCTGCCCCAGCATCATGGTAATCCGCGGGGCGCAAGCCGTCTTCGCGAGACGTATCCATCCATGCGCTCCAGCGCACACCCGGACGAGACGCCGGCAATGTGAATCCCACATCCTCATGATGAGAGTTCAAGAGAACCAGGAAGTTCTCGTCGCTGAGCTTCCGTCCGCGTTCATCGGTTTCATTCAGGCCCTGACCTGAGAGAAACATACCCAGGCACCGAACCGAAGCGTCTCGCCATTCGTCTTCGCTCATCTCATTGCCAGCGGCATTCAGCCATAACACGTCTTTCACATTTGCACCTTTGATCGGGCGACCCTGAAAAAAGCGCCGGCGGCGAAATATGGGATGTCTCTTCCGCAGGTTGATCATCCGTTGCGCGAATGCCAGCAGATCGCGATCTTGAGGTTGCAAATTCCAGTTCTGCCAACTGATGTGATTGTCCTGGCAATAGGCATTGTTATTTCCCATTTGCGTATGCCCGATCGGATCTAATCCATAAATCATTGGTACTCCCTGGGACAGCAAAAGCGTTGCCAGAAGATTCCGTTTTTGCTTGGCACGCAATGCTTGAATATTAGGATCGTCTGTAGGACCCTCCACTCCGCAATTCCAGCTACGGTTATTGTTATTGCCATCCTGGTTGTCTTCGCCATTGGCTTCATTGTGTTTTTCGTTGTAACTGACCAAGTCCTGCAACGTGAAACCATCGTGGGCAGTAATAAAATTAATACTCGCATACGGCCGGCGCCCGCTGTGAGCATACAAGTCGCTGGAACCTGTGATGCGGTAGGCCAAATCTCCAGCGGTTCCACTGTCCCCTTTCCAATAAGAACGCACGGTGTCGCGATAGCGGTCGTTCCATTCCGCCCATCCTACTGGGAAATTGCCAACCTGATAGCCTCCTTCGCCGAGGTCCCACGGTTCGGCGATCAGCTTCACCTGCGAGAGCACAGGGTCCTGGTGGATGATGTCGAGAAATGCTCCCAGGCGGTCGACCTCGTGCAATTCGCGGGCCAGAGTGGCGGCGAGGTCAAAACGGAATCCGTCTACGTGCATCTCGAGAACCCAGTATCGCAGACTATCCATGATCAACTGCAGCACGCGCGGATGCCGCATGTTTAGCGTGTTTCCGGTGCCGGTGTAGTCCATGTAATAGCGGGGATTGTCGGCCACCAGACGATAATATGTGCTATTGTCGATTCCTTTTAGTGAGAGTGTGGGGCCTAGATGATTTCCTTCCGCCGTATGGTTATAGACGACATCGAGAATCACTTCCAATCCCGCGGAGTGAAAAGTCTTAACCATGGTCTTGAATTCGTGGATTGAACTGGTTGCCATGTAACGGGGCTCGAGAGCGAAAAACCCAACTGAGTTATAACCCCAGTAATTGCGCAGGCCGCGATCGACAAGTTGACGATCATCCACAAAACTATGGACGGGCATGAGCTCGATTGAAGTCACTCCCAATCGTGTGAAGTATTCGATTACCGGGGCCGTGGCAAGCCCTGCATAGGTTCCACGCAAGTGTGCCGGTACGTCAGGATGGCATTTGGTGAATCCTTTCACGTGGGTTTCATAAATCAAAGTCTCGTGCCATGGAATCTTAGGCGGCGCGTCCGTTCCCCATGTAAAAGCGGAGTCGATCACCCTGCTCTTCGGCATTCCTGTGGCATTGTCACGTCGGTCAAAAGACAAATCCTCCTGCTTGTTTCCGACCTTATATCCAAAATGCGAGTCGGCCCAGGTGATTGCTCCCTGAATTTGTTTGCCATATGGGTCAAGCAGAAGCTTGTGAGGATTGAAACGAAGTCCTTGCTCGGGAGCATAAGGGCCGTGCACACGATATCCGTACAATTGGCCCGGACGTATTTCGGGCAAATAGCCGTGCCAGACCATGTCGGTTTGCTCGGGAAGCGGAACGCGAGCCGTCTCACGCTTCCCCGAAACATCGAACAGGCATAGGTCCACTTGCTCCGCATGTTCCGAAAACAGGGCGAAATTGACACCCTCGCCATCCCAAGTCGATCCTAAGGGATAAGGCTGACCCGGCCACACGATGGTTTGAATATGATTGGCCATTTCATCTGGATTTGCGGCGCGAACCAGCGTGGGGCGCACCAGGATTGCCCAAGCAACGGTAGCCGCGCGACATTGATGTGTATATACGGCGTTGACTGTAGTAGCAGAGCCCAGTACCATTACGAGGCTACAAACCCCCAGCAAAAAGGTTGTTACGCACTAACACAGTCAGTTGATCCTTTCGCACTGCCGAAGCGATCTACTCATAGTTATTGAAAGGTTATTGAAAGCGATATCCTGGTTTGGGTGTGCAACGGTAAACCCGGCCCTTGTCAGGATTGACATTCGCATCACAGGCAGCCCAACTTAAGAAAAGCGATGGTCCTAGCGGAAAGATGATGGTCTGTCCGTCGAGGTCTGCCTCTATGCTTACGCTCTCCGCAGCCGATGGCAGTGTAAAAGAGAGTCCATCTCCTAAAATAACCGGATATGACCAGTGTTCCATTGGGGTGACCATGGGGCGAAAGACCTCAGCCTCCAACAGAAAAGAGGCGGTGTCGGACCAGTCACTGGCTGACACTGTGATGATCTGACCGCCCTGCGAGAAGTGGTCTGCGTCAATTTTCGTGAAGGGACAAGGGCCGGCAATGCATGACGCGCGGGCATCGCGGAATTCATTGCCCGTACCCGCATCTAGGGTAGCCGACCCGATGGTCGCTTTCCATTTTCCGTCAGGTGAGCAGGGTCGCTGGCCCTTGCAGGGCACATTGCCCTTGTTCTCAATTTCGAAAGTTTTAACGGCACTCCCTACATTTGCCTCGGTCATCGTCTTAACGGTATACCTCACCCGCACATTGGCCACTTTAACTTCAGGTTGATTCACTGGAGCGGGATTGTTCGATAGCGGAACGAGATGAACGATATACAGCTTGTTGCTGACAAAATCGTTCAGCACCAGGGGGCGGTATTGCGGGTGATGAAAGTCGAGAACGATGGCGTGCCCCTTTCGAATTGGCTTGCGGAGCCTGAGAATGAAAAACCCGGAAGAATCAGATTTGGTATCGGATATCGCGAGATCTCCGGCGGAAATTGCTACCCCTGCGATCGGCTGCTGTTTTCGGGGGTCCGAATCCTGAACAACGACAGCTCCCCAAAGCGAGATCGGCTTTCGTTTCTGCCAGCGGACGAGTGCCATGATGCTTCCAGTAAGCAAGATGGCGACAACTACAGCAACCCAAGTCTCGATTTTATGAGTACGAGTCATTTGAATGTCATTAGTATCAGATTCGGCAGATATTATGATGAAGATTCGGCCTCAAACGTTCCTTCAAAATACAGCAACGGTCGACGCCGTGCTTGCATCATTTATTGTGTCGCACACATAATGAAAGAAATGTCTGGTCTTTGCTTTGTCCATAAATGGCATTGAGTTGTGTTCCGTCATTTCGCAGGTTGCCAGAGTCAGCGGAAACACAAAAATGCATGACTGATGCCAAATTCAAGATGCTTTCGCGCCGCCGGATACTTCGCCAAGTTCTGGGCACAGCGCTTTGTTTGCCCTTTCCGAAGATTCTGGGAGCTTTGGAGATGGAGCCTCCAGTTGGGAATGCGGCAGAGGGCCAAGTTCTATCGGCGGAAGACGATCAGTTTCTGAGCCAGGTAGAGAAGGCAAATTTTCTTTTCTTTTGGGAGCAGGGTAACTCAAAAACGGGGATGGTTAAGGACCGCTGTAACGTTCACAACCCCAATCAGGGGGCCGCAGCCAGCATTGCGGCGACAGGTTTTGGTCTCACAGCTCTCTGCATTGGAGACGAGCGGGGCTTCATCTCCACAGACGCTGCGCTCGAGCGAGTCTTCGTCACTCTACGCTTTCTGTGGAAGAAGCTGCCGAACCACCGCGGATTTTTCTACCACTTTGCCAACCCCGAAACCGGGGAACGGATGTTCGACTCGGAGGTGTCTTCGGTCGACACTGCTATTCTGCTGTGTGGGATTCTTACCTGCCGTGAGCATTTTCGTCATCCCGGGGTCGCACAACTCGCTGATCTGATTTTCGATCGAGTGGATTGGACCTGGCTCTCAGAGGACACGACTCTGCTAACCCACGGCTGGACGCCAGAGATTGGATTTCTTCCTTCACGATGGGATTACTACAGTGAACTGATGATGATGTATCTGCTGGGCATGGGATCGTCGGCGCATCCACTCAAGCAAGAAACTTGGAACGCATGGAAGCGGTTGGCGTTTGAATATGATGGCATGCGGTATATCGGGTCGTTTGCGCCGCTCTTTGTAAATCAGTATTCGCAGGCATGGTTTGATTTTCGCGGCAAGCGCGATAAATACGCGGATTACTTCCAGAATTCTGTGATTGCCACTGAAGTCCATCGGCGTTTTTGTGTGGAGTTAGGCAAGCAGTTCCCGGACTACAGCGACGATCTGTGGGGAATTACGGCTTCCGACTCCCAGCACGGCTATGTCGCGTGGGGCGGACCTCCCGCGACCGGACCCATTGATGGCACGGTTGTCCCAAGTGCAGCCGGAGGGTCATTGCCGTTTCTGCCGGCGGAAACGATGCGTGTTCTGAAGACGATCCGAAATCGCTATCCCTCGGCGTGGAGTCAATACGGTTTCGTAAACGCGTTCAATCCTCTCAATAACTGGTATGACTCCGACGTGATCGGAATCGACACTGGAATCATTTTGTTGATGGCAGAGAATCTGCGAACCGGATTTGTCTGGAATACCTTTATGAAGACCCCTGAAGCACGTCGTGGAATGGAGCGAGCGGGGTTCCACAAATACTAGCGACATATTGCCAGAGTTGTCGTTGCCGAGTTTTTCTCATCCGACCCAACCCGAGAAGCTGTTTCTTCATCGAAGCGTCATTTGATGAAATGCCCTAATTTTGATGAAATGCCCTAATATAGATGGAATTGATTCGGCGGCTCTCGGAGTATCCGCCACCTCGACTGACACCTGGGCCGCTATGAGTGCCACGGACGACTGCCTCTGGCAGACAGGATCCGTATTGATTCAGTCATGAAGGAAAAATCAGAGTTCCGTGGTGGATGGCGGGAGCGACTTTCAGCTCTCCGCAATATCCCCGCCGTGCTGCGGTTTGTTTGGGAGTCCGGGCGTACCGTCGTCGTTCTTGAGCTGATCTCCCGAGTTCTTGCATCCTTACTTCCACTCGCGCTGTTTTGGGTTTCAAAACTGATCATCGACACCATCTACCGCATCCTCGCGACTCATGAGGCTGTCAGTAGGAGGCTGTGGTGGCTGGTCGCCACCGAGTTTGCCATTGCTGTGACCGCCGGGGTACTCAGCCGGCTGATCGATTACCTCGATGCCCTGCTCGCGGGCAAGTATACGAACTACGTAAGTGTTCGCGTTATGGAACACGCAGCCGGGCTCGATCTGTTGGCATACGAAGATCCCGTGTTCTACGACCGACTGGAGCGAGCCCGTGTTCAGGCCACAGACCGGCTGTACATGATCCAAGCAATTGGACGTCTCATCCAGCAGGTGATCACGACAATCACGCTTTCCGTCTCGATCATGCTTTTCTCGCCTTGGCTCTTGCTTTTGCTGATTGTGGGTGTGATTCCAGCCTTTGTGGGGGAGACGCACTTCGCGTTTCTGGGCTACGAGAAGAATTTTCGCCAGACTCCTGTGCGGCGCCAACTCGATTACCTTCGCATTCTGGGTGGCAGTAAGGAGGCGGCCAAGGAATTAAAGTTGTTTGGACTACGAGATTTTCTGACCTCGAGATTTAGGGGCCTGTCAGACCAGGTTTACGAAGAAGACATTTCGTTAGCGCAGCGTAAGATGACGGGAGGTGCCTTTCTTTCCGCGATTGGAACTGCTGGTTACTACACAGCCTATGTGTTCGCGGTTTGGAGGACGGTTACAGGCGTGTTTAGTTTCGGTACTCTAACTTTCCTGGCAAACGCTATTCGAGATGCCAGCTCGAACCTGCAGCAGACTTTTTCAACGCTTTCGACCATCGCCGATCAGGCCTTGTTCCTGACCGACCTGGTGGCATTTTTTGAGATGCGTCCCACCATCAAATCGAAGCCCAATGCTTTGCCGGCGCCGCGTCCAATCCGACGCGGATTTGAATTTCGCAATGTTTCCTTCCGGTATCCGGGATCCTCACGCTTGGTACTGAATGGATTGAATTTCCATTTGCGTCCCGGCGAGCGGGTGGCGCTGATCGGCGAAAACGGGGAAGGGAAGACCACCATCGTCAAGCTGCTGACTCGACTCTATGATCCCGAGGAAGGGCAAGTCTTGCTGGATGGTGTGGATCTGCGGGACTACAACCTCGAAGACCTTTATCGGGAGATCGGCGTCATTTTTCAGGACTTCATGCGCTACGAAATGACAGCAAGGGAAAACATCGCGGTTGGTCGGATTGAGCAGATCGATGATCTGCAATCGCTCCGGGAGTCTGCTCGAAAAAGTATGGCTGACGAGGTAGTGGGAAAACTCTCCTCTGGTTATGAGCAAATGCTGGGCAGGCGCTTTGATGGCGGTGTCGATCTCTCCGGTGGCGAATGGCAGAAAGTTGCCCTGGCTCGAGCTTATCTCCGCAACGCGCAGGTGCTGATCCTCGATGAGCCCACTTCGGCGCTGGATGCACGCAGTGAGTACGAAGTCTTTCAGCGTTTTGCCGATCTGACCTCCGGGAAGATGGCCTTATTCATTTCGCACCGATTCTCGACGGTGCGGATGGCTGACCGAATCGTAGTGCTAGAGAAGGGACGCGTTGCGGAAGAAGGTGATCACGACGCGTTGACGCATCTCGGTGGCCGCTATGCGGAAATGTTCGAATTGCAGGCTGCGAGTTATCGATGAAAAGCCCCGCATCGACCAAGTATCGCTCGATCAAGTATTGCTCCAGGAAGGCCGTTTTGATTAGGTATGGTTCCCAATACTCAGACAGATAGCATCACCGGCGACGATGCGCGCCATTCTCTTGCCGGCTGTGCGACCGAAGCTCGGACGATTCGTTCGGCCGCGCTCGAGCTTGCCTCAAGTCTGAGTTGGCTGCCGGGTAGTCCATCCTCGGATACACTCTCGAAGCGTTGCCAAAAACTTGTGGCTGCATTCAAGTCCGTGTTCGGAGGCGTAGATGCGGCTTTCTCACAAGCCCCCAATTCTGAAGATCTGCTTTGGCTTCGCAACAATACTCAGCAGCTTTCGTCAGCAGCGCGCGTGGTAGCGAGTGAACTCGGGCCGCTGACCGCTCTCCCCGTTGTTTCCAACCAACACGAGATTCTGCCTCGCGTGCTGGCGATTGCAGAAAGCTTTTTTGATAAGGCCGACTTCATCCTTTCCGACGCCGCCCTTTCCAAAGTCCGGTTCACAGAATTTTGTATGGTTTTCGAGGAGACCACGCCTCTCGAATTTCACGAGATTGGGGCTCTGGTACCGGCCCTAAAGCTCGTTTTACTGGAACAGATTGCGGTCCGGGGCAACTGTCTCGTGAAAAATCCGACGAGCAAGGACTGCAAGCGCGTCGTCCCGTGTATCCGGATCCTACAGAATGTGACACAAACTTCATGGGAGGACGAACTGGAGGCACTCATTCCATTCGACGGGATTCTTCGCAAGGATCCCGCCGGCGCCTTTGCCACCATGGACGTCGAGAGCCGGAATGTATATCGGGAAAGGGTGGCAAATATTGCCCAGCGCTCTGCTCGGTCGGAGCTGCAAGTGGCAGAGGAAGCACTTTCCCTGGCGCGGCAGGCTCACAAGAAAACATTCGCCGATCCGAGAATTGCGCTTCGAGAATCCCACGTTGGCTATTACCTCATTAGTGAAGGAACGACGCTTCTCTACCAGAGGGTCGGGTTTCACCCCACCTTTCGCGAACGCTTCCGGATGTTGCTGCGAAGGCATCCCGATGAATTCCTCTTTTTCGGAATTACAGTCCTGACTCTTACCGTCATAACTCTAGCCGTGTTGCTGCTGACTCCCGCCACGACTTCACCGGAGCTCGTGCTACTTTCGATGTTGATTTTGTTGCTGCCAAGTTCCCAGGCGGCGGTTCAGCTGATGAATTACCTCACCACGAACCTGCTGCCGGTCGATACCCTACCAAAACTCGACTTCTCAAAGGGCATCCCCGACGATTGCGTAACCATGGTTGCTATTCCGACGCTTTTGCTCAGTGAAAATCAGGTGCGCGCTTTGGTCCAACATCTAGAAGTGCGTTACCTGGGCAACCACGACCGCAACATTCACTTTGCTATAGTCTCCGATCTACCAGATTCGGATCAGCCCGCTCCAGAAGATAGTTCATTGGTGGAATTGTGCTCGACACTCATTCACGAATTAAATGAGCGATACTCGGCAGAGAAAGCCGGCTCTTTTTTCCTCCTCCATCGTCACCGAGTCTACAACCCGCGGGAAAGAGGCTGGATGGGCTGGGAACGTAAGCGCGGGAAGTTGCTCGATCTTAATCAGCTATTGCGTGACCAATTCGACAGTTTCCCGGTGAAGGTCGGTAATCTGTCGATTCTCCCCAATGTCCGCTTCGTGATTACCCTTGATTCCGATACCGAGCTACCGCGAGGATCGGCGCACCGCATGGTAGGAGCGATAGCCCATCCTCTGAACCAGGCGGTCATCGATCCCGTCAAAAACATCGTCGTTGCGGGATATGGCATTTTACAACCACGAGTCGGCATAAGCGTGCAATGTACCGCACGCTCGCGGCTTGCGGCCATCTTTGCCGGTGAGACCGGTCTTGACCCCTACACCCGCGCGATTTCTGATGTCTATCAGGATCTATACGGAGAAGGTACATTCGCCGGAAAGGGAATTTACGAAGTCGATACGATGTTCCGCGTTCTAAATCACCGCTTTCCTCAGAATGCCCTGCTAAGCCATGACTTGATTGAGGGTGCATACGCACGTGCTGGACTGACCACGGATATCGTGGTAATCGAAGACTATCCCTCGCACTACAGCGCCTATAACCGACGAAAACATCGTTGGCTTAGAGGTGACTGGCAGATCATGGAATGGTTGACGAACCTGGTACCCAACGAGTCCGGAGCGCAGGTGCCAAATCCGATCTCCCTGGTTTCGCGCTGGAAAATCCTCGACAACCTCCGCCGCAGCCTCGTCGAACCGGCAACTTTTGCATTGCTTGTATTTGGCTGGCTCGCGATGGGCCACCCTATTCTGTGGACGCTCGTCACGATTTGCATTTTGTTTGTTCCTGCCTGGGTCGAATTCGCCTTCGGCTTGATTCGCGCAATGACCGGGCGCCAGACGCGAATTGCACGCGAAGCTCTAAGCAATCTCTTTACAGCCAATTTGACTGTCTTGCTTACTGTGACACTTCTGGCGCATCAGATGCTGTTGTCGCTCGACGCCGTGATACGGGCGCTAGTGCGGCATGTGGTCACGCGCGAGCGCCTACTGGAATGGGAGACAGCCGCCGAAGCGGAGTTAGCAGAGCGCCAAACTCCGATCGACCGATATATCAGCTGGATGCCCTTTCTTGCGATCGGGCTGGGTTTGGTGATTTGGATAGCACGCCCCGAATCATTACTGGCGGCGCTTCCGATTCTTGGGCTGTGGGCCTGCAGCAAGGTGTTGGTAGTCTGGCTCAACGCTTCTCCGATCGAAGCGCCGTCTCAGATTACACGCAAGGATGCCACACTCCTTCGCAGATCCGCTTTGTATATCTGGCGATACTTTGCGGAGTTTTCCAACGACGAACATAACTGGCTCGTGCCAGATAATATTCAGGACGAACCGCGAAAGGTCGCGCCCAGTATCTCCCCGACCAACCTTGGACTTCTACTAAATTCTCGCCAGGTGGCGAACGAATTTGGCTACATCACAACGCCAGAGATGGTGGCTCTGACACAGAAGACACTCGCTACCTTAGTCCGTCTTCCGAAGTACCGTGGTCATCTCATGAATTGGTATGAGACCCATACACTCGAACCAAAACCGCCGTTTTTCGTTTCTTCAGTTGACAGCGGCAATCTGGTAGCTTCTCTCTGGACGTTGCAACAGGGATGTCTCGATCGCTTGCGTCAGCCCTTGCTTTCAAAAACGCTGGCCGAGGGTTTGCTGGATCATTTTCGAATTCTCACCAACTTGCGGGCGATCTCTAAGCGCGAATTGTCGCGTTATGAAACGGAGTTCCAAGGCCAGGATTGGCTGACCTCCATTTTGAATTGTTCCGAAGAAGTTCTAAACGACAAGAAGTCTCTCGCGCACCCCGAACATTCGGCAGATATAGCGTGGTTCCGCGAACAAGCGCGTCTACGGGTGCAGAAAGTCCGCGACCTGGTACGAGCCTATATGCCCTGGATGCTCCCGGAGTTCTCGGAATTGCGAAAAGAGTTATGGAATAGCACGAACTCCATTGACGACTTATCCCTGGAGCAGCTGCCAGAATTTACTTCAGACCTGGAGGCACGTCTTGATGACTCGCTTCGAGCTGTCCCCAATGGAAATGGAACGATCAGTGAGCCCCTTAGGCACATGCTCCCGAAGGCACGGGAGAGTACCCTGCGTCTTATTGAGGAGCTGCGCCAGACAAGCGAGCAGGCGCAAGATTTAGCTAGCGCCATGGATTTCACCTTCTTACTGGATGAGCAGCGGCTGCTGATATCGGTTGGTTTCGATGCCCAGTCTGAAGAACTACAACCATACTTCTACGACTTACTAGCCACCGAGCCGCGGACGGCGGTATTCGTTGCAATTGCGAAAGAGGATATCCCGCAGGAATGCTGGTTCCACCTGGACCGGCCATTCACGAGTGATGATGGCCGCCCGGTTTTGCTCTCGTGGACAGGAACCATGTTCGAGTATCTAATGCCTTCGATATGGATGCGGAGTTATCCCAACACGCTGCTCGATCGGGCGAGCGTGGCGGCTGTGCGATCACAACAGGCATATGCGAAGAGCAAAGGCATTCCTTGGGGGATTTCTGAATCTGCCTGCTCGAAACGCAATGAAGCGGGAGACTATCATTACGAAGCGTTTGGTGTGCCAAATCTTGCGATCAAAAAAAACGAATCGGAGCCGCTGGTGGTTTCGCCATACTCCACATTTCTGGCTTTGAATGTCGATCGCAAAAGTGCGCTGCGCAATCTTCATCGAATGGATGCGCTCGGATGGTTCGGCCCGTACGGATTCTACGAGGCCGCCGACTTCACGAATTCTCGCGGCCACTTTCGGCGAGCTCATGGCGAACTCGTTCGATCTTGGATGGTTCACCATCAGGGGATGAGTCTGCTGTCTTTAGCCAATTTTCTCCGCAACAATGTGGTGCAACGCTGGTTCCACTCCGACCGGCGAGTACAGGCCACAGAGCTTCTCTTGCAAGAGAAACCGGTCTCTCATATGCACACTATGTGAGTTTTTATTCGAGCCGGGTGAATTTCTCCGGAGACTCGGCCTTGTAGGCCGGCGGTTCGCCCGATAACGCCGGTACATTCTTGACGCCCTCGATAAAAAAACGGGGCTGCTTGCGCAGCCCCTCCAGTTGAGCAATTTCCATTTCTCTATCGTTACTTGCCCGTGCCCGTCAGACTGGAAGTCTGCGGGCTGTTGCTGGCGCTATCCGACACCTGCAAGGCACCCGTCGTCGTTCCTGTCGCGTTTGGAGTGAACACTACGTCGATGTTGCAGGTGGCGTTGGAGGTTAGCTGCGTGCCGCACGTAGTCGAGGAGACGCTGAAGTTACCAGTCGTCGTGATCATGATGTTCTTAAGAATTACGTTCTGGTGGCTCTCCAGCTTAAACACCTTCGCTGCGCTGGTTGTCCCGACCTTTGTTTTCGGGAATGTCGCAGTCGCTGGTGTTAACACCACTGGAGCTTCACCCGTCCCGCTCAACGTCACCGTTTGCGGACTGTTCGAAGCATTGTCGTAGATCGTAAGTGTTCCCGTGTTCGCCCCAACCTGAGTCGGAGCAAAGGAGACTTCGATCTGGCAAGTTTTTCCCGCAGCCAATGTGGTGCCACAAGCCGTCTTACCCGCCGCATAGTTGAAAGCGCCGGTCGTTGCGATGCTGGTGATGTCCAGCGTTACAGTCCCGCCATTTTTAAGAGTGACTAGCTTGGCAGCGCTCGTCGCCCCAACCACCGTGGTGCCGAACGCGAGAGACGTCGGCGATACGGTGATATCAGTAGCCAACGGGTTGATGGTGAGGCCGACCGCCGTCGTGTTCGTTAAGTTGCCCGACACGCCGTTGACGGTAACCGTGGATGATCCCAATGGAGCGGAGGCGCCAGCCGTCAGGGTCAGCGTGCTTGTAGTAGTCGTGGAAGTCGGATTGAACGCCGCTGTTACTCCCGTCGGCAGCCCGGAAGCAGTCAAGTTGACGCTGCCAGAGAAGCCGCTACCCGCATCCACCGTGATGGTGCTGGTAGCCGTGCCACCCGGCGCCACATTTACGAAGCTCGGGCTGGCGGTCAAACTGAAGCCTCCAACAACGTTCACCTCAATCGAGTTCGACGGGATGCCGTTAGCAATCGCGGTCACGTTATAGCTTCCAGCGGTAAGGCCGGAGGGCACGTCGAACTCGGTTGAATTGGTTGTGCCCGGTGCGATCGAGTGCGTACTCTCATTGTGTGTCGTGGCGAAATAAACAGTGTGAGGAGCTGCGACCTGCTCGAATTGAAGCAGAGGATAGTCGGTCCGTCCCTGGTAGTCGTCACCGTAGGCGTTGTTCTCCGACAGACCATTCAGCTGTACGCCCGACAGAACGTTGTTGAGCGAAGGACTGCCGACCGATCCACTGACAGGATTGATCGTCGGCGCAACGCCCGAAACCACTCCGGGGGCTGGCGTATAAACTTCTACCAGACCGCTGAAGTCTGTGAACATGATCTGACCGGTCGGCAGCATCATCAGGTGTCCCACGTACGATGAATCACCAGGACAATTCGTCGGATTGACGGTGTTCGCCAGGGTATTCGTGTTCGGATCGTACTCGACAAACTGGCAACCACCCTGAAAGAGGCCAGGGCTCAACATGGCTAGCACTTTGCCGTTCGGCTCGAGTGCCGATGGTCCATCGGCCTGATCCAAACCGTTCGCGGGAGTCGGACCAACCGCCCAGGTATTGTTAGCAACGTTGTATATCGCCGTCGCCACCACGTTCCCGCCAAACTGCAGCACTTGGTTGTTGTACATCATGACCGCAGCGCCCAGTTCTTCGTCGGCTGCATTATAGAGCTGGACGGGAAGATTCGGACCGCACGTCCAAGCGCCTGTGCTCTGATTGTAAAGTTCGGAGCCGATGTTCGTGTTGCACATGGAATCCGTTTTTGTATCGACCGTCAGCACTTGGCCGTTGGTGAGCAGCGTGAACCCTGACTCATCATTGCTCGACTGACCCACTGAACCGGTTGCCGTCCAGGAATTCGGACCATTAAACAACGCATTCTGCGCCGTACAGCAGTTCGCCTGCATGTACGTGCCATCCGGCAAAATCACGCTCTCCGCATCGCCAATGGTCGTCCAGCCCGAAGGCGGAGTGTTCGCCGTCCAAGTGATGCTGCCTCCCGAGATCGTTCCAATCGCTCCCAGATTCGTCCAGGCCGACTGCCCGCCGTTGTACTCTCCCCCTTCTATAACGACTGTTTTCCCATCCAGCAGTACTTGGGAGCCGAAGAACCACGGAGCGTAGCCGTTGGGCAACAATCCGCCAGAACTCCATGTTCCATTGATGTAACTGCCAGTCGAATCCGGCGTGAGAATATGCCAGGCTCTGGAATTTCCCGATTGCTCCTCATGAACTAGGATCCTGCCGTCTCTGAGTTGCAGCATGGCGCCGAGATTGACCCCGGGCTGATTATTTAGAGGTGTCCATGTTTGGGCACCGGCGGCTCCCAGTAATGCGAGCAGAGTGGCGGATGTGATGGCGAGTCTTGCGAGTAATTTCAACCGGAATCTCCCTTGTGATCTTTTTTAAAACGGGACACAACTGTACACGCATTTCTTCTGCTTGTGTAGAGTGAAAAAAATTGTCATCGCGTGCGCACCGATTTAGTCGAGATCCAGTTACGAGTTTCGCTAGTTGAAGCTTCGCCATTAATTTTGAGGCTGATCCCACCTACTTAAAAATCGAATAGCGCACCGGGAGTTTTTCAGCAGTAGAGAAATAATGCTGTGGTAGACTGCAACCACGACGGCGAATTTAGTAATGTTTTTCCGCCGCGCTTCGCAATTCCACCCACGCTCCGCACCCCCTGCGAGTTTGAGGTAAAACGATGCTGAGGAATTCTCTGGACTCACCATTTTCGTGCGCTCGCTTTTCGTATGCTCGTTCGTGCGCGCGTTCCGTCGGCCTGACCGCCGCTATCCTGGTCTTCCTTTCTTTCCTCTTCGCCTCGTCCACGGCACAAGCGCAAAGCGGCACGGAATACATTGTCACGAATGACGATCTGGCGCCGGAGCTGCTAAGCACCCTTACTGTCTTCTCAGTAAACAAACACGGCAAAATCACGGAAGAAGGGAAAATAGGAATTGGGCTAGGCATCCTTGGCGGATACTTCGCCGCTCCCCGTATCCTGTCGACCAACATTGGCGGCACCAATTGTGTCTTCGCGTCGGCCGCATACTTCGGCGAAATTACCGGCGTCGATATGGACGCAGAGGAAGCGGTTGGCAACTTTACCGGTTCGGCCACCGATTCCGGGTCCGCAAATGGAATCGGGCTGGCCATGAACCAGACCTATCTCTACGCTGGCTATAGTGCCTCCAGCACTATCGGAACCTTCGCTGTGGGCTCGGATTGCACTCTCAGTTTCATCGGGGATGTGGCAGCGGCCGGGGTAAACGGAGGCACGCCCGATGGACTGGCCCTGCATGGCAACCTTCTTATAGTCACTTACGAAGACGGTTCGATGGAATCGTTCAACGTGACGTCGGGCCTCCCGCTTTCGAACGATGACTTAAAGCTCTCGACAGGTTATGCGACCGACAATCTGCCCGATAGCGTGCAGATTACCGCGGACGGTCACTACGCAATTTTCGGAGACGACTCCACCACGACGACAGTCGAAGTCTCCGACATCTCCTCGGGAAGTCTCGCACCCACGGTCGTTTACAATCTCGGGACAGCCTTCAATTCTAATAACGTCCTGCTAAGTCCCGATCAAACTCTGCTCTATGTCACTAACAATACTTCAGGACAACTTACTGCGGCATTCTTCGACGCTGCCACAGGTGTAGTAAGTCCAGGCTGCGCTTCGAAGACCCTCAAAGATTTTGACAATACTTGGATCTACGCATCGGGACTAGGCATTGCGTCGAATACGGGAACCGGCCAGAAGGTTTACGTGGCGGAATATGGCGGTCCCTCGTCGATTGGCGTTGTGGACGTGACCTCCAGTGCCGGCCAATGCACATTAAAAGAGGATGCCCATTCTCCCATCACAGTCGAAGGCGCTTCGGCCCTGATGTCGCTGACCGTTTACACGGTGCAGTAAGCAGCGCGGTAAGTATAAATTGTAAGTAGAAGTCATAAGTCAAAGTGATAATGAATCGCAGGTTCACGCGGAGCTATGATGGAGTTATGACAAAGGGTATGACGGAGGTTATAAATAACATGCGTGCATATCTGAAGCTTCTGGCTGTGGCTTACTTGTTCTCCGTAGGAGTAAGTGCCGTAATGGCTCAGTCCAACTGTCCGCCTCGTCCGGCACAGGGAAGCGTAGTAGAGAATCCGTTCAGCCTGCGATCCACAAACGGTGAGTTGACCGTAAGTCTGACGCTGCAAAACTCGATCGACAGCAGCGGCTACCTGCACGATTGTCTGAATTATCAATCGCCAAACAAAATAGTGGAAGCGCCGACATGGCATGTAAATCCGGGCGATGAACTCGTCCTCCATCTCACCGACGAACTCATTGCGAATCGTTTGCAGCCCGAACAGAGTAATCGCATGCGCGGCATGGCCATGACCATGACGGAGGGAGCGTGCCAGGGCGGCACCGTAACTGGACTTACCACCAACATGCACTTTCACGGTCTGAACGTTCCGCCCACTTGCCACCAGGATGACGTGCTGACCACCCTCATTCAGCCCTTCACGCCAGCCTTCAACTACAAAATACAGATTCCGGCGAACGAACCGCCCGGACTCTATTGGTATCATCCCCATCCCCACGGATTCACCACGATCCAGGTGAACGGAGGCGCGGCCGGTGCGCTGATCGTGGATGGTATTGAGAAAGTCAAACCGCAAGTTGCGGGTTTGCCCTCTCGAGTCCTCGTCATCCGGCAGCAGTTCCTCAACCCGAATTCGTGGCTGCCGGGGGTGAATCTGTTGACCCTAAATTTCGTGCCCATCCAGCCACCTTCTACCGACGTTCCTGTGATCAAGATGACCGCCGGCGAAAAGGAATTCTGGCGCGTGGCGAATGCCTCCACGCAGGCGTTCTTGACCCTGCAGATTCTGAACAACGGCACGCCGCAAAATTTGGAAATGATCGCCTACGACGGAGTGCCAGTCCAGACAGATACGGTAGTGACTTCAATTCTGCTGGCTCCCGCGGCGCGCGCGGAATTTATCATGCAGGGTCCAGCCGCCGGCGACATGGAAGTCTTCCAGACGGCAGGCTACGATACAGGCCCCGTCGGAAATCCCAACCCGCAGATGGTCCTCGCCAACATCGTGCCTTCGGCGAGTGCGGTGGAACCCGAAGTCATTCCTTCAGCTGCAACTCCTGCGCAATCCATTGATGCGCGATCCGACGTTGCTCATTCTATGCCGCCGCAGCGTTTTGGCGGATTGCTGACTCAGCAGGTATCCGCCAAAAGAAAGCTATATTTCGCTGAAGCCACGCAGGGATCCAACGGTCCGACCGAGTACTTCATTACTGTGGACGGTCAACAGCCGAAATTATTCAACGTCAACGATCCGCCCGCAATCGAAACTCAGGTAGGCGCCGTCGAAGATTGGACGATCGAAAATCGTTCCGGTGAGACTCATGCCTTCCACATCCATCAACTCCATTTTCTGGTTATGGAGGTCAACGGCAAGCCGGTAAGCGACCCCGAACTGCACGACACCATCACCGTTCCGTACTGGAACGGAAAAGGGCCTTTTCCCAGCGTAAGAATTCGCGTGGATTTCCGCGATCCAGAGATCGCTGGAACGTTCGTCTATCACTGCCACATTCTCGATCACGAAGATGGCGGCATGATGGCAAAAATCCGAGTGGTTCCGGCCAAGTAGTCAAACCGGATTCTCCATTTAGCAATTTGCGCCGTGCATGATCTGTGGCTGGGCCGAATTAGGATGCCACCCGCAGCCGAATACCTTTCTCAATCACGGTGTAAAATTAGGAGGAGCGAGTGTCCGCGCTAATTATTCTGTCCTAGAAAGGACCCCCTATGGCAACCATGGAAGCCACGCCGCGTTTGCAAGTCCGCCTTCACCAAGGTGCATTCACTAGTGAGCCGTTTGTCGATTTCGGCAAAGAAGAGAATGTGCGCAAAATGCGCGCCGCCATCGAGAAAGTGCGCGGACAACTGGGTCGCGAGTATGACCTCATCATCGGCGGCAAGCGCGTGAAGACTTCGGGCAAGATCAGTTCTATCAATCCTGCCAAGCCTTCGGAGGTGGTTGGTGTTCACCAGAAGGCTGGTAAGGAGCACGTTGAACCCGCGGTGCAAGCGGCGCTGAGTGCATTCAGTCACTGGAGCCGAACATCCGTCGAAGAGCGGGCGTCACTTTTATTTCGAGTGGCCGATGTGATGCGCCAGCGCAAACTCGACTACATGGCCTGGCTGGTGTTTGAAGTTTCAAAGAACTGGCCCGAAGCGGATGCCGACATCTCCGAAACGATCGATTTCTGCGAATTCTACGCGCGCGAGGCTCTCCGCTTTGCAAAGGCGGAAACGCCGATACAACTTCCGGGCGAGCGCGACACTTTGACTTATATTCCGCTCGGCGTGGGTGCGGTGATTCCGCCGTGGAATTTTGCCTGCGCCATCATGGCTGGCATGACGCTTGCTTCGATCGTCAGCGGAAATACAGTCGTGCTCAAGCCGTCGAGCGATTCGCCCACCATCGCGGCGAAGTTCGTTGAGTTACTCGAAGAGTGCGGAATGCCCGAAGGCGTCGTTAATTTCTGTCCTGGCGGAGGTGCAAGCTTCGGCGACGCGCTGGTCGCTCATGGAAAGATTCGTTACATCGCGTTCACAGGCTCGCGCGAAGTTGGATTGCACATCAATCAGACCGCTGCAACGCAGCAACCGGGTCAACTCTGGATCAAACGCACTGTGCTCGAGATGGGTGGCAAGGATGCGATCATCGTCGATGCGGATGCCGATATAGACTCCGCGGTCGAAGGAGTCGCGCAGGCTGCCTTCGGCTTCCAGGGTCAGAAGTGTTCGGCGTGCTCTCGTGCCATTGTTGACGATCGCATCTATGACAAGTTTCTCGAGAAGTTGAAATCGCGAGTGGAGCGCATCACCATCGGTGATCCTACATTAAACCCCGGTATGGCGGCCGTTATCAATGAAGGTTCGATGAACGACATTTTGCGCTACATCGAGATTGGCAAGAAAGATGGACGTCTGATCACTGGCGGCGCTCGCGATACGAAGGCCGGTGAGGGTTATTTTATTCAGCCTACTGTGATCGCCGACATTCCCGCGAAGTCGACGCTGGAGCAGGAAGAGATCTTTGGGCCGGTGCTGGCAGTGATCAAGTCACGCAACTTCGATCATGCGTTGGAGATCGCCAACGATACCGAGTTCGGACTGACTGGCGCTGTCTACTCCAGTTCGCGGGAGAAACTGGATCGCGCGGTGCGCGAATTCCACGTCGGCAACTTGTATCTCAATCGCAAATGTACGGGCGCAATGGTGGGTGCGCATCCGTTTGGTGGTTTCAATATGTCGGGGACGGATTCGAAATCGGGCGGACCGGATTATCTCTACTTGTTCACGCAGGCGAAGAGCGTCGGCGAAAAGATCGTGTAGAGATGGGAGACGCGGCTAGCCGCGCCTCTACTCAAGTTTTATCTTTCTGGATAAATAGATTTCTTCCACGTGATCCGCGAGTTTCTTTGGCTCAGAGTCTGCCAAATTATCGAGGACGACCACGGTGAGTTTGTCATCTAAAGCGCGGACGATATCTGTCTCAAAACCCTGCCAAGAGCCTTCATGTTCAATGATGCGATGGCCGTTTTTGGTTTCGATAAACCAGCCGAAGCCATAATTACCAGAGTTCGGCTGGCCATTCTTGAGCTTGGCCACGGTCCACATCTGCTCCAGGCTTGATCGCTTTAAGAGTTTTTCCGTGTAAAGCGCGGCGTCCCATTTGGCCAAGTCCATGATGGAGAAATACAAACTGCCGTCTGCAGTGGTATTTACCATCGGCGAAACCCACTCCTGATTTTTCAATTCGCCTTTTACCAGTCGATATCCTGCGGATCGATTGGGCACAATATCGGCTTCGCTGATGATGCGAGTTGTGTTCATGCCGAGTGGCCGGAAGATGCGTTCCTGCAGAAAGTCTCCGTAAAATTCACCTGTGACTTTGTGAATCAGAATGCCGAGAGTCAGATAGCCGAGGTTGCTGTAGCTCCAACTTGTGCCTGGTGTGTAGGCCAGCGGAATGCCTTCGACAATTGTGAGCAACTGGGCCTCGGTGTAATCTCTCCGCATATCAAAATCTTTTGGATAGTCGGTGAAACCGGCGGTATGGCTCAGCAGCTCACGAATCGTGACTTGCTTCCATGTGGCGGGCGCTTCGGAGAAATACTTTGTCAGCGGATCGTCCAACCCAATCTTGCCTTCCTCAACCAGCATCATGACGGCGGTTGCCGTGAATTGTTTGCCCATCGAACCTGATTGAAAGATAGACTCTGGCTTGACCGGAACCCGCAATTCCACATTTGCCATGCCGTATCCCTGAGCGCGGATGACTCGTCCGTTCCGCGAAACCAGGAGCGCGAGGCCGGGAATTTGTTGCTTCGACATTTCCGCGTGGACGTAGTTGTCGACGGCACTAGTTTGAGCTGCCGCCGATATGAGGCTAGCTGACGAAATCACCATCGAAGCGAGGATGGCCCGATGGCACGACCTGGGAGTGATCTTCATGGAGTCCTACTATAGTGCCTGAGTGGCGTTTCAGAATAAGCTTTACGCAAAGAAAAAGGCCGCCCCGCGGGCGGCCTTCTGTCATTTCAGCGAAAGCGTTAGTTGCCGATAGTTAGGTACTGACAGCTAGTTGCTGATACCCGCACTCTGCGACACTTGCGGGACGGCCGCTGCCGCTGTCGCCGCTGCAGCTTCGTTCAATATCCGGTGGTGAATAGTGAATAGCGCCAGTTCCAGCCGATCCGACACGCCAATCTTGTCGTAGACGTTACGCAGATAATTCTTGATCACCTGCTCGGTCGTACCCAACTGCGTGGCGATTTCCTTGTTCTTATATCCCTGAACAATGAGCGCCACAATGCGTAGTTCCTTGGCCGTCAACCGGTCACGGACGCGCAGCCCAACCATATCGTTCTCGGTCAGTTCACTCGGCACTGCCATGTCCTGCACCCAGTTTTCGCCGCGCGCAATCTTGCGCACGCAGTCCACAAGTGCCGGGCTAGTGACGTTGCGATAGACAACGCCATGAGCGCCCGCTGCCATGTACCGTTGTGCACTCTCGCCGGTGTCGGCGAGGACGACGACCCGTGTCTTGTTCTTATTGGCAGCCGAGAGGACGGAGTTGAAGTCGGAGTGAAAGCCTCCGGCAATAATGAGCACGGCAGCCCGAAATTTGTCGAGCGCCATAAACATCTGCTCGGCAGTTTGCGCTTGGGCCACAATGCGCATTTCGTCTTCTACGGCCAGCACCTTGGCGATGCCCGCGCGAAAAATCGCCTGATTGTCGGCCAGAATTAGCTTTAGCATGGATCGCTCCTGGTTAACTGTTGCGAACGAATTCGTAAGAATCGATTACGCAAGCGACGCCCCGGTTATCCCCGGACCCGGCGCTGGCATTGGGCTCATCGGTCCGCACCACGCGGCCGCGGCACTGAATAACAACATCGTCTTTGCCACCTGTTACCTCGGGCGGCAAGGTGATTTCAAACTCTACAGGTGAGCCAACCTCGAGCGATGCGTCGGCGCGAATATATACGCCAGCGGCGCTGAGATCACCAGTCATGCCCGTGGCGCCGCCCGCAGCGCCTTCCTCATGAATCTTGATCGGCAAATGCAGCGGGAACCTTTTTCCGGTACGTGCTTCGCTCACGACTCCTCCTCTATCCTTGCTCAACAAAAAACCAGGAAACCACCAGAACTCCCGGCTCAAAACGTAAAAGCAGTCTATATCGGGGTTATACCACGGACAATACCAGAGAAGCAGCCAGGATTACCTTCGTAATACCGGTAGAAACTAGGTACCTCTCTGGCTGCAAGCGGTGATTTAATTAAAACGTGCCAGGAAACCAGTGTATTGAGCGGCGTATTCTTCTAAAAACCTGATGAATGTCGGCAACTAATTGAGATAAATTTGGGTTCGGTTCCTACCTTCTCTAACATCAAGACTTTCATGGTCATCTTATTAATGGGAGTGTCGGGCTCGGGGAAGACAACTGTTGGACAACTCCTGGCGTCGCAACTTGGATGGGAGTTTGCCGACGGAGATGACTACCACCCGGCAGCGAACATAGAAAAAATGCGCAGCGGGATACCGCTGACAGATGCCGAACGCGCACCTTGGCTCGAGGCATTGCACGCTCTGATTGCCGGATGGATTTCGGCACAGAGGAATGCGATTCTCGCTTGCTCGGCATTGAAGCGGACCTATCGCGAGATCTTGCAGATCACACCCGACGTGCGGATCGTTTATTTGAAGGGAACACCGCAACTGTTGCAACAAAGATTACACGCCCGCGTCGGACATTTCATGACGGAACGAATGCTCCAGAGCCAACTGGCGACGCTTGAAGAGCCAGAAGGCGAAGACGCAGTGGTAGTTGATATCGCCCAGTTACCCGCTGAGATCGTGCAGGAAGCTCGTACCAAGTTGGCGCTCATCAAAACTGCCTAGACGGGACGTTACGCCCATTAATGGTTCCCGAAATAGTTCCCGAGTCACCGGCGTCGCCGTCTGCACGCTCGAACCCGGAACCGAAAACAATATCGTCCATCCGTAATTTTTGGCCGTATCTCGCCCCCGGAGTGCTAAAATCAGGCAAATTCCTCATAACAGCTCCCGCTTTCATCTGCCCGGCTTGCTGTGAAACAGTCCGGCTGGAGCGGAGACTTGCGCGTAGTGTGGGGGTGGCTGTTGTGACGGCAGACGCACTGGCAGATGTGATAACTAAGGAGTAATGATGGCACTGGGCCCCCTGGTTCCACGAAATGACGGATCGCGCGAACTGTTACCGGCCGAGCCGGCTGAATTTCTCCGGCCAATCCACTCTGCGCTTTATAACGCTTTACCGTCCCAGGAATCTACGTTGCGCGAATACATGCGCGTTCTCATCAAGCGCAAGTGGCTGGTAATTTTGGTCATTGTGGGTATTTTCATGTCGGTTGCGATTGCCAGTCTGCGCCAGACGCCTGTCTACGATGCGGTCGGCCGCATTGCTGTCAATAAAGCCGATTCCAATCTCATCTCCTTTAAGGACTCGGCTCCCGATACCGACTACGTTTACGAGCAGAGCGATTTGGACACCGAAGTCCGCATCCTCCAAAGCGATTTGATGGCGTTGCAAGTGATCCGCCAACTCAATCTGGACAAGCGTCCCGAGTTCGGCGGTCGTTCCGATCAAAAGCAAGCCAACCTCGTCGCCGATCCGCTACAGACTGATTCGAAACGCGCTTCCGCCCTACTGGCAGGTTTTCATGGCAAGCTCCGTGTCGCCCTGATTCCTAACACTCGAATCATGGAAATCCATTTCACCAGCACCGATCCTCAGCTCGCCGCTAGCGCCGTGAATACCCTTGCAGCCACTTATGTCGAACAAAACTTCAAGACCAAGTTCGAGTCCACGATGCAGGCTTCCGATTGGCTTTCCAAACAGCTGGTTGACTTGCAGATGAAAGTGGAAACCTCTCAGGAGAAGCTGGTTCGCTACCAAAAAGAGCACGAGATTCTCGGGATGGACGAAAAGCAGAACATCATCACCGAAAAGCTCGACGAACTGAACAAAGAAATGACGATGGCTGAATCTGACCGCATGCAAAAAGAAGCGGTCTATCGCCAGACTCAATCCAGCGATCCCGACGTTGTGGCGGCGGCGATCATTGCCGATACTACGGGAACTGGAAGCGGCGCAGGCTCCGGGCTTCTGGACAAATTGCGCGAACAGCAAGCCAATCTCAAAATTCAAATCGCCGATTTGAACACCCAGTTCGGCCCTTCGTATCCAAAAATCGCGCAACTCAATAACCAACTGAAGGAAATCGACAGGCAATTGCAAACGGAGACTAATAAGGCCGTCGACCACCTTAAGGGACAGTACCAAGCAGCTCTGCAACGTGAAAACATGTTGCGCGGATCATTTGACCAACAAAAACAGGAAGCAAATAAGCTCAACGAGAGCGCGATCGAATACAGTATCTTGAAGCGGGATCTCGATAGTAACCGGACCCTCTACGAGGGACTGTTGGAAAAACTGAAAGAAGCAGGCGTCACTGCGGGATTGCGTTCCAACAACTTTCGCATCATCGACGCGGCCCGCGTTCCCACCGCTCCCAGCGAACCGAACATTCCGCGCAATTTGTCTTTCGCCCTCGTGCTGGGTGTTATTTCCGGTGTCGGTCTGGCCTTCCTCCTCGAAAATATGGACAACACCGTCCGTACTCCTGAGCAGGCACAAGTAATTTCAGGCCTGCCCTCGCTTGGAATGATTCCGCTCGGATCCAAATCAGGCAACCATGGGCCGACGGGAAAGCGGTTGGCTTTGACCGCCTCCAAAGAAGTAGTCGAGACGGTGACACAGATCCGCCCCCAGTCGCAGATGGCCGAATCCTATCGTGCGTTGCGAACCTCGCTTCTGCTTTCCAATCTCGGAGCGCCGCCGAAAGTCATTATGGTGACCAGCGCGCGTCCGCAAGAAGGCAAAACCACGACCAGCATCAACACCGCGATTGTGCTAGCGCAAAAAGGAGTTCGCGTTCTCCTGATTGATGCCGACTTGCGTCGTCCCAGTGTTCACAAGACTCTCGGCATGGGTCCGCGCAGCGGTCTTAGCAACGTACTGACTGGAAGCGCTACCGTGCAGCAGACCATTACTCTCTCTCCGATCCTTTCCAACCTATACATTTTGCCCGCGGGTACGCCGCCTCCGAATCCTGCTGAGTTGCTAGCCTCAGCCAATATGAAAGAGCTGATCGACCAGTTGCGTGGTCAATATGACCACATTGTGATTGATACTCCGCCAACTCTTTCCGTGACTGATGCAGTCGTGCTTTCACCGCGAGCTGATGCCACAATCCTCGTAATTCGCTCCGGGCAGACCACAAAACAGGCGTTGCGCCGTTCCCGGGATATATTGATGCAAGTCAATGCGCACGTAGCCGGTGTTTTGCTGAACGCCGTAGATCTAACTTCACCCGATTATTATTATTACTACGAATATCAAGGGAAATATGGCGCCTACTATCAGGAAGAAGCTCCAGGATCTGGCGATGGTGCGGAACCTAAAGCGGTTTGACGAGACCTGAAGAACGCGATTGATGTACGCGGGGAGCCCAGTCGCGAGTGGAACGCAATACCCGAATGCTAACGTGAACATGGCCATTGCCCTTTCAAATCGGCGGCGTCGACAGTTCGCTGTTGTTGCGGCTGTCATCGGGTGTGTGTATGTTTTGCTGGCCGCAAAAGAGTTTGCTGCCAGTTTCTTTGCTGCGCGTCCGGAGTTGTCGTCATTGAAACTGGCAGTGCGCCTCTCCCCAGGAAATGCGGACTATCGCCATCGACTCGGGCGCTACGTGGCGTTTGTTGCCGGTGATCCTCAATCGGCTATTGACGAGTTTCAAGGTGCAGTTAACCTCAATCCTTATGATGCCCACTACTGGTTTGATCTGGCCGCAGCATATCAGGTGACCGGCGACGTTGCCGGCCAGCGAGCGGCGCTTGATCGCGCTTTGCAGGCCGAACCCACCGCTCCCGATGTAGCTTGGGAAGCGGCCAATTTTTTTCTCATCGATGGCGAAATTGACCGCGCACTGCGCGAATTCCACGTTGTTATCGAAAACGATATTTCTTTGGTGGACGCGGCACTGCGTGCGGCCTGGCGCGTGCGTCCTGACGCGGACATAATGCTCCGCGAGGTGGTGCCAGCTCGAACTGATTCCCTGTATTCCTTTCTTAATCTCTTGATCAGTAAACAGGAAACCGAGGGCGCCATTAAAACGTGGGAGCAGCTTACACAACTGCACAAAAAGTTTGAGAACCGGTATCTGTACGATTATGTGCGTTATCTCATAGGAGTACGTCGCCCCGACGCCGCCATGTCTGCTTGGGAAGAGAGTGCTGACACTCTCGGCCTCTTGGCCTATTTGCCAACTGAGGACAACCTGGTCGTGAATGGCGATTTTAGCCTCGACATCCTTAATGGAGGCTTCGACTGGACTTATGTCAACCGAACTGGAGTCAGGCCTGTACTCGATCCAAGCGACTTCCGTGAGGGGCATCGCTCTCTTTCGCTTACCTTTGAGGGGCCTGGAATCAATGACGCGGGAATACAACAACTGATACCGGTGCATAGCGCAACTACGTATGATTTTTCGGCCTACTATAAATCGGCTGATTTTCAGGGAGCGGGTGGTCCACAGATCGTTCTGCGCGATGCTTATACCGGTATGCCGCTGTTTGCCAGCGACCCCCTCAACGATTCCGACTTCTGGAAGGAAGTTCACTCCAAGGTGACCACGCCGAACTCCACCACATTGCTGGTGTTGGCCATCGAGCGTTTCCCGGCAGGTTCCCCGATTCGGGGCAAGCTATGGCTCGACGATTTTGAACTTTCGCCCGCCGATGATTCGCCCGACGATTCCCCTGATTCCAAGGACAATCCGTGAGTTCCGCCCTAGCAACACAGCCCGAACCCGCTCCTGTCGCTAAAGTTTCGCAACCGAGGCTGACCAATACCGCGCTGCTAAGTAGCGCTTGCGTCGTACTGTTGCTGGGGCCATTGGTTTTTGGAGCGGTAGAGCCCTGGTCAATTTTTGCCTTGGAAACATGTGCCGTGCTGCTGTTGGCAGTTTGGGCGTTTCGCCAATGGACGAACAGCGAAGTCAACATCTCCGAGAATGTGGTCTACCGGCCCATGGCGGCCTTCTTTGTGCTGGTAACGTTGCAATGGGTGATAGGCACAACGGCCTACAGATTGGTGACCTACACTCATTTGTTGCTTTATGCCGCCTACGGCATGCTCGTGTTTGTCGTGACGCAGACTCTACGTCGATCTTCCCAGTTTGAGATGCTGGCCAAGTTATTCTCGGCGTATGGGTTGGTAGTGGCCTCCTTTGCAATACTGCAGGGCCTCGCGCCGAATGGGAAACTCTATTGGGTTTTTACTCTGGAGCAGGGGGGATTGATTTACGGACCTTACGTCAATCACAATCATTACGCCGGGCTGATGGAGATGCTTATGCCGTTCCCGCTGGTGCTGGCCACATCGCACTTCACCGACGGCAACCGCAAGATTGCGGTGGCGGGAATCGCAGCGCTGATGGCCGGAAGTATTTTTCTTTCCGGTTCACGTGGAGGCATGGCGGCGTTTGTAGCGCAGATGGTGGTGTTAGGTGTGCTTCTAGCTCGCAAGCGCGACGGCAGTTGGAAACAACCCCTCATGTTGGGTGGCTTTTTGGCGGTGGTGATTATTTTTCTGATTTGGATGGGCGGCAACGAACTCACTCAGCGACTGGCCAGCATTCACTCTGAAGCCCGGGAAGAACTCAGCGGAGGAGTCCGCCTTAGTATCGATCGCGACTGCTTACACATGTTGCTCAAGAGGCCGTTGCTTGGTTGGGGGCTCGGTGCCTTCCCGATTGCCTATCCGCAGTTTCGTAGTTTCTACACCACTTTTTTTGTGAACCAGGCCCATAACGATTATCTGCAACTGCTGGTCGAAACTGGCCTTGCTGGATTCGCTATCGTCGTCTGGTTTCTGGTGCTGGTCTTCCGTCAAGCCTCGAGCAAGATCAAAAATTGGACGGAGACGGCGAGCGGCGCGCTAACGGTGGCGGCGTTGCTGGGGTGTGTTGGAATACTCGTGCACAGCTTTCTCGATTTCAATCTGCAGGTCCCGGCGAATGCCGCGCTCTTCTACGTTCTCTGCGCGATTGCCGCCTCCCCACCTCTACAGGAATCGCAAAGACGCCGCGTGGTTCGTCGGCACAATTTAATTGTGGAGCCTGCGCCGGAAGCTCCGGCATCCTAATCCGTAGTTACGGCTCACAACGTTACAACTCGCAACATTCCGATCTGCACATGTAAGCGCACCATGATGACGACGAAAATGATCGGCAGACTCCCAGCATGAAGACTTCACCCACAAAGCTGGAAAAACTCGCCATCCATGGGGGCAACCCCGTGCGCCCTAGACTATTGCCATATGGGCGGCAGAGTCTGGATGATTCGGATATCCAGGCGGTGGTTGAGGTTCTGAAGTCGGACTGGCTAACCACCGGACCGAAGGTCGGCGAGTTTGAAGAACGGTTCGCCGCGTTTCTTGGAGTGCGGCATGCAGTCAGCTTCAGTTCGGGTACAGCAGCGTTACACGGTGCGGCCTTTGCCGCGGGGCTCAGACCTGGGGATGAAGCGATTACGACCCCCATGACTTTTTGCGCAACTGCGAACTGCGTTTTGTATCAGGGAGCAATGCCGGTGTTCGCCGACGTTTCACCCGACACGCTGAACCTCGACCCGGCGGAAGTTGCCCAGAAAATTACTCCAAAGACGAAGGCGATCATTGCGGTCGATTATGCGGGACACCCCGCTGCGCTCGATGAACTGATGCAATTGGCAAAGACGCAAGCCCAGCCTACGCTTCTGATCGAAGATGCCTCCCACTCGCTGGGTGCGGAATATCGGGGAAAACGAGTCGGTGCCATCGCCGACATGACCATCTTCAGCTTTCATCCGGTGAAGCATCTGACAACCGGGGAAGGCGGCATGGTTACGACTAATGATGAGCGACTGGCGGAGATCCTGCGGCGCTTTCGTAATCACGGCATCAACAGTGAAGCGCGGCAGCGACAGGAATCGGGGCAGTGGTTTTATGAGATGGTGCTGCTGGGTTTCAACTATAGGCTGACCGATATTGCGTGCGCGCTGGGACTGTCGCAACTGGAAAAGCTGGCAGCGAACCTGGCGCGGCGGCGGGAAATTGCAGCGCTCTATACGGCTGCATTCCGGGATTTGCGGGTGGATCTGCCGGCAATTGTTACTCCTGCGGTCCGCGAGGATGTGAACCCGGCATGGCACCTATATCCAATCCGCCTGAAGCTGGAAATGATTTCAGAGGGGCGAGGGGAAATCTATCGCGCGCTCCGGGCGGAGAATATTGGCGTGAATGTCCACTATATTCCGGTCCATCAACATCCGTACTATCGGGAGCGCTTCGAATCGCAAGAGAACTATAACGAGAGTTACAAAGAAAGTTATCCCGTGGCCGAAGACGCCTACGATCGACTGATCAGTCTGCCAATGTTCCATGGAATGACCGCGCAGGATGTTGAAGATGTCATCCACGCATTGCGCAAAGTTATGACTTACTATCAAGGAGAATGTTAAGGGAAAGGCGAGCGCTCGCATTTGCTCGAGAGCAGGCTGTCAAAATAAATTCATGTCGAGAATCTCCGACGGAGTAGGGTATCGAGTTTTGACGGTCGGTTGCGGTTCCATCGGCCGACGCCACGCAAAGAACCTCAAGGCTCTCGGCGTGCGACAGCTTGGTTTTTGCGATACCAATTCCGAAGCGCTGAAAAAATGTTGCGAGGAAGTGCCCGGCGACGTATTCAGCGACTACGGTGAAGCGCTTCAGAAATTCAAGCCCGACGTTGTGCTGATTTGTACGCCTCCTGTGTACCATGTGGAGGAGGCTCTGGCCGCTCTGCGTGCGCATGCCCACGTTTTCATCGAAAAACCTCTTTCCCACGAATCGAGTGGAATTCAGGCGCTGATTGCCGAGGCGCGTCGCCGTGACCGCAACGTTCAGATCGGCTATAACATGCGGTTTCACCCCGGCTTGCAAATATTGAAGGAACTCATCGATTCAGGAAAGATTGGGCGCGTGCTATGGCTCAACGTGGAAGCCGGGCAATACCTTCCCGATTGGCGCCCATGGCAGAACTATCGAGACAGCTATAGCGCGCGCCAGGAACTGGGCGGAGGCATCATTCTTGATGGTTCCCACGAACTGGATTACATCTGCTGGCTGCTGGGGCGTCCAACCGATGTGACTTGCCGGGCTGAGCACCTTAGCAGTCTGGACGTAGATGTTGAAGATTCGGCGTGGATCTACTTGAGTTTTCCCGAGCGGCGTCGCGCCGAACTACATTTGGATTTCGTGCAGCGGGCATACACGCGGACCTGCAAGGTAGTGGGCGAGTCAGGAACGGCACTTTGGGATTTCAACATCCAGGAGGTGCGCTGGTTTTCATCTGAACAGCAAATTTGGAACACCATCCCGTACATATTTGTGCCCAACGACATGTACGTAGCGGAGATGGTTCACTTCCTGGAGTCTCTAGGGAGCAAGACGGGACCCATGGTTGATCTCGAGCAAGGCAGAGACGTTATCCGGGTGGTGGAGGCGGCCAAAAAGTCGTCGGAAGACGGTAAGCCGCAAGCGCTCAACTGGACCAGCGAAGTGAGCGAAGGGCCCGTGATTGCGATCATTCAAGCTCGTATGGGGTCAAGCCGGTTGCCTGGCAAGAGCTTGGCGCAGATCGAGGGCCATCCCATGTTGTGGCACGTGATTCATCGCGTGAAACAGGCGCGTCTGGTGGATCGGGTAGTTGTGGCTACTTCGGTGGCTCCGGCGGACGACGCCATTGAGAGAACGTGCCTGGAGAATGGTGTCCGATGTTATCGGGGCAGTGAGCACGACGTCCTTGACCGTTTTTACGGGGCTGCGCGCGGAGAAAAAGCGTCACAGGTAGTGCGCATCACGGCCGATTGTCCCTTGATCGATCCGGACGTGATTGATCGTGTAATCCTCCGATTTCAACGCGGCGACCTGGATTACGCTTCGAATGCGATGGTACGTAGCTATCCCGATGGGTTGGATACGGAGGTTTTTTCGTTTTCCGCGCTGGAGCGCGCATGGCACGGCGCAACCAAAACTTCTGAGCGCGAGCACGTGACCCCGTATCTGCGTTCCGACAAGTTTCGAACTGCCAATGTCGAAAACGGTTCAACAACTCTATACCAGCATTACCGATGGACGGTCGATGAGGCGCAGGACCTGGAGTTTATCCGGGCCGTGTACAAAGCTTTTCGCGGACGGGAGCGTTTCGGAATGAAGGATGTCTTGGAGTTAATTGAGAAGACACCAGGACTGGAAAAAATGAACTCGGAGATTGTTTCCAACCGGGGTTACTACAAGAGTCTTTTCGCTGAAGCGCGGGCTGTGGCTGCGCCGCGGCGGTCGATTGAAAAATCGAAGGCCTGGCTGGAGCGGGCCATTAAGGTGATCCCCGGTGCTTCGCAAACCTTCAGTAAGGGGGCGAATCAGCATGTGCGCGGTGTAGCGCCGGTGTTCCTTGGGAAGGGCAAAGGTTGCCGGGTTTGGGATGTGGATGGGAATGAATATATCGACTATATCCAGGGGCTGCTGCCGAATATTCTGGGTTATGCGCACGAAGAAGTAAACGCGGCGGTCACGGAACAATTGGGACAAGGACACAGTTTTTCTTTACCTCATCCCCTGGAGGTGGAACTGGCGGAACGGCTAACACGCCTCATTCCGTGCGCTGAAAAGGTGCGCTTCGGGAAGAATGGATCGGACGCCACTTCCGGCGCGGTTCGAGCCGCCCGAGCCTTCACCGGGCGCGAGCGCATCGCCTGCTGCGGCTACCACGGATGGCAGGATTGGTACATTGGCAGCACAACGCGAAACGCGGGTGTTCCGGAAGCGGTGCGCGAACTGACGCATCCGTTCGTGTACAACGATCTGGGATCGCTGCAGAGACTCTTAGCTGAACACCAAGGCGAGTTTGCGGCAATCATCATGGAGCCGGTGAACTTCTGGCCTCCGGCCACCGGGTTTCTAGAAGGAGTAAAAAAACTGTCCCAAGAGCACGGATCATTGCTCATCTTCGACGAAATCTGCACTGGATTTCACTTCGGATTGGGCGGCGCGCAGAAACGGTTTGGCGTGACTCCGGATCTCGCTTGTTTTGGCAAAGCGATGGGCAACGGGTTCCCGATTGCCTGCGTAGTAGGAAGATCAGATGCCATGCAGGTCTTCGAAGAAATCTTTTTCAGCTTTACGTTCGGCGGCGAAGTCGCGTCAATGGCAGCGGCCATGAAGGTATTGGATGTACTCGAGACCACTGACGCGCTGGCTCGCATGGATGCGAACGGACGATTGTTGCAGGAGGGGTTGAACGCCCTGACAAAAGAGGCAGCGTTGGAGAATCGCATCAAGTGCATCGGTTATCCGATTTGGTCATTGATCAAGTTCCTTGATACCGACGGCAAAGACAGTTTGCTGGTGCGAAGCCTGTTTACGCAAGAGTGTGCGAAACGCGGAGTACTGCTGCTGGCAACCCATAACATGACAGCGGCGCATGATCCGCTCGCGATTGAACACACACTGCGAGTGTATGCAGAAGTTTGTAAGACGGTATCTAAATGGCTGAGCGAATCTAATCCGGAAGAGTACCTTGAGGGCGAGATGATTCAGCCCGTATTTAAAGTGCGCTGAACTTATATTGAACTGAGGTTATATTCGAAGAAGAGGTATTCAGATGCT
>Ga0209169_10000023_pt1 | contig 87150 bp, 80 predicted proteins | sample HubBroMetageWRM4_FD_188346 | JGI IMG/M metagenome (GOLD analysis project Ga0209169, IMG submission 188346) | Warmed soil microbial communities from the Hubbard Brook experimental Forest, New Hampshire - Hubbard Brook CCASE Soil Metagenome WRM 4... | ecosystem: Environmental > Terrestrial > Soil...
TTCCAGCGCTTTGTCAACCTGGTTGGGCAGCGCGCCGGCCATGATGAGATCGTGAGCGGCCGCGCCGTAGCGGGCGACCATGCGATTGCCGATGAAGCCATCGCAGACGCCGGAAATGACCGCGACCTTGCCGATCTTCTTGGCCAATTGCATCGCGGTTGCCAGCACGTCCTTCGCCGTCTTCGCGCCACGCACGATCTCCAGCAGGCGCATGACGTTCGCGGGACTGAAAAAATGCAAACCGATGACATCTTGCGGGCGCTTGGTGAACTGCGCGATCTGGTCCAGATTCAACGCGGAGGTGTTGGAGGCAAGAATGGCGCCTTGCTGCACGACCTGATCGAGCTTTTCGAACACCTCCTTCTTGACGTCCATGCTTTCGAACACCGCTTCGATGACCAGATCGACGTCCTTCAGCTGCGCGTAGTCGAGGGTCGGCGTGACGAGCGCCATGCGTTGATCGAGCGCCGCTTCCGTCAACGTGCCCTTCTTCAATGCGCCGCCGTAATTGCGCCGCATGGTGGCGAGGCCCTTGTCGAGGGCCTCTTGCTTCATTTCCAACAGCACAACCGGAATACCCGCATTGATGAGACTCATGCTGATGCCGCCGCCCATCGTGCCCGCACCGATGATGCCTACTTTGCGGATCGGGCGGGTCGGCGTGTCGTTCGGCACGTCGAGAATGTGCGAGGCCGCGCGCTCCGCCTGGAACACATGACGCAGCGCCGCGGACTCCGGCGATAACATCAGCGTCGTGAACAATTCGCGTTCCCGCTTGATGCCGGCATCGAAAGGCCGGTCGAAAGCCGCGGCGACCGCTTCCACGCAAGCCACCGGCGCAGGATAGTGGCCGGCGACCGCCTTGGCGGTATTGCGCGCGAATTGGAAAAAGGCCTCGTGATTCGGCATGGTGACTTTCAAATCGCGCACGCGCCGCACGCCCAATTTCTCCGTCACGACTTTGCGTGCGAAGCCAAGAGCTGCGTCGAGCAAGTCGCCGTCCGCGAATGCGTCGAACAAGGGCGTGCCGCGAAGCTTTTCCGAAGGCACGGTCGCGCCCGAGACAATCATGTTGAGGGCCGCTTCCGCACCGATCACGCGGGGCAGGCGCTGCGTGCCGCCGGCGCCGGGCAGAAGGCCCAATTTCACTTCCGGCAGCGCAATTTTTGCCCCGGCTGCGGCCACGCGATAGTGACAACCGAGCGCTAGCTCGAGCCCACCGCCCATGCACACGCCGCCGATGGCGGCAATAACCGGCTTGGCGCTGCCCTCGACCGTGGCGATGACCGTCATGAGGTGGGGTTGCGTGGAAGCCCGCGGCGTGCCGAATTCGCGAATATCCGCACCGCCGGAAAACCCCGCGCCGGCGCCGACTAGGACGATGGCCTGAATCTTAGGATCGGCATTCGCCCGCTCGATGCCCTCGACGATCGCCTGGCGCAATTCCAGCCCTAGGCTGTTGACCGGCGGATTGTCGAATTTCAGGACCGCGATGCCGTCTTTGATCTCAAAGCCAGCCTTATTCGTGCTCATTCGTTATTCCACTCTGCAGAACTGGGTTCCGTCGTTTTGGCCGACTAATGTAACAGCGCAGCGTGCTGTTTGAGAAGCTAAAGGCAAGGCTTTACGGGCGGGCGGGAATGATGGCCGCTCGCAGAGTGGGTCATGAGATGGCGGCCGGGCATGACCTTAAGCCCGGCCGCCTTAATCAATCGCTTAGACGACCGCGCGCTTGTACAGGATGATCAATTCACCCCAGGCTTTTTCGGCCCCGGCCTCGTTGTAGAGCGGCTTGCCGTCAGGTCCGTTGGGCATGTCCTTCACACACCAACCGTGATTGCAACCATCGTAAACCTCCTGCTTCTCCGGAAGGTTGGCCGCCTTATAGGCTTCCGCCAGCTTGGTCTTCGCGTCAGGTTGCCGCTGGTCATCATTCGCCGCAATCGCGAAATAGAACTGCGCCTTCATCTGCGGCACTTTCAGATGCGGACTGTCGGGCTTGTCAGTCACCAATCCGCCGCCGTGAAAGGAGGCGCCGGCGCCCACTCGCGTCGGATTCGCGGCGGCCGCTTGCATGGTCATCGGTCCGCCCATGCAATAACCGAATACGCCCATTTTGGCTTTTTTGTTGACCATCGCCTGCGCGTCCAAGAATTTCACGTAGGCAGTGCTGTCGGACATCACCGCGGCGTCGGTCATGGGCTCGCGCACCTTGGCGATTTTCGCGCGATCATCCGCGCTGGTGAAATCAAGCGTACTCGGCAGGCCGGGTGCCTTGGTGGTGCGATAGTAGGGATTGGGCACGAGCACGGTGTAGCCGTTCGCCGCCAGGCGTTTTGCCATATCGCGCATCGTTGGCCGCAGTCCAAATACGTCGACGAACAAAATGACGCCCGGCCACGGTCCCTTGCCCTTCGGATGGATCAGCGCGGCATCGCAGACGCCGTCGGCGGTTTTCACTTCGACGTCGCTGTCCATCATGTCGGCGGCAGCGGCGGACGATCCGGCCGCGGCCGTGACACCGGCTGCCAATGAAAGCGCAGTGAATTCACGGCGAGAAATCTTGTTGGAGTCGTCGGTCATGTCGATATCCTCGAGAGCAAAAAAATGATTGGGAATGGGGGCCTGAAGTATAGGCCGAACCCAGGACGCTTGAAACGTGAAGCAAACGCCGCGCAGCGGTCACGCGCTAGTTTTCTTGGGGGCGCGCCCGCACGATCAGCGCATCCACGGCCATCATGGTCGAACCCGAACAGATGATGGGGTTGATATCGAGTTCCGCAATCAAGTCGCGCTGGTCTGCGGCGAACTCGGAAACTCGGACCAGGATGTCGGCGAGGCGCGCCAGGTCAACGGCAGGAGCACCGCGAAAGCCGCCAAATAGCGCGGTGCCTTTTAGGCGGCCCAGCATGCGCGCGGCCTCGCCGGCATTGATCGGTGCGAGTTCCACCGCCGAATCGCGCAACAGTTCCACCAACACCCCGCCGAATCCGGCCACCATGAGCGGACCGAACAACGGATCCATGCGCACGCCCGCGACCACTTCCACGCCGGCGGGCACCATGGGCTGAAGCAACACGCCGGAGATCTTCGCCTCCGGCGAAAAGCGCCGAGCGTTGGCAACGACGCGCTCATAGGCCGCACGTAGTTCATCCTCGGATCGAAGGTTCAGTGCCACGCCGCCTGCCTCGCTCTTATGAGAAATGTCGTGCGACTCGATTTTCAGCGCCAGCGGAAAGCCCAGTTCCGCCGCCGCGCACAGCAGCGTGTCCAAGGAGTCGGCGGCGAGCTCGCGCACCATCGGGATTCCATACAACTCGAGCACGGATTTCGATTCGCGCTCCGTCAGCCGATCGTTCGGCGCGGCGGCGATCAATTGCGCCGCCCGGCGTGCCGCGCCGGGATCCGAGACGCGCGTTACGATGCGCTCGCCTCGATGCGCCAGGTCCGCCCGGTGATGCCACGCGGCGATGGCACGGAAACATCGATCCATGGAACGAAATAGCGCCACGTGCGCATTTCTTTCCGCCTCCTGGGTTCCCGGGCCCTGCAGCCAGTTGGAGATCAATACGCTGCAGGTGAGTTTGCCGTAGTGCTCGGACTGAGTCCCCAATGATTCCAAGCGCGACTTGTACATCTCGAACGCCAATGTCTGCGGCACGACGAGCGCGCCGTACGCAGCGTCCGACAACAACGCGTCGCTGCACGCCGGCATCGACAGCGGATTGTTTACGACTTGTCCCGTGACATCGCAGGGGTTGCGCGCCGAACCGAAATCCGGAATGTTCGCTTCGAGAATGCGCTGCACCTGCGGCCCGGGTTGCGGCAGCGAAATGCCGTAGGCTTCTGCCTTATCGGCGGCCATGATGGCCGCGCCGCCGGACGCGGCGAGCACGGCGATGCCCCGTGCCTTGGGATGAGGTGCCTTGGCAAAAAACTGAGCGGCCTCCATCAAGCCCTCGAATTCTTCGACCACGATGGCGCCGCCGCGCTCGAAGGCGGCTCGATACGCACTGTCCGATCCGGCCAGGCTGCCGGTATGGGAAATCGCCGCTTCGGCGCCGAGAGTTCCCGTCGCCGTTTTGTGAATCAACAGCGGTTTCCCCCGATGCCACGCGATCTGCGCGGCCTCGAGCAGGCGCTGCGGATGTGCCATTCCTTCGAACACGCAAACGATGGCATGACAGGAAGGTTCATCCGCCAGGTAAGCGACCAGATCCGCGATGTCCACATCGGCTTGGTTGCCCGCGGAGAAGGCATGACTGATCGACACGCCGCATTCGAGGGCTTGGGCCAGGGATTGCGACAGCGCGCCGGATTGACTGGCAATGCCGATGGACTTGCCGCGCAGCTCGCGCGGCGCCGGATAATCGGAAAAGGAGATGCGCGCGCGGCGCAGATAGTTGGCGATCCCTAAGCAATTGGGACCCAAAATCTTCAGTCCGGAGTCGAGCCCGATGGCTTTGAGGCGGCTCTGGAGCTCGATCCGCTCCGGCAATTGCGTTTCGGCGTAGCCGGAGGCGTACAAAATAACGCCGCCGACGCGCAGCTGCGCCGCTTCGCGCACGATATCCTCGACGGCATCGCGCGGTGCGACCACCGCCACGCAGTCCGGATTCTCCGGCAGCGACGCCATCGACGGGTAGCAGCGCCGCTCGCCGATCCTGTCGTACTTGGCGTTCACCAAGTAGATGTTGCCGCCGAATCCGGCAAGGTTCGTGAGCACTCGCTCGCCGAACGAACCGCTCTTGGGCGAGGCGCCGACGATGCAAACCTGCGCCGGGTTGAGAACGCGATTCAGCTCGGCGTGCCGATAGACTGGCCGCGTCGGTGCGGTGGTTTTCACTTTGGTTGCCTGCGGTGGAACATACGGCGATACTGCCCAACGGAGCAGCGCTGCGATAATCGGGAGAATGCATGGACACACTCAAAGGCAAAACGGCCATCGTCACCGGCGCCGCAAGCGGCATCGGGCGCGCGAGCGCCATGCTGTTCGCCGCGGAAGGAGCGGCGGTCGTCGCGCTGGACCGCGCCCCCGAAGTGGAGGCGACGGCGGCGGCGATTCGCGCCGCGGGTGGACGCGCCATCGCCTTGGTCAAGGATTCCTCCGCCGAGGCCGATGTGGCCGGCGCGGTGGTCACGGCGCTGGCGGAATTCGGCAGCCTTGATGCCTGCTATGCGAATGCCGGCATCAGCGGCGGCCTGGTGCCCTTCTTCGAAGAAACGGTGGATCACTGGATGGAAGTGCTCAAGATCAATCTGATCGGCACGTTTCTGCTGGCTAAGTATGCGGCAATGGAGATGGTCAAGCAGAAGCGCGGTTCGATCATTTGCACCGCGTCCGTCGCCGGCCTGCGCTCCGGCGCCGGCGGTGTCCCCTACAGCGCCAGCAAAGCCGGCGTGATTAGCCTGGTGCAGACGGTTGCCTACCAACTGACGGGCACGGGCGTGCGCATCAATGCCATCTGCCCCGGCCTGATTGAAACCGGCATGACGCGGCCGATGTTCGAACGCGCGCGCGCGCGCGGCACCGAGCGCAAGATCGGGCAACTCAATCCCTTGCAGCGTTATGGCGTGCCGCAGGAAATTGCGCAGACTGCCTTGTTTCTCGCCTCCGATGCGGCCTCCTATGTCAACGGTCAAGCGATTGCAGTGGATGGCGGATTGTCCAGCTCGCATCCCATCGTCAGCACGCGCCATCAGAGCTAAAAAAATGCCGCACTCGAGGCGCGGCACTTTTCGAATCCCAACTTTCCGTTGATTACTGTTTTTTCGTGCCGCTCGGCGCCGGCGTCGCCGCGGCTGTCTTGTTGGCCGCCGCTGCTTTGGCTTTCTCCGCGGCAGCCGCCTCGTCGGCCCGGGCACCGGAGAGGATTCCCTCCAGCGCATAGTTGCCTTCGTGGCATGCGTACTCGAAGATTCGACCCTTCGAGGGCGTGAATTCGTATTCGCCGCTCCACGGCCGGTCCCACACGGTCGGATCCTCGGCCTTGAACTGATAGAGAATGCGATTCGGTCCGACACGCGTGAAGCGCTCCGTGACCTTCAGTTCCTTCCAGGCTCCGCGCAGCGCGGTCGCCTCGGGGAAATTGGTGGTTTCGACCACCAGGGTCGGGCCCTCATACCAGCCGACCGAATCACCCATCCACGGCCGCTCACCGTCGGTGCGATGCTTGCCGCCGATGTGAATCATGCGCACGTCATGGACCATCTCAACCACGATGGCGACGGTGTCCTTGCTCTGCGCAATTTCATAATTATTGTTGTAAAGCAGCGGCAGCATCACGGGACCCGCGCTGTAGCCAAAGGACGTCAGACAGCGTTCAGCCAGCGTTTGATTCTCGGGATTCTCGCCGTAGTGCGGGCGCATATACATGTTGGGAACGGTGACCCCCGCCTTGTAGGGCGGTAGCCGTCCATCGGCCGGGTCGGTGATGAACGAGGATCGCGGCTCCCCGCTGACTCGCATCACCGTCGAACCCGGGTCGATCCACGCCGAGTTGTAGCCGCAACCTGCACCGCTGAAGCCTCTGCCGCATTCGTGCGGCAGATCCGTGGTCTTTACCTTCGGATCAGTGGGCTTGTTGCCGTCAGCCACCAATTTTGCATCATCGCCCTCGACCTTTTTGACCTCTTCCGGCGTCAGGATTTTGCGGGTGCCGTATTCCTTCGGCCGTTCGAGCGTGGTCAGGGTCGCATTGGTCCAGGTACCTTCGAGATCGGGCTGGCCGTACGCATTGAGCGGGGCCTTATACGCAGCATCTGCCGGCGCGGCGCTTGCCGCCGCCATCGCCAATGCCGAAATCGTCGCGCCCAGCACCAAAGCAGTCAATTTCTTCGTGCTCATTTCAAGGGCTCCTTACGCAAGTCGCCATACATTAGTTCTTCAACGAACTCGACACATTTGAATTGCTGCAGCCGCGCATCCTCGCCAAGACGCCGATACATGAGCATGCTCATTTTCCAGGGCCGCGTGAAAGTCGCGGGGTCCGTGATCTCGGCTTCATAGCGAATGGTGTTCTCGTTCATCAGGGTCCAGCGCTCGACCACCTTCATGTCGCCGGAATGAAAGTTTCCCGCGCGGTCGAACCAAGTGCTGTCGTTTTGCCCCGTTACGGTGACCACCAAGGTGTCGCCGTCCCACTTGCCGACCGATTGACCCATCCAGCTGTCGATCGGTGCCGGACCCGGATCGTTGAACAGAATGTCGCGCACCGCACCGTCATACTCGTACGAAATGAGCAGGGTCTTCGCGGACTGCACGATCTGGAACGGGAAGGGCATGTAATTGGCGCGCGGTACGCCGGGCAGGTCGCATTTCACTTCCGGATCCCGCTCCAGATAGTGCTTTTGATTCTCCTGCCTCTGAGTGAGCGCCTCGGGCGTGTAGGGAATGCTCCCGCCCACGACCACACCCATGCCTGCCGGTACGGAACCCACGGCGCCTAAGGCCACGACCGCTTTGGCGGGCACCGGCACCACCGGCCCGGGACGCAGCTCCAACGCCGCACTGGCGAGATGCGGCTCAACGTTCCAGTTGGCCGTGTTCATGACCGACCAGACTCCGCTGAAGTTGGGGTGTCCGCCGATGCGCTCGATTGCGCCGCTGGCGGGTGTTTTGTGTGCGGCAGCGCTCGGCGCCGCGTAGCTCTGGCTCAGTGCTGCCACTGAGCCGGTTAATGTCGCCAGAGCCCATAGCTTCGTCTTCTTATTCAGAACGCCCCCTCATTTTGCAACGCCATTCAGTCGTTCGTTGATTCTCTATTTTTCGTTCGGATCCGCACCGTCTTTCGGCGCGCCCGTGCCGCTCGATCCCATGAATACCTTGCGGCCGTCGGTAAATGTCACATCGCGCCCGTTGGCCTTGCAGGCCGGACGGCAGCGCGCGTCCTTGGCCCGGTAACCGCGAACAATGATCTGCTCACCCGCTTTCAGCGAATCGCGCGTCAGGCCCTCGCGCAGCAGCGTATTCGGTGTACCTGCCTCGACCATCCATTCTTGCGGCGTGCCGTCGGTCACGACGATCATGTGCACCCAGGTATGCGGATTGATCCACTCGACCTTGGTCACTTTGCCTTGAAGCATGATGGGCTGATTGCCGTCGAACTCGGCCTGGAATGCGTGATGCGCCAAGGCCGGCGCGCCGATGGCGGCCGCGGCGATCAAGGCGGCTGCAATTCGCGCGGCTTTGTCGGTGCGTACTTTCATTCGAGATCTCCCCGTGTCTAATCTTGCTTTCGACGTCGCTCATTGCTGGACGGCGCGAAAAGGGCCCGTATAATCACTGCTTATAATCGCTTTAGATAGCTGTTATTGCAATACAATTTCCTTTGCGCCCTTGGATTTCCGGACTTTTTTAAGGGTTAGCATGGCTGATATACAACAAGCGGGGAATCGATGCTCGAAGGTCTCGTCACCAAACTGGCCGACACGCCTTGGAGCATCGCACTGCACGAATCGCTGTATATGTATGCGATTACCGAGTCCACGCACGTTATGTCCATCATGTTGTTTGTCGGCACCATTGCGATGGTGGACTTACGGCTGTTAGGGGTTTCCTATACTAAGGTGCCCGTCTCGCAGATGCTCTCGAAGATTTTGCCCTGGACGATCGCCGGTTTTGCATTGCTGGTGATCACCGGTTCGATGTTGTTTCTCGCCATTCCGATTCGCACCTACCACAGCATTTGGTTCAGATTAAAATGTCTGATGATTGTCATCGCCGCAATCAACATCGCCGTTTTCACTTTCCGGGTGGAGCGCGACAAGGCGGCTTGGGATTTGGGCCCGGTGCCGAGAAAATCAAAAATTTGCGCGGTCATTTCCTTGAGTGCGTGGGCCTGCGTCATCGTCTTTGGCCGCCTGATCGCCTATAACTGGTTCGACTGCGACAGCATCACCTCGCCTACCATGGCTGAACTCACCGGCTGCCCGCTGGATCCCGGCTAACTCGTGTCCCTGTACCACACCGCGCAAAACATCGAGGCCTCGGCGCTCGGCCAGACCATTCGCGAATCAACCTGGCTGTTCCCGGCGATCGAGTCGACCCACCTGCTGGCGTTGGCCATGCTCGGCGGCTCCATCCTCATCATGTCTTTTTCGATATTGGGTTGGGGATTGAAAACGCCGGTGGCGGACCTCTACAAGAGCGCGCATCGCTATTTGAACGCAGCCGTCATCGTGCTGCTCATCACCGGCGTGCTACTGGGGATTTCCGAGCCGGTGAAGCTGTACGGACGCCAGGCATTCTGGGTAAAAATGATTTCACTCGCGATTGCGCTGTTGGTGACTTATTTCGTGTTCAATCCTCTCGTCAGGCGTGGCGCCTCGGGGCCGGGATTGCGCAGCGTCACGGTACTGACGATGGCGGCATGGCTCCTGGTTGCCATGGCCGGTCGGTGGATCGGATTCTCATAATTAGATTCAGGGCTGGGGAGTTTTAGTCCATGAGCAAACATCGGAACTGGATCAGCGCGGGCGTCACGACGTTCGCTTTGGCCTCGAGCGCATTGGGATTGGCTCAAGATGCTGCGCAACGGCCGGGCGGCGAGACTGTGTTCAACGCGCGCTGCAAGAGCTGTCATGATCCGGCGGTGGAACGGGCGCCCACCCGCGCGGAGTTGGCATTTCGCTCCCCCGCTGACATCGTGACTGCGCTGACGACCGGGGTAATGGCCCCCATGGCCAAGGGATTGTCGAGGCCCGAAATCGAAGCGGTTGCGCTCTTCCTCGCACCCGGCCAGCAGTTGGGATCCGCCGGTGCCGACCAAATGTGCGCAACCAATGGCCCGATCAAGGCGAGCGCCTCGGATTGGCCCGCACTCGGACCGGATGAAAATTCCAGCCGATTTCAGCCGAATCCCGGGATTGGGGCGGCCGACGTCGCAAAACTCAAAGTGAAATGGGCCTTTTCCATGCCCGGCGGCGGCCAACCCGTCGTCGTGGGTGACTGGCTCTTCATCACCAACCGCAACGGCAAATTCTATGCATTGGACGCGAAGACCGGATGCGTGCATTGGGCCGTCGAGGACGCCGCGTCGCGCACTACACCGATGGTGATCCGTTCGTCGATCTCGCCCAGCGGCTGGGCGACCTTCATCGGAGTCGGTAAGCGCGTGGTGCGGGCATTCGACGCGCAGACCGGCAAGGAACTATGGCACAGCGAATCGCTGGAAAATCACATCGCTTCGAACATCACCGGCACGCCGGTGGTCTCCGGCGATCAACTCTTCGTGCCGCTCTCCTCGGGCGAAGAGGTCTATGCCATGCAGCCCAACTATTCCTGCTGTACGTTTCGCGGCAGCCTCGCTGCACTCGACCTCAAGACGGGTCAGAAGCAGTGGCAGACTTATATGATCACCGATCCGCTGCAGCCGACACGCAAGAATGCCAACGGCATTCAAATGCAAGGGCCCGCGGGCGCGCCGGTCTGGGCCTCACCGACGGCCGACGCAAAGCGCGGCTTGGTCTATGTGGTCACCGGTGACAGCTACACCGATGCGACCACGGATGGCGATGATGCCATCGTCGCGGTGGAAATGAAGACCGGCAAGGTGCGCTGGAGAAATCAGGTCACCACCAACGACAACTTCATCGTGGGTTGCAGCGGCCCGACCAAGGCGGCCAATTGCCCGTCGCCGACTGGGCCGGACTTCGATTTCGGCGCGACGCCGATTCTGTTCAAGCACGGTAATAAGCAGGTCCTGGTCGCGGGACAAAAGTCGGGCATCGTCTATGGCGTCGATCCGGACACCGGCCGCACGCTGTGGAAAACCGCGGTCGGTGCCGGTTCGCCGCTGGGGGGCATCGAATGGGGAATCGGCGCGGATGCCAAATACGTGTTCATCCCGAACTCGGATATCGGTGAGGTCTTCAATGAAATCGCCGTGGCTGCGGGCGCACCACCAGCGATCCCTGAAAACGCCGCTGTCGGCAAGCCGGGATTGTTCGCGCTCGATCCTTTCACCGGCAAAATCGTCTGGAACACGCCGGCTCCCAAAGCGCCCTGTCATTACGCCGGAGATCGGTCCAAAGACTTTACCAAAGGCGTGTGCGTGCGCGCCCAGTCCGCCGCGCCCGGGGTCATGCCGGGAGTTGTTTTCTCGGGAACCTTGGACGGCTGGTTTCGCGGCTACGATACGGCGACCGGAAAAATCGTTTGGGAATTCAGCACCACGGCGCAAACCTACAGCACCGTCAACGGCAACCCGGCGCAGCCGGGGGGCGGCATCGACGGCATGGGCCCCACCATTGCAGGAGGCATGGTGTACACCATGTCGGGCTTCAACGGCGCGGCGCGAACCGGCAGCAACGGGGTCAATGTTCTATTGGCGTTTTCGGTCGACGGGAAGTAGCGTCGCGCTACTCGAGGCAGACCACCAGCTTGGCGGAGTGCGTGCGCCAATTGATGGGGATCACAAAAGACCGCGCATAGGGAGTCGTCACCTTTTCCAAATCGTGCGCGATGACAATCGGCACCGAGATGTTGAAATTCTTGCCGAAGTCGCGGCGTGCGTTGCCGGAAATCGTATTGGCGACTTCGCCGACCAGATCCTTGATGTTTTCGTCGCTGGTATCGGTCTCCTGCATGCGCATCAGCAACACCGTGAGCATGCCGCGGGGCGCGGTGAAATACACAATGCCTTTGCGCGCACCGGTGATGCCGATCACGCCCGTGTATTCATAGGCGCCGGGCTTGCCGTCGGTCACGAGATAGGGGGAGCCGACGGTTGCCGATTGCTGCGCCGAGGTTTCGAAATAATTGGTCGTTCCCTCGATGAATGTGCGGATTTCAGCTTCTTTGAACATCTCAAGCCTCCGACAGCAGCTCTTCCAACGCGTCGTTGAGCTGTCGATCGGTGAATGGCTTGCAGAGAAATCCATTTGCCCCTTTTTCAATCGCCTCGACCGCGGTCGCCTTATCGGCGAGCGCGGACACCACCAAAATGAGTACGTTGGAATTGATCGCGACCAATTCTTCCACGCATTCGATGCCGTCCATCTCCGGCATGGTCAGATCCATCGTCACGACGTCAGGCTGCGTGCGCCGGAACATCTCCACGGCGGCGCGGCCATTGCTTGCGGCGCCGACCACTTCCAGACGTGCTATTTGCTGTGAACGCTCAATACGCCGTCGGATGATGTTGGAATCATCGACGATCATCAGCTTCAATGTAGCTTTGGGAGCAACCGCACTGTCCATTACGCCGCTTCCGTCTTCCCCGCGCGTTTAACGGGAGGCAGACTCAAGGTGAGCCGCGTAAATTTCCCGGGTACCGTCGCCACCGAGACCTTCCCGCCGATCTGCTGCATGAGTCCAGCCATCAAATTCATACCGACGCCGCGGCCCGCGTCCTTGGTGGCATGCTCGACCGTGGAGAATCCCGGCTGAAACAGCAGGGAGAATACTTGCTTGGCATCCAGCGTAGCGGCCTTTTCGGGCGTAATGAAGCCCTTCTTGAGCGCGGCCTGCTTGATCTTTTCGGTCGACAAGCCCTGGCCGTCATCTTCGGCGATGAGCTTGTATCCCGCATCGCCCAGTTCCTGGAAAATGAGCTTAAGCTGACCCTGGGTCGGCTTGCCGGTGTTCAGACGATCGCTGGTGGATTCGATTCCGTGCACGATGGAATTTCGCACCGCCTGCACCGCGATGTCCTTGACGATGCGGCGGTACTCATCCGGCACCGTATCGAATCCCATGCATTGCAACGCTGCTTCCCTGTGGTTTTCGCCCGCCACGCGCTGCGTGAGTTGCTGCAGCATGGCGGTCACGCTGGCTTCGGGCTTGGGTGCCGGTTCGGAACTCGAGTTGTCGATGACGGCGGTGTCCGTGTGGGACGCCGGCTCGCTGCCGATTGCGGCGACATGAAGACGCGCCAGGCGCGACACCAGGTCGCCCACCGATTGCAGATGCGTCAGCAAATCATCCAATTTGATGACCAGCGGCAGAAAGTCGTTTCCGGACAAATCCGATTTCTCGCGCAATCCCTTCAAGTCATCCTCGAAGGAATGCGCGCGGCTCTCAATGGAGGACAGCCCCAAGGCTGCCGCCTCACCCTTGACTGAGTGCACCTGCCTGAAAAGGGTATCGAGTTTCTTGCGGAAGGCGCTTTCCTCGCGGGCCGGCTCGCGCAGCACCGCGTTGATCATCTTCATGGCGGCATTGGAGTCATTCAGGAATGAGGCGAGCTGCGTCGGGTCGACGTGCAATATGCCCAGCAACGTATCGACCTGCGCCTGCGCCTGGTTTTGCGAGGACTGCAGTTCCCGGGCGAGATCCACGCGCGCGCTTACATCGGACACCGCCACCAGCACGTGGCGGATTTTGCCGTCCACGCGCACGCGGTGGAATTCGAACTGCAGATAGCGCGTGGATACCTTGCCGGGTCCGCTGTCGAAATTGACCTCGACCTCGCCGAGCGGGTTGATGGTCTTGACCAGATTTTCCTTGGTGCGCTCCGACCACAAAACCGACACGAACTTCAATGCGGTGGCCAGCGTTTTCTCGGAAACGATGTCTTTCAGCAAACTCTCGAATGGCAGTCCGGCGAAATCGTGGCGCTGAAACAGCGATTCGAGGGCGCTGGAATAAGACGCACCGATCACCAGGTGCTCATCGAGCAAGAACAAGCCGTCTTTCACCGTGCGCAAAATGTCCGCGGTCTGCTGCCGCGCCTCACGCAGCGAGGCGTCCTGGCGCTGGCGTGCGAGCAGCAATGTCGCCACCAATACGCCGAGCACGATGGCAATGAGCAAGCCGGTCAACATGACCAGCCGCAGTTCGGTGGCGGAGCGCGCGTTACGCGTCTGTAGATCCGTGACGATCGCAGCCAACTCTGCATCGAGCAGCGGTATCGTATGTCTGCCCACGCGCAGGGCCGTCGTGACGTCCCGCTCCAATTGTCTGCCGCCCTCGTTGAGAACCGTGCCCGTGGTTTCGTTATCCTGGTAGGGAACGCCGGTGAACTTCAGCAGCGGTTGCAACGCTTCCTGCTGGGTGCTCCATAACTCGCGCAATGGGGCGGCGTGCTTGCCCGAAATTGGCTCGCCCTTGGCGGCCGTATCACCCGACAGCGCAAACCAACTCGCCGGACGCGGCGCATTCATTTCCTTGAGGCCCGCATCGAGCTTCGCACTCGCGTCGCGCAGCTGGTCCAGCGATTCTTGGATGTAACCGCGATTGGTCAGACGGTCATGCATCGACTCCAGAGAAGCGCGGATCAGCGCGGGGTTTCTCTGTTGCTGTCCGGCGAATTTCAGCGCGATGCTGGTATCCGCCAATTCGCTGGCCAGCTCCAGACCCGGGATCAACACGATTGCCACGAAGCTGAAGGCGAGAATGATGACCAACACCATAAGGCCGCTGGGAGAGAGCCGCGGCAGTAAGGTTTTGGCAATGCGAGAGTTCATGAATCAAGCGCTCCGCTGTGATTTGCTGGGTTTCCGGGCCATCAATTCCGCGCGCAATGCATCGAGGGCATCGAGGAATTCAGCCGCCGACGCATAGCGATCCTTGGGGTCCTTGGCCAACAGCCGATCGATGATCGGCTGATAAACCGCGAATTGTTCCGGTAGCCGCGGTATCGGCGTTGCACGGTGTGCGGCCAGAATATCGGCCAGCGTCTTGCCGGTGAAGGGCAAACTACCCGTGAGCATTTCGAACAAGACGACTCCGAGACTGTAGAGATCGCCGCGCGCGTCCGGATCCCGGTCTTCGATCTGCTCGGGACACACATAGTAGGGTGTCCCGGTGCAGTCGCCCGATCGGGTCAGATCGCTCGGCACGAACTGCGTGCGGGCTGAACCGAAATCGATGAGCACCAAGCGGTTCTCATTCGTGAGCATGAGATTGGAGGGCTTCAAGTCCCGATGCACGACACGTGCGGCATGGACGATTTGCAACGCCTCGCCGATCTGATGAGCGTAGTTCACGGCGTCCGCTTCGCTAACAGGATGCTTCAGGCGCTCGCGCAAACTGCCGCAGGGAAAGTATTCCAAGGCAAGATACAAATAGTCATCCGTGGTGCCGAAATCGAGCACATTCGCAATGGAGCGGTGATTCAGCTTGGATAAAATTTCGCATTCCTTGGTGAAGCGCTCGCGATCCGCCTCGGAAACCACATGCTCGCCCTTGATCGCCTCGATCTTCAAGGCGACCGGCTGCGCGAATTCGTCATTGCGTGCCAAGTAGACGCTGGCTGCGCTCGACTGGGCGATTTTCTTCATCATGGTATAGCCGGCCACCTCGGGCTGCCGCCATCGCTCTGTTGCCGCGCTGCTCGCACCGGCTGCCGGCGGAGGCGGTTCGATCAGGGGCTGCAAGGCGCTGCACAGCTCGCCCACGATGACGGAATGGATCGGCCAATAGTCGCTCGCCCCCAGTTTCATCGCGCGTGCGGCGCTGCGCTCGTTGCCGCCGCGTGCGAAAACGAAGATCGGCAGATTCGGTGCCTGCTCGTGCACGCGCTTGAGGGAGGCCAACGAAGCGGCAGCAGCCTCGGGCGGGCTGAATTCAATGATGAACATTACAGCCACATACGCTCGCAGGCGTTCGCTTGAAATGGCATCGAAGCCTGCGCGCGTGACGGTATCCGCATCGATTTTCGGCATCGCGCGGCGCACCAGGCCCGCCAGCCTCAATCTCAATTCCAATTCATCGTGCACGATCAGACAAAGAACCGTGCCGCGAATGCGTTCACCGGCCGCCGGCGGAGCCAGCGCTGTGGTTGTAATCGTTGTCGACGTCGTGATTGCAGTTTGGCTATTCATCGCATCGCCTATTTCGGAACGCGATAAACAATCCGCACCTGCGTGCCGACGGAAATCGCTTTGCCGCCCTGTACCACGGGCTGGTAGCGCAGGCGGCTGACCGCCTTGCTCGCCGAGGATTCAAAAGTTCTAGGCGGAGTTGAATTCAGGACCTTGATGTTGGAGACGCTCCCGTCAGGGCCGACGGTATAGCTGAGCTCCACCCAGCCTTCGATATTGGTCGCCAGTGCCCTCGCCGGATATTGGATGTCGAGCTTGTTGAGACGCGTCAAGGATTGCTCGGGCATTTGCAGTACGTCGCCGCCCGCCCGCCTCTGGCGAATCTTGTCGTTCACGGCGTCTAGATCCGAGGATGCGCCAAGACTGCCGGCCTTCTGCACCAAGGCTTCAGCCTTATCGGTGTCGCCGGCATCGAGCGATGCGCGGGCGCGATCCAGAATTTGCGCCTGCAAGGTCGCGATGATCTGCGCCAGTCCGCTGTTTTTGGGATCGGCAGCGCGTAGCTGATTGACATAGAACAGCGCACTGTCGTTATCGGGGTCGGTCAGTTTCCCCTGCGCCAGTCGCGATTGGGCCAATTCCAGGTACTGCGGCTGGTCGGGCTTTTGCGTTGTCTGCTGATTGCGCGCCAGATTGAGATCACGCTGCAGGCTGCTGATGCTGGCCTGCGGTGCGCCGGCGCCATGCAACTCGGTAAGCACTCGATCCGCATCGGCGAAATTGCGCTGTTGGATCGCGGTGCGCGCCATCTGCGTCAGCCGCTTCAGCACCTCCTGCGTCTGGCCCTGCAGCGCCGGCCCTGCTGCGCCCGCCTGCTTGGCTTGATCCAGGTAATACACCGCGCTGTCGTTGTGCGGGTCGATGACATGGTCCTGTTGCATGCGCGTGTCGACCAGCTTGAGCAGACGCGTGACTTCAAAGTCATCGCGCCGCCGGTGGACTTCATCACGCAATTGCGCGAGTTTTGCGGGCGGCAATGCCTTGGTGCGTGCGGCTTCGTCGATCAGCTGCGTGGCGCGGTCAAAGTTCTGCGCGTTGAGCGCCGCCAGAATCTGCGCAGGGCCGAGCTCGGCGCGCAGGTTCGCGATCTTTTCGTCGAGCGCGACCAGACGCGTATCGTTCGCATCGATGCTTCGTGCCGTCTCCAAAAACTGCAGGGCCACGTCGAACTTGCGGTCGTCGAGTGCCGACTGCACGCGCGCTATCAATATCTCGGACAGGCGCTGCAGTCCTTGCCGAGCCTCGCCGTTGTCGGGCTTGATTACCAGCACTTCGCGGTACAGAGACAGCGCGCTGCCGGCCAAAGGATCGATGAAGTGCCGATCCAGCATGGCCTGTTGCGCCTTCTCCATCAAGGCATCCACTTTCTCATCGGCTTCCGCCGGTGATTTCACCGCGGCAGGAGCAGCCGGAGATGGCGCGGAAGCCTGGCTGGGCGCGCTCGCGGTCGGCACGGGCGCAAGCTTCGTCGAGCCGCGGGAAAGCAAAAAGGCGCCCACTGCAGCGATGAGCACCGCGCCAATTACCGCTGGCACAAGCCACGGTTTTTTGGTCGAGGAATCGGGTTGTGCGGGCGGCGCGGAGCCGTCGCCGAGCAGTGCCAGACGAGAATTCACTTCTTCTTGCGCGCTGTCGAGCACACCGGCCAGCTCAGCGGCGACGATCGGAAGGCCGACGTGGGCAACAACTTGTCGATGTTGGATGGGAAGCGTCCACGCGTCGGCGCTACCGGCCTCATCGAGCGCCACGACTGCGAAGCGCGAGGAATGTAAGTTCAGACGCGACAGCACCGCGGCAGGCTCGGGATGATTGCGCGCATCCCATAGCACGATCGCGGCTTGCCCCGACGGAGTCGAGTTGATCAGCTCATCAATGGAATCGAGCTGCTTGAGAATCAAACTGGCGGCCAGGTCAGCACCAACCTGCGGCCACAACGCATCGTCCTCGGTCACCAAAAGAACCGAGAGTTTCGCCTTCTTCACCGATTGAAGCACGGGCCGCTCGGCCGTCTCCGGTGTAGCAAGTTCCTGTATTCTCAGACTTTTCGGCATCGTTATAGTCCCATATCGCGATCGCCAATTGACCCGTTTTGCTGCGCTGCGATCACATTCGTGCACCACGAATGTTTTGTGTTTTGCTTAACACAATAAGGTTCCGGCAAATCAGGGGTTTCCGACATGCCTTGGGTCACATTTGGATGTAGGGGCATCATCGGAATGCCCGTCGGGATCGGGTCAAACATTAAAGATGAGAACTGCTTCGCATAGCAAAGCTAAGGGAAGGGTGCGAATTCACGTCCAGGGCGGACGATAGGAACGGAGTGTCGCCAAACGGCGGCGCCGGCGCGCCCTCGAATTAAACTTAAGGGGAGCTCGCTCCCCTTAGTTCGTCAAGAAGACATAAAGAGGAAAGGTTACTGCTTGGTGCCGGTGAACGTGCCTTCACCCAATTGCCCAAGCGACACTTTGCCGCTCATCTTTTTGCCGTCGGTCTTGCCCGTGTACTTCACCGCGAGGCTGCCGGCTTGACCGTCGACCTTGTACTCGATCGTCACCTCATCGCCCTTTACCGTACCCGTGACTTGCGCCTCGCCCAGCTGCCCCTTATAGGTGCCGGACAGAGCATCGCCCTTTTGGACCAGAACAAAGGTTGGCGAGCCGCTCCCAGCGCCGGTCTCGACCGCCATGATCCAGGTACCCGTGACATCGGCGGCAGCGGCGACCTGCGCCACTGCAAATAGGGTGATCGCCAACAACGCCGCCAAACCTGTTTTGAAATTCGTCATGCCATCCCCCTGTTTTGACCAACCACGTATTACGAGCGCCTCATTCGAGCGCCACTATGATACCTCGGCTCAGTGATTTTGACTGGCTGGCAATAGCATTTGTCAGGGAGGATGAGAAGAAGCGAGGTCCGAAGGCAACAGGACCGCGCGTCTTCTCATCCTCCACACCGTGAGCTTGACCGTCGAGCCTGAACGGGCGGGCTCGGTCAAACTCACCGTGCCGAGGCTAGAGCGAATTTAAGAAGGCCACGAGTTGGCGCTTTTGTTCCTCGGTCAAATTCATGGAGAAGCGCTGATTGTAAAAGTTCACCGCCTGCAGCAGGGTCGCGGCGGCACCGTTGTGGAAGTAAGGCGCCCTTCCGGCCAAGCCGCGCAAAATCGGACCCTTGACTCGATTCACATCGCTGCAAAGCCCGGTGATCATGCCCTTGCCCAAGTCGGTCGTGAAGAACGAAACAGGCTGTCCGGAGCTGAACGGCGAATTGCAGCCCTTGACTTCGAATATCGGCAAATCCGGCTCGTTGAGCTCGGCGATTCCCTTTTGGATGTTCGGATCGGTTTCGAGTCCGGGACGCGTGGTGTGGCCGATGCCGATATCCAAGGGCAGCGGCAAGGAATGATTGCCGACATTGGGCGCATCGTGACATGTGGTGCACGTACCTTGGAATGACACCGGGTTGCCCAATGCCGCGTTGTCGTTGAGGCCGCGCACCGCGCTGATGGTGAGAGGTGCAGTATCGAAGAGCACCTCCCCCGCGGCGATGTCGCTCCGTGCCGCACGCCGAGCAAAGGCGCCGCGCTCATAGCTTGTCGGATCGCCGCCGTTCTCCCACGCGGCAAACAGAGTCATGCTGCTGCTATCGAAAGGAATGCCAAAGGGGTCCGCGCCCAGTACGTCATTGATGCCGGGATAATAGTTCGGCGTATCTTCGTAGACATACCGCGCGCCGCCCAGCGCGCCGTCGGCGTGCAGATAGCCGGCCTCACGGTCGTAAACCTGCGCCGTGGACAAACCCATCTCGAAGGCCACGATGTCGGTCAATTGCTCGCTGGTGGGCGCCGCCGCGGCTTGGGCATGAATCAAGGTCGCATCAGTCGCCTGCTGCGTTAGGTCCTTGTTGAGGTTGAATTTGAAAGTGCTGACAGTTCCCAGCGCGGTGGTAGCCCCTGCCGGCGACTCGCGTCCGTCGAACATGATCGTGCTCAAAAATCCCAAATTGGTGGTCGGCAGCGGCCGGCGATAGGTCGAGAGCGTTTGCACGCCTTTCACGGGGTCCGTTACCAACGCGCAACCGTACGGGTCATATGCGACCGTAACGATGAACTGGGCACCGGCGGGCACCGTCAGCGGGATGCGGATCAGACCGTGCGATAACAGCAAACTATGCGCCGCGGCATCCGAGTTCTTGCCGTCCGGGCAATTCGCCCCGTCGAAGGCGGCAAACAACGGATCGCGGCCACGGGTTTGCGCAAACCGCTCTTGAATTTGCGCGGGCGAAATGCTCATCGCTTGATCAGCGACATGGCAGGTGGAACATGACCGCCCGTTGGTGCCGAGACTTTGGAAAAACGCTCCGTTGGTATTGGTGCGGCCGTTCGCGTTAATGACTTGCAGCGCGCCGGCTGGGTCGGGGAAGATTGATGAGCCGGCAGATGTTGATGACCCGGTAGATGCTAGATCGGGCAGGTCCGCAAGATCGTGCGCACGGGCCGCGGCCGCGACAAAAGTCGTGAACAGCAGCGCAGCGGTGTTTCCCCACAATAGAGTTTTGTTCATTTAGGCTCCCTACGCCGTCGGCGTCGTTGCCAGTTAAATCGGAAATGGCCCAGGGATTCGGACATGTGGCAAAGCAAAGCACCGCAAAGTGCCGCACGAGCCGCATTTGCGCGGCATTCTGTTAACTTTACAGCACAGAGTACTTGACGTTGCACGGCCACATGGTTAGTGTCGCTGCGTGGGCAACACCGTACATCTCGACTCGCACGCCGCGGCAACGCTGCGCTACATTCGATCCTCGATGGAGGGGGCGGTGGAATTGGCGGTTCCCGGCTCCGCCGGCATTGTCCTCGGAACCATCGCGCTGCTCGCGGCGGCACTGTGTATCGCACCGGACTTGCACAAATACTGGCTGGCGATCTGGTTGAGCGCCGCCCTGCTGGGCGCGGTGCTCGGCAGCGTACTGATCGTGCGGGAGTCTTCGCTGCGCGACTTGCGGCTCGCCGGCACACCGCTCCTTAAATTTGCGCTCTGCCTGTCGCCATCATTGGGCGCGGGACTCGTCATGACTGCCGTGCATTGGTTCGGCGGCAATCAGCACGCAATCCCGGGCACCTGGCTGCTGCTCTATGGATGCGCCCTGGTGACCGCGAGCGCCGCGACGACGAAAATCATCGCCGCACTCGGCGGTCTGTTCGTGCTTTTTGGGCTCGCGGCGCTGCTGCTGCCGGACCGTTTGCAGATATTGATGTTGGGCGCCGGTTTTGGCGGACTGCATATTGTCTTTGGAGTGCTGATTGGACGGCAGGGACATGGCCGCGAAGTCTAATGCCCGCACAGCGCCGCAAACGGCGCCGAAGCTCCCAAAGCTCGCGGCAGTACCGGCGCCGTCCGCCGATCACGACCCGACCTTCGACCGCTTGGTGTACGAGCGTGTACGCCTTGGAATCATGAGCGCGCTGGCGGTGCGTGAAGAGCTGACGTTCAATGAACTCAAGTCCTTGTTCGACGTCAGCGACGGCAATCTTAGCGCCCACGCGCGCAAGCTCGAAGAGGCCAAGTACCTGACCTGCACCAAATCGTTCGAACAACGCCGTCCACGGACGGTCTATCGGCTGACGGTGCTCGGCAGGAATGCCCTGAATCGATACCTCGATCATGTAGAAGCGGTGATCAAGGCGACCCGGCGCACATGATTTTTTTCACCTCTTGACTTTGTGATACAAAGCTAACATGCACATAGCAATTATCATGGACGGCAACGGACGCTGGGCATCGCAGCGCGGGCTGCCGCGTACAGCCGGCCACCGCGCCGGCGCCAAGGCCGTCGACAAAATCGTCGAAGCAGCGGCCCGGCAGGGCGTCGCCACTCTCAGTCTGTACGCGTTTTCGGCCGACAACTGGCGCCGGCCACACACGGAGGTTGGCGCCCTGTTCGCGCTGCTGCGCCGCTACTTGCTGACGCAGACGCCACGCTGCCTGGAACAATCGATTCGCATCAACGTCATCGGTCGACGCGACCGGCTGGGGCCGGAGGTGCTGCGCACCATCGAACACAGCGAGCGGGCGACCGCTCATTGCACCGGAATGCGGTTGCGCATCGCCGTGGATTATTCCTCTCAGCACTCGCTGCTCGAGAGCTGCCGGCGGATGGCGGCCGAGCGCGGGGCGGATCGCGCGCGTTTTGTCCAGCATCTGGCGGAAGTCGACCATTGCATCGCAGCGCCCGACGTGGACCTTCTCATCCGCACCGGCGGCGAAAAGCGCTTGAGCGACTTCTTATTGTGGGAATGCGCCTATGCCGAACTGCACTTCGTGGAATGCTTTTGGCCGGACTTCGACGCCGCCGCATTTGCCGCAGCCATCGATGAATATGCGAAGCGCGAGCGGCGATTCGGGCAAGTCGGTGCCTCGGGACAGAAAAGTGTGCGCACGGCGAGCCGCGCTTAGCAAACTCGCGCCCTACCAGCGAGTTCTCGCGCCGGACCAGCTAACCCTCGTGCCCTACCAGCCGACCACCGGACCGTAAACAAACCCGTAGGGCCCAACGCCCGGTCCCCACGGACCCCAGGCACCCCAATTCCAGGCCGGATCGGCATAGGTCTGCGCGGTCATTTGCTGTTCATCGGCTAGATGTTGCTGCTGCTGATGCAGCTTGTACTGGCCGTAGGCCTGCTGGGTGCCGACATAGAGGCACCCGCACACCAACGGGTCCGCGTAGACGTAGTGAACGGTGTCTCCATTGACCCGCTGCACAAATTGGTTCGGAGGCAGACGATGCAGCATGACTTGGCGTTCCGGCGTGTTGGCCGGACGGATGATGAATCCAGCCGCCGCGAGATTGTCCTCCCGCTGCGTGACGATTTGCTGTTGGGTCTGGCAGGCCGTGAGGACGCCGAGTTGCAGCAACACGGCCGCCGCAGTGGCGAGTCTGAATCTCAATCGTGATTTCATGTGGATCCCCTAATGTCGAGCGCCCCATCAAGTCGTCTACTATAGTCCAAATACGGCATTTTCACGCCACTTGCGAGAGGACCCATGAACGGACTACGGCATTCGCTGTTTTGGCTGATCCTCGCGGCCGCCGCGACATTATTTTCGGTTAGGGGTAATGCGGACAATTTCGGCAAAGTTCGCTATGACCGGCAGACCGACCGCTTGGTCGTCACGATGATCTATCGCGGCACCAACCCCAATCATCATTTCTCCTTGAAATGGGGCGAGTGCCAAGCGGATCAGTCCGGCAATTTGCCGGGCGTCACGGCGGAGGTCCTGGACGACCAGTTTGATGATCAGGCGCAGCAGGACTTCACCAAAACAGTGCATTTCAGCTTAAAGAGCATGCCTTGCCCGCGCCCGGTCAGCGTCACGTTGCGAACCGCGCCGCGCTTTTTCTACACCTTGACGATTCCGCAATAGTCCGGCGTGTTACAGCCATATGCGCGTACTGCTCGTTGAGGACGACGCGATGATTGCGCAGGGTCTGCAAACGGCGCTGCGCCAAAGCGGATTTGCCGTTGATTGGATGCGCGACGGCAAGAGCGCTGCCGGCGCGCTGCAGGGGCCTGTCTTCGACGTGGTGCTGCTCGACCTCGGTCTCCCGCATCGCGACGGCATCGATGTGTTGCGCGAGCTGCGAAAGCGCGGCGATGCGACGCCCGTTATCATTCTCACGGCGCGCGATGAAATCCAGCATCGCATCGCCGGACTGGATGCCGGCGCCGACGATTACATCGTCAAGCCCTTTGACCTTGACGAAGTAACCGCCCGCATGCGCTCGGTGATGCGCCGCGCGGCGGGACGTGGCGACCCGAGCATCCGGCACGGCGAACTGCGGCTGGATCCGGTGGCGCGCACCATCGAGCGCAGCGGTGTTCCGGTGAACGTATCGGCACACGAATTTGCGGTCCTGGAGGCGCTGCTGCAACGCCCGGGCGCCGTACTGTCGCGAGCCCAGCTGGAGGACCGGCTGTACGGTTGGGATGAGCAGATCGGCAGCAACGCGGTCGAAGTTTACATTCACGGCCTGCGGCGGAAACTTGGAAGCGATGCCATTCGCACGCTGCGCGGCGTCGGTTATTTTGTCCCCAAAGCATGAAGTCGATTCGCGCACGTCTGCTGGTCGCATTGATCATTCTGGTGGCCCTGATTTCGCTGCTCGCGGCCGCAGTGACCTATCGGCGAGTGTGGAATGAGACCTCAACGCTGTTCGATTATCAGCTGCGGCAAATGGCGCTGTCGTTGCGCAGTCAGATCTCCCTGGCGCCGCGAATCGAGGTGCCTCCCGATCAAGGCGATAGCGACTTCGTCGTGCAAATTTGGGACATTTTCGGCGCGCGAACCTATGTTTCACGCCCGGGACTGCCGATGATCAACCAAACGGTTCTGGGCTACGCCGACCTCACGCTGCGCGGCCAACCGTGGCGAGCCTACGGCTTGCAAACGGCGGATGGGGTAATTCAAATCGCGCAGCCGGTGCAAGTGCGTGAAGTGTTGGCGCGCGCCGCCGCGGAACGGGTGGTGATCCCGCTCATTTTTCTGTTGCCGATCATGATCGGCGCGGTCGCCTGGATCGTGAGGCGCGGCCTCGATCCGTTGCGCTTCGTCGCCGCCGAGGTGCAGCGCCGCGATGCACGCACTTTGGCACCGCTCGGCACCGATCATTTGCCGCGAGAAATAGAGCCCCTCGTCAATGAGCTCAACCGTCTGCTCGAAAGGCTGCGGCAGGCGTTCGCGGCGCAACGCGCGTTCATATCCGACGCGGCGCACGAGCTGCGCTCGCCGCTCACGGCGCTGCGCTTGCAGCTGCAGTTGCTCGACCGCGCGCCGGATGAAACCGAACGATTGGAAGCTCGCGCGCGTCTCGGCGCCGCGGTCGAACGCGCGATCCACCTGGTGGAGCAGCTGCTGACGCTGGCGCGCAGTGAGCCGCAGGACGCCGCCATGGAGCTCGAGAACGTGGATTTGGCCGCGGCGGCGGCTGACGCAATCAAGGACACCCACGATTTGGCGCTCGCCCGCAAAATCGACTTAGGTTTAGAGGCGCCGCCAGGCCTCAATGTCCAGGGCGATCGCGAAGCGCTTCGGACCCTGGTGCGAAATCTGGTCGACAATGCCGTGCGCTACACCCCGCCGGGCGGCACCGTCCAGGTGCGTTGTTGGTCCGCGGCGCAGCGAGCCCAGCTCGAAGTCAGCGATACCGGCCCCGGCATCCCGCCGGGGGAGAAGAAGCGCGTGTTCGATCGCTTTTATCGCCGCGCGGCGGCACAAGAGGACGGTACGGGCTTGGGTCTGGCCATCGTCAAAGCCATCGCCGAGCGCCACGGCGCCCAAATAGACCTTGGCGAGGCGCCGGGCGGCGGCCTGCGAGTTGCCGTGAGCTTCCCGCTCGCCCCTTAAGACTGTCTTAAGGAGGGCATGTGATCCTGCGAACAGAGCGATAGCTCGCCCATTTACTTTGGAGGAGATCACATGCAACTTCGTAACACCACGCTGGCCTGGTCGGCCGTCGGCCTGCTCGCCGTCGGCACCGCGACCGGCCTGTCCGCTCACAGCGTACTGCAGGCCGCCAGCCCGACGGCAACGTCGGTGAGCAGCGATTCAAGTCAACCTGCCGGGTCGCCCATTCCCATGATGACTGCCCCGAACTATCGGGCCATCGTGTCGCGCAATCAGGCGGCCGTCGTCGGCATCACCACCGCCGGTCCGATCACCACCGCAACCCCGCAGGAATTCAATGGGGGTGGGAACGGCGGCGATGACAACCCCTTCTCACAATTCTTTCGCGGCCAAATGCCGCGGCCGCACGGCGTGCAGCATGCCCAAGGCTCTGGATTTTTGATATCCGCCGATGGACTCGTGCTGACCAATGCACACGTCGTTGACGGCGCCAAGGAAGTCACGGTGAAACTGTCCGACCACCGCGAATACAAGGCCAAAGTGTTGGGCGCCGACAAGAGCAGCGACATCGCCGTGCTCAAGATCGACGCGCATAATCTTCCGGCCGTGACGCTGGGAGATTCGGACAAATTGGGTGTGGGCGATTATGTCCTCGCCATCGGTGAACCGTTCGGTCTTGAAGAGACTGCGACGGCCGGCATCGTCAGCGCCAAGGGGCGCTCATTGCCGGGTGACGGATACGTGCCCTTCATCCAAACGGATGCGGCGGTGAATCCGGGCAATTCCGGCGGCCCCCTGTTCGATGCCACCGGCTCGGTGGTGGGCATCAATTCGCAGATTTACAGTAACTCCGGCGGCTATCAGGGCGTCTCGTTCGCAATCCCGATCAACCTGGCGGTGCAGGTCAAAGACCAGATCGTCAAGACCGGCAAGGTCGCGCATTCGCGCTTGGGCGTCGAGGTGCAAACCTTGAATCAATCGTTGGCCGACTCGTTCAAATTGAGCTCGCCCAATGGAGCGCTCGTCGCCAAAGTCGTGCCCGAGAGCGCGGCGGCGGAAGCGGGCATCAAGGTGGGCGATGTCATTCTGAAATTCAACGGCGCCCCCATTATCGATGCGGGTTCTCTGTCGCAGCGCGTCGGCGTAATCACGCCGGGCGAAAAGGCATCGATCGAGATCTGGCGTAACGGCAAGACACTCGACCTGACGGCGACCATTGGTAACGCGGCGACCTTGGCAGCGGCTGATGACTCGGCCGGCGATTCGTCCCAGGCGAAGCTGGGGCTGGCGCTGCGTCCCTTGAATCCTGAAGAGCGTCAACAGGCCGGCGTGCCTGGCGGTCTGGTGGTCGAGGATGTGCAGGGCCGCGCGGCCGAAGCGGGCATCCAGCCGGGCGATGTCGTGTTGTCGGTCGATGGCACGGCGGTCGAAACCGTGGCGCAACTGCGAAAAATGGTCAAGGATCACGACAAGCAGATTGCATTACTCATTCAGCGAGGCGACGCTCGGCTGTTCGTTCCGGTAACCTTGGGCTAAGTGAGCTGCCCTGGGCTAAACAGCCTTGGGGCCAAATAAAAAGCAAAGGGCTCGCCGGTGCGCAATTTTCGGCGCACCGGCGAATTGCCCGTGATGGGGAGAAGATTCCTTGGATAACGCGTCGGTCTGGGACGGGAATTGGGCTTGGAGCCTGCCATTGATCCTTCTTACCGTCATCTTCCATATCATCGGCCTGGTTTTCATCAATGAACGCGTGATACGCGCTAAACGGTTCTTGGCCAAGCGGCGCAGCTTTCTCACCGGACTCTCATTGATCCTGGGCGCCGCGACCCTGGGGGCCATTATTCTGCATACCATTGAAGCGGCGCTATGGGCCGGTGTCTATCTGGCTCTGGGTGCGCTGCCCGATGGCAAATCCGCGGTGCTCTATTCCTTGAGCGCCATGACCACGTATGGCCACGAACACTTTGACCTGGCCAATCACTGGCAGCTGATGGGCGCCCTCGAGGCCTTGGACGGCATGATTCTTTTCGGACTGACGACGGCATTTCTCTACGGCATGATCCGCGAGTTGCTGGCGGGCCGCCGCGAGGCCGATGCCGCCTAGGGCGCCCTTGCATTTTTCGCCTTCGGCTCTAATGATGGGTATTCAAAACCTGTTTCGAGGATCGACCGATGGCGACCGGCTGGGCCAAAGAAGGAGCTGTGCAAGAGCAGATTGACGCCACCGTCAAGGATGCGATCAATCTTGCCAAAAGCCGCCTGCCGCAGGGTCCGAGCTTGAGCCATTGTGCCGAGTGCGGAACCGAGATTCCGCAACTGCGGCGCGACGCGGTCCCCGGTGTGCGCCTCTGCCTCCCCTGTCAGGACGCTCATGATCGCGAAGCGGTGCGCTCCGCCGGATACAATCGCCGCGGCAGTAAGGACAGCCAGCTGCGCTGACTCCCGGCAGCCGCATTCTTTCGGCAACTACGCGGTTTTTTTCAGCAGGTTAAGATCGATCAGGCTTTCTGCGGTCGAGATGATCGCCTCCTCGCTCGAGCGCGGCGTCCATCCCAGCGAGCGCCGAGCCTTTTCATTCGTGCCGTTTTTAAGCTTGCCAAGTTCGGGCAGGATTTGTTTGACAGTCGGATCGCCAAGCGCGGCGAGACGCACCAGCCAATTGGGCAGTTGCCGCGTCGGCACCTTTTTGCCCGCCTCGCCCATCCGATTTTTCAGAACTTTCGCGATGTCATGTATCAACATAAAATCGCCGGCAACGGCCAGGAATCGCTGGCCCTTGGCGGCCGGATGAGTCATCGCGCGAATGTGCAAATCCGCGACATCGCGTACATCGACCACCCCAAAGCTCAAGCGAGGACAGCCGGGCACCGAGCCGGACATCAGACGCTGAATCAATAGAACCGAGGTCGAATAGTCGGGTCCTAACACCGGGCCGAAGACGGCCACCGGATTGACCACCGAGAGCTCCAGAGCGCCCCCTTCTCGGGCAATAAAATCCCAGGCTGCTCGTTCGGCCAAGGTCTTGGATTTCACATACGCCGTCACGTCACGACCCGTGGTATCGGACCAGTTCGTTTCATCGAACGGCGCGCTTCGGGGCGGCTGCCCGTAGCCAATCGCGGCAAACGAAGAGGTCATCACCACGCGCTTCACACGCGCGTCGCGTGCAGCCCGCAGCACCCGCAGCGCCCCTTCGCGCGCCGGCACGATCAACTCGTCCTCGTGTTGGGGCACATTCGCGGGAAAAGGCGACGCCACATGCAGCACGTAGTCGCAATCGCCGACGGCAGCCGCCCAACCGGCTTCGCTCTGCAAATCAGCCGCGAAAAAGCTTAGCCGGTCGCCCGCTTGGACGCCTCCCTGCTTCAGCATGGCGCGTACTTCGGATTCGCGTTTCAGATCGCGGACCGTTGCACGAACGCTGTGTCCTGCGTTCAAGAGCTGCAGAATGGCATGGCTGGCGATGAAACCTGACCCGCCGGTTACCAGAACTACCATGCGTTCCCCCCGTTCTTTTAGGACTTCTGGGGCGGACTATAAACCTTCAAACCAATTTCAGGTCAACCAATGAGGTTTGCGCAAAGACGCGCGAGCTTTGCTCGGCCGACAGACCCCACAGCGTCCGAAACAAACCGCCGAGGACCGATCGATAGTCATTCAGCACCGGATAGTCGCGATTTTGAAACAAGGTATTTTGAGCCAGCTGCCGCTGCTCACCGACGATGCTGCGGCCGCTGATCGATCCCCCGAGAACCCAATAGACGGTGCCATGCCCGTGATCGGTGCCGCGGTTGCCGTTCTCGCGAAAGGTTCGGCCGAATTCAGAGAGGACCACGACCACGGTGTTGTTCCACTCGGATCCCAGCGATTGCGAGAACACTTGCAAGCCGCGTCCTAGGCTGCCCAAGCTGGACGCGAGTGGACCGACCGCAGCGCCCTCGCCCACGTGCGTGTCCCACCCGCCGATGTCGATGAATCCGATCCGATATTTGTCGCGCATCAATCGACCCATGCGTTCGGCTTCGAGTTCAAATCCCTTGGTGTTGATGGCGTTGCGATTCGCGGCGCTCATTTCTTCGGCCATCTCCACCGCCACTTCGTGACGCAGTTCCAGACCATTGCTCACCGCAGCCTCGAGGTGGTGGCCGGCATACATATCGCTCAAGATGCGCGCCTGCCGTTCGTCGAACGGCGGCTTGCCCACATTCTTCAACGACAAGTTGGGGACCGTGACAGCGCCTCCGAAGGCGAGCGGCAAGGCGTCGGTAAAGGCAATCGATGCGTTGGGGTGCGCGGGACCAGTCAACGTCTCAGAGAGGCGTCCGAGAAATCCCGAACGATAGTTGCGCGACCCGCTCAAGGGCTGGCCGAGTTCAATGCTGTCTTGAGTCTCGAAGTGACTGCGCGACAGGTCCTCGGTCCCCGCGAACGGCACGAATGCGACCTGGCGCTGCAGATACATTGAGCCGATGGATTCGCGCACGGCCGGCGCCAGCGCCCAATCGGCATCGAGCGCCATCGCGCTCACATTGGATGCCGGATCGGGTTTGGCGATGGCGATATTCGGCCGCGCTTCATAATAAAAGCTGCTCGAATACGGAATCAGAAAATTAGTCGAATCGTAGCCGCCGCGCAAAAATACCAGCAAAAACCGCGGTCCGCTCGTCGGGGCAGCGAACAGGCGACCCGAAATCCCCGCCGCGAGCAGTGCCGCGCTGCCTTGGAGAACGCGGCGGCGATTCATGGACACCTCATTCATAGCTGAATTCCGGTGACGACAGTAGAAACGTGTTCCACTCCTGCTGCGAATTCGCTCGATTGAGTGCATCCTTGGTCCGCGCCGCAAGAAACGGTTCGAGGGCTTCGAAATACAAACGGTTCGACAGCTGCGGAAATCCGGCGGCGCTCGCCGCCGCACCCTCTTCAGCATCGAACAGACCGGCATTGCCCGCGCCAATGGCGCGCGCAATTTCGAAGCGACGGCTCATTTGACCGGCGCTCGCCCAGCCGAGTTCCGTCAAGGGATAGCCATCGGGAGTTTGGCGCCCATAGGGAGCCTCGCCCAGTCCATTGAGCCAATTGAGCACCGGCCGGGTGTTGCTGATCGGCCTGCCGTCATAGGCAAAGCGGATTGCGGACACGACGTAGCGCGTGGGGTCCTTGAATTTGGCGCCGAGGACCGCGTTGAACTCGCGCGACATAAACAAGGTGTGCAGAACCGCGCCGATGTCGCCGTCAGTGTGCATAAAAGTCTGCGCCGTTCGCTCGACCAGAGCCGCGGGCGGGCTGTCGGCGACGAAGTAAATCGCGAGTTGCCGGGAGATGAATCGGGCGCAGGCCGGTTGCGCGACGATCAGGCCGACCGCATCCTCGACTTCGCCGAAGCCCCTCCCCGTAACCGGGTGTCCGAGAAGGCTTTTCGCGCCGAAGTCATGCCGGGCAGGGTTGAATTCGAAGGCACCCTCGCGAACGTACATTCGCTGCATTTCGGGTTTCAGTTTAGGTCGATCTCCGACATTGACGCCCACCCCCGTCAGCACCCGTGCAAGCTCCTGGACATCCTGCTGAGAGTAGCCGCCGCCCACGCCGAGCGTGTGAAGCTCCAACAATTCGCGCGCATAATTTTCATTGATGTGTCCCGCGGCATTTTGATTGTTGTCCAGATATTGCAGCATCGCCGGATGTTCCAAAGTCGCCATCACGAGATCTTTGAAATGCCCGAATACATGCGGCCGAATCGCGCGCTCTTCGTAGTCGCCCACCAGCCAGCGCAGATTGGCCTTGTACTGGAACACGCTGAAGTGATTGAGCCAAAACCAGACCATCTGCTCCTGCAGCTGCGCAGGCGAATAAACGTCGCGCAGCAGGTCGCGGCGAATGGCTTCGTAGGCGAGCTTATTGCCGCGGTCATTCAGCGCCTTGCGCGCCTGTTCCTTGTCCGTACCGTCGGGCATTGCGTTAATGAGCTTATATTGGGCATTCACATCGGCGAGCGACTTCGAAGGATCGGCGTGGGCGACTTCAAGTGCTGCAATCTCGGCGGCTATCGGTGCCGGCAATGCGGGCTCGCCGGGATGCAATTGCCGCTCGAGATACCGTTCACGGCCCAATTGACGGTAGCCTTCGACGCTGGCCGAATCGAGACCAAAGGATACCCGCTCGAGCCACAAGGTATCCTCGCGGCGCATCTCTTTTACGGGCGTTGCCGGGACACGCGCAACATCGGTCCGTGCGGCACAGCCGGCCAATAACAATCCGCCGGCAATGTAGGCGCACGCAATACTGGAGCGCTCCGGGCGCATGGCTTCTCCCGTGGGATCTTAACCATGGTAACGGATGCCGGCGGCCGGCGTTGACAGCGCAATCGGACGGCTCTTACGCCGTTTTGCATCAATTGCCGGCTGGAACCCGGATCTGGGTCGCGCACAATGCGGCGCATGACAAGATCCCAGAAGCTTGATCAGCTGGTCAGCAGTGTAGAAGACCTGCTTGCACAGTTACCCAATGATCTGACTCCGGCTGTTGCCGAGCTGCGCGACAAGGTCGACGCCGGCATTTTCGACGCCTGGACCTGCATCGCACGCGAAGCCGTGGACGCGCCGCTTCGCGCAGAATCCAGCCCGGATAAGCGGATCTGGACGACTGTTGGATTGGCGTTGCTGGGTGCAAGCGGCGTTCTGGCTTACCAACTAACGCGCACCGCCGCTCGTCCGTCGTGACGCCAGTTCTATCGCGGCACCTCGCCCTATCGCCGCACCTCGCCCATCGCGGCACCTCGCCTATCGTGACACCCGCCTATCGTGACGCTTTCGCCCTGCGCGTTTTGCTCGCGGCCTTCAGCGGGGCCCGGCGCGGCTGAGTTTTCCCAACCGGCCGCTTTTTGGCCGCCACTTTTTTTATCGACAGACGTTCCCCAGGATTGAGCGACTCAACCAGCTCGACGAATTTGGCGACCAGCAGCTTGATGTCTTTTTCCCGTCGTCCCATGGCCATGCGATTTTCTCCTAGTTTCTCGGAACCCAGCCCTCACCGGTACGCCTGCATTATGGTCCCGATTTGCGTCGCGTCACCATCCCGCCCGCGCTCTTGTCCGTAGGTCCAGTCTGACCGCCGGCGGCGGATGTTGAGCGGCCTATGTCGCTTGTTGTGTACCAATGTATCTTGGTAACATAGCAATTTATCGACGAGGAAACGCTGATGATCGAAATCGAGCGCGTACAAACCGGAGTCAGGATCGAGAAGCGGCTCTTGAAGGTGCTGAAAGCCTTGGCGGAACTCAAGGATCTTTCCCTCGGAGATCTGCTCGAAGGCATCGTGCTGCATGCCTTCGAAGGAAGGGCGGCATTTTCCAAGGAAAGCCTCGCGCAGATCGCCGACCTGAAGAAGATCTACCGTCTGACGCTTCGCGCCGGCGACAGCCATCAACTAAAGGAAAGACCATGAGCGCTACGACGCTGCTGCATACGCGTGAGCAGTTTTCGTTGGTCGCGAACGCGCCCTTCGAAATCGCCTGGCCGCTGTTTGGTGCGGATAACGAACGCGCCTGGGCTCCGGATTGGCAACCGGTCTTTCTCTGGCCGGAAAAGGCATTTGACCGCGAAGGCATGGTTTTTATAGTCAGGCAGGGAGACAAGAATGCCGTCTGGGTGAACACGGCCTTTGACCGGATGGAAGGCCGCATTCAATACGTCTATGTGATTCCGGAGGTGGTCGTCACCGTCATCTCGCTGAAGCTCACGCCGGGTGCGCAGTCGACGGACATCGACGTGGTGTACGAGCGCACGGCACTGGCCGCCGCGGCGAATGAAACGGTCAAGGACATGGCAACGCGCGACCGGATCGCCGGCAGGGAGTGGAGTCAGCAGATCAACGCTTATCTAAGTCAATGATATTTTTGGGTCGGTCGCGCCAGTGGAAAGTTTTACAAATGACAGCACATTGCGACAATCCGAGCGCCGCGATATCGGATTAAATAGTTCAGTGATTGTCCTATTGACGACGCAGAAAATGAAGTTCAGCGTCGTGTGCCGGCCAAGAACACGAAACAAACTCAGGAATCCGCAGCCGCGGATAACAAGGATCCTCCATGGTGACCAAAGTGAATCTCCGGCGCCGACAACTTCTCATCGGCAGCGTCGCGGCGGGAGTCGCGGGCACAGTTGCCGCGACCGTACATGATGGAGAGCTCGGAGCCCCGCCGCAAACCATTCGCGGCTCCGTCCCCTGGAAGGAAGGAACCGCGGATGCACCGCCCGGCGCAAGCGGATCCGGATATGTGTACTTCACACCCGCCGAAGCGACATTCATCGAGGCGGCGGTCGCACGGCTGATCCCCAACGATTCGGTCGGACCCGGCGCGGTGGAAGCCAACGTGCCCTTCTTTCTGGATCGTCAGCTCGCCGGACCCTTCGGCAGGGGTGATCACTATTATCTCGGGGGACCCTGGCCGAAAGGCACGCCCGAGCAGGGCTATCAGAGCCGCTTCAGCCCCGCGCAACTCTATCGCGCGGCCGTCTCGGCGATTGATCAATACGTCGGTGCAAACTTGGGCGCGGCGACATTCGCAAAGCTCGCCGCCGCTGATCAGGACAAATTATTGAAGGGATTGGAGAGCGGCGATGTGAAGCTCGATGGCGGCGTCGACGCCAAAGCGTTTTTTGCCATGTTTCTGCAAAATACCAAAGAGGGCTACTTTTCCGATCCCATCTATGGCGGCAACAAGGATATGGGCGCGTGGAAAATGATCGGCTTTCCAGGGGCTCACTACAACTACAAGGATTGGGTAACTCGCCACGGCGAGCCGGTACCTTTCCCCACGGTCGGATTCAAGGGCCGCCCGGGCTGGGAGGCTTAAGATGGCTACTACCCTCAAACCGGTCGATGCAGTGTTGGTGGGTTTCGGCTGGACCGGCGCCATCATGGGACAACAGCTTTGCGACGCGGGCTTGAATGTCGTTGCACTCGAGCGCGGCCCGTGGCGGGATACACCCACCGATTTTGCGACCGGATTTGCGCAGGACGAGTTGCGCTACATGTGGCGCCATCATTTGTTTCAGAATGTCTCAGACGACACGCTCACGATCCGAAACAATGTCAATCAAGAAGCCCTGCCCATGCGTCACTTGGGCTCGTTTCTCCTCGGCACCGGCGTGGGGAGCGGTGGCGTCCATTGGAACGGACAGATCTGGCGTTTCTTGCCCACGGATTTTCTGACCAAGAGCCACAACGAGAAGCGCTACGGCAAGAAGGCCGTCTCCGCCTATGACATGACCGTGCAGGATTGGGGAGTCACGTACGATGAGCTGGAACCGCACTACGATCAGTTCGACAAGCTGTGCGGTACCACCGGCAAAGCCGGCAATCTGCAGGGAAAGATCCAGCCCGGCGGCAATCCATTCGAGGGTTCCCGGTCAAACGAATACCCCAATCCGCCGATGCTGCAGACCTACGGGCCAACGCTATTCGGCAAGGCGGCGGCGGAGCTCGGGCGCCATCCTTTCCCGCACCCCACCGGCAACATGTCTCAGGCTTACACCAATCCGCTGGGCGCGCAGATGGGGGCCTGCACCTATTGTGGGTTTTGCGAGAAATTTGGCTGCGGCAACTATTCGAAGGCCAGTCCCCAGACCACGGTGCTCCCGTATCTCTTGCAGAAATCGAATTTCACACTCAAAACCGAATGCGAAGTGCTGCGAGTAGAGCTGACCGCCGATAAAAAGCGCGCGACCGGCGTGACCTATGTAAATAGCGCCGGCGAGGAATTCTTTCAGCCGGCCGAAATGGTGATCCTCTCGGCGTACGTGCTGCAGAACGTCCGCCTGTTGCTGCTCTCCGGCATCGGCAAGCCCTACGATCCGAAAACCGGCGAAGGCGTCGTCGGCAAGAACTACGCCTACCAGACCATGTCATCGGTGAATGTCTTCTTCGACGACAAGCTCATCAACCCGTTCATCGGGGCGGGCGCGCTCGCCACCGTCATTGACGACTTCAACGGCGACAATTTCGACCACGGCGGCCTGGGCTTCATCGGCGGCGCGTACATCGGGGGCATGATCACCGGCGGGCGCCCAATCGAAATGATCTACACGCCGCAGGGCACGCCTGCGTGGGGCCTCGAATGGAAACACGCGGCCGCGAAGAATTACTTGCGATCTTTCTCGCTCAGCATCCACGGCTCATGCATGAGCGCGCGCGGCAACTACCTGGACTTGGATCCCACATACCGCGACATCCATGGCCGGCCCATGCTGCGCATGACGTTCGATTTCACGGAGAACGATCACAAGATGTCGGACTACCTGACCGACCGCGCGGCCGAGGTGGCCAAGGCCATGAATCCGCGCGAAATCAAGTTGAATCGCCGCACCGGTTCTTGGAGCGTCACGCCCTACCAGACCACGCACAACACCGGCGGCGCCATCATGGGGGACAATCCCAAAAACAGCGTCGTGAATAAATATCTGCAGACCTGGGATGTGCCCAATGTTTTCTCAATGGGTGCCGGGGCGTTTCCCCAAAATGCCGGCTACAACCCGACGGCCACCTTGGCGGCACTCGCGTACATGTCGGCCGAGGCGATCAAATCGCAGTACCTCAAGTCCCCCGGACCGTTGGTGAGAGGGTAGCCATGAGCCGTCCAAGCACGCAGCGAATCGCATTTTTGACCGGGTCTTTGGCGCTCTTGAGCGTAGTCGGTCTCGCCGTGAGTCAGATGCTGCCGTTGCCGGCGCATCCCAGTTCCGCGGTCACACCACGGGGACTGCTGTCCCAGCGCTTCGACGAATCCGCGCCCAACGCGGCGCAGGTGCGCCGCGGCCAGTATCTGGTGGCGGCGGGCGACTGCATTTCTTGCCATGTGCGCGAAGGCGGCGAACCGTTCGCGGGCGGGCTCGGGCTCAACACGCCGTTCGGAGTCATCTATACATCCAATATCACCCCCGACCGCGACACCGGCATCGGCGCCTGGAGCAGCGATCAGTTCTACCGCGCAATGCACGACGGCAAAGGCGCACACGGCGAGGATCTCTACCCCGCTTTCCCCTACCCTTGGTTCAGACGGGTGAGCCGTGAGGACGACGACGCGATTTTTGCCTATTTGATGACGGTGCCCGCGGTCAACTACACCGCGCCGAAAAACGACCTGGCTTTCCCGCTCAAATTTCGCCCGCTCGTCGGTGCCTGGAACACATTGTTCCTCGACAGCCACGATTTCCAACCCGATCCCGGACAGTCGGCGGAGTGGAATCGGGGCGCTTATCTGGTCAATGGCCTCGGCCATTGCGGCGGCTGCCACACGCCCAAGAATAGCTTCGGTGCCGACAAATCCAAGCAGGAGTTACAGGGGGGAAAGCTCGACAATTGGGTTGCGCCTGATCTCACCGGCAACACCAGAATCGGCTTAGGGGATTGGAGCGTCGACGATATCGCGGAATTCTTGGCCTCGGGCCGCAATGCCCATGCCGCCGCGGGCGGCGCCATGGCCGACGTCATCAATTATTCCACCTCCTTCATCAGCGATGCGGATCGACGCGCGATTGCCGTCTATCTCAAGAGCCAGCCCGCGAGCCCAAGCGTTGCAGCCGCCGCGCCTGACCCCGGTGCGATGCGCCGCGGCGCGCAAATATATTCCGACGCCTGCGCATCCTGCCACCTGGACAACGGCATCGGCCAATCGAGGCTGTTTCCACCGCTCGGCAAGGACGCCATGCTGCAGCAACCCGATCCCACCGGGCTCGAGCATTTGATTCTCGGGGGCACGCGCATCGGCGTCAGTTCATCGCGCCCGTCGCCCTTGGGCATGCCGAGCTTCGCCTGGAAACTGAGCGATCAAGAGATTGCGGATGTCTCGACCTTTATTCGCAACAGTTGGGGCAATCAGGCCGCGCCGGTTGCGGCGGCCGACGTCAGCGAACTGCGCAAGAAACTCAACCTGCAAACCGAGCGCCTGACGGATAACTCCGGCGATCACTAAATCAACGCGACCAATATTTCAGTTCAACGGATGCGAGGCGCCTTCCTTAAAGTTGCGATCTGATTGGAAGGAGAACGAGCTCCGCGGCCTTTTGCCCCCAAGAACGGTTTCGCCATCGTTCGTAGGTGTATCTCACTGACAAGGCCAGGTCGCTCTCGAATACATCGGTCATCTGTTGCGCGAACGGGGCATCGTAAATATTGAGGCTGGCTTCGTCATTGAGTTCGAACGAGCGCATGTCGAAGTTCGTTGAGCCGACGGAAACCATGAAGCGATCGAAGATCAACATCTTGCAGTGAAGCATGGTCGGCTCGTAGACGTAGATTTCGACGCCGCTTTCCAGGAGCCGGCCCCAGCCCCGCTTCGAGGAGATGCGCACGGTCTCAGAGTCGATGTACTTGTCGGGCACCAGAACACGTATCTTGACCCCGCGCCGTCGCGCACTCTCGAGTTCGCGAATCATCAGCGCGTCGGGTATGAAATAAGCCGCCTCGATATCGATCGACCGGTCGGCCGCGGTAATCGCCGTTAGGTACATGAGACGCATGCTGTCGGCGCCGCCATCCGGGGAACTGGTGAACATCTGCATTTCTTGACTGCCCACCGCGGTCAAGTTTGGAAAATATGCATCGCCGTGCAAAACGCAGCCTGTGGACTTGATCCAATTGTCCAGAAACGCTGCCTGCATCTGCGCGACCGCCAAACCTTGCACTTGGAAATGCATATCGCGCCAATGATCCGGGTCCTGTGCGTGGCCATCCCATTGATCGGCGATGCCGACGCCGCCCGTAAAACCGATGGCTCCATCGACGATGAGCACTTTTCGATGGGTCCGATTATTCAATTTCCCGAGGCTGAACCAGCGCAGCGCGTGGTATCTCTCGACTTCGATGCCCGCTTGCAGCATGCGGTCCAACAGCTCACCCGACATTTTGCTGCAGCCCACCCAATCGAGCATCAAATGGACTTTGACGCCTGCCGCAGCGCGTTCGATCAATGCGCCGGCGAACCGCTCACCGATGCTGCCCGACCAATAGATGTAAGTCTCGAAAGTAATGGTACGTTGCGCAGCCCTGATCGCCGCCAACATCGCCGGGAATATTTCATCGCCGTTTTGCAATGCCCGGACTCGGCTGCCCGACAAAATAGCGGGACCCAACAAACTTCCCATTTCTCGCTTCAGCTGAGGATCGAGAATCCCGTAGTGACGCTTGACTTTATGGTGGGGCTCTTTCTCCGGCGTGCGAAAATTTGAAATCACAATCACCGCTGCCAAGGTGCCGATGATGGTGAGTGCAATGGTCCACATAGATGCTTGCGCGCAGCATGGCACGAATGCGCCCAGCGCGGGACTCGCGTTCGCCTACACGGGGTCGCCCCTACGGCTTACAGCGCCAACGTCAGAAGGAGCGCATGCTCGCTGCAATGAGCGAGGCTCGAGTTACTCGCCCATTCCCGCCTCGAAACTCATAACTACATAAAAGGGATTGCAAACATGTCAATTATTGCCTGGCTTATCTTGGGTCTCATATCCGGTTTCATCGCGAGCAAGCTGGTGAACAAAACCGGCGATGGCCTGGTCATCGATATCGTCCTGGGGATCATCGGCGCGGTCGCCGGTGGCTGGCTGTTCAACCGCTTCGGCATGCCCGGCGTGACTGGCCTCAATATTTATAGCATGCTTGTCTCTGTCGTTGGCGCGGTTGTCGTGCTGGTCATCTACCACGCGCTGGTGCGCCGAGCCTGATGCCGACGGCTATACTTGTGCTGAAGGCCTAACTTAGGGGACTTGCCATGAAACATTTTATTCGTGCACTGGCTTTGATGCCGCTGCTGATCGTATCGATAGGTGCTGCGCGCGCCGCCAGCTACGCGGACACCATTGCGGTATTCAAGAATGCCGGTTCCAGCGCAACCTTCTTCGATAAAAGCTATGCCTACGCCGTTTTTCCGACGGTCGGATCGGGCGCTTTCGGCGTCGGCGGCGCGTACGGCAAAGGACGGGTGTATGTCCATGGGGCGTACACCGGAAACGCGACCCTCGGTCAGGTCAGCGTCGGGTTCCAGGCGGGCGGCAAAGCCTATAGCGAAATCATCTTTTTTGAAGATCAGCGTGCGCTGGACGAGTTCGTGTCCGGCAATTTCGAATTCGGAGCGGATGCCAGTGTGGTGGCCGTCACCGCGGGGGCCAATGCGGGTGCCGCTACCAACGGCGCGAGTTCCGGGGCGAGTGCCGGTCAAAATGACGCGACGACACACGGCATCTATCAAAAGGGCATGGCCGTCTTCACGGTCGCCAAGGGCGGCCTGATGTTCTCAGCATCCATCGCCGGGCAGAAATTCTCTTATACTCCGCACACGACCAACTGATCTCGCGGTCCGGCTCACACGAGTCCGCGGAGCAGCCGACCCTGGGGAAGCACATGAAGAGAATCCTGTTGCGGGCACTTGCGGGGTTGTGTTTTTGCGCAACCGCTTTCGGGCAATCCGTACCCGAGATCGCCTTCGATTCCGCGCCGGATTTCTTCAAGCTGCCTGACGGGATGTACTTCGGCGAAGTCGCGGGCGTCGCCGTGAATTCCAAGCGGCATGTCTTCGTGCTGTCGCGGGGGAACAGCAGCGGACCCGCCTACGGCGCGGCCGCCGCGCAGCTGCTCGAGTTCGATTCTGCCGGTAAATTCGTGCGCGAAATCGGCAAAAATTTATACGCTTGGTCGTTTGCGCATGCGGTTCGCATCGATCGCTACGACAACATCTGGGTCGCGGACAAGGGCTCGGATGTGGTGGTGCGCTTCGACCCGCAGGGCCGGGTGACCCGGGTATTTGGGCGCAAAGTGGAGGCCTCGGATGAAAGCGCGCACCCGCTGGAGCACCCAAAACCCCCGCTGCCGCCGATCGATGGATTATTCCGGCAGGTCACGGATATGACCTGGGATTCCAGCGACAACGTTTACATTAGTGACGGCTACATCAATTCACGAGTGGCCAAGTACGACAAGGACGGCAACTGGGCGGGATCTTGGGGCGAGCCGGGCTCCGGACCCGGTCAATTCAATCAGGTGCATTCCATCGCGAGCGATTCGCAGAATCGCATTTATGTTGCGGACCGCTTCAATCAGCGCATCCAGATTTTCGACACCGCGGGCAAGCTGCTCAATACGATCAAGATCGACGTGCCCGTGCCGCCGAATAGTCCTGTTGCCATCGGCAACCGGCCCACCGAAGCGAGTCCGGGCCACATGCATCCCGGCTCGCCGTGGGCGCTGTGCATCACGCCCGGTCCCGTTCAGTATCTTTACGTGTCGGACGCTTATCCCGGCCGTATCTATAAACTCACCCTCGACGGCAAGGTCTTGGGATGGCTCGGCGGCAGCGGCAAGACCTTGAAGAAATTCGGCTGGATTCACGAGATGGCATGCCCCTCGGAGAATGAGCTCTATGTGGCTGAAATACTCAATTGGCGCGCACAAAAACTCACGCTGCACCCCTGAGTTCGCGACGCGTATAATTACGCTGCCTGGAAGCCCAGAAGGCTGACATTCGAGCGAGGCTGCCGAGATGGAATTTGTAGGGCAGACGGCGGACGGTCGATCGATTCACTACGTCGACAAGAAGCGCTACCTGTGGCTCTTATCCCTGACCGGGGGATTCAATCCCCCGATTGCCATCGGTCTGTATTTCGTTACAGGTCACAACCCCCTCGCGCTGCTGTTTCCTTTGCTTTACACCTTCGTCGCGATCCCCATCGTCGATGCCCTCATGGGGGAGGATCACCACAACCCGCCCGAAGAAGTCGTGCGCCACATGGCGCACGACAATTACTACCGCATACTTTTGTACGTCGGAATCGGTCTGCTGTTCGCAAGTTTCTTCATGGTTGCTTGGTTTATCGGCACCCACCGGTTGCCGTGGTGGGCCTATTTGGTATTGGCGCTGGGCACGGGCTTTCAAAGCAGTGGCGCGATTTTGCTGGGTCATGAACTGGGGCACAAAAATAATCGTGCCGATCGCATCGCCGCGCAAATTGCCAACGGCTTGGTGGGCTACGGCCATTTTTGCATCGAACACAATGTCGGGCACCACGTCCATGTGGCGACCCCCGAGGATTGCGCCAGTGCCCGTATGGGTGAAAGCATCTACAAGTTTGTGCGCCGCGAAATTCCGGGCGCATTTAAGCGCGGCTGGCGCCATGAACGGGAGCGGTTGGCCAAGCTGGGTCACGGGACATTCACCTGGTACAACCCGATTTTGCTGTCGTGGCTGCTGACGCTCGCGATCGGCGGCGCACTGATCGCGGTGTTCGGATGGATCCTCCTGCCGTTCTTGATAATTCACCACGTATACGCTTGGTATGGATTGACCCAGGCAAATTATGTCGAGCACTACGGTCTGCTGCGGCAGAAAATGCCGAATGGGCGCTACGAAGCCTGCAAGCCGCGTCATTCTTGGAATACCAATCACATTTTCTCCAACTTGCTGACTTTCCATCTGCAGCGCCATTCGGATCACCATGCCAACGCGTTGCGCCCTTATCAAACCCTGCGCGACTTCGACGATTTGCCGCGCCTACCGAGCGGTTATCCGGGTTCGTTTGCGCTGGCGGCTTTTCCATCTCAATGGTTCAAGGTTATGGACCCAAAGCTCATGCACTGGGCGGAGGGTGATATCTCCAAACTCAACGTCGACCCCGATCGCCGGGATCGTCTATACGCCAAATTTGCTGACCCGCATTGAGCTCCCTACCCCCGGCGTGTGATTCTGTCGCGGCGCAATGCTCGAAGGCATCGCCGCCTGGCCCACACCCGAATCTGGTGCTGGTAACGACGATTCTGGCGTCGGCCTTGGCTTTTGTGGACGGCTCGGTCGTGAACGTTGCCCTATCCACACTCGGGCAAAAGTTCAACGCTGATGCCGCTTCGCTGCAGTGGGTCATCAATGCCTATCTGCTGCCTTTGAGTGCTCTGCTATTGCTCGGCGGCGCCGCCGGAGATTACTTCGGCCGTCGACGCTTGCTCATTCTCGGCACCTCGGTGTTCGCGTCGGGCTCGCTGGGCTGCGCCTTGGCCTCCGGACTGCCCGCGCTATTGGCCTGTCGACTGTTTCAAGGCGTCGGCGCCGCCATGCTCATGCCAAACAGCCTCGCCATTCTGGGTCAAACGTTTAGCGGTGCATCCAAAGGACGTGCCATCGGGATATGGGCGGCGACCGGCGCGGCGATGGCCGCGATCGGCCCGGTGCTGGGCGGCTGGCTCATTGACTTGGGCAGTTGGCGGGCAATTTTCCTGTTGAATCTGCCGCTGGCATGCGGCGCCATCCTCCTCGCCTGGCGGATTGTGCCGCGTGATCGGCGCGGCGATGCCTACCCGCTGGATGCAACCGGGGGAATCCTGGTCACGGCCGGTTTAGCGGCGTTGACGTGGGCGCTCACCGTCGGCTCCAGCCGCAGCGGCTGGACATCCACCGCACTGAGTGCGGCAGCGGCAGCTGTTTTCTTGCTGCTGATTTTCTGGCGGCTGGAAACGACGCGCGGGGCGCGCGCCATGATGCCGATGGATCTATTTGCCTCGAAAAGCTTCGTCGGGCTGACGCTGCTCACCTTGCTACTCTATGGGGCATTGGCAGGGCTGCTGGTACTGCTTCCTTACGTACTCATCAAGGTCGCCGGTTATTCGGCAACTGCCGCGGGTGCAGCTCTGCTACCGCTGCCCCTCATCCTCACACTGACCTCGCCCGCGGCCGGCGCGCTCGCCGGTCGAATCGGGACGCGGCTGCCGCTTAGCATCGGTCCGTTGGTCGTCGCGGCCGGATTCCTGATAGCGCTGCGAATTGATTCGAGCGCGAGCTATTGGACCCAAGTACTTCCGATGATAGTGATCATTGCGATGGGAATGAGTGGGGCGGTTGCTCCGCTGACCACGGCAGTGCTGACCTCGGTGGACCAAGCGCATACCGGTTCGGCATCCGGCCTCAACAGTGCCGTGGCGCGGACCGGCGGCTTGGTTGCCACGGCGTTGCTCGGCTCCGTGCTGGCGGCCGAAGGCGATCGACTGCTGGGTGCCTATCACGTTGCGATGGCCATCGGCGCCGCGATCTGCGCAGCCGCCTCGCTCAGCGCCTTTACGCTTCTTGACCGCAAGGGACCGGTCTCGAATTGATTTCGAGGCCGCGCTCGACGCCGCGCAAAAATGCCTGTCTTACAAATTTAGAGATTTTTGCCTACAGACAGCAATTCTTCATCTGTCAGAGCATTCGCGCTTGATTCAACTCCCAGCTTGATTCAATTCCCAGAAAGGATTCCCGAATATGGAACAGCATGTCACTGTCGGGCGCGGATCGGACATTTGGTGGCCGGAGAAACTCGGCCAACCCGCTACCAGCGGCTCACAATACGGCAGACGTTACGCCTTCTTCCGCGAGCTGCGCAGGCTCATCGTCGAGTCGTACGGCAAGCTCGCCGTCTACCATACCGGCGATCTGCAAATTAGCGGCATCTGTCCCAATAGCAGCCGGGCGATGTCCTTGACGTTCTATAGTCAGGAAGGGCTGGTCGACATCGACGAGCTAAGACAAATCAGCTGATGACGGTCGCGGCGAGCACTTGGGCGAGGGCGCGTTGGGTAAAGGGCTTGGACAACCGGCCAATCGACGCGCTAACTCCCTGAGGCAATTCCGCATATCCGGTGGCCAGGATGACCGGCAGTTCCGGCCGCCGCGCTCTCAAGATCTCGATCAGCTGAAGGCCGGTCATCACCGGCATTGCCTGGTCGGTTATGAGCACATCGATGGCGGGCATTGCTTCAATTTCTTCGATCGCTCTCGCGCCTGAACCCACCGCGATGACTTTATGTCCTAGATCCTCGAGCATCACCGTGACGTTCGCCAACACCAGGCTGTCGTCGTCCACCGCCAGGACGCAGAGCGGTCGCTCGGCCCGCGCCCCTTCCTGGGGTTCGGCGGAACCGCGTTCGCTTGCCCGCTCAGCCTTCGTGGTAATGGGAAACCAAAGCTCCATGGTCGTGCCTCGCCCCGGGATGCTCTGCACGATGAGTTTGCCGCCGGACTGCGCCGTGAGACCATCGACCATCGAAAGACCCAATCCGGTGCCTTTGCCAATTCCTTTGGTGGTAAAGAAGGGCTCGGTTGCGCGCGCCAGGGTGGCTTCATCCATTCCTTGACCCGTGTCCGCCACCGTCAGGCAGGCGTACGCGCCCGGCGCCAGGCTCGTCGCATGACCCGCGGCGATGGAATGCTCGGCCACGGAGATTGTGATCGTTCCGCCATGGGGCATGGCATCGCGGCTATTGATGGCCAGATTGAGCAGCGCGGTCTCGAGCTGGTTGGCGTCGGTGCGCACCCGCACGACCTCGAGCGGAAAACGCGTCTCAATGTTGATTGAGGGCCCGAGCGACCGCTCCAAAAGTTCCAACATGTTGTTGACCAAGTGGGCCAGATCCACCGCTTCGTGCTTGAGTTCCTGGCGGCGCGCAAATGCCAGCATGCGCTGCGTCAGAGTTGAACCGCGCTTCGCCCCCTGCACGGCATTGTCCAAGAGGGAGAGCAGACGCGGATCGTTCGGCAAGCGTTTGCGCAAAATCTCGAGACTGCCCAGAATGGCCATGAGCAGGTTATTAAAGTCATGCGCGGCGCCGCCGGTGAATTGGCCAACCGCCTCCATTTTCTGCGCCTGACGCAGCCTGGTGTCGGCGGCTCGACGCTCGGTGATGTCCCGCGTAATCTTGGCGTAGCCCACCAAGTTTCCGTCGGTCCTGATGGCGTCGATGATGACGTTAGCCCAAAAACGCGTGCCATCCTTGCGATGGCGCCAGCCCTCGGTTTCCAATCGGCCTTCTCGAGCTGCGGTGCGCAGGCCAGCCGCCGGGATGCCCGCCGCGCGGTCTTGCTCGGAATAAAAGCACTCGAAATTCTTGCCGATAATTTCCGCCGCTTCGTAGCCCTTGATGCGCCTCGCGCCCGAATTCCAACTCACGACGCGCCCGGTCGGATCCAGCATATACAGCGCGTAATCCGTGACGCTATCCACCAACAACTCGAAACTGCGCTCGCTTTCCTGCAAGCGCCGAAGCGCGGCCTCGAGCTCACGCGTCCGCCCCCGCACCCTCTCTTCCAGTTCGGCAGTCAACTGCTGCTGCGTGCCTCGTAACCTGTTTCGCTCCGTCACGTCTCGCGTGAAGGCAAGTTGCGCCGTGGTGCCGTCGCTCAGCAGTAGCGGTGAAGCGTGCGTTTCCATTTTCAGCCGGACGCCTTTCAAGCCGACCAGGTCAAATTCCCATAGCAGAGTTTCTCCCGCACAAACACGCTCATGGTTGGCGCGCCACATATCTCGATGTTCCGGGGCCACCAGTTCGATCGTCGATGCATGCTCGACGCTCTGCCAGCAGTCGGCGCCGATCATCGCAAGCCCAGCGGGATTCATTTGCAAGAGTCGGCCGTCCCGCGCGACCACCTTGATGCACTCGGGGCTGGTTTCGGTCATCGCCCGCATGAGCTCGCCGCTCGCGTACATATCGCGACTCGTCAGCGAATTTTTCGATGGCCGTTTACTGCCGAGCACCCTGTGTATCCCCCAACCCTGCACGGAAAGTACGCCCCAATCTACACGGATTCGCTGCGAATGGCTGCCGCTGAGCCGTCCAAAATACGTAGGAAACTCCTTACATGCAGAGCGACGCGCCGGGTATTGAGTCCCACCCGCATAGAGGCCAAGGTGGTGTCGGAGCAGCGGATGTGTTCTGCGAGGCTGCGGTGGGGCGGCTATCGCCGGTTGGTTGGTCGAATAATTCGAAAAGAGGTTATTTATGCAAAAACTCATGATTTCAATGATCGCGCTGCTTACCGTGGCGGCGGCGTCGGGTTGCAACAACGCAAAATCGCCGGATGCGGTGTCTAACGATGTGGCAGCGGCGCAAGCCAAGCGAGCTTCCGAAGTGGCCGACGCGAAGCAGGACGCGGCCAAGGATTCGAATAAAGCGGAAACAAAGGTCGATGAAAAGGCCAGCGATCTTAACAACGTGAACGCCAAGGGCGCTTACGATGTCGCCATGGCTCAGGCTGACGGAGATCATAAAGTGGCGCTGCAGAAATGCGATGCCTTCTCAGGAGATTCGCAAAAGGCCTGCAAGGATCAAGCGGACGCCAAGTACGATCTTGCAAAAGCCAACGCCAAGGCGATGCTGGCCGCGCAAAAGCCCTGAGGCAAAGCCTGAAGGCGCAAGCCGCACGGTCGGCCCAAATCGGCGGGATTCGGGCCGGCTGATTCCAACCGGTGGTCTCAACGGGTGCCGCTTTAACAAATGCTACATGCTTAGGTGATAAACATACGCCCCCGGTAGTCGATGAGGGCAGCGTCTTGGTCACACGAGCTTGGGCGGCACTTGCGGCCGCCACCGTCATCTGGCTGGCAAGCGGGAGCGCCGCACCCGCCTCCCCGGTCAACGATGGCCGTACCGGCTTGCCCATCGGCACGGAACTCGACGAGGATGCTCCCAACAACCCGCGCGAGGTCTTTCACTCGGAGGCAACGCGCGGTCACAAGTCCTACATGTCCAATCTGGGCAATCTCGCCTTCAACTCGCCGTACACGCTCGGCGAAGCCGCTCGCAAAGCGCATATCAGCTGTGCCAGCTGCCACGTCAATGGGGCCTCGAACCCCAAGCTCTTCATTCCCGGTCTCTCGACACGGCCGGGAACCTTTGACACGACGAATTCATTGTTCAATCCCAAGACTGACAATGGCGTGCTGGATGCAGTGACCATTCCGAGCTTGCGCGGCGCACGCTTCCTGGGTCCCTACGGCCATGATGGGCGCACCGCATCGTTGCGCGATTTCGTGCGCAATGTCGTCGTCAATGAATTCGCGGGCGCGGAGCCTTCACCGCAAATCCTTGATGCACTCGTGGCCTATATCGAAGACATCGATTTTCTGCCCAATCCCAATCTCGACCAGACGGGGCGCTTGAACGCCGGCGCGACCTCAGCGCAAAAACGCGGAGAAGTGCTGTTCAGCAAACCCTTTCCGCACGAGCCCGGCTTGAGCTGCGCTTCCTGCCACATGCCGTCTGCGGCCTTTGTCGATCATCGCCAGCACGACGTCGGCTCGGGCGGCTTGTACAAAACTCCCACCCTATTGAACGCGGACTTCAGCGCGCCCTACTTTCATGACGGACGCTTCGATAACTTCGGTCAGGTCATCGATTATTTCAATCGAGTGTATGAACTGGGATTGAGTGGACCCGATCGGACCGATCTCGCGGAGTATCTTGCCGCGGTCGGCAATGGCGTGCGGCCCGAATATCGGCTCACCGGTGGCAACGTGCTGGCGGACATCAACGGGTTCGCGAGCGTTCTTGATATTGCGATCTCTCGGCAGGACACCGAGGTGGTCACGTTGGCCGTGCGCAGCGTGAACGACCTGCTGCAAGACCTCGCCGACCACTATCCGGAGCCGGCCGCCAACGGGATTTCCGCCGGCGCACACGAACTCGGGCTGGCGCGCGCGACCGTTGCAGCGCTTATGCAAAATTTACAACGAATCCAATCCGACGTGGACAAAGGTCGGAGCGGCGACGCAGCGGGCGAGTATTTAAATTATCGAAAACTTTCATTTGCCGGAGCACCGCTGGCGCTGCAAGCGGCCGAACAGTGGTCATTGTTCAATCCGGATCGTCATGCGCCGCGTGCCGCTGGTTCAACCATAGGACAGGGGAACTGAACTGACACATTAGATTCACGCGTTTGAGACAGTCTCCCGCTACCTTGCCCGATCAGTTGTTCAACTTAAGTTGGGAGACGTTTTATGCGAATTAACGGTCGAAGTCAGTTTGCAATGGGAGCGGGCGCGATCTTGTCCTTTTCGCTGCTCGCTGCGACAGTCGGGTTTGCCGACGACAAGACAAAGGACCCGGACGCCGCCGATGCGGTCAAGACCGAATCGCCCATCAAGCATGTCATCATCTTGATCGGCGAAAATCGCGGTACCGACCATACGTTCGGCGTCTACAAACCCAAAGGCAAGCACCAGACCATATCGAATATTCTCTCCAAGGGTATCGTCAATGAGGACGGCACGCCCGGTCCGAATTTTTCGCTTGCCCAGCAATTCATGGTAAAGCCGCAGCCTCTGTACTATGTCGGCGCGCCCAAAGCGGCCAAAACCGCGTACGGCAGCACGGGTCAGATGCCGCAGCCCAACACCAATGGTGCGCCGGTCGCCCAGGGCGAAACCGGGGCGCCGTTTGTGCCGGCCTTCTTGGCGGAACTCGCCGCAATTGATCCGAGTCCGGACTTCAATCCGTTGACCAACACCATCTTGACCACTGGATTCACGATGCTGCCGTCCGACTCGCTCGACACGCGCATTCCCAACGCCGGCGTGCTGCCCAACGGGCCGTTCGTGCTGCAGGGAGCGAATATCAGCGACGATGATTACACGGGCGACATGACCCACCGGTTCTACCAGGCGTGGCAGCAATCCGATTGCAGCGTGGCCAATGCCACCAAAGCCAATCCCACGGGATGCCTGAACGATCTGTTCCCCTTCGTCATGGCGACATACGACCTAAGCGACAACACAGTGCCGGCCGTGCAGCACAACTTTAGCGAAGGCAACGAGATGGGTTTCTATGACGCGGAGCAAGAACAAGCGTCGACATTGAAGACTCTCGCGGATCGGTTCGCCCTGAGCGACAACTTCCATCAGTCATTCCAAGGCGGCACCGGCGCCAATCACTTTATGCTGGGCACCGGCGATGCCGGTTTCTGGAGCGACGGCAACGGCAATCCGATCGTGCCGCCGGCCAACCAGATCGCCAATCCGAATCCGGCGGCGGGCACGACCAACAAGTACACGGCGGACAACAATTTCACGAATTGCTCCGATTTCTCGCAACCGGGCATCGCGCCCATCGTCAGCTACCTGGAGGCATTGCCATACCGTCCGGAGCCCAACTGCGCAGAGGCACACTACTACATGGTTGATAACACGAACCCGGGCTTCTATCCCAACGGGTTCCGCGCACCCTCCCCGGCTGCGCAGGCCATGATTCCGCCATCTTCGGTCCGTACCATCGGTGATGCGCTCAACGAAAAGAGCATCTCGTGGGCGTACTTCGGCGGCTCGTACAACGACGCGGTCGCGCTCTCGAACGATGCGGTAACAGCCGGAACTGCTGCGACACAAAACTCATCGACGGCCTTGGGTGAGGCGGCGGTCGCCGATCCGGTCCACTCGCTCGGCGTCGCCTACTGCCAGATTTGCAACCCCTTCCAGTATGCGACCTCGATCATGGGTGACGCGACCCAGCGGGCGGCGCATATCAAGGACACGGTCGATCTGCTCGCCGATATCCAAGCCGACACACTGCCGTCGGTATCTTTCGGCAAGCCGGACGGCTTGCTCGACGGACACCCCTCCTCCTCGAAGATCGATCTGTTTGAGGCCTATGTGCAGCAGGTGCTCGACGCACTCGAAGCACATCCCAAGCTCAAGGCGGAGACCGTGGTTTTCGTTACCTGGGATGAGGCCGGCGGCTACTGGGATTCGGGCTTCATTCAACCGATCGACTTCTTCGGCGACGGCCCGCGGATACCCTTGCTCGTCCTGTCGGAATACTCCACGGGCGGCACGGTTAACCACACTTACGCCGATCATGTCTCGCTGTTGAAGTTCATCGAGCGAAATTGGAAGCTGCGGCCGTTGACCGATCGCAGCCGCGATAATCTGCCCAATCCGAAAATGCGCGAGGATGAGCCCTACGTGCCGAAGAATATGCCGGCGCTGTCTGATCTGTTCGATGTGTTCGACTTTAGCCATCAGGTCAAGCAGCCTTATCTCGAATAAGATCCGGTCGCGAAGGACTTGAAACCGGTGCCGGTCCGACCCAAGTCGGATCGGCACTTCCTTTTTTCAGGGTTCGATATGCGGCGTAATATTTTGATGCAGGCCGCTGCCGTCGTGCATTCGGCGCTGTTATGCGGTTCCGGCGCGCCGGCGCAGTCGTTATCGCCCTCTTTCTCAGCCGACGTTGTCAGCCTCGATGCCGGCGGCGCGCGGCGCGGCGCGGCTGCCAGGCTGTATGTTGCGAATCACAAGGCCCGCATCGAAATGGCCGGTGCATCGGACGGCTTTTTCCTCAGTGACACCGACGCGGGTACGGCGCTGTTCGTGCGGGCTTCGCGGCATCTCTATGTGGATGCCCGGCAATCCACACTTCTGACGCGGATCTTCGTCTCGGTCGATCCGCGTGGTCCCTGCCGCCAATGGCAGGCGGCGGCGGCAACCGCGGGCGGCCCGGGCAGCGGCGAGTGGCACTGCGAACTCGTCGAACGCGCCGGCGTCGATCACCACGACATCATCGAATACCGCGTGCTGACCCCCGATGGACAAGCGAACCACGGCTGGATCGACGCTACGATTGACTATCCGGTGAAGTGGCAGGCGGCGGATGGAACCGGGTTTGCACTCGAGAACATTTCGCTCGAGGTGCAGCCGGCGAGCCTATTCAGTATCCCGCCGGACTATCGCAGACTCGACCCACCGGCACTCCTCGAGCGCATCAAACACAGCGACGTCTGGGCCGAACCGTCCAAATAAGACTTTTAATTCGCCCGACTGCATCCGATCGATCCGCAGGCTCGAAGTTATCGGCAGCTAGCCCATAACACACAACGCCGAAGGAGCCTTTCCGATGAGCATGATCAAACACCGACAACTACTGATAGGGGCGCTTGCCGCCTCTCTCGCCGGCGGCGCGCTGGCATCAAGCCATCGCGAAGCGCCTTTCATCAGCACGCGCCCCAGTGTGGACGGCACGGATTTCTATATGTTCAACAGCTACGAGCAAGGCAGAGCGGGATACGTGACCCTCATTGCCAACTACGTGCCGCTGCAGGATCCACAGGGTGGACCCAACTACTTCAACCTGGATGACAACGCTCTTTACGAGATTTCCATCGACAACACCGGTTCCGGCATGGCCAACCTCACGTTTCAGTTTCGCTTCACCACCACCACGCAAGGTCTCGCGGTTCCGGTCGGGTCGAAAATGGTTCCGGTGCCGCTGACCAATATCGGGCCGGTCAGCGCGGCCAACAACGGCGCCCAAAATGTCTCGCAGACCTACACGGTGACTTGGGTGAAAGGCGATCGGCGCACGGGCACTCCGGTTCCGATCTCGAATCTCAACACCGGCAGCACCACGTTCGCCAAGCCCCTGGACAACATCGGCAACAAATCCGTCCCGAACTATGCGGCTTACGCGGCGACTTTCGTCTATCCGATCCTGCTTCCAGGATGCGGCGTGGGCAAGGTATTTGTCGGCCAGCGGCAGGATCCCTTCTTTCTGGATTTGGGCGGCACTTTCGATCTGGTTAACTACCACTACCCGGTCGAGCAGCTGGTACCCGCCGGCACCAGTACGCGCAACTTCGGCACCAATTCCCTCGCTGGATTCAACGTGACGTCGCTCGAACTCGAAGTCCCGGCCGCGTGTCTCACCAACGGTTCCGATCCGGTGATTGGCGCCTACACCACGGCCAGCCTGCGCCAAGCGTCGGTGCTCAATCCGACCCCGCAGAGCGCGAAGAGCGTGGCCAGCGTCGGTCCCGTCACCTCCCCGACCGGACCCGAATTGGCCGGTGGCGCTTGGAGCCAGGTCTCGCGTCTTGGCATGCCGCTGGTGAATGAACTCGTGATCGGATTACCCGACAAGGATCGTTGGAACACCACGACTCCGGTGCAGGACGCCGAATTCGCCGACTACGTCACCAACCCGTCCCTGCCCGTTTTGATCCAAGCGTTGTTTGGCAGCGCAGGCGTCCTCGCCCCCAATGTGTATCCGCGAACCGATCTGGAAGCGGCTTTCCTCACCGGCATTGCGGGGCTGAATCAGCCCGCCAAGGTCCAAGCGCCCGCGGAAGAGCTGCGCTTGAACACCAGCACGCCCGTCACGCCGTACGCGACGCAGAAGGATTTGGGCGTTCTTGCCGGTGATTTGGCCGGCTTTCCGAACGGCCGGCGGCCGATCGACGACGTCGTGGACATCACGCTGCGCGTGGCGATGGGCGTTCTGCTGAAGCCTTACGACGGCAGCTCGGCGGATCCGGATCCTGCGTCGGACGCATCCCGGCAGCTGGGTTATACCGACGGCGTTCAAGCCAATCCGGCCAACTTTCTGACCGCGTTCCCCTACCTGAATACCCCGATCGCGGGCTCACCCAACTTTTGAGGTCGACCACCATGAAGAGAATCGCATTGATGATGATCGGCACCGCGGTGATGAGTGGCGCGCTGCTGGCGGGTTGCGGAGGGAGCAACCAAACGCCGGTATCGACGAGTGGCGGACCGCCGCCACCCCCGCCGCCGCCAACTCCACCGACAAAAGATCTGGACACGGCCGCGGTCCTGGCCATTGTGCAGACGCAGACCTCGGAAACGACAGATCCCTTTGAGGTGGACAGCGCCGCGATTGCGGTGACGCCGGTAGGCGACGAGACGAGCTCGCCGATTAGTGTGGACGCCAGCACGTGAATCGTGGGCGCCGCGACCAGAGTGGCCGCTTGGGCCGGCCCCGCATCGCGCGGGGCTGGCTCTTCGCCCTCCACGCCGCGGCAGTTTTAATGGCGGCCGGAACGGCCAGTGCGCTCGCAGGACCCTACGTGCCGGCGGACGATCATGCAGTCCTCGCGGAAATTTCCGCCGGCACGCGCTTTGCGGACGTGTCGGCACGCCACCTGGCGCGCGCCCGTCTCGATGTGGCCATTCCTTTGGCGCAGTTCTACATTCAACAGGCACGTCTCAGCGGCGATTTGCGTTTCTTGGGCTACGCCGAAGCGGTGCTCGCGCCGTGGTTGAAACAAACCCCGCGTAACCCCTCCGTTTTGGTGCTGCAGGCCACACTGCAACAAAGCCGGCACGAGTTTGCGGCCGCGTTGAGCACGCTCGATCAGGCGCTCGCCTTGGCACCTGAGGATCCGCAGGCCCTGCTGATCCGTGCGACGGTCCTGCGCGTGCTCGGCCGCTACCCCGACGCCGGCGCCGCCTGCGAACGATTTTCACACCTGGTCGAGCCGCGCTTGGCGGCACTCTGTATTCAGAGCCTGCGCGGCCTGAACGGTCATCTGGAATCGGCCTACGCGTCCTTGACCCAGATCTCGACTCAAGGGTGGCTCGCTTCTGAAAAATCCTGGTTGTATTCCGAATTGGGCGAAATGGCGGTGCGTCTCGGACGCGATGAGGACGCCGAGCGATGGTTTCAGCAGGATCTGCGCATCGCGCCGACGGATTTTTATGTGCGTGCGGCCTATGCGGATCTGATGTTGCAACAGGGCCGGCCCGGCGAGACGCTGGCGCTTCTGGCCGGCCAGGAAAATCTCGAACCGCTGCTGCTGCGAATCGCCATCGCGCAAAAACAACTGTGCGACCCCGCGCTCGACCAAAGCAGCAACCGGCTGAGCGCGGCATTTGCCGCCGAACTACAGCGCGGCGAGGCCGTGCATCGGCGCGAGCAAGCGCGGTTTTTGCTCGAGGTTTTGGACCAACCCAAACCAAGTCTGGCGGCGGCCCTCGATAACTGGCGCGTGCAGCATGAGCCTGACGATGTGCTCGTGCTCATGCATGCGGCCAGTGCCGCCGGAAATCCGGGAGCGGCAGCGCCCGCCATCGACTTTGCGCGTTCGCAAGGCCAGAGCGACGTGCGTATCGATGCCCTGACACCGGCGATCTCGGCCTCGCGATGAACCCGCTGCGAACCCTCGCGCTCCTGCTCGTCTTGCTGTTGGCCGGCCCGGCCGCGCGGGCCCACATTGCCAGCAATGGCTTTCTGACCCTCAACGTGGACGGCCCGAAAGTATCCGGGGCCGTTGAACTGGCGATCCGGGACGGCGAACTTGCGGTTGGATTGGATCGCGACGGCAACGGCAAAGTGACCTGGGCGGAATTGAAATCAAGCCAAGCGGCGTTGCAAAACTACGTGCGCGGACACCTTCGTTTGACGGCCGCCGACGCGCCGTGCCCGCTTAAGTTTGCCGCCGTCGAAGTCAACGACCGCGTTGACGGCAGCTACCTGTGGTTGCCGATCACGGCCGACTGCGGCGGCGCATTCAGGCGCCTCTCCATCGATTACACGTTGTTGGATGCGGAAGATCCTTCGCATCGGGGTTTGCTGACGCTTTTCGCGAACGGAGCAGCGCAAACGGCGGTATTGGGCGGCGGCGCTGGAACGCGGCAGTTCGAGCTCAACGATATTTCATCGTGGTCTGCCTTCGTCGAATACCTTCGCGCCGGAATTTGGCATATCTGGAGCGGCATCGACCATCTGCTGTTTCTGCTGTCACTGCTGCTGCCGGCGGTACTCGTGCGCCGGCAGAACCGCTGGGAAGCCGTGCCGATCGCCGGCCCCGCCTTCCTCAATATCGTCAAGGTCGTGACTGCCTTTACGCTGGCTCACTCGATCACCTTGTCTTTGGCCGCGTTCGAGGTGATTCGACTGCCGAGCCGGATTACCGAGTCGGTCATTGCGGCATCCATCATCATCGCGGCTCTCAATAATGTGTTTCCGCGAGTCACGGAAGGCCGCTGGCGAATTGCGTTTGCCTTTGGACTGCTGCATGGCTTTGGATTTGCGTCGGTGCTGGCCGAGATGGGCTTGCCCAAGGGCGCGCGCCTGATATCGCTGCTGGCTTTCAACGTCGGTGTCGAGGCAGGGCAGCTGGTCGTGGTGCTCGCCGTCATGCCGCTCGCATATTTTCTGCGCGCCACGAAATTTTATCGCCGCGGCATCATGCCGTGGGGCTCCTCCGCCATCGCGTGCCTCGCGTTGTTTTGGTTCGTGCAGCGCGCGCTGTGGTGATTCCGGTGCTGCTACACTGCGGTCTTTCGCGCCGCTTGAGCGTGCTATCGATGGTGTCGGAACAGCCGTGGCAACGCTGCGAATCACTGATCTTCTGGACTCGCTGGAATCCAACTATGGAGCGCTCGATCCCTCGGCCCCGACGGACCCGTACGAGTTCTTGATTTGGTGGCACTGCGGCTACCCCGCGAGCGGGGAGCGCTGCTCCAAGGGGTGGGCATCATTGACGCGCGAAGTCGGCATCGCGCCCAAAAATCTGGCGGCCGCATCGACCGCCAAACTCGCCGCAGCGCTTGAAGCGGGCGGCATGGTGCCGGACCTGCGCGCGGGCCGCCTGAAAGAAATCGCGGCGCGGGTTCAAGAGGAGTATGGCGGTGATCTTCGAGCGGCGCTCTCGCGCCTCTCCGCGCCGCAGGCACGCAAAGCGTTGAAGACATTCCCGGGGATCGGCAACCCCGGCGCCGATCGGATTTTGCTGTTCGCCCGCCTCTGGCCCGTGGCTGCAGTCCCTTCCGCCTGTCCGCATGTCCTGGTGCGCGTGCTGGATGGTCCGGAGGGGCAAAAATACGTCGCGATTTATGCGGCCGCACAGCGCATGTTAAGTACGCTGCCCGCGACATTTGACGACAGAATCCGCGGCTACCTGTTGGTGGCGCGGCATGGCCACGAGCTGTGCAAACGCTCCAAACCGTTGTGCGAGCGCTGTCCGCTGCGCGCACGCTGCGCTTTTGCAATTCAATCGAAGAACCAACAATAATGGCTCATGAAAATCGTCACCTACAATGTCAACAGCATCAATGCGCGTCTGCCGAACCTGCTGCGGTGGCTTTCGGAATCGACCCCCGATGTGGTTTGCCTTCAGGAGTTGAAGGCGCCGCAGGATAAATTCCCCGAGTCGGCCATTCGAGATGCCGGCTATGGTGTCATTTGGCACGGCCAGAAAAGCTGGAACGGCGTGGCCATCCTTGCGCGGAATGCCGAACCGCAGGAAATAAGAAGAGTCCTCCCCGGGGACCCTGACGACGAACACAGCCGTTACATCGAGGCCACCGTGGCCGGGGTGGTTGTCGGCTGCCTTTATCTGCCAAACGGCAATCCAGCACCCGGACCCAAGTTCGAATACAAATTACGCTGGCTCAATCGCCTGCTTGCCCATGCCGCCGAACTGCTGCTCTCCGGAGCACCGGTGGTACTCGCGGGTGATTACAACGTGATACCGACCGAAGCGGACGTGTACAAGCCGGAACGCTGGGTGGACGATGCGCTGTTTAGAATCGAGGTTCGCGAGGCCTACGCCCATTTGCTCAAACACGGCTGGGTGGATTCGCTGCGGGCGATTCATCCCGGAAAACAGATCTATACATTTTGGGATTATTTTCGCGATGCCTATGGGCGGGATGCCGGACTGCGAATCGATCACTTGCTCTTGAGCCCGTCGATCGCGAACCGTCTGGTCGGCGCAGGGGTATATCGCGACGTGCGCGGTTGGGAAAAAGCCAGCGACCACGCGCCGACCTGGGTGGAGCTCTCAGCGCCGTAGCCCGACCTCGAGCGGATATCCGGCTTCGCGCCACGCTTTGATGCCGCCGTCCAGCGCGACCGCGCCTGAAAAGCCCATCGTGCGCAGTGTCGCGGTCGCCAAAGTAGAGATGCGTCCAAACTCACAGCACACCAGAATCCGTCGCGTGGGATCCTTGAGTTCGTCGTTCACGCGAAGTTCGAGCTGTCCGCGCGGCAAGTGAAATGCCCCCGGGACATGCCCGCTCTCGTAGGCGTCCCGTTCACGCACATCCAAAACGATCATGTCGTCACGGCGGCTTTCGATGTTTGCCTTCAGTTGTGCCATCGACATGAACGGAACGGACGCAGCCGCATCGGAGAGCATCTGCGCAACGGTTTTTCCGCCGCTCATATTGGTGCGCAGCGCTTCGGTGACATGCGTGGGCATGGTGAGATTGAGGCCGTGCATCATGTCGACGAAGGCGCCGCGCTCACGATTTTGCAGGCGCGGATTTTCGGCGAGCTCTTGAGCGATGGTGGAGTGGCTGCGGCCCTTGTATTCGTGCGCGGGAAAAATCATCAGCGCCGGATCGAGCTTGAGCACACCTTGGAACAGGCTCTCGTGCAGCGCGGCCGCGTCGCCGCTGGGCAAGTCAGTGCGGCCGGTCGCCCCGATCAGCAACGTGTCCCCGGTAAAGACGCGATCCGCGACGCTCAAGCACATCGAATCGTTGGTATGTCCCGGGGTGTACAACGATTGCAGGCGCAGGCGCCCAACCACCAATAAATCGCCGCCCTCGAGGCGCAGGTCGACGAAAGGCGCGGGGCTTGCCCGGTGCATGACGACCGGCGCATCAAGCTGATTCGCCAGCTGCCGCGTCGCAGAGAAATGATCGGCATGCGTGTGGGTGTCGATGAGATAGCGAAAGCGCAGCCCATGACGGGCCGCCAAAGCGTTATAGCGGTCAATTTGGCTGAGCTCGGGATCGATCAGCGCGGCCGCACAGGTTTCCTCGCAGCCAATCAGGTAGGAGCGGCAACCTCCGCTGGAAATGGACTCAAAAATCATGAGCGCTCCCAATGTGCCGTGCCGGCCCCAGGCCACCTTTTTGCTCTAGTTTTTAACACCTTAGCATCGTCCCAACGCCCGAATTCTAGCATGGGCCGGCCGGCGGCTTGGCAGGGCCCTACCGTTCGCGACCTGCCTCTGCCACTCGCGCCGTGGATCTTGCGGTTTGGCGCAGAGTCAAACAGGGCCTCCGGCAGCGTCTTACAGTGCGCCCATGGTCCAGCTTAGGGAGATACCCATGAAAGTCCTCGTCAATCTCAGTGCCCTTTTTCTCTCAATGATCCTCGCTCTGATTCCCTTTGCTGTCATCGCGGTCAACGACTCGGCCGCAGTCAAGGCGGAGTCGATTCAGGGGAGTTAAGGATTGGCTGCGCGCTCGAGCGCGCCGGTGACGTCAGTCACTGATTTGTCGTGATGTTTTTTTGAACACTTTGGAGACTACCGTGAACTACCGATCAATCGTTCGTTTGACTTCCGCCGCCATTTTGACGCTATCCGCAGCGCAAGTATTCGCAGGCGATTTCTATGAGGAAAAAGGCGTCGCGCTCAACAGCTACGATGCGCTCTCCTACTTTACGCCCTCGCCGGATCCGATCCAGGGGAACAAAGAGCTGAGCTTCGACTACAAGGGGTCCAAGTTCTACTTCATCACTGCGTCCCATATGCGCACCTTCGCGAGCGACCCCGCAAAGTACGCACCGCAGTATGACGGCTTCGACGCCCTCGGCGTCTCGCAGGGCCACAAAATCGGTGCTCATCCGCGCGTCTTTGCGGTCGTCGATGGCAAGCTCTACATGTTCAGCGATCTCGAGTCTCGCAAAAACTGGAAGAAAGACGTTTCCGGCAACATCGCTCGTGCCACCGAGCAGTGGTCGGAAGTCTCGAAGCTGGTCGCGCAGAACCGATAATTCTTTGGGCTAGATTAGTAGTATTGGCCTACACACTGTGCCCGCGTCAATTTGGCGCCGGCACAGTGTCGCTTTTCGCTCCCGCTGACGCCCCAAAGCACCGCGCCGTGCGGTCAAATTCGCCGCACTTGATACAATCGGCGCATGGATCAACCGTCCGGAACGTCGCTGCGTATCGGTGACTGGCGCGTCAGCCCGGCCTCGGGCCAGATCTCGCGCGAAGGCGAGACGGTGCGCGTCGAGGCGCGCACCATGCGCCTGCTGCTATGTCTCGCCGAGCATGCCGGGCAAGTCGTCAGCATCAATGACTTGCTCGAGCAGGTTTGGAGCGGCGTCATCGTCACGCCGGATTCCGTTTATCAGACCATAACGTCGCTGCGACGCCTGCTCGGCGACGATCCCAAGCAGCCGGTCTATATCGCGACGGTTCCACGTTTAGGGTATCGCATGGTGGCGCCGGTGAGTCCGTGGCTTGAGAAACCGTTGGATCCGCCGCCGGCCGCAGCGCGCCCGCAAGGGCCGCAAGGCGCGATGCATCCGCGATCCCAAATTTGGAGCCTGATCCTGGGCGGCGGCGCCATTCCCGTGATCCTGGCTGTTGCGTTCCTCGTCTATGGCAGATTCGGGAGCGCTGCGTACCCGAGAGCTTCTCCTCCGACGGTGCCGGCCCAGACTTCCATTGCCGTGCTGCCATTCCTGGACCTGACCAGCGAGTCGATGGACCAGGAGTATTTTGCGGACGGGATGACCGAGGAACTGATCGACCGGCTCAGCAAAATCCCGGGCCTGCGCGTGCCCCCGCCGACGTCGTCCTTTTATTTCAAAGGCGAGAAGATTTCGATCGCGGACATCGCAAAATCCCTGGGCGTCGCGTATGTTCTGGATGGAAGCTTGCGCAAGTCAGCTACCACGATGCGAATTGCAGCCCGCTTGGTCCGTGCGGACAGCGGATTTGTGGTTTGGTCGGAGACCTATGACCGACCGCTCGATGATACTTTGAAAATCCAGGACGACATCGCCGGCGAAGTCACCAAGGCGCTGCGGAAATCCATCGACGGGCGGCAATGATCATCGGGTAAGGTCTTCGAGGACCTCGTAGTGGCGGACCGAATGATCGTAGGCGACCAGCGTGGCCATCGCGCTCGGATCGAGGACCGCATGTTCCGCCGCCGATCCGGTGAATTCCCGGATCGCGTCCATGGATGTCCAGCGCGTGAGCACCAAAAACTCGACTTGATCGCCATCTTCGCGACGGCTCAAGTTGACGCCTTGGAATCCTGGCGCTTGGCGCAACTGCCGGATGACTTCCTTGCGAAAATATTCCGGATACTTCGCTGCTTCTGCTTGCTTTGCCCGGCCGCGCCACTCGCGAATAAACATATTTCCCTGCCTCCAGCGTTCTAGACCGTCATACCAGCATCAGGCTGCATCATCGCCCAGATTGCGCCACGCAACCACCTTCTGCCGCTGCTCGCCGAGCCTTTCAATGCCGAGATGCATTTCATCGCCGGCATGGAGAAAAATCGGATTGGGCTTGTGACCCATGCCGACGCCCGGCGGCGTGCCGGTGATCAACAGGTCCCCCGCATACAGCGTCATAAAACGACTGACATAGGCTATCAATTGGCGCACGGTAAAAATCATTCGCTGCGTATTGCCGGTTTGCATGCGTCGACCGTTGAGATTCAAGAACATCTCGAGATTTTGCGGATCGCCGACTTCATCGGCGGTGACCAGCCAAGGTCCGACCGGTCCAAACGTGTCGCAGCCTTTGCCCTTGTCCCATTGGTTGCCGTGCTCCAATTGAAACGCGCGTTCCGACACATCATTGGCAATCACATAGCCGGCAACCATATCGAGCGCCCGTTCCTCGCTGACATAGCGGGCCGTGCGGCCGAGGATGACCCCCAACTCGACCTCCCAATCGCCTTTCACAGAGTCCTTAGGCAGCATGACATCATCATTGGGGCCGTTCAGACAGCTGATGGCCTTGGTGAACATCGGCGGTTCGGCGGGAATCTGAAAATTCGCCTCCTTGGCGTGATCCGCGTAGTTCAATCCGATTGCAATAAACTTTCCGATCCCCTTGACCGGTACACCCAACCGAGGCGCGCCGCCGACCAACGGGAGTTCCTTGCTGTTCAATGCAGCCAGGCGCGCCAAACTCTGCGGCGTGACGGTCCGCGGCGTGATGTCATCGATGTGCGCCGACAAATCGCGGATCGCACCCTCGCTGTCTAAAAGACCCGGCTTTTCCTGTTGACGCGGACCATAACGCAATAGTTTCATACTCAGCGATCTTAAGTACCGATGGGATGCCCTGCAAGTAAAAACCTGTCGCAATGCTGTCACAATCGCTGTGCGGCCTTACATTGTCCTACACGCCAAAAATGAGGAAATGCGCATGAACGCTTTCGGCTACTGGACGATTGCGATATCGGCGGCCCTCGCAGCCGCCGGCGCGGAGCCGTCGACAAGCAACCAGCCGACGCCGGCTGAAATTCGCGCGATCGCCGCGAGCGCTTACACCTTTGCCTATCCGTTGGTACTCATGGATGTCACGCGGCGTACGGATTTGGAGCGCCGCGCGCAGACCGGCTTGCCGGGCGTCAACCACTTCGTACACGCGCGCGCCTTTCCTGACGATCATAGCCGCATCGTGATCCGACCCAATGCCGATACGCTGTATTCGACCGCGTGGCTCGACCTGTCGCGCGAGCCAATTCTGCTGCACGTGCCCGACACGCACGACCGGTACTATGTCATGCAACTGTTGGATGCCTGGACCGAGACTTTCGATCTGCCCGGGAAACGCACGCGCGGCACGGGCGAGCGCTGGTTCGCGATCGTCGGGCCGGCTTGGAAAGGAACCTTGCCGCCGCATGTTGAAAAAATAAATGCGCCGACCAACACCGTGTGGCTGCTCGGCCGCACGCAAGTGAACGGCATCGCTGACTACGCTGCGGTTCACGCCATCCAGGATGGTTATGCCCTCATGCCGCTGAGCCAATACCCCAATGGCTCCTCGGTTTCGCCGACAGCGGCGCCGCCGGGGCCGGGATCCTCGCCGGATATCAATCGGAACGAACCCCCGCCGCTGCAAGTGCAACGCATGGCTGCGCGCGATTTCTTTCAGATCGTTGCGACACTCCTGGAAACAAATCCGCCCCATCCGCCGGATGCGCCCTTTATGAAGCAGCTTGCGCGTGTGGGAATTCTACCCGGCAAGATCTTCAATCCGGAATCCCTGGGTGGTGAAGGTCAACAGGCCTTTGATCAGGGCACAAAAACTGCGGCCGACACCTTGGCGACGTTGGGATCCCGCGCCGGCGCCGGCGACCAGCTCAACGGCTGGTCATCGGGCTTCGGCGCAGCGACCGGGCGATACGGCATTCATTACGATGCGCGCGCCGCGGTCGCACGCTTGGGGCTGGGTGCACTGCCGCCTGAGGAAGCGATCTATTTTTCTTGCTGTCAGAGCGCTGCCGCGCACTCGCTCTCCGGCGAACACGCTTACACGCTGCATTTCCCGGCGGCTGAATTACCGCCGGTGCATGCGTTTTGGTCGCTCACGCTGTATGGCGAGGATGGCTATTTCATCGCCAATGCCATGCACCGATTCGCCATCGGGGATCGCGATGCGTTGAAATTCAACGGCGACGGTTCGCTCGATCTTTTCGTACAGCACGACGCGCCCGGGACAGGCCGCGACAGCAACTGGCTGCCGGCACCCGACGGAAAATTCAATCTGTCATTGCGGCTGTACTGGCCGAGCGAAGCTGTCGTTCGTGGGCGATGGAAGCCACCGCCCGTTGCGAGTCAGGAATTAACTTCCTCAACTCGCCGAAATTGAACCCCGTCGATCCACAGCAAGCTGGGCTTCTCGCCAATCGGCTCCGAGAACTCCGCGACGCCCGGACTGGTCGCATCGCTGCCGATCCTGAATAGATGATTGCCAATGGGCATCAAGGGATCTGTCCCGCCCATCCACAGCTGGCGCTGCCGTTGCACCACCCGAACGGTGCCGAACCACGGATTTTCGGAATAGTACTCGCCGACATATTTGGTCAGGGCGGCGGAAGGTTCGAGCGCTGTCTCTCCTTGATATCCCGCGCGCGCATACCAATCCGCGCCATACGACAGTGCGGTGATGGGCGCTTTCGACTTGTCGGCGCCAGGGGAAGTCTGCGCGCGTTCAAATGTGATCGGAAACAGATCGAAGCCCGCCTGATCCGCAATAAAGCTCCCGTCCTCGGATTGCTGCAGCGGAATCGTGCGCCCCTCGGCGATGAGGGTGAGTCGGTCGGCGGCGCTTTTGATCTCGATGTGCCGGCCGGCCGCGGAGGTGTAAATCGCGCTATAGCTGCCGGCGGATTCGACCTTGGCCGCCGCATCGAACGCAGGCTCAGCCGGCGGCTTGCTGCCCTCCTTCTCGGAGCGCAACAGCTGTACCGCCAGCTGTGCAACCGGATTGGGCCGATAGCCTAACTGTGCATTGATGGACGCGAACGCCCCGATCTTGGCATCCAGGTCCATATGGATGGCCGACATGAACGAGACCATACCGCCGGTATGCCTGAGGCGCACATGTCCATCGAGCTGGTCGACCGCGATGCCGTAGCCGTAACCGGCGGTCGGGCCAAACGCCGGCGCGGCGATGTGCGGGGTCGAGAACAGTTTGAAGCTGTCTTCGGAGATGATTCGGCCGCCGCGTATTTCGCCGCGATTCAGTATCATTTGCATGTACAGCGACATGTCTTTGGGCGTGGAGGCGATCGACCCGGCGGCAAACTCCACCGCCAAATTGCCGGCGGGCACCAACGCGCCGTGCCGGGGATAAGGCCGATCATCGTGCAAAGGCATGTAGCTTTGAGCAATCCGTGCACGTGACGCACTGGTGATGGTCGGCGAGGTGTCCGCCATGCCCACCGGCTTCAAGATGCGGGCGGCGACGGCCGCCGGCCAGGGACGGCCATCGACCGCTTCGATCAAACGCCCCAGAACGTCGTAACCCCAATTGCTGTAGTGGAACTCGGAGCCGGGTTTGAGCGCCTGGCGCGGCCGCCGCTCGGGCGAGCTCGGAATCAAGGGAGCGTCATCAGGCATGCCGCTGGAGTGCGTCAACAAATGATGGACGAGAATCTCGCCATAAGAGGTCTCCATCGACAGCCAGGGCAGGTAGCTGCGGATGGGCGCCTGCAGATCGACTTTCTGCTGATCGTGCAGCTGCAGGATGGTCAATCCGACGAACGATTTCGAAATTGAACCGATTTCGAACAGATGCGACGTGGTAACGGGCAGCTTGGCGGCCAGATCAACATAGCCGTATGAGGCCACGCGCACCGTGCCTTCGGCGTTGGCGAGCCCGAGCGTCAATCCCGGCGCATTCATGGCGGCACAGTAGCCTGCGATGAAGCGATCCAATGTGCGCATCGCGTTCGAATTGGCGGCCGGCGCGGCGCGGGCCAGTTCTGCGAGTAGATCCAACGGCGCCGCGGCCAACAGCCCCAACGCAAGCATGTCGCGCCGGCTCCAGGAATTCATGTTCATCGCTTCCCCATCTGTTGATGATTGATTTCAAAAAAACGCGTCGGGGGATATGCTACGCCATCGCCCCATGAGACGTGGTCCCTTCTAGACGCATGCTCACTCGACGCCAAATCATTGCCTCTGCTGCCGCGATCGGCGCAAGTTACGCGTGGGGTGGTTCGCGTTCACTGCGATCCACCGCCGCCTGGACCGAGACGCGCGCGCGCTTTCCCGAAGGCGTCGCTTCCGGTGATCCGCAGTCGGACAGCGTGCTTCTCTGGACTCGCTGTCCGGCGACGGCGGCTCGGCCGGAACCCGAAATCAGCGTGGAGGTCGCGGAGGATCCGGCATTCAAGCACGTCGTGACGCGCGTCAGAGCGAAGTTGTCTGCGGAATCGGACTGGACTTGCCGGGTGTTGGTGGGCGGCCTCAAGCCCGCGCGAGAATACTGGTACCGCTTTATTGACGCCAATGGCGAGGGCAGCCGTGTCGGCCGCACGCTGACCGCCCCGGCGCCGAATGATGCGCGAGCCGTGCGCTTTGCATTCGTCAGCTGCCAGAATTGCAATGACGGCGCGCAAAACTCCTATCGCCGCATGATTTTTGAAGATGAGAAGGCGGCGCCGGATCAACGCCTGCACTTCGTCATGCATCTGGGCGATTGGTTTTACGAACTCGTTTGGTATCCGGAAGATCGGCCGCAGGGGATGTACGATCGGCGATTCCGCGACATTCTGCGCTATCCGACCGGAGAGAAGATCGATGATTTTCACGTGCCGACGGATGTGGCCGATTACAGAACGATCTACCGCGCCTATCTGCAGGATGTCGACATCCAGGACGCTCGCGCCCGCTGGCCGTTTGTTTGCATGGGCGATAATCACGAATTCTCGTGGAAAGGCTGGCAGAGTCAGCAGGATTTCGGCGGCGTTCGTCCGGCCCAAACCCGCAAAGTCGCCGCCAATCAGGCGTGGTTCGAGTATCAGCCGAGCCGGGTGAAGCAACCATCAGGCAGGTTGGATCAATTCGTGGCGCCGGTTGTGAAGAATGCGCCGCTCGCGACATTTGATGATCACGGCCTGGGATTGCAGGCCGACAATCTGGCCGCGATCGGCAGCATGACGACCTACCGCGCCTTGCGCTTCGGCCGCAATGTCGAATTGATTTTGACCGACAACCGCACGTATCGGTCGCAGGATCTCGCCAACCGGCCGGAGATGAAAGGCTTTTTTTCCAAAGATTTTCCGCTGATGTTGGCGGAAGAGGCCCTCGACATTCTCGATGCCGGTTCGGCCTACGACTCAGGGCGACCGCCGCCGCAGATTGCCTTGGGCGATCAGCGATTGCGCAATTTCCGCAAAGACGAGCCACCGCAGTCCATGCTCGGCAAGGCGCAGAAGGCCTGGTTCCTGCAACAACTGAGCCGTTCGACGGCGACTTGGAAGCTGTGGGGCAATTCAGTGGGCGCGACCGACGTGCGCGCCGATCTTCACAATCTGCCGCAAGGCGGCGGACCCAAGTGGCCGGGTGCCGGTTACGGCATCATCGCCAACGACGATTGGGGCGGCTATCGATTCGAACGCGCGCAAATCTTGGACCACGTCCGCGACCGGCAAATAACAGGCTTCGTGAGCCTCGCGGGCGATCGTCATTCATTTTATGCAGGTTGGCTCGCCGCGTTCTTGCCGCCCAGAGCGTTCGCGCCGGTGGGTCTCGAGTTTGTCACCGGGTCCATTTCCGCCCCCACGATCGCGGAGTCCTTCGATCATTCCATGACGCCTGACAAACCCTGGGCTGCGATCTATCGACAGCCGTCAGCGGCGGGCCGGCCTGGCCTCGCGACCATCAACCTCACCGCGCGCCGCGGCGTGAAAGCAAGCCTTGCGATGCAACGCGGCGAGGATGCCGCCGCGATCGCCGCGGCAACCAATCCCGAGGTCGCGCCCAATCTCGACTTCATGGACTGCGGCGGCCACGGCTACGTGGTCATGACGGCGCACGAGTCCTTCCTCGACGCGGAATTGGTCTGCCTGCCGCGGCCCCTCGAGCGGGCACTGTCCGCGGATGGCGGACCCTTGCGCTATCGGGTCAGCTATCGCTCTCCGATTTGGAAGCCGGGCGAGACGCCGGTACTTCGCCGCACGGCAGCGCAGGGTGAACTGCCGCTTGGCGCGTAATCCCGGTAGTGATGTTGACCGTCGAACTGAAAGGGCCCGCTCAAACTCACAGTGCCGAGCGACTAATGCGGTGCCGGCAGCGGCGGAGTTCCGCTATAACGCGAGAACCAACTCATCATGTAGAGCTGCGTGCGCATCCAATTCGAAGGCTTGGATCCGGTGCCGTGGAATTCCCCATCGAAGCGCAGCATCGCCGCCGGAACGCCGCGGTATTTGAGTGCCTGGTAGAACTCCTCGCTTTGCGGAATGGGCGTGCGCCGATCGAGTTCGCCGGTCATGAGCAGCGTCGGTGTCTTCACGTTGCCGACATGCATCAAGGATGACTCCTCGAGCCAGTCGGTGGGATCTTCCCAAAACGGCTTCTTGAAGAATCGATAGGTGAAGAAGGGCACGTCGGTTTCTCCCGCCATGCTGATCCAGTCGATCACCGGGCAGCGAACCGCGGCAGCGGCGAAACGATTCGTGTGCGAGATCATCCAGCTCGATAAGACGCCGCCGCCGCTGCAACCTGAGACGTACAGGCGAGATTCATCGACGATGCCCTTTTTCAGCACGGCATCGACGCCGGCCATCAGGTCATCGTAGTCGGGACCCGGGTAGTGCTTCAAAATGGCATCCCCGAAGGCGGTTCCATAACCGGTCGATCCGCGTGGATTGGTAAAGAGCACGACATAGCCGTTGGCCGCAAAGTTCTGGAATTGCGGGCTGAATTGCACGCTGTACATGCCTTGCGGACCGCCATGGATCTCGAGCAGCAGCGGATAGTGGCGCGCGGGGTCGAAATCCGGCGGCTTGACGATCCAACCCTGAATCTTTGCACCGCCGCTGGAGTCATACCAAATCTCCTCCGCGTTGGAGAGCGCGACTTCGCGCAGCAGTTCATCGTTAAGGTGCGTGAGTTGCTGAATGCTGTCGGGCTTGCGCTCATTCAACAGCACTACGTTGCCGGGTTCGCGAAAGGTTGAACGAACGGCGGCGATGGCGCCTTTGCCGACCGTCGGGCTGAGCACGACTTCGGCACCGTTGGTGAGCTGGCGAATACCTTTGCCGCGGGACCAGCTGTACAAGTGGATGCTGCCGCGATCTTCAGCAACAAAATACAGTGCCGCACCGTCCGGCGCCCACTTCAGGCCTCTCGGTTCTCGATCGAACCCTTGCGACTGGAGCGCTGCATTGCTGCCGTCCACAGACATCGTCCACAGGTCCATGACGTGATTGGTATCCGTCTTGGTGTATCCCACGTAGGCCACCGTCTTACCGTCGGGCGATAGAGTCGGCTGCGTCCAACTTCCGGTGGTTTTCGTGAGCCGGTTGACGGCGCCGCTTTGAAGATCGACCGAGTAGATGTAGCTCTCGCGATCGTTGCGGTCCGGATCGCCCTCCTTGTAGCCCTCGATGATGGCAGTGCGCCCGTCCGGCGTGAACTCCCAATCAACGCTGATGCCTACTTCAAATGAGCTGGCGCCGACATTCCAATTGCCGCTCGTGACCTGTCGCGGTGTACCGCCGTCGCTGGCCACCAGGAAAAGATGACGCCAGCCGCGTTCGGTGAATCCGGCTTGGTCTCGAAACGTATGCAGCCGCTCGGTATAGCGCGGCGTCTTCGCCCATGCGGCACCCTCCGGCGCCGCCGGCAGATCGATATTCCATTTTTCCGGATCGGGAACTCTCATGGTGAACCCAATCCATTTCCCGTCAGGCGACCAACGCAAATTGGCGGGATCTTCCCGGAGCCAGGTGAGTTGGGTCGGCGGCCCCGGTACGCCCAGTTGCAAGGCAAAGATCTGGGCGCCTTTCGGTTCACCTGGGGCGAGGAACGCGATGCTTTTACCGTCGGCGGACCAGATTGCGCCGGCGCCCTTCGCGAGGAATCGGTGATGCGAACCGTCGGCATTCACAATCCAGATCGCCGTCTGGTATTTGTCCGCCTGTTTGTCGATCATCGTTCTGGTATAGAGAATCTGCGAGCCGTCCGGCGAGATTTGCGGGGCGCTGGCCGACTGCAGATCGAGATAGCGGCCCACCGTGAAGCGGCCGGTGGCGTTTGAATCGGCTGCGCTAACTGGTAGCGCAATGCCTAAGAAGGCGACGAGAACAATGCTGCGAATCATGTGTATCAGTCCCACTTGTAGCTTTTGTAGTATCGACCAGCCATCGGCATTGTACGCGATCAACGCATTCAGCCGCACGTCGAGCTCTGTTAGCATGCCGGCCGTCCCCTCAATTGCCCATAAGGGATTGCATGACTACGTTGTTTGACTCGATCAAAGTTGGCCGCCTCACCTGCCCGAACCGAATCTGGATGGCACCCCTGACCCGCGGCCGCGGTAGCCGCGAGCATGTTCCGACCGACCTCATGGCCACCTACTATTCGCAGCGCGCCTCGGCGGGACTGATCATTACGGAAGCCACTCACATCAGCCTGGAAGGCAGCGGTTGGCCCTATGCCGGCGGCTTGTGGCATGCAGATCACGTGGTCAACTGGAAAAAAGTGACCGATGCCGTGCATGCGGCCGGCGGACGTATTTTCGCCCAACTCTGGCATATGGGTCGACTCGTTCACCCCTCCCTGCATGGCGTGCAACCCGTGTCAGCCAGTGCCACCACGGCTCCCGGCAAGGCGCACACGTATGAGGGCAGACAACCGTATGCCGAAGCGCGCGCGTTGCTGAGCGATGAAATTCCGCGGCTGATCGGCGACTACGTCAGCGCCGCGCAAAATGCCCTCGCAGCCGGTTTCGACGGCGTTCAGTTGCATGCTGCCAACGGCTACCTCATCGATCAATTCTTGCGGGACGGCAGCAATAAGCGCACCGACTCGTACGGCGGCTCGATCGAGAATCGCGTGCGCTTGCTGCGCGAAGTCGTCCAGGCGCTCATTGATACCGTGGGCAAGGAACGCACCGCCGTACGCCTATCGCCAAACGGCGAGGCGCAGGGCGTGGACGACAGCAATCAGGCGGAACTGTTTCCCGCGGCGGCCGCGGCATTGGATCGGCTCGGCATCGTATTCCTGGAGCTGCGGGAACCCGGACCTGACGGCTCGTTTGGCAGGTCTGATCGGCCGCCCGTGGCGCCGCTGATCCGCAAAGCGTTCAACGGAATCTTGGTGCTGAACTCGGATTATGACCTCGCGCGCGGACAGGCCGCGTTGGCGAGCGGCGCCGCGGATGCGATCACCTTCGGAAGAAAGTTCCTGGCGAATCCCGATCTGCCCTATCGCTTTGCAAACGATCTGCCGTTGAATGCCGACGACCAGAAAACCTGGTATTCGCAAGGGCCGGAGGGTTACATCACTTATCCAGCATATGGTTAGATGGCCGCCATGATGCGCTGGGCGGGCGACTATGACTGCGTCATCGTGGGCGCCGGAACGGCGGGATGCATCCTGGCCAACCGACTCTCCGCCGATACCCGGCGTCGGGTTCTGCTCCTCGAGGCCGGCGGCCCGGACAATTGGATTTGGTATCACATCCCAGCGGGCTACCTGTTTACCATCGGCAACCCACGTTCCGACTGGATGTTCCGGACTGAGAACGAACCGGGCCTCAATGGCCGCTCGCTCGCTTATCCGCGCGGCAAAGTCATCGGCGGTTCCTCGGCGATCAACGCCATGATCAGCATGCGCGGCCAGGCGGCGGACTACGACGGCTGGCACTCGCTCGGACTGACGGGCTGGGCATGGCGCGACGTATTGCCGATATTCAAACAGCTCGAAGATCATTTCTTGGGTGAAAGCGAACACCATGGATCCGGCGGTGAATACCGCGTCGAAGCGCCGCGCGTCACGTGGCGGGTACTCGATGCGGTGCGCGAGGCGGCCGTTCAGCTTGGCGTGCCGGCAATCGATGACTTTAATTGCGGCGACAACGAAGGCGTTGGCTACTTCCACGTCAACCAGAAGCGCGGACGCCGTTGGTCGGCCGCGCGCGGCTTTCTGAAACCGGCGCAGACGCGCGGCAATTTGCGGATCGAGCTCAATGTCATGGCCGAGCGCTTGATCATCGAGAACGGGCGCGCCTGCGGCGTACAGTTTCGACGCAACGGTCAGAATTTCGAGGTCCGCACCGAGGGCGAGGTCATTCTTGCGGCAGGTGCGATTGGCTCACCGCAACTCTTGAGCTTGTCGGGAATCGGGCGGCATGAATGGCTCGCGCCGCTCGGCATCGAGACCATACTGGAGCGACGCGGCGTGGGTGCCAACCTGCAGGACCATTTGCAGCAGCGGGCGATCTACCGGGTGAACAACGTGAACACGCTCAACGAGGCGTATCACTCGATCTGGGGGCGTGCCTGGATGGGACTCGATTATGTCTTGCGACGCCGCGGACCCCTGACCATGGCACCCTCGCAGCTCGGCATTTTCATGCGCTCTGACCCTGTGCAGACGAGGGCCAACATCGAGTTTCACGTGCAGCCCTTGTCGCTCGACAAATTCGGGGATCCATTGCACACATTTCCGGCGATCACACTGAGCGCCTGCAACCTGCGGCCGACTTCGCGCGGCAGCGTGAGGCTCCGATCCGCCGATCCGTCGGCGGCGCCGCTCATCGCGCCGAACTATCTGGCAACCGCCGCTGATCGCGCCGTCGCGGCGGACGCCATTCGCGCAACCCGGCGCCTCATGGCGCAGGCGGCAGTCCGAGGGTTCACGCCGACCGAGTTGCTGCCCGGCCCCAGCGTCGGCGATGACACCGCGGCACTCGCCGTCGCGGCAGGAAATATCGGCACCACGATTTTCCATCCGGTCGGAACCGCGAAAATGGGACCCGCTTCAGATCCTGAGTCAGTGGTGGATGCGCGCTTGCGCGTTCATGGCATCGACCATCTGCGGGTGATCGATGCCTCCATCATGCCGACGATCACGTCCGGCAATACCAACACGCCGACGGCCATGATTGCCGAGAAGGGGGCGCAAATGATCGTCGAGGACCAGCGCGGTTGACCTCCTGCGCGATAGACCCGCTGTCGTCAGCGGGACTGCGCTTATTTATGCACGGTGATCGACGGGTCCAACTGCGCCAGCGCATCCGCCGCCGAGGTTTGACCGGTCCGGTCGATGTCTGTGCTTGAATACGAACGACCAAATCCGCGGCACTTCGAATTGGTGGCGATTCGGCTGCCGGTGTCAGTCAGGCAAGTCGGATCCTGCGCCGTCGCGGCCGCGACAGCCGGTTTTGGTTTCGCATTGTCCGCCGTGGTCGCGCAGCCGAACAAGGTGGCTCCGGCGACGATAACGGCTGCGATTCGCATGTATGCCCTCATAAAGCTCTCCTGATTCAAGGCATTTCCTCAGCCTAGCTATAGCCCCAGCCATGCCGCTTGTCTAGTGCCGGCATGACCATAATTCAAGGTAAATCGCTAGATTTAATGCAATTCGAGCGCAACGTGGATATCGGATTCGGTCAACCGCGCTCGAAACGGGCGACGGTCTCGACATGCTCGGTAAAGGGCATGAGATTGAATGCCGTGAGCGACACGAGGCGCAGCTTGCCGCCCGAGGTTAATTGCGCCGCATCACGCAGGAACGATTCGAGTCCGCAGCTGACATAGATCAGTGCTTCAGGCGGATGATTCGACAAGTGGCCGGTGAACTCCGGTTCCAATCCTTTGCGCGGCGGGTCCGCAATGACCATCTGGAAGTCCGACGCAGCCAAGCGGATGGCCGCTGCCTCGCCCGGTAAGACAGAGATTTTCGCCCGCTCCGCCGCGCTCAGTTGCGCGAGCCCCAGCTCGAGGCCCCGCAGCGAGTTGGGGCTGAGTTCATTCAGCATAATTTCGCCGACCTGCTGCAGCATCGACAACCCGATGGCGCCGACGCCCGCATAGAATTCGGCGACACGCGAACCAAGCGGGATCTGCTCGCGCACCTGCTCGATAATGAGCTGGGCGATATCCAGGTTGTTCTGCCCGAATGCCCCCGGCGGGTAGTGCACCGCCGCTCCGCCAAATCGTTCGACGACACTCTCCGGCCCGGACCAACAATGGAAATCCGGACCGAGGATGGTGTTGGCAGGCTCGAGATTCGCGTTGAACCACAGGCTGTGCAGATGCTTCCCCAAGCGTTCGCGGATTAGGCTCGCGCACTCGGCCAGTGGCTCCGGCGTCGCGCTGTTGGCCACAATGACGACCTGAGCGGTCTGCGAACTGCGTTCCACCACCACTTGCAAATAGCGCGCAAGGCCCAAATGGGCGCCGTCCGAATACGAAGTCACGTTCGCGTCGACGAGAGCGCGGCGCACGACATTCGCTACATGGTTGATGAGCGGGTGATGAACGCTGCAGTTTGGAATATGCACCACGCGATGCGTTCCCAATTCAAACAACCCGAGCTTCGGCGTGCTCAAGCGACCGCGGATCGCGAGTCGAGCGCGGTGGCGGAATCCAGCGGTTGCCCCGGAAACGACCTGCACCCGCGGCAGGCTGTGAGTGCGCGCCAGATCATCCAGTGCGCCGTGGACGGCGGGCGCAATGCCCGGCTCGCCGAACCTCGGACAGCCGGGGCATGGGGGCCGATGCGGGCAGGAGGTCAGCAAAGCACCGTGCGCAGATTGGCGATATTCGCTTCGACCAGCATTTTGAATCTGCATTCCACTGGGCCGCCCTCCCCCTTTTCCAGCGATGAGAGCATACTCTGAGAGCCATGCGGACTCTCATACAACTGAGCACGAGCATTACCAACCCGGTCTTCATTGAAGGCCGGGTATCGATGGTCTTTGCTCCGTACTCAAACTGTATGAGGATTGATTTCAATGTATCTAGAAGAATTGTCTCTATGGCGTCTGCGCATCGTCGCGGATAATGACCCAGGGGCCGTTGCCCGCGTCCTGGAGCGTTTCCAAAATCTCAATGTCCTGCCCCGGCGCATCATCGCCGAGTGCTCTTCCAACGAAACCTTCCACATTCAAGTGGACGTCTTCGGCCTTCCGGAGGAGCAGCTGCGGCTGGTCGCCGCAAAAATTCGTCAATCGCCGAGTATCGTCAATGCCTACTGGCATCGACTCTAATGCCGCCCGCGGTATCATGGCGAATGGCCAGCTCGATCCAAGCCAATCGTTCCTGGATAGCAAAGGCAATTGCCAGGCTCGATGAGGATCGACGCCAAGAAGTCGACACGCCCCTGCTGGCGCTGGGCTTGCCCGAGCTGCCGTCATGCCGGATCTACATAAAAGACGAAACGGCGCACCCGACCGGAAGCTTGAAGCATCGTCTTGCCCGCTCATTGTTCCTGCACGCCATTTGCAATGGGGATATTCGCGAGCATACGACCGTGGTAGAAGCCTCTTCCGGCTCAACGGCCATCTCGGAAGCCTATTTTGCCAACATGCTCGGGCTGCCGTTCATTGCAGTCGTTCCGCGCGGAACCGCCACCGCAAAGCGCGAGGCGATTGCGCGCGCCGGTGCGCAAATTCACTTGGTCGAGCCTCACGATGAGATCTCCGCCGTGGCGGCCCGGGTCGCTCGCGAGACGAACGGTCACTTCATGGATCAGTTCACGTTTGCCGAGCGCGCCACAGACTGGCGCGGCAACAACAACATTGCCGAAAGTTTGTTCGCGCAACTGGCGCAGCAGACTCATCCGGTTCCCCAGTGGATCGTGGTCGGCGCCGGCACCGGCGGGACGAGCGCGACGATAGGCCGCTATATTCGCTATCAACCCCAACTCAATGCGACCCGGCTTTGCGTGGTGGACCCTGAGGGTTCGGCATTCTTTCCTTACTTTGACGGCGGCGATCCAGGGGTGTGCGGGGGCTGCGGCGGAATCATCGAAGGCATCGGCCGGGCTCGGGTAGAACCCTCATTCATGCGCAATGTCGTCGACCGGATGTTGGCCGTCCCGGATGCGGCCTCGATAGCCGGCGCACGCTGGCTCGAGAGCCGGTTGCATCGCCGCTTTGGCCCGTCCACCGGCACCAATATTGCCGGCGCACTCGCGCTCGCAGCGGAAATGCAATCCCAAGGTGAATCCGGCAGCATCGCCACGCTCGCGTGCGACGCGGGAGATCGCTACGCGGATACGATTTATGATGATGCCTGGGTTGCCGTGCGAAAAATTGACTTGCGCGATTGGCAACACCGATTTCAGCATTTGACCGACACCCGCCCCTTCGGCCACGATCTGCGGCGCGCCGATCGCGACTAAGCCAAGCCTATTCATATCGCAGAGACACGGCCGGCTTGGCGCGCGCGACCAGGAAGCAGTGAGCACTCACCGTAAGCAGCGCAATCGTCAGCGCCAGACATGCCGATGCAACGAAAAACCACACATCCAGATCAACGTGATAGGCGAAGCCGCTCAGCCAACGGTTCATCACCCACCCGGCGACGGGCCACGCTATCAGGTTTGCCCAGACCACGGGCTGACAGAACTGCCAGACGAGTAGTCTCATGACTTGCGCGGTGCTCGCGCCCATGGCTTTGCGCACTGCAATTTCCTTGGTGCGCCGCTCCGCCGCGGAGGCGGAAAGCGCGAATAGTCCCAGGCAGGCGATCAAGACGGCGACTCCCGCGAATGCTGCCAAGAGTTGTGCCTGCTGCGTTATATCCGTGTATTTGTCCTGCAGAAGCTGGTCAAGAAAGACCGGGCTGATTGGATAGCCATTGCCCATTTTCTTCCACAGTGCGTCTATCGATGCCAGTGACTGTGGGATGTCACGACCGCTAAGCTTTATGCTCATGACGCCGTTGTGCGGCAGGTCCACATAAAACGCCGCGGGTTCAATCGGCTCGCGAATCGAGCTGGTCTGGAAATCGGGTACTACCCCGATGACCTCCGAAAGGTGCCTTCCGGTCTGCCCTAACCCGGGCACGAAGTGACTCCACTCGATCATCTGTCCGATCGACGATTGAGGCGTTGGGAATCCGAGCGCGCGGACGGCAGACTCATTGATCACCAGCGAATCGTGAATTTCCGAAGAAGCTCCGACGGAAAACGCGTCCGTGCTACGGCTCTTCGAGTGAAAGCGGCCTGCCAGGGGCTCTAACCCGAAGAGCTCGAAGTAGCCGAAATCGATCGACGCATACCAAACAATGGTTGATTGGCCACCGGGTGCGGTGGCGCCACTGGCGGATCCCACTGGGTCAGGGGGCGCCCAATTGCTGCAGGCGACAGCACGAACACCGGAAATGGCCTTCACAGCGTCTTCGAATCCATTTCGACACGCATGACCGATGACGACCACTTGATCGCTATCCATGCGTAGGCTCTCATGCGTCGCAAAGGAGGCCTGCCGGAAGAGGACGATCACCGCCAGAATGAGCCCGATCAGAACGGCGAACTGTGCCGTGACAAGCGCTCGACGGACGCGGTCCGAGCTTTGCGCGGTGGTAATGCCTCCTTTGCCCAACATCTGTACCGGGCGCAAGGCGGACAACACCAAAGCGGGGTAAATCGCGGCGAGGGCACCTACCATCACGACGATTGTCGCGGTCGAAGCAGCGAGCGAGGGATCGGACCAGTATGCAAATGCGATCGTTCGTTTAAGGTACGCATTGAGGATTGGAAGAGAAAGCTTGGCGACCGATAATGCGGCGAGCGTCGCCAGAAGGACGTAGATCAGGCTTTCCCCCATGAACTGAACGATGAGTTCTCGGCGACGAGCTCCCATGGCTTTGCGTACTCCGACCTCGATGGCGCGCCGACTCGCGCGCGCCGTCATCATGCTGACGAAATTGGCGCTCGCCACGAACACGATCAGAATGCCGATGGCCGCGAACGAATAGACTGTTTCGCGCCGGCTCGCCGGCTTCATCGAGCTGAGACCTTCAGGATCCAGGTGAATCTGGTTGATCGGCTCGAGGCTTAGGTGCCAGATGCTGCTCGTTGGCTGCGCTCCCCCGGATACGGAATGCCGATCGAGTAAACCGGGCAGCTCTCGCTCGACATTCGTCGCCTGTGCCTTCTTTAACCTGACATAGATGTACAGCCATCCCTTGTCCTCAGGAAACGAACTCAACGGAGTCTGGTCCAATTGCGTCAGCGGGGATTTGGGCGACGTTCCCGAAGCGAACATGGCAACATTCAAATGCGTATTGGAGGGCAGATCCTCGAGCACCGCCTTCACCGTAAACTTCGCCCTTCCCTTGAGCTCCAAAGTCTCGCCGACGACATTGTCGCGTCCAAAATATTTGCGCGCCATCGTTCGAGTGAGCACAAGCCCATCAGGTTGGTCCAGAGCTGTTGCTAGATTCCCCGCGAAAACGGCCAACGGCAATATGGAAACGATATTCGGATCCGCCCAATAGACGCTCTCCAGCGCTTCGAAGTCGCCGCGCCGAACGACAATCTGAGAATTCGTCAGACGCGCCGCCGATGCAACCGTCGCCATATCCAGATTTATCCAAGCAGCGACGTGCGACGGCGTACTGAAGCTCTTTATGGGGGCGTGGCCCTCGGGGGGCGTTCCTGTAGTCGCGACGAGGTAAGTGTCGCGATAGCCCGGAATGAAGTTCTCGTAGCTTAGTTCGTCTCGAACATATAGTACGATCAACAGTGCCGCAGTGAATCCAAGGGCAACGCCGCCTATGTTAAGAGCTGCGTAGAGCGGATTGCGCGCGAGGTTGCGTAGCGCCGCAATCACATAATTTCGAAACATCTTCAGGCCGCCAACAATGAGGCAGGCGATCGCTTCTGCGTGTCGGTCCGAGCCACGTATATACCTATTGCAGATCGATACGATTGATACGGTCGAGGCCGGTGTACTCGGAGGTGATCACGCGGTCCCCCTCTTTCAGTCCGCTGAGTACCTCTACCTGCTCGATGTTGCGACGGCCGATTTTTATGCGCCGCCGCTCCGCGGAATGATCACCCGGCGCCAGCACGAAAATCCAGTCGCCACCGGTCTGCTCCAAGAAGGGCCCGGCCGGCAGAATGAGTGCGTGATCATCGCCGCCCAGGGAAAGCTTTCCCTGCACCGCCTGGCCCGGCACGAGGCCTTCCGGGTTCGGTCCATCAAAAGCGAGGTCAATGACAAACTGCCCGTCCTTTACCTGCGGATAAACGCGGATGACATGCAAGCGCCAAGTCTTCTCGCCGATGTGCACGTCCGACACCTCGCCGTTGCGGATCCGGGACAGGTAGTACTCATCCACGTCGGCGGAAAGTTTGATGCCGGTATCGGGCGTGATCTCGGCCAAGCGCTGACCGGGATTGCGGTTCTCGCCCACCTTGATATCCATGTCCGTCAGACGCCCGGAAACCGGTGCGCGCACGGTGAGGTTGTCGAGCTTGGCGTGGACGATACGCAGGTTTTCCTGCAGCTGCTTGAGCTGCGCCTCGATGAGCGGAACCTGGCTTTGGCGAATCGCGTCCTGACGCTCGTTGCTCGCGGCCTGCAGCGGCTTGAGCTTCAAATCGTAGTTGAGCTCGTCCTGAACGATGTCCCGCGCCTCCTCGGATTCAGCGCCCTTGGAGAAGAGCACCGCGCGCCGGTTGATGGATCGGGTGAGGCGCGTGATGTTGTAATCGAGCTGGGCCAACGCCCGCTCGTTATTGATTTTGTTCAGCTCGAGATTGATTTCGTTCTGCTGCAGCTGAGCAGTCGCCTGATTGAGTTGCGCTTCCTGCTGGATGACTTGGAGCTGCAGGTTGGTGTTGCTGAAGCCGATGAGCGGCTCGCCTTCCTTCACCTCGTCACCCGCTTGGGCGAGGACTCGTTCTACGCGCCCACCGTCGATGGCGTCGATATAGATGGTGTCGTGGGGCACCACCTTGCCGCGCAGGGGAATAAAATCGTGATAGATCCCTTCTTTCACGGGCGCAATGGTGAGCGTACTGCGAGCCATGCGGACCGAGCGCTCGGCATTGCCGAAGAGGGTGGCTACGGTGAGAAGCACCAGCCCAAGTGCCAGCCCGGCGCCAACTCCGGCACGGACTCCCATCGGCCACTTCGCCCAATGCCATGGGTGACGTTTGATCTTCTGATCCATGCCGGCACCATCAGCGAGTTTGAGCATCGTCACCGGCGATACCTCATCGCGCATGGCTATTCGTACCTGAGCGCCGCGGCAGGATGCGCCCGGGCCACCAGCATCGCGTGCCCGGCAACGGTGGCGAGGGCAATCACAAGCGCGATGATGCTCGCGCCTACGAAGATCAAGGGATCGAGACTGACGTGATGAGTGAAGCTCTGAAGCCAGTGGTGCATCAGGTAGAGGGCGGCGGGCCATGCGATCAGGTTCGCCCAGAGTATGGGTTTCGCGAACTGCCAGAGAAGCATGCGCAGAATATCGCCCCTACTCGCGCCCATGGTCTTGCGAATGCCGATCTCCTTGGTGCGCTGTTCGGCCGAATGAGCTGACAGCCCGAACAGGCCCAACGCAGCAATTACAGCGGCGAGACTTGCCCCGAGAGTTATCGCCGTCCCTTGCAGTATGATGTCTGCATACATGACTTGCAGATTTTGGCTCAGGAAGCGCCGATGAATGCCCGTATGCATTGTCTCGGACCAGGCAGCATCAATGGCCGTTAGCGCCTCCGGAATTTTCGAGCCAATCAACCGAACGCTCAGCACGGAAAAAGAAGCAGGGTCTACATAGAGTATCTGCGCCAACACCTGTCTCCGGGTGTCGAGAGCAAAATCAGGCGCCACACCGATGATCTCGGATGGCCCAATTGTGCCCGGCGTCGGTTTTGCGCTCCAGCGGCGGCGATTCCAGGTCACCATCTTGCCAATCGCCTGGGAAGGAGAACTAAAGCCCAGTTTGCGCATCGCCGTTTCATTAATGACAATCGAGGGATTCCCCGCCGTTTCCCCTTCGACGAGGCGCCCATCATCGCCATGATCGTGATCGAAAAAGCGTCCCGCAAGCGGCCGTAGGCCATAGAACTCGAGCGCGCCGTAGTCGACGACCCCACTCACCATTGCAGCTGCAGGCGCGTCCTGAATCTGCGCAAATACGATCATTCCGCCGTTAAATAGCGCTCCACCATTGGCGCAAGCAGCCTTAGCCACACCGGGTAGGGTGGCAAGGCGTTCTCGAAACGCTCGATCTAAAGGCGCGCAAGCGTTGTCGATGAGAAGGATGCTGGAACCGTCGACTCGGAGTTGGTTGTTGAGCGAGAACAGCGTCTGGCGCCAAATGGTTGCAGCGGCAATCCCGAGGCCGATCATGATGGCGAACTGCAGAGCGACTAGGGCGCGGCGAACATTTCCTCCGGTTATTCCTTGGACGGGTGTTCCCTTCAAAACCGCGGCCGGCCGATATGCAGACAAGAAAAAAGCAGGGTATGCACCGGCCATTAAGCCCAACCCTATGGTAGCGACCAGCAGAGCGCCCAATAGCGCAGGATCGCCAAGATCGTTGAATGCGATCTTCTGCTTTAGGACCGAGTTCAACTGAGGCAATAAAAGTTCGGTGAGCGCTACGGCTAGCACCATGGCCAAGGCGACATAGATGACCGCCTCTCCCAAAAACTGCATTACTAATTGGCTTCTAAGCGCCCCCGCTGCTTTGCGAACGCCTGTCTCAATGGCGCGTTGGGCCGCTCGAGCAGTCATCAGCGTGACGAAATTGAATGATGCCGAGGTAATGATCAAGACTGCAATGGCGATGAGGGCAGCGAGAAGCGTCCGGTCGCCTCTGGGGGACATCGCTGATACGCCAGGAGGCGACAGGTGTAATTCGCCAATAGGCGTCAGATGCAGTCCAATGGTGAACCCAGGCGGGTAAACCGTCGAAGTGTCCGCATTGTGAGTTGCAAACGCGGAGAGCGCCTGTTGCATCTGCTGCACCGATGTGCCGGGCCGCAGGCGGATGAAAGTATAGTTGCTTTGGGTACGAAACGGTCCTTGATCTGCTGTGAGATCGTAAAGCGCGAACGCCGAGTAGGCCGCAAGGCTTGAACCGAACACGTCGCCCTTTATATAGCTGTTCGACGGTAAATCATCGATTATTGCGGTTACGCGCATCGGATGAGATGTGTTGAAGGCGGTTGACACCTTGGCCGCATCCGATCCCATGGCGGGGTTGACTTCCAACATTTCGCCCAGCGGCTTGTCTCGACCGAAATACTTGCGTGCAGCCGTCCGCGTGAGCACAACGCTGTCGGGCGTGGCCAGCGCGGTTTCAAGATCGCCTGCCACTGACTTCAGCGGCATGACCCGGAAGAATGACGGGTCCACCCAGAGAAAGCCCGTCTCATCCGCCTCCACCCGGTCGTGACGAATGAGCGGCGGATTATCCCCAGTCATCATCCGAGCAGCGGTCGATATCTGCGGCAACTGCAGGCTCATCTTTTCCGCGAGGTCGGGCAAGGAAAAATCCCACCGCTCTGCGAGCAAACGACGATCAATCGGATCCCTGGTCGGAGTCAGCAAATAAACGTCGCGATATCCCGGAAAAAATCGATCATAAGTGTATTCATCGCGGACGAAGAGGACGATCAGCAGGGCAGCCGCGAACCCCAGAGCGAGTCCAAGAAGATTGATTGCCGCGTGAGTTCGATTGCGTAGCAGGTTTCGGATGGCCGCCGCTAAGTAGTTTGATAGCACTGTGGCTAACCTTCTAAATCCACGAAACGTTGATTCGGCACGGCAACGCGATGCAACGCGGCTCAGACGCCGAGCGCGTCAGTCGCCGCAACTTCCTCAGAAGCATCGTCCGTCAAACGCCCGTCGAGCATTCTTACGATGCGGTCAGCGCGGGCTGCATGGACTTCAGAGTGCGTCACCATGATGAGCGTGGTGCCGCTTGCGTTTATCCTTCGAAGCATCTCCATGACGGCATCTCCGTTTGCGGTGTCGAGATTACCGGTGGGCTCATCGGCCAGGATGATCTTCGGGTCCGACACCAGCGCACGAGCTACCGCGACCCGCTGCTGCTGACCTCCCGAAAGTTGCTGAGGCATGTGCTTGGCGCGATGTGCCAGACCGACTTTTTCGAGGGCGGCCTGCACGCGTTTGCGGCGTTCATGACGCGGCACATGCCTGTAGATCAGAGCCACCTCGACGTTCTCCGCAACATTCAGATCATTGATCAGGTTGAAGCTTTGGAACACGAAACCGACGCCTGCGCGGCGGTGGAGGGTCAGTCCTTCCTCTGAGCAGCGCGCTACGTCCTCACCAAAAAACCAATAGGCTCCGGAGGAAGGACCATCGACCAGACCGAGAATATTGAGGAGCGTCGACTTGCCGCAACCCGACGGCCCCATGATTGCGAGAAATTCGCCGCGATTGACGCTAAGACAGACATCGTCGAGAGCCAGTGTCTCGACGTCCGTTGTGCGATAAGTTTTGGTAATGTGCTCGAGTTTCAGCATTCTAAAATCCTCATCGGTGTGCGCTCATCACCGCGCCTGAGCAGCAGTTAACGAGTCTTTAAGCTGCGCGTTACCTTGCTCACCAGGGCATCCAGCTGTTTTGGCTCAATGACTGAAGCTTCTACGAGGCCCAGCAGCATCCGCTCCAAGGATCCGCCGCAGAATTTGTCGACGATGCCCTTTACGGCCTTAGCGGCAGCGCGTTCTTGAGTTTCCTTGGCCGTGTAAATGAACGTGCCTCTTTCCACTCGATGGCTGACGTAGCTCTTCTCTTCGAGACGACGTAGGACCGTACGGATCGTTGCGTCCTTTAAATCACGGTGCAATGCGTTGCGAACGGCGACCGCAGTCATGGCGCCGTGTTTCCACAGAAGCGTGAGCAATTCATGCTCGAGGTCGCCCAGAGGAGGAAGTGGTTTACTCATAGTTCACGTTGTTACAACTAGTCGCATGTTACGTACGGTCACATGTGACAATGTATAACATGCGGAATCCCCTGCGGGCAAGAAGGATAGTGAAGTAACAACTCGAGGGCGGTAAGAGCGCGGTGCTATGGGTCAGTTGGCGCCGCCACCCTGCAGGCCAGCCACGCGGTTCAGTGATCAGGCAAAGCGCAGCCGGCAGCGATAGAATCAACGCCTAATGGAAGCCTTACTGATCCTTTTGATTCTCGCCGGCATGCTTGTTCTCGTTCAGAACGATGAGGGCGTGCAACTGCAGTTGCTGTCTCTGGTTGGCATCAAGCGGCGGCTGAGTCGATCGGAAAGTACATTTGTCTTGATCCTGGGCGCTTTGGTTATTTTGGCGTTGTTCGTTGCCATTGAGCCGGAAACGCGAATTTTCCTGATGTTCCTGGATTCGGTGGGCGTCGATCTGTTCGTAACCATGTGTGTGCTTTATCTGCGTCACAACCTGGTACTCGTCGCCGCCATTTTGCTGATTCCCATATTGAAACGGGCCTACCGTTGGGGCCCCGTGCCGGGATTCTGGCCAAGCAGGCATGTCATTTGGTCCAGTGCAAGCTGGGCCGGTTATGCGGTATTAACACCTGTAGTCGCGTTGTGGTGGATAACGTTTCCCGCGCTGTGCATTGGCGCTTTGCTTTCGAAGGTCGCGGGGCTCCTGGTGTAAGAGACAAATCGAACACGCTCAGCGTCGACGGGACTCGCCCGCGGAGTTCGGGGTTCGATGCTTACTTCTGCGGCGTGATAATGCACCAAGCGACAAACAACACATACAAAGCAGCTCCTAAGCCAAAATAAAGTTTGTCCATGACTTGCCCCGAGAGAAAGGATCGACCGCACACCGCAGGTCGGGAATAATCGATCAAACCTAAGGTAAAAATCCGTCAGACAAAGTCGACAGACAGGGTCAGAAAATCCGGCGTGTCGCCCTTACCGAACAGCAGTTGCTGTTATGCCGCAGAGGCCCGAGAATGCCCGAAGCACCTGTCTTACCGCGACTACATCAGATCATTAGGGGGTTAGCTTATTGATTCATCCGCCGCTGCGCTTGCCGCTGGCCTTCACCCTCACTCACCAGGTAACGCCCGAGGAAATCGACGCATACGCGCACGTGAACAATGCGGTCTATCTGCAATGGCTGGATCGAATCGCGTGGACGCACGCTGCAAAACTGGGCACGCCGCTCGCGAGTTGCCTGGCAATGCGCCGTGGCATGGCGGTGCGCCATACCCGCATTGACTATCTGGAAGCGGCGGTGCTCGACGACAGTTTATTGCTCGCGACCTGGCTCATCGCCTGTGACGGGCGTTTGCGCTGCACCCGTCGGTTCGAGATCCTGAGGTTGGGAGACGGAAAGCGCGTAGCAGACGCAGAAATCGAGTATTTTTGCCTCAATCTCGATACCGGCAAGCCATGCCGGTTCCCGCGGGAATTTGCAGAAAGCTATACAGTGATCCCCGAGGTGGCCACGGCCTACCTGCAATTACCACTCGAATTGCGCCACGTTGGTTACTCACGTGGCGGCCTACATAATCAAGGCACAGCACGTGACTAACAATGAAGACGACTCCGGCAAGCCGGCCTTGAGCCGCCGCGAAATCCTCGGCCTGGCGGCGGGCGCAACGATGGGCGCGGCGGTGTACGCAGCTCCGGGACAGTCGGCCGATCGACGCGCCGACAACACACGGCGCACCGACGACATCGTCCTCATGGACGCGACCGTCCTCAGCAAGAACATACACTCACGCAAGATTTCATGCGTCGAGGTGATGAACGCGTATCTGGAGCAAATCGAGCGCATCAATCCGAAGGTAAACGCCATCGTGGCGCTTCAAGAGCGTGCGGATTTGCTCATGCAGGCGCGCGAGCGCGACGCCCAGCTTGCACGGGGCGAATCATTGGGCGTGATGCACGGTTTTCCGCACGCGGTGAAAGACCTTCAGGCAGTCAAAGGCATTCGCATGACCCTGGGTTCTCCGATCCTCAAGGAGTTTGTTCCTGCGGCCGACGGATTGATGGTCGAGCGACTGCGCAACGCAGGGGCAATATTCATCGGCAAGACCAATACGCCCGAATTCGGACTGGGCTCGCATACCTACAATCCGGTTTACGGTGCGACCCGCAATGCATATGACCTGACTCGCTCAGCCGGGGGCAGTAGCGGCGGCGCAGCGGTATCGCTTGCGCTGCGCATGCTGCCGGTCGCAGACGGATCCGACTATGGCGGCAGCCTGCGCAACCCAGCGGGATGGAATGGTGTCTATGGCTTTCGCACCAGCATTGGCCGCGTACCCAACGACGCGCGCGACGCGTGGCTGCCGTCCATGAGCGTCACCGGCCCCATGGCCAGAAACGTCACAGATCTCGCCATGCTGCTCTCGGTGCAAGCGGGCTTCGATGCGCGCGTGCCGTTATCTTTGGACGGTGATGGCACTCCGTTTCAACGACGGCTGGAAAGTTCCTTCAAGGGAAAGCGCATCGCCTGGGGCGCCGACTTCAAGGGGCATGCGCCCTGCGAAGCGGGCGTGCTCGAGGTTTGTCGAAAGGCGGCACAGAGTCTCGAGTCCCTCGGTTGCGTCGTGGAAGAGGCCGCGCCGGATTTCGATTTTGACGCGCTGTGGCAAGCGACCATACGCCTGCGCGGTTGGCAGCAGGGCGCCTCGATCCAGGCCTTCTACAACGATCCGGCGCAACGTGCGTTGTTGAAACCCGAGGCCATCTATGAAGTAGAAACCGGGATGCGCCAATCCGCGCGCGACATCACCGCCGCATCGGTGTTGCGCACCGACTGGTCGCAGACTGTGCGTAAATTTCTAGAACGCTATGATTTTTTAATACTGCCCACCGCGCAAGTCTTCCCGTTCGATGTGAACGAGCATTGGCCGCGGCAAATTGCCGGACAAGCGATGCAGACCTATCACGAGTGGATGAAGGGTACGCTGCTTGTGACCATGTCCGGCTGCCCGGCATTGGCCGCACCGGCCGGCTTCAGCGAAGCGGGCCTGCCGATCGGCATTCAAATCATCGCGCCGAATCGCCAGGAATTCAGTTGCCTGCAATTGGCGTACGCGTATGAAAGCGCGCTCAGTCCCGGCAACCGCCGCTTGCCGCCGCTGCTGGGCCGAACCTAGGGTGTCATGGGTTGGCCGGGCGGGTCGTTGGCGAACCCTTGTCCTTGATGATGAACACTAAAAATTTCGCCGGCGCTGTCTGACTCGCATTTGCGGACACCGCATGCACATCGGAAGGGCTTTCATAGAAGGTCTCACCCGGTTTGAGCGTGACCCGTGGGCCGCCTTGCACCTGCATAATCAGCTCTCCCTCCAGCACATACACCAGCACTTGAGCATCATGCCGATGCGAAGGCGAGGCTCCGCCGGGCGGATAGGTGACCGTCGACATGAGGATTTCTTTGCCTGCCGCGCCAATCAATTCTTTGGTCATGAGCTGCTTCACCTCAGCGGGCGCGGGATCCGCCAACGCGGCCCCGCTCAGCAGCAGGGGAAGACACAGAGACAAACCTAGCAAACAATTACGGCTCATCATGCCACTCCCGGTTTTGCGATTGCGTCAGCATATTCTGCTTTACAAAACTTTACCTCCCCTGCAAAGACCGCTAACAGTGCGCGCGCAGACTGACAGCGTTTCGTAACTTTAAGGGGCTCACGATGCATACTTCTTCCGAACCTGACAAAGCCGCGCCGACGCGTCGATCCGCCATCAGCCGCATGCTCTCAGTCGCTTTTGTCGCGGGCGCTGCTCTCGCCGGCGGCGTCGCCGGGGTGGCCGCGGCGACCGGGATGGGCGCCTGCGGCTTTCATCACGGCATGGCGGGCGGCAGCTATAGCGCCGCCGATGTCTCCGCTCATGTCGATCATGCGTTGAAGCATCTGTACGTCGAGATTGACGCCACGGATGCACAGAAGGCGCAAATCACGCCGTTGGTACAGCAAGCCGTCAATGACCTCCTGCCGATGCACACGCAGCTGCAAGCCGCTCATGCGCAAGCACTTCAAGCGCTGACGCAGAATACGGTTGATCGGAGTGCGCTGGAAGCTGCGCGAGTGGCGCATCTGCAGCTGGCCGACCAGGCCTCCAAGCGATTGACGCAGCTTCTTGGCGACGTCGATGAGGTGCTGACGCCCGCCCAACGCACCGCCCTGGCCGCTCATCTCAAACAATTGCACACCCGGACATAATGCGCTGGCGTTGACGGCTCGCTCTCTTTAGAGTCGCCGGTCAATGGTTGAGCGAATTCTCTTGGTCGAAGACGATGCCCGCCTGGCCGATATGCTCCTCGAGTATCTCGGTCAGGCGGGTTTTGGCGTCACGGTTGCACCCTTAGGCGCCGCAGCGCTCGAGAGACTTTCAGACGCGCAATACGACGCGGTCGTGCTCGATCTGATGCTGCCCGACATGGATGGGCTGGACGTATGCCGCCAGCTGCGCGCGAAATACGACACCGCTGTGCTGATGCTGACCGCCCGTGGCGATGCGGTCGATCGTATCGTCGGACTGGAGTTGGGCGCGGACGATTATTTGCCGAAACCGTTCGAGCCGCGGGAGCTGGTGGCGCGGCTGCGCGCCATCATGCGTCGCCGTGCACGCGGCACGACGGATGAGAAATCCTCACGCTTCGGCCGCCTGGAGCTGGATACCGCAGCACGAGCCGTTCGCTTGGACGGGAAGCTTTGCGATCTGACCGGATACCAGTTCGATCTGCTCGTGGCGCTGGCGAAGAACGCGGGACGATTCCTGTCTCGCGAGGTCCTGATGGATCTGGTCAAAGGCGAGGAATTCGAATCCTTCGACCGCTCTATCGATGTGCACATTTCGCGCATTCGGGCCGCGATTGAGGACAATCCTAAAAAACCGCGGCGCATTATTACCGTACGTGCCGCAGGCTACGTGTTCGCCAAGGCCCAGGACTGATGTTGCGCCTCTACCTGCGCTTCTATATCGCACTGCTGGTCAGTCTGGCCCTGCTGGGCTTGGCCGCCTCGGTGCTGGTGCGCTTGGCGGGCAGCCCGATCGAACAAGCCGCGGTCACGGTCGCACGCCTGGTGCAAAACGTGCTGCCGCCGGCGCAGGCACCAGCCTCGGAACAGCAGCAAGCGCTGCAGCAGCAACAATTGCAAGCCTATGTACAGCAGCTGCAACAACAGTATGTGCAGCAATCGCTGCCCTTGCCCCAGCCCCAGCAGCAGCAGCAGCAGCAGCAGCAGCAATCACAACTATCA
>Ga0209169_10000024_pt1 | contig 86575 bp, 72 predicted proteins | sample HubBroMetageWRM4_FD_188346 | JGI IMG/M metagenome (GOLD analysis project Ga0209169, IMG submission 188346) | Warmed soil microbial communities from the Hubbard Brook experimental Forest, New Hampshire - Hubbard Brook CCASE Soil Metagenome WRM 4... | ecosystem: Environmental > Terrestrial > Soil...
GGCCGGCATCGAAATTCTCGTATCCCGGTCCATAGATGGTATTTCGTCCGCTGGTGCCATAGGTTCCCAAGGCAGGCAAAGAGAAGGCCGACGTGTTGAAGTACTTCGCAATCTTGGCTGGCTTGGACTCACCGTTATACACGGCGACATTTCCATGGACGTCGGCGTGGTCTTCGGCGAGCGCGAGCATCTGCGCCAGGTAGACCGGGTCGTGGCTGCCGTCGGCGTCCATCTCGAACACGTAGTCGTAGTCGCGCTCGAGCGCCCACTTGAAGCCGGCGACGTACGCCGTGCCGAGGCCGAGCTTGCCGGGGCGGTGCATCACGTGGACGCGCGGGTTCTTCGCGGCCATCTCGTCGAGGAGCTCGCCGGTGCCGTCGGGCGAGTTGTCGTCGACGAACACAACTTCCCAGTCGTATGCGGCAAGCAGGCGTTCCAGCCGCTCGACCAAGAGCGGCACGTTGGTGCGCTCGTTGAAGGTCGGCACAATAATGCTGAGTTCCGGCGCTGGCCGCACGGCGGCCGATGGCCGTGCCGGCGTTGCCGAAGAAGTTAGCGGCGTTATGTCGTCCATGCCTGCCTGCAATAGCGCTATCGCGCCGACTTGCGCAATGCACACTTGCTTGTGACGCCGCGCGAATATCGGCAAAATGCCATGTGACCGTCTCTCATCCCGATCCGGCCGGCAGGCTGCGTCCGCAGGGCGCGAAATTTGGCTCGCGGTTCATCCATTCGGCGGCGCGGTTTGTTGCTGCGAAACCGGAAGGGCGCATCGCTGCTTGGGGCATCGTCGGCTTCATCGCCGTGTGGATGGTCTATGACACGGTATCGCTTTGGCCAACGGCGCTGCACTGGGACGCCAGCGAAGCGGCTCTCTGGGCACAACATTTTGCGTTTGGCTATAAACACCCGCCGATGACGGCGTGGCTGTTCGCCGTGTGGTTTGCGATCTTCCCGCGTGCAGATTGGGCGGCGCATCTGCTCGCCGTCATGGTCTGCGCCATCACGCTTGCCGTGAGTTGGCGACTGTCCCGCGACCATCTCGACAAATACAAGGCCCTATTCGGACTCGCCGCGCTCGCATTGATTCCGCTCTTTACCTTCAAAGCGACGGAGCTGAATGCCAACACGGTGATGATGCCGTTTTGGGCGGCGGCTTTGCTGTTTTATCTGCGCGCCCACCGCGGGCTCGGTGTCTGGAATGCCCTCCTTGCCGGAGCTTTCGCGAGCCTCACCATGCTGGGCAAGTACTGGGCGATTTATCTGTTTGCCGGTATGGCGGTGGCGGCAGTTGCGGGCGCCGACGCGCGGCGCTTTTGGCGTTCGCCGGCGCCGTACTTGATGGCCGTCGGCGCGGCGGTCGTGATTGCTCCACACCTTTACTGGTACGTGTCGCAAACCGGCGGCTCGAATTATGAGTTCATGCGCGCGAGCGTCATGAACGAAGCGTCGTTCGGTGCGACGCTTGCCGGGTCGCTGCGTTATCTCCTCGGCGTTATCGCTTACGCGGCCGGCCCGCTTGTGCTGCTGGCGGCGCTGCGGCCGAGTTCGGCCGCGCTGCGCGACATTGTGTGGCCTGCCGATCCCGAACGCCGACAGGCCCTGATTTTGTTCGTTGTGCCGTTGGTGCTGCCGGCACTGGTCAACCTCGCATTGCCGCATCGGCTGACGGCCGTGTGGACGTACCCCAACTGGGCGCTGTTGCCGGTGGTGCTCTACGGCTCGCGCCAATTGGTCATTGATGCAACGGCGACCGCGGCGGCGGGGCTGGTTGCAGCGGCGACGGCCGTAGTTGCTCTTATCGCGTCGCCAGTCGTTGCTTATGAAAAGCTCAGGGTAGGTCTCGATCCCAATCGGCCGGACGCCCAGCCGGTGGCGACGGCGGCCACGCGCATCTCCGGCGATGCGCCGGTTCGCTGGTTCTGGGGCTCGGCGGCACTGGTCAACGGCTTGCCGTTCTATTTACCAGGTGCGCGTCCGCTCAATGTGGATCCATCCTCCGCAGCGGGCCATGCAGCTAGCAAGGGTGAAGGACTTTTGCTTGTTTGTCTCGAAGGCGATGCGCCGTGCCGAGCGAGCGTTGCCGCGTTAGCCGGCGGCGATGCCAAATTGCGGTCGGATGACATTGTCATCCGACACACCTTTTTGGGCTTTACCGGACCAGCGACGACAGCTGACGTCACCGTCGTGCCGGCTTCCCCTCAATAGCGATATTGATCGGTCTTGAACGGCCCTTCGACCGGGATGCCGATATAAGTCGACTGCTTCTGCGACAGCTTGCTCAGCTTCACCCCGATCTTGTCGAGGTGCAGGCGTGCGACTTTCTCGTCGAGTTGCTTCGGCAGCGTGTAGACCTTCTTTTGATATTTGTCTGGATTGGTCCACAGCTCGATTTGCGCCAGCGTCTGGTTGGTGAACGACGACGACATCACGAAGCTTGGATGTCCCATGGCATTGCCGAGATTGACGAGGCGGCCTTCCGACAAAAGGATGATGCGCTTGCCATCCGGGAATTCGATCTCGTCGACTTGTGGCTTCACGTTCGACCATTTTAGATTTTTCAACGCCCCGACCTGGATCTCGCTATCGAAGTGTCCGATGTTGCAGACAATGGCGCGGTGCTTCATCTTGCGCATGTGGTCGATGGTGATGACGTCGACATTGCCGGTTGCGGTGCAGAAGATGTCCGCACGCGGTGCGGCTTCTTCCATCGTTACCACCTCATAGCCTTCCATCGCCGCTTGCAGCGCGCAAATCGGATCGATTTCTGAAACCATGACCCGGCAACCGGCTTGGCGCAGCGAAGCGGCTGACCCTTTGCCGACGTCGCCGAAGCCCGCGACCATCGCCACCTTTCCCGCCATCATGACGTCGGTGCCGCGGCGAATGCCGTCGACCAGCGATTCACGGCAGCCGTAGAGATTGTCGAATTTCGATTTTGTCACGCTGTCGTTGACGTTGATCGCAGGGAAGAGAAGCTTGCCCTCCTTCTCCATCTGGTAAAGGCGGTGCACGCCCGTTGTTGTCTCTTCCGTGACGCCGCGGATTGCGCTCGCTGTCTTGGTGTACCAGCCGGGCTGCTTCACCATTCGCTCTTTGATGGCGGCGAACAGTACTTCTTCTTCTTCGTTGCCGGGATGATGCAGCACGTTCGGCGTACGCTCCGCTTGCGAACCGAGATGCATGAGCAGCGTAGCATCGCCGCCATCGTCAAGGATCATGTTGGGGGCGCCGCCATCGGACCATTCGAAAATGCGGTGGGTGTAGTCCCAGTATTCCTTGAGTGACTCGCCTTTGACGGCAAAGACCGGTGTGCCGCCGGCGGCAACCGCGGCGGCGGCGTGATCTTGCGTCGAATAGATGTTGCACGAGGCCCAGCGGACGTCGGCCCCGAGCGCTGTGAGGGTTTCGATCAGCACCGCGGTCTGGATGGTCATGTGCAGCGAACCGGCGATACGGGCGCCGCGCAGCGGCTGCTCCGGCCCGTATTCCTCGCGGGTCGCCATCAGCCCAGGCATTTCGGTCTCGGCGATAGCGAGTTCCTTACGCCCCCATTCGGCGAGCTCGATATCCTTGACGACGTAATCGTGCGCGGGCGCGGGTTTAGCCTTGGTCGACGTGCTCATGAAAAATCCTTCGGGCGCTCTCTATTGATCTTTTCAAGCGTAAGGCAGATCGCACAGTGTGATGGGTGCGCCGCCGGTGGTGGTTTGCGCTCACCGGCAGGCGGTCGGCGCGGCGGCACTAAAGACATAAAGATCCCTTTATGTCCATGCTTGAACCGCAACGGTGACCAAGGCATTTCGTCCCTATGGCGACTGAGCCGGATAAGACGTTCAAATCCCTTCGCCAGCTCTCCTTGGCCGAGGAAAACTGCACCCGCTGTCCGCTTTACAAGGACGCAACGCAAGCTGTCCCTGGCGAAGGCCCGGCAGACGGGGCGCTCATGCTGGTAGGCGAGCAGCCCGGAGACAAGGAGGATTTGGCGGGCCGGCCGTTTGTCGGTCCGGCCGGACAGATGCTCAACCGGGCCCTAACAGATGCCGGAATTACCCGGGAACAGACCTTCATCACCGGCGCGGTCAAGCATTTCAAACACGAAGCGCGTGGCAAACGGCGGCTGCATAAGCGTCCTAACAACTATGAGGTCGAGCGCTGCAAAATCTGGTTGGATTGGGAGCGGAATCTGGTCAAACCGTCGATCATTGTCGCTCTTGGTGTGACGGCTGCGCGCAGCTTGACCGGCCGCACAGTCACAATAGGTAAAATGCGCGGCAAACCAGTCGCCATGGCGGACGGCACGCTGCTCATCATCACCATTCATCCCGCGGCGCTGTTGCGGATGAAAGACGACGGCGAACGCCATGCGGCTTATCGCGACTTTGTCGCCGACCTTAAGACTGCCGCGGGCGCCGTGAAAATCGCGCGGAAAAAGGCGAGCTGAATCTTTAGCCTTTATCCGACGGGGTTGGCGCGGCCGCACGCGGTGCGTTTCGCGTTGCCAGACCCGCTTCAGTCAGCGCTTGTGCGATCTGCTGCATGCGATTGATCAAATCGGCTGCTGCAGCCGGCGGTAATACAAGTCGGCACGCCGGATAGCGGCGGCCGGTGATGGGTGCATTCGGCTTGATTTCATCGAGCCGCGTGACCGCAAAATCAATCCGCAGCGTTTGCCCGTCAAAAACGAGGCCGCTCACTGAATCCGCAAATGTTTCGGCCAGGTCGGGACGATCAACAAGACGGATGGTCGCCGGCTGCCGCTCGCGATGTGGCGCCGAAGCTTCCGGCGGCGTTTTCTCTGTGGCCATAGGTGTTTCTCCGCAGTTGTGACGACGTCAGTCGTCTTCGCCGAAACGCGAATTGATCAGCTCGCTCAGCGCGTCGATCACTTCGGCCGCTTCTTTGCCCGTAGCTTCGACCATAATCGCACAGCCCGATGATGCCGCAAGCATCATCAGACCCATGATCGATGTGCCGCCCACGGTTTCAGCGCCGCGCGTGACGCGTACGTCGGCCTCGAATTTTTCGACGGTTTGCACAAACTTGGCCGAGGCACGCGCGTGCAGCCCCTTCCGATTGCAGATGACAAGCTTGCGGACGACTGCGCCTTCGGATGAGGATTGGCCTTCCGGCACGGATTCGCTGCCGCGCTCCTCCGCCACGCTTATTTTCCGCTCAGCACGCGGCTCGCAATTGTCACGTATTTGCGTCCGGCGTCCTGCGCGGCGGCGACGGCATCCGCCAACGGACACTCGTCGCGGACTTTGGCGAGCTTGACCAGCATCGGCAAATTTATTCCGGCGAGAACCTCGACTTTGGGCCGGCTCATCACCGAAATCGCTAGATTAGACGGTGTGCCTCCGAACATATCGGTCAGGATAGCCACGCCATCGCCGCTGTCGACGCGCTTGACGGCTTCGATAATGTCTTTGCGACGTATCTCGACATCATCGTCCGGACCAATGGTGACGGCTTCGATTTGGTTCTGCGGCCCCACGACATGTTCAAGGGCCGCGCGGAACTCAACAGCCAGCCGCCCGTGGGTCACCAGCACAAGACCAATCATGGAACTCCTCGTCGGCGCGTCCCGTTTGCACCGCACGAAAGGGCGCTCATCATGACTATCCGAAGCCCCAGCGCAAGAGGCATTTTTGGCTAAATCCGAGCGCTGCTGCATCGCAATAGGGCAAGCGAAAATCCGCAGATCGAAGACCGGATGACGCCGTCTGTGCCTCTCTATGAAGTCTATAAGCCGTATGGTTAAACAATCGCCAATTCGCCATCGGAGGCGGTCAAAGCCAGCCGTCTTTCGGGGAATTGAGGAGCGCCATCACCGCGGGCAAGGGCGTGACGCCCGATGCGACGGCAAGTCGCGGTAGCGAAATACCATCGATAAGTGTCTCACACTGCGCCCGAGCAGGAAGGCGGCTGCTATCCGCGGCGCTTAGGTCGACGACCAAGCCGATGACGGCGCACGGTTCGTAGGGAAGGCGCAAGAGCCCCGTTCCGCGAACTTCAATGAGACCTGCCAGCGAAACGTCCGGCCGCGCCAGCAGGCGGCCGCTGGTGGCTGTGAGATGAACACGATCGTCGGCAACAAGTCGCGCAAAGCGCAGACCACCGGTGTCGCCGGTGTTGATGAGCTCGAACGCAAGCCGTGACTTGCCGGAGCCGGACGGTCCACGGATGAGCAGGCCACGGGCACCGACAAGCACACACGAAGCGTGCACACTCGCCGATGGCTTCTCTGTCACGACGCGGGCAAACGCACGACGAAGCGGGCGCCAGCGACGGTCAGTGCTCCGTCGGCGTCAAGCGGGCCCGCGCGGTTCTCCACCCAAATGGCGCCGCCGTGGGCCTCGACAATTTGTTTCGAGATGGACAATCCGAGGCCGGAATTCTGGCCGAATCCCTGGTGCGGCCGGTCCGTGTAGAAACGCTCGAATACTTTATCGAGCGCATCGGGCCGCACGCCCGGCCCGTCATCGTCGACGATGATCTCGACGGTGTTCTTTAGGCGGCGGCAGGTGACGCGCACCGTACCTCCAGGCGGCGAGAATGAGCGGGCGTTCTCGATGAGGTTGTCGATTACTTGGCCAAGACGAGAATCGTGCCCTGGCACCATGAAGGCGCGAGAGCCGACGCCCTCGAACCGGAGTTTGACGCTGACGCCATCGTCGCGCTTCACTTCATTGGCGACGGCAACGAGCGTGCTCAACAGTTTCGCGAAATCGACCGGCGCCGCTTCCTGCCGCTGTAATTCTGCGTCCAAACGGCTGGCGTCGGAAATGTCGGAGATCAATCGATCGAGCCGCATAACGTCGTGCTGGATGATACTGAGAAGGCGCCCGCGGCTGTCATCGTTTCTGGCCAGCGGCAATGTCTCCACCGCCGAGCGCAGCGAGGTGAGCGGGTTTTTCAGTTCGTGGGCGACGTCGGCGGCAAAGCTCTCGATGGCTTCGATCCGGCTATACATCGCATTGGTCATGTCGCGCAGCGCGCCGGACAGATGTCCGATTTCGTCGCGACGGCGGGTAAAATCGGGGATTTCCACGCGCGACCGGATGCGGCGCCGCACACTTTCCGCGGCGTCGGCGAGCCGGCGGACCGGTTCGGCGATGGTACCGGCCAAAAGGATCGACAGCACGACCATCACACCGGTGGCGACCAAAAAGACTTTCAGGATCGCAAGCCTTTCGGCTTCGACCATGTCGTCGATGTCCGCGCCCTGGGTGGAAAGCATCAGCGCGCCGCGTACGGCGCGGAAGCGCTGCACTGGCACCGCTACGGAAACGATGACATCGCCGCGATCGTCGATGCGGACCATGCTCGCATTCTGGCCGTTCAAGGCCTGGCCTACTTCAGGGTAGCCACGGCCGTTCGCGGGCCCGAGTTCTCGATAGAGCGGTAGGTCGCCACGCCCCAACCAGCGGCGCGCGGCAATGAAAATGCGTTCGAAGAAACCCGGCTTTTCAGCGTTGGGTGCCGGCAAATCGAAGCGCAAGACATCGCCACGGCCAAACAAACTGCGACTGTCAACCAAAAGAACGCCGTCACGATCGTAAATGCGCGCCCGCGTCTTGGTCGGTGAGACCAATCGGCGCAGCACGGGCGCCACCCGCTCGGGATTGATCGGAAAATCAAAACCGTAAAGCGCGTCCTCTGAAGGACCGTAGCTTTCGCCGGGATGCAGTTCGAGCAATTTGTCCGGGTCGATCGTAATCGACGAGTCTGTCTCGACTGTCGCCGAGGCAGCGATGGCGCCGGCGATGATCTGACCTTGCACCAAAAGGCTCTGCACCCGCGCATCGATCAAACCGGCGCGAAATTGGGAAAGAAACGTGATACCGATCGACAGCGCGAGCAAGCCGGCAACGTTGAGAAATACGATGCGCCGCGTGAGGCTCGAGAAGCTCTGAACGATAAAGAATTGCCAGACACGCAGCAGCAAGCTGCCAATCCGGGCAAAGCCATAACGGCCGCGAGTGGCGTCGCGCTCGTCGAGCGCCGCCTCTATTTGAGCGTCAGCCGGGGTCGGTGCGTTGGTGTCGTTACCGGCCCCTGCGCTTTCTACGGTTCGATCGAGCACGTCGTCTGCCGGGGTTTCGATCAGCCTGCATCCCGCCGATCGGCGGGGTGCGCAAACGCCATTAATAGCGCACGTCGGTGGCCGCCGTCAGGGCCATTCCGGGCGCAAATTCCGGTCGCGCACAAACGGCGACCCGGCGTCCTGGAGCGTTAATCTTCTTTGAAACGATAGCCGACGCCATAAAGCGTCTCGATCATATCGAATTCGACGTCGCTTGCCTTGAATTTCTTGCGCAAGCGCTTGATGTGACTGTCGATCGTGCGGTCGTCGACATACACTTGGTCATCGTAGGCCGCGTCCATTAACGCGTTGCGGCTTTTCACCACGCCGGGGCGGCTCGCCAGGGCCTGCAGGATGAGAAACTCGGTTACCGTGAGGGTGACCGGCTCGTTCTTCCAAGTACAGGTGTGACGTTCGGGATCCATGCGCAGAAGGCCGCGCTCTAATACCTTGCTGTCGGTTTCTTTCGGCGCCGTCCCATCCTTCGGTGATGCGCGTCGCAGCACCGCTTTGACCCGCTCGACCAGAAGTCGCTGCGAAAATGGTTTGCGGATAAAATCATCGGCCCCCATCTTCAGGCCGAACAATTCGTCGATTTCTTCGTCTTTGGAGGTGAGGAAAATCACCGGCACGTCGGATTTTTGTCGCAGCCGGCGCAGCGTTTCCATACCGTCCATGCGCGGCATTTTGATATCGAGAATGGCAAGATCGGGTGGCGCGGACTTGAAGCCGTCCAGTGCCGAAGCACCGTCCGTGTAGGTGGTGATACGGTATCCCTCGGCCTCAAGCGCGATTGATACCGAGGTCAGGATGTTGCGGTCGTCATCGACGAGGGCGATGGTCGGCATGGCGGCCTTCTACAATCAGTCGGCCGCAAGCGTTAACAGCCCCGGCCCCGTAAGCCTTTGAAGACTCATGTAGGGGCGGAAGTGTGACGAGACAAGGCGAAATCGGGGCAATTGCTGGAGCGAGCGCGGAACGGAAGAGGTGACATGGACCAATCGCCAAAGGCTCCGGCGTTACCCGGCGTTATGCCCGATCGCTTGCCGGAACGAGCTCCCGCAGTCGAATTCGACGCGAAATCCATTGCCAAAACACTGTTACGCGCGACGCGGGCGGGAACGCTCGCGACAATCGACCGCAATACCGGTCATCCCTTCGCATCATTGGTTAACGTCGCGACCGACGCCGACGGCTCGCCCTTAATTTTGGTTTCTCGGCTTTCGACTCATACAGCGAACCTCGAACACGACGGCCGCGCTTCGCTTCTTCTGGTAACCAACGGTCGCGGCGACCCGCTCGCTCATCCACGGTTGACCGTGCTCGGGACATTCGCGCCGATTGCCCGTTCGGCGGAAGCCGAGCCGCGGATCCGCAGGCGCTTTCTCGCGCGTCATCCCAAGTCCGAGCTTTACGCAGGCTTCGCCGATTTTTCGTTCTGGCGAATGCACCTCGTCTCCGCGCATCTCAACGCCGGCTTTGCTCGCGCCGTCGACCTCAAAGGAGAGGACATCACAACGGATCTTTCCGGTGCGGAAGGACTGCTCGCGGCTGAAGCGGGAGCGGTCGCGCACATGAACGATGACCATGGCGACGCCATCCGGCTTTATGCGACGAAGCTTCTCGGCGCCGAGGAGGGTTCGTGGCGGCTGACCGGACTTGATCCCGATGGGCTTGACCTTGCGCTCGGCGATGCGACTTTGCGCTTGCCGTTCTCGGAGCGTGTCACCAGCGCGGAGTCGTTGCGGAAAACGGTCGTCGCGCTGGCCGCGACCGCGCGGTCGGCTTAAGCCGCCAAGCCCGCAGCGAAAAGTTTTAACTGTGCAATCCTTTCGCATTGCAGCGCGGAACAGAGGGGCTTAACTCGCCAGTTAGGGTTGCGATGGGCTCTGCCTTGGCACATGCTAAGATGGTGATATAGAAAGCGCGCCGGATGCTCCGGGTGGGCAGCCGGATACAATTAGCTTTCGGCGAGCTGGACGGATTGCGGAGGTAAGCGTGAAGGAAATCGGTCTGCGCAATCGCGCTCACGGGGTCGAAAAATTCGGCCTCAAAGATCTCGCAGCCGTTCATTGGAATTTACCCGACACCGCCCTCGTCGAACACGCCATCGCCAATGGCGAAGGCTTTCTGGTCGAAGGCGGCGCGTTTTGTGCCGAGACCGGGGTGCACACCGGCCGTAGCCCGAAAGACAAGTTCGTCGTTGCCGACGCTCAGACCGAGAAGTCGGTGTGGTGGGAAAAAAACGGCCGGCTTTCCGCCGAGAAATTTCAGCTGCTGTTTGACGACTTCATCGCTCACGCCAAAGGCAAGACATTATTCGCCCAAGATCTTTATGGCGGCGCCGACCCTCGCTATCGGATCAAGACGCGCGTCTATAACGAGCTCGCTTGGCATTCCATGTTTATTCGCGCGCTTTTGATCCGGCCGGAGCGCGCCGAGCTGTCGCATTACGTGCCCGACTTCACCATCCTGTCGTTGCCGTCATTCAAGGCCGATCCGAAGCGCCACGGTGTGCGCAGCGAAACCATCATCGCACTGGACTTCAGCAGACGCATTATCCTGATCGGCGGCACGTCGTATGCCGGCGAAATGAAGAAATCCGTATTCACCACGCTCAACTACTATTTGCCGGCCGAGAGCGTGATGCCGATGCACTGCTCCGCCAATGTGGGATCCGGCGGCGACGTTGCTCTGTTCTTCGGCCTTTCCGGCACCGGCAAGACGACGTTATCGGCGGATTCCAACCGCACTCTCATCGGCGACGACGAACACGGTTGGGGTCCGCAGGGCGTATTCAATTTCGAGGGCGGCTGCTACGCCAAATGCATCCGGCTTTCCGCGGAAGCCGAGCCGGAAATTTATGCCACCACCAAGCGCTTCGGCACGGTTCTGGAAAATGTGGTGTTCGATTCGGACACCCGCATTTGCGATTTCGACGACGAATCGAAGACGGAAAACACCCGCGCCGCTTATCCGCTCGACTTTATCCCCAACGCTTCGCGCACCGGCCGCGCCGGAATGCCAAAGAACATTGTGCTGCTGACGGCCGACGCCTTCGGTGTCATGCCGCCAATCGCCAAGTTAACGCCCGCGCAGGCGATGTATCATTTCCTCTCCGGCTATACCGCCAAGGTCGCGGGCACTGAAAAAGGCCTGGTCGGCGTACAGCCCGAATTCTCTACCTGTTTCGGCGCGCCGTTCCTGCCTCGGCATCCCTCAGTTTACGGCAATCTCTTGCGCGAGCTCATCAGCGCCCACGATGTCGATTGCTGGCTGGTCAATACTGGCTGGACCGGCGGCATTTACGGCGTCGGGCGGCGCATGCCGATTAAAGTCACCCGCACGCTCTTGACTGCGGCCCTTGATGGCTCGCTCAAGAATGTGAAATTCCGGACCGATCCGTATTTCGGGTTCTCTGTGCCGACGCAGCTGCCGGGAGTGGAACCGCATTTGCTCTATCCGCAAAAGACCTGGCAGAACAAACTCGAATTCGATCAGACCGCGCGCAAGCTGGTCGCCATGTTCCAGAAGAACTTCGTGCAGTTCGAAGATTACGTCGAAGCCGACGTGCGCGCCGCCGCGCCGGAAGTGCGCCTCGCCGCCGAATAGGAACTAGCGCCAGGCTTGCCACGGCGTTTCCGGCACCGGCGTCAGCGGCGCTTCTCCGCGTGACCAAGCGAGTAGATTATCGACCAGGAGTTGGTCCATTTTCTCGCGGGTATAAACTGATGCCGAGCCGAAATGCGGCAACAACACCGCGTTTTCGAGCGCCAGCAATTCTGCCGGCACCTCCGGCTCATTGACGAACACATCGAGGCCGGCAGCAAAAATCTTGCGCTGCTTGAGCGCTTCGATCAAAGCGGCCTCATCGACGACCGAACCGCGTGCGACGTTGACCAAAATCCCGTCGGGGCCGAGCGCTTCAAGTACTTTGGCGTCGATCATATTTCGCGTCGCCGCCCCTCCGGGCACGATGACGACCAAGGTATCGACCGCCTTCGCCATGTCGATCAGCTGCGGATAGTGCGGGTAGGGGAGGTCGGCTCGCGGCTGGCGGGTGTGATAGGCGATCGGTACGCCGAAAGCTTCGAGCCGGCGCGCAATGGCTTGTCCGATGCGTCCCATGCCCACCAAGCCGACGGTCCGATTGCGCAACGTCGCTCGGCTCAACGGATAGTTGGCCTTCGGCCATTTGCCGGCGCGCAAATACCGCTCGGCCTGCGGCAGTTCACGCACGGTGCAAATAAGAAGGCCGACGGCAGTATCGGCGACCTCCTCGGTTAGTACATCGGGCGTGTTGGTAACGACCATGCCGTGCTGCGCTGCTGCCGCGGCGTCGATGTGGTCGTAGCCGACGCCGAAGCTGGCGATGATTTCGAGATTGGGCAGGCGCGCGTACAAGGCCGCGTTGATCGGTTCTACCGGGGCACTGACGGCCATTGCGGGCACGTCGGCGACCGACTTCCAGAACGCCTCGCGATCAGTCGCCGCTCCGAGCTGATGCACGGTGAAGTCCGCCAAACCTTTGGCGAGGACCGGACGGAGCGGCCCGATCAACAGGAGGTTCATTGGCCTTGGCGACACAGCGGCTCCTTAAACGCGTTCACCTGCTTCAGATAACAAACGGAATGAGCGACCGCACCTCGGCGCGATAGCGGGCGTATTGCTCGCCAAATGCTTCGCTCATGAACCGTTCTTCCGTTTTGAACTTCAGCACGAAGCCTACCGTAATCAAAGCAAAGGCAATAAGGCCGCGCCATTCGCCAATGGCAACCGCCGTACCGAGGATTGCCAGCAGCAGCCCGCTGTAAATCGGGTGGCGGACAAGAGCATAAGGGCCGGAACGGATGAGTTCGTGATCCTGCTTAACGGTGACAATGCCGCTCCAATTGCGGCCGAGATGGCGGCGCGCCCAAACGGCCAGGGTCAGCCCGGCGGCGAGCATGACAAGACCGATCCAGTAAAACGCCATCGATAACGGCAGAAAGCGTTCAGAGAGCCACGGCAGCGGTTGCCGCTCGAACGCCAGCAAAAGCGCACCGATCGCGAGCAGGCCACGGTTGAGGAGCAGCGAACCGACGGGCTCCCGGCGTTGCGTTCTTTTGACGTTGAGCGCTGCAAAAAACCAATAGGCGAGCCACCCCAGCCACAGAATGGCGAATGGCACGCCATAGACCGAAGAGAGCACGCGAACTCCGAATGCTACACCAGCATGGTGACGGGCGTTTCTAACAGCGCCTTGATCGCAGCCAAAAGCTGGGCGCCGAGCGCGCCATCGACGACGCGGTGATCGCAGGACAGTGTCGCGGTGAGCATGCTCGCAAAGGCAACGCCGCCATCCGGGCGCTCAATCGCCTGCCGCCGCGACGCGCCAACGGCGAGGATGGTCGCCTGCGGCGGGTTGATGATGGCGGCAAACTCGCGGACGCCGTACATGCCGAGATTGGAAATTGCCGATGAGCCCCCTTGATATTCCGCGGGCTTCAACTTTTTGTCCCGCGCACGTGCCACCAGGTCTTTCATTTCGGCGGAGAGCGCGGACAGCGATTTTGCCTCGGCGTTGCGGATGATTGGGGCGATCAGTCCGCCCTCAAGCGCCACCGCGACGCCGATGTCGGAATGTTTGAAACGCAAGATGCGGTCGCCGGCCCAAGCCGCGTTTGCCGCCGGCACCTGTTGCAGCGCCTGCGCCAGCGCGCGGATGATGAAATCGTTGAGCGAGAGCTTGAATGCTGCTTTGCCGTCGCGATCCTTCGGGGCGCCGGCGTTGGCTTCTTCGCGCAGCGCGATTAAGCGATCGATCGCGATGTCGGAGGTCAGATAGAAATGCGGGATGGTTTGCTTGGCTTGCTGTAGCCGCGCGGCGATAGTCTTGCGCATACTATCAAGCGGCACTTCCTCGTAGCCTGCGGGATCGAACAGCGCTTTGATCTGTTCGGCGCCCAAGCCTTGTGCGAGCGGCGCGTGCGCGGCCGGCCGGGGCGCGGCTTCGATGTCACGTGCGACGATGCGGCCGTGCGGGCCGGAGCCGCGCAGGCGGGACAGATCGATGCCGGCTTCGCTTGCCAGCCGGCGCGCCAGCGGCGTGACCGAGGTGCCGCCGGAAATCCGCGCCGGCCCAAAATTGCGGGGAGGGGTGCGGACTTCGAAGAACGGATCGAGCTTGACGGGTTCGGCTGCAGTTGGCGCCGAGGCGTCGGGAACGTTTTCATATCCGGTTGGTGGTCCGGGCGCTTTGGGGGCCGCTGCAGGAGCGGCTTGAACCGGGGCCTTCGCAGTGTGAGCTGCCGCCGGCGCCGCGTTCGCAGGCGCCGGCTGCGCGCTTCCTGCAGCGCCGATGACACCAACAACTGCGCCGACTGGCGCAACCTCGCCCTCCACGACGCGGATTTCGCTAAGCACGCCGGCTTCGATCGCCGGTACTTCCATCGAAACCTTATCGGTCTCGATCTCAAACAGATTGTCGCCTGGCTTGACCGTATCGCCGGCCGACTTGAACCATTTTGTGATTTTGCCCTCGGCGACGGTCTCGCCGAGCTGCGGCATTAAGATGTCCATTGCATTAGCTCGCGCGCGGCCGGCTCATTTGATGCGTTCCCAGGTGACTTCGAGCGGCGCGTTGAGCGCGCGCAGGATGAGACGGTCACCGTTGAATTCGTAGCGGCGCACCAAGTCGCCGGTGTCGCCCGGTTGAATCGTATCCTGGCGACGATGGGTCACCGTGCCGGCTGCTTCGTCGACGGTATAGGTGCCGAAATAAGCGATGTAATCGGTGACTGCGGTCTTAGCTTCTTCCGGCGTCATCACCGCTCCGGCCCGTGGGCGTTTAACATCGGGCGCAACCTGCACCGACATTTCGCCGTGAGGGCCATAATAGATCATGCCCTTCGGATGAGGGCCGCGATCGAATTTCTCGCCATCGACCCGCGTGCCGGCATAGCGCCAGGCGCCGATCAACTGTTTTGCCGCTTCCCCGCCCGCCATGACTGCCGGCGTCACCACGCTACCGATATGTATTGGGTATCCAGGAACTCCATCAGTCCTTCGTGGCCGCCTTCGCGGCCGAGACCCGATTGCTTCATGCCGCCGAACGGTGCTGCTGGATCGGAGACGATGCCGCGGTTTAATCCGACCATGCCGAAATCGAGTTTTTCCGAGACCCGCAGGCCGCGTTTCAAATCGTTCGTGTAGAGGTAGGCAACGAGGCCATATTCGGTGTCGTTGGCGCGGGTCACGACTTCGTCGTCGGATTTGAAAGTTTGCAGCGACGCGACCGGGCCGAAAATCTCCTCGTTGAGCATTTTGGAGTCGTTCGACACGTTCGACAGCACCGTTGCCGGATAGAAAAATCCGGGTCCTCCCGGCGCCTTGCCGCCGGTCAATATTTTGGCGCCTTTCTTCACGGCGTCGTCGACCAGCTCAACCACTTTGTCGAGGCCTTCCTTGTTGACGAGCGGGCCCAGCGCCACGCCGTCGTCGAGGCCATTACCCATCTTCAAGCCGGACATCTTGGCGGTGAGTTTCTTGGCAAATTCGTCGTGCACCTTTTCATGCACGTAGAAGCGGTTCGCCGCGGTGCAGGCTTCGCCCATGTTGCGCATCTTGGCGATCATGGCGCCGTCGATGGCCGCATCGACGTCGGCATCGTCAAACACAATGAACGGCGCATTGCCGCCAAGCTCCATCGCCGGGCGGATGATGTTGTCGGCAGCTTCGTGCAACAACTTCCTTCCGACTTCGGTCGAGCCGGTGAACGACACTACCCGCACCCGCGGGTCATGAAGCATTGCGCCGACGACTTTGCCGGAGGAGCGCGAAGGAATGACATTGACGACACCCGCCGGGACACCGGCTTCCTCGAGTATCGGCATCAGCGCGAGCATGGTCAGCGGCGTATCGGAGGCAGGCTTGAGCACGACCGAACAACCGGCGGCGAGCGCCGGGCCGATTTTGCGCGTTGCCATCGCCGCGGGAAAATTCCACGGCGTTACCAGCACGGCAATGCCGGCCGGCTTGTGATGCACAAGGATGCGTGCACCGGTCGACGGCGCCACCGAATTCTGTCCGATATTGCGGACCGCCTCCTCGGCGAACCAGCGGAAGAACTCCGCGGAGTAGGCGACTTCGCCTCGCGAGTCCGATAGTGCTTTGCCGTTCTCGATGGTGATCAGCTTCGCCAGCCGTTCGGCGTCGCGCATGATCAGTTCGAAGGCCTTGCGCAAAATCTCGCCGCGCTCGCGCGGCTTCTTCGCTGCCCAGGCCGGAAACGCGGCGCTGGCGGCGTCCAACGCAGCTTTCGCATCCTCGACGGTCGCGCTGGCAACGGAGGCGACCTTATTTTCGGTTGCCGGATCAATGACGTCGAAACGCCCACCGTCTGAGGACTTGCGCCACTTGCCGCCGATCCAAAGATCGGTCGGGACGTTGGCCAGGAGGTTGTCGTATCTGGCAGTCATTGTGAACGCTCACTTGATATTGTGTTTGCCGTTCTTCAGCTCGACTAAAATGTTCTGGTAGAGGCCGCCTGAGAGATTGCGCAGCTCATGTTTCTGGCCGGCGTCGTTCCAGATCACGCCACCGACCTTGTCGTCGGCGATAATGGTCTTACCGTCGACATTCTCGAGCTCGATCCGGCCGCCGGTGACATTGATAATCACGTAATCCATGGTGTGGTGGTGCCAGGCTTTCTTGCCGCCGGCCGCCACCTTCATATCCCAGACCCTTACCTGGTCGTTCTCAAAAATCACCTCAGTGCCAATCGGACCGCTCGGATTTTCGCGCGTGGGCTCGGTCGTCGTCGCGCGTTCTTTAAGGTCTTGTTCCGCCATGACTAGTCTCCATCAGGAATTGAGGCTGCGCTGCACGCGTTCGGCGATGCGGTCGACGCTGGGTAGCGCCAGGTCTTCGAGAATGTCCGCGGACGGCAGCGGGATGTGCGGCGTCGTGATCCGCACCGGCGGTCCGTCGAGATCGTAGAATGCTTCGTCGGCGGCGATCGACACCAGCTCCGCCCCCCAGCCGCATAGCCGCGGATTTTCTTCGACCGTGAATAGGCGATGCGTGCGGGCGACCGAGCTGAGGATCGTCTGGGTGTCGAGCGGCACAAGCGAGCGGACGTCGATCACTTCGCAATCGATGCCGTGTTCGTTCTTGAGCTTTTCCGCCGCGGCAACGGCGCGCGGCACCATCAAGGCGAGCGCGAGGATGGTGGCGTCTTTGCCGGGCCGTACAATCTTCGCAGTGCCAAGCGTGTCGACAATTTCGCCGTCGCGCACTTCGCCTTTGGTCGCGTAGAGCGATTTGTGCTCGAGGAAGATCACCGGATCGGGATCGCGCACGGAGGCCGCCAACAATCCGATCACGTCGGTCGGTGATGACGGTGCCACCACTTTCAACCCCGGGATCATCATGCACCAGTTCTCGACGCTCTGCGAATGCTGGGCGCCGAACCGCGCGCCGCCACCATTGCCGGTGCGCACCACCAACGGAATTTTCACTTGGCCGTTGGTCATGTAGCGGCTCTTGGAAAATTCATTGGCGATATAGTCGAAACACACCGCGATGAAGTCCGAGAACATGATCTCGGCGATTGGCTTGAGTCCCGTCATCGCCGCACCCATAGCGGCGCCGAGGATCGCTTGTTCGGAAATCGGCGTGTCGCGCACGCGTAACGGCCCGAACTGATCGTATAGCCCGACCGTCGCCTTGAACACGCCGCCAGCCTTGCCGATATCTTCGCCGAGAAACACCACGTCGGGATCGCGCGCCATCTCCTGCGCGATGCCGCGGATGACGGCATCGCGGTAGGTCAGTTCCGCCATGCGAACCCTCCATCGGCATAGACGTCGGTGGTCAGGAGATCGAGCGCCGGTGGCGGTGCCGCCTTGCAAGTTTCGGTCGCCTCGTTCACTTCGCGTTTGACGTCGTTCTCGATGCGGGCGATCGCTTCATCACTGACGCCAAATTGTTTGAGCCGCTCGCGATAGAGTTTGATCGGATCGCGTTCTTTCCACTTTTCCAGCTCGCCCTCGGGCCGATATTTGGCCGGGTCGGCCCGTGAATGCCCGCTGTAACGGTAGGTCATGCATTCGATCAGCGAGGGGCCCTCGCCGGCGCGCGCTTTGTCGTAAGCGGTCGAGGCGGCGCGATAAACCGCATCGGCGTCGTTGCCGTCGACGATGATGCGCGGCAGCCCGTAGGCCGCGGCGCGATCGGCCGCCGGATGCTCTACCGCGGTGACGTCTCCGATCGGCGTGTATTCCATGTAAAGATTGTTTTCACAGACGAAGACCACCGGAAGCTTCCACACTACGGCGAAGTTCAATGCCTCGTGAAACGCGCCGATGTTGGTGGTGCCGTCGCCAAAGAAGCAGACAGACACGTCCTTCTCGCCTTTATACTGGGCGCGCCACGCCGCGCCGCAAGCGATCGGCAGATGCGCGCCGATGATGGCGTACGAACCCATAACGCCGTGATCGACCGAAGTCAGATGCATCGAGCCGCCCTTGCCGCGCATGAGGCCGTTGTCGCGCCCCATCAACTCGCCAAGCACCTTGTCGATCGGAACGCCACGCGCGAGCGTGTGCGCGTGACCACGGTAGGTGCAAAATGAAAGGTCGCCTTTGCGCATCGCCACGGCAAACCCGGCGGCGACTGCTTCCTGGCCCAGTGAAAGATGGCTCGTGCCCTTCACCAGGTTCTGCAGGAACAGATCATAGGCGCGCTGTTCGGCTTCGCGGATAACGAACTGTGTGCGGTACATCGCGAGCCGCGTGTCCTCGCCGATATCATCGTTGAGGGTTGCCTTGGCGGCGGGTGCGCGGTCCTCGATCGTGGACATGGAAAATCCTTTTGAAGGCCCGGATAATCGCGGGCGCGGCGCAACTTAACGCCACTTGCGAAGCTGAGGCAACGGTCACTTCGGCGCGCCCGGTCGGGCCGCTCAGAGAATGACCATAACTCGAATATCCAGCTTTGATGCTGCCGCGCCGGCCTGGCGGTCAGTCGTCGCTTTGGCGTGGACCCGAAGACGTGTCGCCGCCTTCACCGCTGACGGAATGGTCGCGCGGGCCACCGCCCCGATGCCGCCGCCGCCGCCGGTGCAACGGAAAGCGATCGGCCGACCCGTCATAGCCATTTTGGCCGTTGGAATTGTTCGATCCGTGGCCCTGTTGCGGGGGCGCGCCCTGCGGCTGCCCGCCACCGGTGATGAACGACGGTAATCGATCGACGTCGTCTTCATTGTTCCCGGGATTATTGTTTCCGGAATTATTCGGGGACTGAAATTGCGGCCGTGGTTGAGAATGTTGCGGCTGGCCCTGTTGGTGTTGGTCGCGCGGGTAAAACGGCTGCTGAGTATCGCGCGGGGCGAACGGCTCGCCCTCGCCAATATTTTGCTCGTTGTCGCCGTCGTCGTAACCCTCTTCGGAAGCATTGACGCGGGCGTCGCCGCCGGGTTGCTGCTGATAATACGGCTGGCTCTGACGGAACTGCTCTTGAGCCGCTGCGATCAGACGAAAGTAATGCTCTGCGTGCTGATAATAATTTTCCGCTGCAACCGGATCACCCGAACTCTGCGCATCGCGAGCGAGCTGAAGATACTTTTCGGCGACATGCGACGCCGGACCGCGAATTTTCACGTCCGGTCCGTTGGACTCAAAAACCCGGGACAATGGATTCTGATGGTGATGGTGGCCGCCGCCTTTACGATTACGACCCCGCATGCGCTTGTTCTGACCGTTTCTCATGGTTCGCTGTTCGCCAACCCCCTCGGTTGCAACGGCTACTCCGCCGTCATTTCACTCAACTATCGTCACGTCAAATAGGGCGCATCTTGTAAACAATCGTTCATGCGGCATCGGCGGCCTATAGCCGCTGACGTCACGCACGTGCGCAACCCCAGCCCCGACTGTGGCGTTGCGAACCTCCAGCAAGCGCGACATCTCGCAAATGCGCGCCGAACCGACTTAGCTTTCGGTCTGAAATCTTGGCGATCCCGTTTGCCGTCCGATCCGGCTTCGCTGTTCCGGCTTTCGTTTCAACTGGCCTGCGCGGCCAAGCCTCTAAAAAGCGATGCTCTGAGCATTTGAGGCGGCGCGGCACTTTATCTCGGGCCGATTCCGTAGCCGCAAACTAGTCGGTTCAGAGCGATATTCCAAGCGGTTTTTTGCCGACTTTTTGCCGAAGGTCAATGCGCGTTGGTCATAGCCCGCCACCGGCCTTCCGAGCCAGCAGCGCCCGCGGTATCCCGTTAAGGTCGGGATGCGGTGTGGCGACCGCAAGCCCTGCGGCCGCGAACAATTGGGCGACATCGTCCGATTGGCCGGCACCGATTTCGACCACGAGAGTGCCACCGGTCCTTAGTAGCGCCGGCACCGACGCGGTCAACGCGCGGTAGAAATCAAGTCCGTCCAGTCCGCCGTCAAGCGCCGACCGTGGGTCGAACGCGCGCACTTCCGGAGCGAGCGCGGCGAATTCCCCAGAAGCGATGTAAGGCGGATTGGATACAATCAAGTCGAATGCGGAGCGCAGCGCGGACGCAAGATCGCAAGCAACGAACTCGGCTCTGGTGATGCCGAGCCGGCGGGCGTTCGCCCGGGCCACCATCAACGCTTCGATGCTGATGTCGGTGGCAATGCCGTGGGCGTTGGGCAGTTCACTGAGCAACGCAAGGAGAAGCGCACCAGACCCGGTGCCAAGGTCCGCAATGCTGAGCCCTTGCGTGCGCGGACCATTCGCGTCAATGGCCGCGAGCGCCACCTCGACGACGGTTTCCGTTTCCGGACGAGGCGCCAGTGTCGACGAGTTAATCGAGAGCGGCAGACTCCAAAATTCCTTGAGGCCGACAATGCGCGCTACCGGTTCTCGTGCCAGCCGACGGCGCGCGAGGGCGGCAATCGCGTCGCTTTCTTCTTCGCTAACGAGATGGTCGCCGGCAGCCGCCAATGCCGTGTGATCGAGACCGAGTGCGTGACCGACAAGAATGCGGGCGTCGGCGCTCGGTGATTCGAGATCGGCATCGCGGAAGAGCTGCGCTAGCGCTCGCCGCATCCCGTCGGCTGTGAAAGTCGGCGCACCGCGCTCGGCGGACGCAAGCATTTCGGTGATCGACATCAGGCATCCTCGGAACCAAGCAGAGCTGCCTGATGCTCGGCAACCAGAGCGTCAACGATTTCATCCAGTGCCTCACCCTCCAAGATCTGCGGCAGCTTATAAAGCGTCAGATTGATGCGATGATCCGATACGCGGCCTTGCGGATAATTATAGGTGCGGATGCGCTCGGATCGATCTCCCGTGCCGACCTGGCCGCGGCGTTCCGCGGCTCGCGCGGCGTCCTGTTTCTGGCGCTCGAAATCGTAGAGGCGCGTGCGCAGCACGGCCATCGCCTTGGCGCGATTGCGGTGCTGGGAACGGTCCTCCTGCATCATGACGACGATTCCCGTGGGGATGTGAGTGACTCGCACCGCCGATTCCGTCTTGTTCACGTGTTGCCCGCCGGCGCCGCCCGAGCGCAACGTGTCAATGCGGAGGTCCGACTCGTTGATAGCGAGGTCGAGGTCCTGCGCCTCCGGCAATACGGCAACGGTCGCGGTCGAGGTGTGGATACGCCCCGACCCCTCGGTATCGGGCACGCGCTGGACGCGATGCACCCCGGATTCGAATTTCAATTTGGCAAAGGCGCCGCGGCCGCGGATCTCGGCGATGATTTCCTTGTAACCGCCCATGGAGCCTTCGCTCGCGGTCATGATTTCGACCTTCCATCCCTGGCCGGCCGCGTAGCGCTCGTACATGCGAAACAGATTGCCGGCGAATAACGAGGCTTCGTCGCCGCCGGTACCGGCGCGAATTTCGAGAATGACGTTGCGTTCATCCATGGCGTCCTTGGGAATGAGCGCGAGCCGTAGTTGATGTTCGAGCGATGCGCGGCGGGCTTCAAGTTCCGGCCGTTCCGCCGCAGCGATGGCGCGCATTTCCGCGTCGATCGAAGGATCTTCGATCATGCTCTCGACGCCTTCGAGCTCGTGTTGTGCCGCCCGATAGGATTTTACCGCTTCCACGACCGGGTCGAGTTCGGCAAATTCGCGCGAAAGCTTGACGTAGGTTTCGGCCGGCATCGCGGCAGCAAGGTCGCGCTCAAGCGTGGCGTGGCGGGCGATAAGCGCGTCGAGTTTTTGTTCCGGCAACATGGTGTTGGGTTAAGTAGATGACGCCGATGGCAGCGACAAGTCCGACAGGTCGCCGCCGTTTAGAACGCCCTGCTAAATCTGTAGCGATTCAGCCGCGGCGAACTTTTCCAATTGCTCGCGAATAGGAACCGCGCCGGTCGGTTTCCCGATCAGCGGGGACAGGAAGCCGGCGGCTTTGCTGCTGTCGAGTTCGAGCAGCATCGCCTTGATAGGGCCCATGGCCGATGGGGTAAGCGAAAGCGAGCGATAGCCAAGCGCAATCAGAGCCAGCGCCCCCAGCGGTTGCGAGGCAAGCTCACCGCACACCGTCACTGGCTTGCCGTGCTCTAGGCATTTGTCGGCGACATCTTTGAGCGCGCGCAAAACCGGCGACGATAGCGGGTCGAAGCGGCCGGCAACGCGGGGGTTGCCGCGATCGACGGCGTAGAGGAATTGAACAAGATCGTTGGAGCCGACCGAGAGGAAGTCGACGCGGCTGAGCAATTCGTCGAGCTGATACAGCAGCGAGGGGACTTCGACCATGCTGCCGACTTCGACTTCATCGGGCAGCTTGTGACCATGGCGGCGCAAGTGCGTCAGTTCGAGTTCAACCAGTTCCTTGGCCTGGTCGAACTCGGCAACAGTCGCGATCATCGGGAACATTATTTTCAACGCCCGTCCGCCGCCAGCGCGCAACAGCGCCCGCAACTGGGTGCGCAACAGCGCTGGCCGGTCGAGTCCGAGCCGGATCGCGCGCCAGCCGAGCGCCGGATTTTCCTCTTCGATGTTGCGCATGTACGGCAGCACTTTATCGCCGCCGATATCGAGCGTGCGGAAAGTCACTGGTCTTTCGCCGGCGGCGTCGAGGACAGCGCGATAGAGCGCGAACTGCTCGGTGGCGCGCGGGAAGTTCGGCGCCACCATGAACTGCAATTCGGTCCGGAACAGCCCGATTCCGGCAGCGCCGGTGTCGGCAATATGCGGCAGGTCGACATTCAGGCCTGCATTGATCAGCAGTGCGATTTGCTGGCCGTCTTTGGTTACGCACGGTAAGTCGCGTAATGCCTGATATTGTTGTTGACGCCGCGCCCCCAGGCGCACCCGCTCGGCATAGGCCGCCTCCATGTCGGGCAGCGGCCGCAGCTGCACGTCGCCCGCCCCGCCATCGACAATGATGGCGTCACCCGGGTCGGCGATGCCGGTTGCGTTGTCGATGTCGCCGACCGCCGCGATACCGAGAGCGCGCGCCACGATCGCGACGTGCGAATGCGGTCCGCCTTCCTCGAGCACCAGTCCGCGCAACCGCTTTCGGTCATAATCGAGCAGCGCCGCCGGTCCCATGGAACGCGCGACGAGAATGGCGTTCTCCGGGAGGTTCTCGCGCGAGGGCGCGTGACCGCGGCCGGTGAGCTGTCGCATCAAACGATTGGCGAGATCGTCGAGATCGTGGAGCCGCTCGCGCAGATAGGGGTCGGTCTGGCGCAGCATGCGCGCCCGGGTGTCGGACTGCACCCGCTCGACAGCAGCTTCCGCGGTAAGCCCGGTCATCACCGCTTCCTCGAGCCTGTGAACCCAGCCGCGGTCGTGGGCGAACATGCGATAAGCTTCGAGCACGTCACGATGTTCGCCACCGTCCACGACATCGCCGTGCTCAAGCAGTTCGTCGAGTTGGGTGCGCAGCGTCTCTACCGCCGACTCGAGATGCTTCAATTCCTTCGGGATATCGTCAGCGATGTAATTGGTGACGACGACGCGCGGCTCATGCAGCACGACGTGCCCAAGCGCGATACCGTCCGCCAGTGTTCTGCCGGTCAGGTGCAACGAGCGACGGGCGGCGGGCTCCGCGCCGGGAGGCGCCAGTGCCGACAGCTCGCCTGAGGCGATCATCTCGGCGAGGACCATCGCCGTCGTCTGGAGCGCCTCGACCTCTTCCTCGGAATAGGTGCGGCGCGCGCGGTTTTGTACGACCAGCACGCCGAGCGTATTGCCGGCGCGCAACACCGGGACGCCCAGGAAAGCGTTATAGTTTTCTTCGCCCGTTTCCGGCCGATAGGAGAAGGCCGGGTGAGCCTGCGCGTTCGACAGATTGATGGCGCTCGCCTGACTGGCGACCAGACCGACCAGGCCTTCGTCGCCGCGCAGCACCGTGTGGTGCACGGCGTCGCGATTGAGGCCTTCGGTGGCGTAGAGTTCGAGGGTGGAATCGACGCGCAGCACGTAGACGGAGCAAACCTCCGCCACCATGTTCGCGGCGATCAGCACCACGATCTTGTCAAGGCGTTCCTGCGCGCTGACCGGCTCCGCCATCACTTCGCGGAGCCGGCGTAACAGCACGCGAGGCCCGCCGAGCGCGCCACGCATGGCGTGAACTCCTCGGACGTTTAATTGGACCGGACGCAAAGCCTGCGCCGCGCCGGCCGGCGGCAAAATGGAATCGCCTGGGCCCGGCCCGTGGCGAGCACCATCAGCCTATATCGAATGCCCTATGCAAACCGCAAGCCAAAGACATTCGCGTGATGGCGAATTGTGCGCCGCAGCGACGCTCGTGAACGTCGCCGCGTTAAATCAAAAAAGCCTGCGAATCGCTAGGCGCCCGTCCGATCGAGGCCATAGAGCGAGTGCAGCGTGCGCACGGCGAGCTCGGTGAAGGCCGCGTCAATCAACAGCGAAAACTTGATCTCCGAGGTGGTAATGGCGCGGATATTGACGGCGCGCTCGGCCAGGGCGCGGAACGCTTCCGCGGCGACGCCGGCATGGCTGCGCATGCCGATGCCAATAACCGAAATCTTGGCGACATCGGTGGCACCGTCGAGACGCTTAAAGCCGATCGCTTTCTTCGCCTTGGTAATCACGTCGAGCGCGCGCTGATAGTCAGCGGCCGGGACGGTGAAGGTCAGATCGGTGGTTTTTCCATCGGCCGAGACGTTTTGCACGATCATGTCGACGTTGATGTTGGCTTCCGCCAACGGAATGAAGATCGCCGCGGCTACTCCCGGCTTGTCGGCGACTTCGCGGATGGAAATTTGCGCCTCGTCGCGAGAGAAGGCGATGCCGGTGACCACTTGCTGTTCCATGATCTCCTCCTCGTCGCAAATCAGCGTTCCGGGCGGATTGCGGTGCGGGTCGATATCCTCCGGCCGGTCAAAGCTTGAGCGCACGAAAATGCGCACATTGTGCACCATGCCGAGCTCCACTGAGCGCACCTGCATCACCTTGGCGCCGAGTGAAGCGAGCTCCAACATTTCTTCGAATGCGATCTTTGCGAGTCGTCGAGCCCGCGGCACGACACGCGGATCGGACGTGTAGACGCCGTCGACGTCGGTATAGATGTCGCAACGCTCTGCCCCGATCGCCGCCGCAATCGCCACCGCCGAAGTATCGGAGCCGCCCCGTCCGAGCGTGGTAATGCGTCCGGTTTCCTTGTGCACGCCCTGGAATCCGGCGATGACGGCGACTTCCTTGCGTTCGTCGAAACGGCGGACCAGTTCCGCGCCGTCGATTTCCAGAATGCGCGCCGAGGCGTGCACGTTGGAAGTCTCAATCGGCAGCTGCCAGCCAAGCCAGGAGCGCGCATTGATGTCCATATCTTGGAGCGTGATGGCGAGCAGGCCGGCGGTGACTTGTTCGCCGCTGGCGACAACGGCGTCGTATTCGCGGGCATCGAAGATTTTGCGCTGCGCCAGGGCCTCTTCGCACCAGCCGACCAGTTGATCCGTCGTGCCCGACATGGCGGAGACCACGACGGCGACCTCGTTTCCGGCATCGACCTCGCGCTTGACGTGGCGGGCAACGTTGCGGATGCGCTCGATATTGGCAACCGAGGTCCCGCCGAATTTCATGACAAGACGAGCCATGGTCGTCGTCTGCGCTTTTTTAGGCGATCGCGCCGGCCGCATTGGCCGGACGGAAAGGCGCGTATTGATAACGGCGCGACAGGCTTCCTGCAACCTGACCCGCGTTGCGGCCGCTTCCGCGTAGAATCTTGTTTAACCGGGGGTCGGCGGCGTCTTTTTTTCGTCGGGCCGTGTCGCAAAAGACATTAAAACGCGCCGCGATATGTGGCGCGTTCTACGTCGGCTGGAATATTGATGAGAAACTAATTTGATCGGCGATCACGCCGGTCTTTTGCCCACAAGCGGACGGGCGATGCCGTCTCCTGCCAGCCACTCGTTACCCCCAACAAACTTGACCACAGCGCGATCCACATCAGCATTGGCATAACTTGCTCCTTTGCAGATCGATTTTCTCGCCGTGACAACGCACCTAAGACGCCCCGGTTCCCTTGCTAGCCCGCCGCCGGATCGACGCTGCGAACCCATCACTCTAATACGGCAGCCCGACATAATTCTCGGCGAACACTGTTGCCGCCGCCTTGGAGCGAAACAGATAATCCAGTTCAGCGAGCTGGAGCTTATGGTCGAACGGATTTTCCGAAATCCGGTGAAGCATCGTCGTCATCCACCACGAGAAACGTTCGGCCTTCCAGACTCGGGCGAGTGCGCGGCTCGAATAGTGCTCAAGTCCAGCGTTTGAATTCTCCGCATAGTGCTCGACTAACGCTTGCGCCAGGTAGCGGACGTCGCTCGCTGCAAGATTAAGTCCCTTGGCGCCGGTTGGCGGCACGATATGGGCGGCGTCGCCGGCGAGGAACAAACGGCCGAAGCGCATCGGCTCGGCGACGAAGCTACGGAGCGGGGCGATACTCTTTTCGATCGAAGGACCGGTTACCAGATCCTCGCGGGCTTCGGCATCGAGCCGGCGCTGGAGCTCTTGCCAGAAGCGATCATCCGGCCAAGCCTCGATATGGTCGGTAAGATCGCATTGGAGATAGTAGCGGCTGCGCCTCGGCGAGCGCATCGAGCAGAGCGCGAAGCCCGAGGGGTGGCGCACATAAATCAGCTCATCGGAAACCGGCGGCGTGTCGGAAAGGACACCGAGCCAGCCGAACGGATAGACACGTTCGTATGTCGTGATCGCGCTCGGCGGGACGCTCATACGACAAATGCCATGAAACCCGTCGCAGCCGGCGATGTAGTCGCACTCAATCTCATGCACCTTGTTGTCAGTGCGGTAGCTTACGCGCGGTTTATTGCTGGATATATCGCGCGGGCGCACATCGTGGGCGGCGTAGATCGTTGGCGCGCCGATAGACGCTCGGCCGTCCATCAGGTCCTTGGTGATCTCGGTCTGCCCGTAAACCATCACCACCTTGCCGGTCACGTCCTTGAACGAAATGCGGTGGCGTACGCCATCAACACAAATTTGGACGCCTTCGTGCACCAGTCCGTCGGCATGCATGCGGCCGCCGACGCCGGCTTCGTCCAAAAGGTCCATGGTGACTTGTTCGATAACGCCGGCGCGCACGCGACCTAGCACGTACTCTGCCGTCTGACGTTCAAGAATGATGTTATCGATGCCGTGTTTGTGCAGAAGCTGACCGAGCAACAGCCCCGCCGGACCGGCGCCGATGATGACGACCTGAGTGCGCATGGCCTTTTCATAGCATCGCCGGCGAAGATCGAAAGCTCCTGCATCCTGTTTGCTCGCGAGCGGCCCCGTTTTGTTACGGCGCGTCGCGCGAGCTTCCCGTTTTTGTGCCGGGTTCGCTTTTGACGAAGGAGCGCCGCGTTTCCCGCGGCGGATCAGTAACTCAAAGCGCGCCTCGCTGCTGGCCGTGCGCGGCGAGGGTAACGCTCGCTCGGGTCAGCCTTTCAAGCAACCGTGGTCAAGTGCCTTCGGACGATAACGCCCCCTCCGCACAACCGTCCGGCGTGTCATCGGAAATGCTTTATTCACTGGTCTTCTGGAAAACCCGTTTCCACTTTTTCGCATGATGCTCTAGGGTGCCGCCGCGAAAGAGGCCCACGCGGAACCCAGGGAACGAATTATGCTGCGTATTCTGTATGTTGCTTGCTGGCTGGCATTGCCGGCCGGTCTTTTATTGGTTGGGGTGGGTAGCGCCAGCGCTCAAAGCGACGAGGTTCGCCAGGCCTGCTCAGGGGACGCGATGCAACTTTGCTCCGATTTTATTCCCGATGTCCCAAAGATCACCGTTTGCATGAGACGCAATTATCGACGGTTGAGCTTGGAGTGCCGCCAGGCAATGGCACACGGACACGGCGGCGGCGGTGGCGGGACCTACCATCGTCGCTATTATCGTCATCGATAAGTCTCGTTCCAGCCGCTTTGGCATTGGCGGGATCGACTGCGCCGCGGTCTTCGACCGCCGCGTGGCCGTGAGCAGTTTGCTTCCGGCGTAGCAGCGCGGCGAAAACTCAGCTGAAGCGGTCGTAATGCATTTACGACCCGCGGCTAGGTTTCCAGACCGGTTGGGACGTTCTGGTTTTCGCTTTCGAGCTTCATCCCGGCGGCGAGCGCCATGGTTTCGGCGAGCGCGGCAAAATCCTTCTGCAAATACTCGTGCGGATTCTTTTGCAGCATGGCCGCACCGAAATGGGTTTGTAGAACTTCGCGCGCCGCCGCCGTTACTGGCAGCGGCACATCCATTTCGCGGCCGAGTTCGAGACCAAGATCAAGGTCCTTGCGCAAAAGCTCGGGCGTAAATGTCGTGGTCCAATCCAGATTGACCAGTGCCGGCGATTTGTAGCGCGTGAACATCGAGCCCATGGCGCTGTTGTTGAAGAACGCAAGCCACGCGTGGCGTGGCACGCCCATTTTATTGGTCAAGAGCGTCATCTCGATTAAGTTCTCGATGATGACGCCGAGCATGACGTTATGAGCAATCTTGCACACGCGCGCGAGCTCGCCGTCGCCGACATAGGAGACGCCACGCGGGGCGAACACCTCGATGAGCGGGATCACCGCCTTACAGGTTTTTTCGTCGCCGGAAACGACGGCTGAGAGTTTTCCGGCTTTGATCACTTTGGCGTTGCCGCTCACCGGCGCGGCGACGAAATCAGCGCCGAGTTGTTTGAGCCGATCGCGGATCGCCGCCGATTCCTCGACCGCTATGGTCGAACAATCGACCACCATCGGAGGTATTTTGCCGCCCTGGCTGCAAACGCCGTTCTTCCCATACAGGACCTCCTGCACATCCTTGCCGGTGGCGACGATGGAGAACAGGACGTCGACGCCTTTCAGATCGGAAAGATGGTCGACCAATTTGCCGCCGATCTTTTCCAGCGGTTCAGCTTTGGCGCGGGTGCGGTTCCAGATAGTTACGTCGTAGCCGGCTTTGATCAGGCGCTCGGCCATGGGAATGCCCATCCGGCCGGCACCGATCCATCCAATCTTCTGGTTTTTTCCGTTCGTCGGCATGAGCTACCTCCCTTGTCATGGGCATGTCTTAGCACGGCGGAGCAAAGGGCTGTTCGCGCGGCAGCTTTGCATTTCTTGACAGGGATTTACCGCCCCGTCATAAGGACGCGGGCGATGCTCGGGAGAGCCATTCCGGCTCGCCTTAACCAGCAGAACTGACTGCAAAGAAGCCGGTCCGGAAGAGCCTTCCGAGCACCGGAAATGAACACGAGGACAAAGATGTTCGCGGTCTTCAAGACGGGTGGCAAGCAATATCGGGTTGCCGCCGAAGATGTACTCCAGGTCGAGAAGGTCAAGGGCGACCGGGGCGAAATCGTCGAATTCGGCGAGGTTTTACTCGTCGGGGGCGAGACTGTGACCCTGGGTGCTCCCACCGTCTCCGGGGCGACGGTGGCGGCCGAGGTGCTCGATCAGTCACGCGGTCCGAAGGTCATCGCGTTTAAGAAACGGCGCCGCAAAAATTCGCGGCGTAAGCGCGGCCATCGCCAGGAGTTCACGCTCATCCGCATCACCGAGATTCTCACCGAAGGGCGCAAGCCGAACAAAACGGCTCCGCCGCGTCCACGGCGCGCGCCGGCGCCGGCCGCTGCGGAATCCGCAGATCCGGAAGCTTCGTCCGAAGCCACGTCCCCCGCTGCCGAAAAGCGGCGCGAAGCGCGCACCAAGACCGCGACCAAGGCAAAGGCCGGAGGTTCGGGCGCCAAGGAGAAGAAGCCTGCGGCGAAAACGGCCAAAGCCAAAAGTCCGCGGACGAAGGCAAAGAAATGAGCAAAAGCGGTGATGCTTTTGTCATGAATCGGGTATAGGTAGCGCATCAGAAAGGTTTGAGCGATGGCTCACAAGAAAGCAGGCGGCTCCTCGCGCAACGGCCGCGATTCCGCCGGTCAACGGCTCGGAATTAAGATTTTTGGCGGCGAAGAAGTGACCGCCGGCAAGATTATTGCGCGCCAGCGCGGCACCAAGTGGCATCCCGGCCGCAATGTGGGTGTCGGCCGCGACCATACCCTGTTCGCGCTGGTCAACGGTCGGGTCGAGTTTCGTACCAAAACCAAGGGCCGCGTGTTCGTATCGGTACTTCCGGCAACGGAGGCCGCGGCCCAGTAAATACGGTGGATCATCTAAAGTCCGCCGGCGTTCAGTCGAACCGGCGGGCCTAAATGGGCTTCGAAAAGGGGGAGACCGGACGCCGGCTCCCCCTTTCGGTTTCTTGCAGGAGCCCGCGAGATGACATTCGCGCCAGACATAGTCGCTCAGATCGGCCGAGATGTGAGTGCGCCCGTGTTGGAGACGGCACGGCTTAGATTGCGCGCGCCGCGTCGCGAGGATGCGAAAGCGCTCGCCGCGCTCGCCAACGAATTTCGCGTTGCTGTGAACACCGCGCGCCTTCCGCATCCTTATCGCGTCCATGAGGCGGAGGAATTTATTGCCGCCGCCAATTCGCGCGAAGGCGAGGCTTGTTTTGTTGTCACCCGTGATGGGCGATTGATCGGCGCCTGTAGCGTCGATCCGCGCGAGGAAGGGCCCGAACTCGGATATTGGTTCGGCGTCTCCTTTTGGGGTCGTGGCTATGCCACCGAGGCGGCCCGCGCTCTGGTGGATTATGCTTTCGGCGATCTCGGGTGTGAAACGTTGCACTCCGGCGCCCGAGTGAGCAATCCCGCTTCACGGCGCGTGCTGGAAAAGTGCGCGTTTCAGTGGACCGGTGTGCGGCTCACCCGGATCCGCTCCATCAATTCCGCGGCTCCCGTGGATCGGTTTCGTCTCGATCGCGGATTGTGGGCTTCGCTCAAGTCCTGGGGCGCGACGCGCGTGGCTTGAGAACCGCGAATTATGACCGGCGACCGATCCAGGCGAAGCGCGTCGGTGGCGCTAATGGTCGGTGGTTTGGTTTAATTGGAAGAATGGCGTCAGCTTGGCGACCAAGGCTGGCCCAAAATGCGCTTGCGGATTGGATGGCTTGGCGTGGTCCATCAGTTCCCATCCGCTGATGAGTGTCCGCGCGTTCTCGAAGGTGTGCTGCAAATCGCGGCCGCGGCGCACGCTCTGGCGGAAAAAAGCGTCGCCGAAATAGGTCCAATCGCGTTCGGGCGCGCATCCGAAGGAGGTGTTCTCCGCATCCGCGGCGGTAAGCACGATCGTGTCGTCATTTGCCAGCGGCGGCACGAACACACCGGAAAAGCATGCGGAGACGATGACGATACGATTTTTAATTCCTTCGTTGTTGAGGGTTGTCGCCACCAGCTGCGGTGTCAGTTCACCGACCATCTCGGTGGGGAATTTCAAAGCGAAGCCTGTGTGCTCGCCGTGCGAAGTCATGAACAACAACAAAATATCGTCGGTCTTGTTCATCACCTTGCCGATGGCCTGAACGGCAGCGACAAAATTCCGGTCGGTCGCCAGCGGCACGCGATCGGCCGTGGCCCGATCATTGATGAGACGCAGCGTGCGCCCTTGGATGGGGAAGATTTCGCTCATTGCCGCCAGGCCACCGTCGAGTTCTTTGAGGAACACGTCTTGATCGGCCCAGCCGGCAATACCCAGCGCGTACACGTTGGTAGCGCCCTTGACGGTGGGGCCGAGATCGGCGGCCTCGGTCGCAAGGAGCCCGCCCTGACCTTGCACGGGGCGCCCCGCTTGGTCTTTGGCTTCCGCCGAGGGCTTGAAGTGTGAGGCAAGCGTCTCCCACAAATTGGCGTCGCGGATATTGAAATCGCGGGGCACGAAAATAGGAGCGTGCGGGACGACGGCGGCGACAGCGAGAAGGGCGAGCCAAAGTCCGGCCATTCGCCCGAACGCGACTAGCCGCGGCTGTGGCGAAAAGCTTTGCAATATTGTGGTGGTGGCGCCGATCCACCACACCGATAGGCCGGCAAATAGGAAAATGGGTACGGCATGCGCACGCCAGAACGGATCGGCTAGTGCCGAAACCGGAATGAACGGCGCAACGAGCTTGATTACCTCGATGGCCGCTTCGGCCACGAGTGTGAGCGCAAACATGGCGGAGAGCGCTGTGCTGCGCGCCGCCGGCGGTACGAACAGTGCTGTGACGGCCGCTTCCAATGCGAGCCAGGCGACGAGGGCGTTCAATCCGTAAGGATTAAATCCGGCGCTGGATCCGGCCGCGATGAGTTGAACGGCCATGCGAAGGACGCCAAGGCCCGCCAGCCAGGCGAGCAAGCTTGGCAGGCCGACCAACCGCGAAAGGCGTGTCGTCCGCCAAATCCCTGCACGGGATGCCAGCTTCAGGACCAACACAAAGCTGCTCATTGGCCTCTCGGGCGAGCTGAAATCCAAGTACTGCAAATCCAACTACCGTAAGCCCACGTACCGTGATCAAACATTCGTACTATATCTACTGTAGTGAGAGGGTGCTCTGCCAATTGAATTCGCAACTCGTTGGGTTCAATTGACGTTGGTGTTCTCGCTGGAGCCGGATTAGCGGCATGAAATTCCTCGATGAGGCTAAGGTCTATATCCGCTCCGGCGACGGTGGAAACGGCTGCGTATCGTTTCGGCGGGAAAAGTTCATTGAATTTGGCGGGCCGAACGGCGGCGATGGCGGCAAAGGTGGCGATGTTGTTGCCGAAACCGTGCCCGGCCTCAATACCCTGATCGATTACCGCTATCAGCAGCATTTCTTTGCCAAGAACGGCGGCGGCGGCATGGGCAAGGACCGCCATGGCGCCAACGGAGCTGACGCCGTACTCAAGGTCCCGGTTGGCACGCAGATTTACGAAGAAGATGGCGAAACGCTTCTTGCCGACTTGACGGCAACTGGCGAGCGCATGGTGCTGGCGCATGGCGGCAATGGCGGGTTCGGTAATGCGCATTTTAAGTCCGCCACCAACCGCGCGCCGCGCCGCGCCAATAGCGGCCAGCCCGGGGAAGAGCGCACTATCAAACTAAGGCTCAAGCTTATTGCCGATGCCGGCATCGTCGGCCTGCCGAATGCCGGCAAGTCGACGTTTCTTGCTGCTGTCAGCGCCGCAAAGCCGAAGATTGCCGATTACCCTTTCACGACGTTGCAACCGCAGCTCGGCGTGGTGGCCGTCCATGGCCGTGAGTTCGTCCTCGCCGACATTCCTGGCCTGATCGAGGGGGCGCATGAAGGCAGCGGGCTTGGCGATCGGTTCCTGGGCCATATCGAACGTTGCCGAGTGCTTCTGCATCTGGTCGACGGAACCGCGGGTGACGCCGGTGAAGCCTACAAGACCATACGGGGGGAGCTTTCCGCCTACGGCCACGGTCTTACGGAAAAACCCGAACTGGTGGCGCTCAACAAAGCTGACGCGATGAATGCTGCCGAGATCAAACGCCAGATGGCGCGGCTTGGGCGCGCCGCGAAGAAGTCGCCGCTTTTGCTCTCGGGCGTGAGCGGCGAAGGCGTGACCGAAGTGCTCCGGGCGCTTTTCGAGGTTATCGAACAGGCCCGCCTCGGGGCGCAAGCGGACGCGGAGCCTGTTGCGTGGCAGCCGTAGCGTCCTGATCAAGCCTTCCTCGGGCACGCTCGGCGGCTTATTTGGATTAGCTTTGCCCAATCGCTACATTAGCTCCATGTTCGGGCTGCCCCAGACTCCTAATCGGCCGCGGAATGTGCGTCTCGACACGCTGGTGCGGTTGCGTTGGCTCGCCGTCTTTGGTCAGGCGGTTGCCGTTCTGGTCGTCCATTTCGGCTTGGAATTCGACGTTCCGATCTGGCCGTGTCTGGCCGTTATCGCCTTGTCGGCTCTGCTCAATGTGGTGCTGCGGCTGGGTTTTCAACGACCGCAATGGCTCGAACCCGATCGCGCCGCCTATCTGTTGGGCTTCGATCTCGCGGAGTTGACGGCGCTTTTGTTTCTGACCGGCGGCGTGGAAAATCCCTTTTCGTTTTTGTTGGTCGGTCCGGTGTTGATCTCGGCGACGGCGCTACCGCCGCGCATGACTTTGCTGCTCGGCATTTTTGCCGTCCTCTGCGCGACCGTCCTGATTTTCGCGCATTATCAGCTGCCGTGGGAAAGCGAAGAGCCGTTCGAGCTGCCGGAAACTTATGTGGTTGGAGTCTGGCTCTCGATCTTGCTGGCGATCGGCTACATTGGCGTTCACACTTGGCAGGTCGCGGAAGAGGCGCGGCAGCTGTCGCGAGCGCTGGCGGCGACTGAATTGGCCTTGGCGCGTGAGCAGCACCTCTCGCAGCTCGATGGCCTCGCTGCGGCAGCAGCGCATGAACTCGCCACTCCTCTGGCCACCATCACCGTCGTCGTGCGCGAGATCGAGCGCGCGCTCGAAGCGAATTCACCCTATGCCGAGGACGTCAAATTACTGCGCGAGCAGGCGCGCCGCTGCCGCGAGATACTGGCCAAGATTACCGAACTGCCGACCGCTGATCCTTTCGACCGGGTTCCGTTGTCGGCTCTAATCGATGAAGCGATGGCGCCGCATCGGAATTTCGGCGTGTCGGTCGTCTTGAACAACACGACCACAAGCGGTGTGGAGCCGGTCGGCGCGCGCAACCCGGCGGTCCGCTACGGCCTCGGCAATCTGATCGAAAACGCGGTCGACTTCGCCAACACAAGCGTCGAGGTCTCACCGCAATGGACGGCGGACGAAGTGAAAATCACCATCAGCGACGACGGGCCGGGATTTGCGCCTGAAGTGTTGGATCGGCTGGGCGCACCCTATGTCACTCATCGCCAGCCGGGCCCGCCGGCGCGCGGCGACGAGGAAACGGCGTTTGGCCTCGGCTTGGGCTTGTTTATCGCCAAGACGCTGCTCGAGCGTAGCGGGGCAAAATTATCATTCAAGAACCGGGCGCTACCGCTCGGTGGTGCCGTGGTGATGGTGAACTGGTCCCGTTCGGATTTTGAGCGGCCGCCAGTGGCTCCGCCCCTTGAGCGCATGGCCGCAGCATCTTAACTAACAACATGCGAGGGCGATCGGTAGAGAGGGAGTATTTTTGATGACGAACCCGATAGCCGACACCCAGCCCGTTATGATTACTGCCGCGACGCTTGCCGAGCGATCGCTGCTGATCGTTGAGGACGATAAATCCTTCCTGCAACGGTTGGCGCGCGCCATGGAAACGCGCGGCTTCGCCGTGAGCACCGCGGAATCGGTTGCCGACGGGTTGCTGCAAGTCGAGAAGGCTCCGCCGGCGTTTGCCGTTGTTGATATGCGCCTGGCGGATGGCAACGGGCTCGACGTGATCTCGGCGATGAAGAAACGCCGGCCCGATGCTCGGGCCATCATTCTCACCGGTTACGGCAATATCGCGACCGCCGTGAATGCCGTGAAGCTCGGCGCCGTTGATTATCTGGCGAAGCCGGTCGACGCCGATGACGTCGCCGCCGCGCTGCTGGCTGTCGACAATAGAAAGATCGAGCCGCCGGAAAATCCAATGTCCGCCGATCGCGTGCGTTGGGAACACATCCAGCGCATTTACGAATTGTGCGGTCGTAACGTTTCGGAAACCGCGCGCCGCCTCAACATGCATCGGCGCACGCTGCAGCGGATCCTCGCCAAACGCGCGCCGAAATAGCGGTTCGCCGATCGCCGGCGTGACGGACCACGCAATTTGAGGAATTTCGTTACTGCGATTAAACCATATTCGCCGCAATGGCGAAGCGTCGCGCCGGATTCCATCGCGCGTTAATGTAAATTTCTGCGACTTCACCGATTATCCGCCGGAATTTGTTTCTGCAATTGCCAGATGGTTCGCATGCCTGGACAGGCGCTCGCTGCGGATGAAGGAAAATCGGAGAGCGTAAAGGATGCGGCGCGCGCGCCGCGCCTTCTCGTCATCGACGACGATACTCTTCATCGCATGATCATTTGCCGGGCCGCAGCCAAGTGCGGCTACGTTCCCGTTGGCGCGGCAAGCCACCATGAAGCCGCAAAGCTCTCGCGAGAGGGCATGTTCGATTGCATCACGCTTGATATCGCGCTCGGCGACCGCGGCGGCGCTGTGACGTTGCTCCGCCACTTTGCCGCTGTCGCATCCAGGGCGCCGATCATTGTCGTCAGTGCGTGCGATGACGAAACCTTACGCGAGATTCTCCGTCTCGCCAGATCGTTGAAACTCAACGTCGTCGAACCGGTGCCCAAGCCCGTCGACCTGACCATCTTGCGGTCTATGCTGGACGGGTTTCGCCTCCAGCCATCCGGCGCTGAAAATCCGGCATAGCGAGGGTGCAAGCGGCGCTTGCTATTTCGACTCCGCCTCGTAGACACCGTTCCAGTCCGGCGGCGGCGGATCGTGCTGATAGGCCTCAATCCGCTCAAGATACATGTCGTATAAGCCGTCGATGCCGAAGCCGTCGGCGAGCTTGCGGCAACGTTCTATTAGCGCTTTCGTCGCGTCCCATTGCTGCTTGCGATAGTCTGCCAGCATCTGTGCGTTGAGTTCGCGCAATTCTTGGCAACGCGGGTCGTCGTCGATTTCCGCGCGGCCGAGCACGGTGAATACCGCCTCTGGCTGTTTTTTTCCCTTCACCTGAATAAGGTCGATTTCCATTGTGGCGAATTTTTCGCGCGCTTTCTCCGCGGTACGCGAACCGATCACCATCGAAAGACGATAATCCTTGGTCCGCGACTCCAGCCGTGAGGCGACGTTGACGGTGTCGCCGAGCACTGAATAGTTGAAGCGAAAATCAGAGCCCATATTGCCGACGACACACGGGCCGGTATTGAGCCCGATACCGACGCGCAACGGCATATAAAGGCTGCCGCTGGCTTCGGCTTCGCGTTTGAGCTCGACGTTCAGGGCTTCGGCTCGCGCCAGCATTTCCAGCGCCGCGTCGCAGGCATTGGCTTCGTGCTCCGCGTCGTCGACCGGCGCGTTCCAAAACGCCATGATGGCGTCGCCGATATATTTGTCGATCGTGCCCTTGCGCTCGAGGATGGCGTTGGTCAGCGGCGTGAGGAAGCGGTTCATCAGGTGAGTGAGGCCGTGGGGATCGTCCTTGTAATGCTCCGAAATCGAGGTGAAGCCGCGCACGTCGGAGAATAGAATGGTCATCCGCCGCTCCTCGCCGCCGAGCACCAGTCTCTCCGGCGACCGTGCGAGCTGTTCGACTAACTGTGGTGAGAGATAAAAGCCGAAGGCGGAACGGATTTGCTGACGTTGTTGCTGCTCGCGGAAGTAATTGACGAACGTAAGTACGAGGTAGATCAGCCAGCAGGACATCAGCGGGTAGGTGAAGTCGATAAGCAAATTGTGGGCGACGAAGAAATACCATGACGCGCCCACTAGTCCGGCGATCAGGAGTGCGCCCAGCGCAATTACGGTGAAAGCGGACAATAACGGCGCGACCGCGACGATCGCCAGACCGATCACGATTGCTGCGGCAAGCTCCGCGGCAATGCTCCAGTTCGGCGAAGCCAACAGCTGGCCGCCGAGGATGTCTTCGAGGATCTGCGCGTGAATTTCGACGCCCGGAATCACCGGATCGAGCGGCGTCGTCTTGGTGTCGAGCAGGCCGATAGCCGATGTGCCGATCAACACTAGCCGTTGGCCGACCCGGTCGGCGGTTACGCGCCCTTGCAGCACGTCCTTGGCCGAGACGGAGCGTGCCGGATCGTGATGGTTGAAGTAGATCCATAATCGCCCCTTGCCGTCGGTCGGCAGGACGAAGCCGTTCATCACGACGTTCTCCACGCCCGCGGCATCGGCACGGATCAACGCCGAATCGGAATTGGCGGCAACGCGCAACATATCGAGCGTCAAAGCCGGGACGATGCCACCCGCCGCTTGCATGATCACCGGTGCGCGGCGCACGATGCCGTCGCGCTCCTCGGCCATGGTGAACACGCCACGCCCAGCGGCGGCGCCTTCGATCGCCGGAATATTGCGAAGCAGGGTCGGATAATTATCGAGGAAACGACTGGGATCGGGACCGAGCACGGCATAGCCGGGTTCAGGCGCGCTGTTTGGCGCAGCCACGGCCCTCGTCGTGGACGCCGATTGGCCGACAACGACACGCGATTTTTTGATCGCGTCGGCGAAAATCTCGTCGTTGCTCGGCAGGCTGTCGAGTTTGGCGCGGGTCGCGCTGTCGAGGTCGCGTAGCGATGAAGCAACGCTCGCAGGGGACATCCGATCGGGTTCGGGAAACACGATATCGAAGCCGATTACCGCGGCGCCGAGCTGCGTTAGGTGCGTCACTAGATCGGCCATGACCGTTCGCGGCCACGGCCACTGGCCGATTTCCTTGAGGCTTGCTTCGTCAATATCGACGATGACGACGGGTCTTATCGTCTGTTGGCGTGGCCGCACCACTTGAAAGAAGTCGAAAACGCGAAGCCGGATCTCCTGCAGCGGGCCCGGGTCAAGGATGCGCAACGGGACTAGCGCGAACAGCAGCACGATACATACGGCCCGCGCGATGCCGAACTTTCGCGCCCAGCGAGCGATCAACCTCATGTCAATCGGTTCCGCATTGGTAAGTTTCGCTTATACCAAGCCGATTAGCTACGGCGAAAGCGAACGCGCCGCGCTCGGACAAATTCTTCGCGTTGGTCGGATTACTCGGCGCCCTGCCGCCCGGCCTTGATTGCTGCCTCACCTCTCCCGGAAAGCGCGCATGAACTGATCGTGCAGCGGCTTTATCAGATAGGAGAGCATGGTGCGCTGGCCGGTCTGAATAAAAGCTTCGACCGGCATTCCCGGCGTTAGCCTCACATTGCCCAGCCGGGCGATTTCGTCGGGCGTCATGGCGATGCGGACAACGTAATAGGTTTGGCCGGTGCGCTGATCCGCGCTGGTATCGGCGGCGACTCGCGCCACGGTGCCGTTGATCTCCGGCGTGGTGCGGATATCGAACGCCGAGAAGCGAAGGAGAACCGGCTGGCCGAACTGCACCTTGTCGATATCTTTAGGGTCGACCTTCGCCTCGACCAACAAGGTGTCGGTTTCGGGAACAATGAGCATGATCGGATCGCCGGCGGCGACGACTCCGCCCACGGTATTGGCCGTCGATTGAAAGACAACGCCGTCCTGGGGCGCACGAATATCCGTGCGCTTGAGTTGGTCCTCGGCGGCAACCTTACGCTCGACATATTCGCCGATCTTACCGTCGGTTTCGCGCAGCTCCTTGGCGACATCGCTGGACAAATCTTGATCCACCTGAAGAACCTGCAACTCGGTCTCGGCAATCTTGCCTTTGGCCTGAGCGGCCGAAGCAATGAGCTGGCCGCGCTCGCCCTGGAGCCGCGCCGTTTCGCGCTCCAATGCCGTCAGCTTGTCGATCGGAATAAGGTTCTTCTTCCACAATTCACGCATGCCGACGAGCTCTTGCTCGATCAGTTCGGTCTCTTTGGTCTTGGCGGCTTGTTGCGCCTCAAGCCCGCGGATCTCTTCCTGTAATTGAGCTATCCGCTGCCGCAATTGTTGCTTTTGTCCGAGCCGTGCGGTCCGCCGCAACTCGAAGAGCTTGCGTTCGCTCCCCAATGCTTCCTGCACGTCTGCATCGCCGGTCTTGTCGGCCAGGTCTTTGGGTGTAGTGACCGTCTCGGTGCCGTCGCGCTCGGCCGCCAAGCGCGCTTTGCGCGCGTAGAGCTCGATCAGTCCCTTATGGACGATCGCCAGGTTGGCACGGGTCACGGTTTCATCGAGACGCACCAGAGTGTCGCCGGCTTTGACGCGATCGCCGTCACGCACCCGCACTTCGCCGACCACGCCGCCCGTCGGGTGCTGCACCTTCTTGACGTTGGAATCGACGACCACGAACCCCGGCGCAATCAGCGCGCCGGCAATCTCGGCGGTTGATGCCCACCCGCCGAGGCCGATGGCGAGTATCGCGACGACGACGCTGCCAACGACGACATGCCGGCGTATCGAAGAGCGGGCGCTGGACGTTCCTGTCTTCACGCCGCGCCTTCCTTGTCGGGCACCACTTTCAGGGCGCGCGGCGCCGCGCCCGCCGGCATGATCCGGTTGAGTACTTCTTCCTTCGGTCCGAATTGCTGCTGGCGACCTTTGCCCATCACCAGAATGTAATCGACGCCGGCAATAGCGCTGGGGCGGTGCGCCACCACTATGGCGACGCCGCCCCGGTCGCGCACACCGATGATCGCCTGGGTCAATGCTTCGTCGCCTTCGGCGTCGAGATTAGAATTCGGCTCATCCAGCACGACTAGGAAAGGATCGCGGTAGAGCGCGCGCGCGAGCGCGATGCGTTGCGCCTGACCGGCGGAAAGCCCGCTATTGTTGTCGCCGACGTGTGTTTCGTACCCGTCCGGCAAGTTGACAATGAGGTCGTGAACGCCGGCGGCTTGCGCCGCGGCGAGTACCGCCTCGGCATTCGGCGGGTCTTCGAATCGGGCGATGTTTTGCGCGACGTTGCCGGGAAACAATTCAACGTCCTGCGGCAGATAGCCGATATGGCGGCCGAGCGCTTCGGGCGCCCATTGATCGAGGCTGGCGCCATCAAGGCGCACACTGCCGCGCACCGGCGTCCACACGCCTACCAGCATGCGCGCCAGCGACGATTTTCCCGATGCAGTCGGCCCGATCACGCCGAGCGCCTTCCCGCCTGCGAGTGAAAAGTTCACGTCCTGACAAACGACCTTCTGTTCGCCGGGAGGGGTGACCGCCGCATTTTGCACAAGGAGCGATTTCTCCGGCGGCTGTAGCGCCATCGGCTCGCTCCGCGGCGGCAGGTTGCCGAGCAGATGCGACAGCCGCTGCCAGCTTTGCCGGGCGGCGACAAAACCCCGCCAGTTGGCGATGGCGAGGTCTACCGGCGCTAGCGCCCGCCCGCCGAGGATGGAGCCAGCGATGATAATGCCGGCGGTCGATTCCTGATGGATCACAAGCCAGGCGCCGACGGCGAGGATGGCCGACTGCAGAAGGAGCCGCAGGATCTTTGAAAGCGAGCCAAGTCCGCCGACCACGTCGCTGGCCCGGCCACTGGAAGCCACGTAGTTGCGGTTAACCTCGCTCCAGCGCTTGGCGATGCGATCGACCATGCCCATGGCGGTAATGGCCTCGGCGTTGCGGCGGCTCGCATCCATCAGCGCGTTGCGCGCGGCGGCGAGCTGGGTGGCGCGGCCGGTGGGGCGTCGCGTTCGCAGCTCGGTCACGACCGTAATAGCGATGAGAATGACCGCACCTGCCAACGCGGTCAGGCCGATATAGGGATGGAACAGGAAGCAGATGGCGAGATAGACCGGCATCCACGGCAAATCGAACAAAGCCACCGGCCCGATGCCAGACAGGAAGCCTCGCACCGTATCGAGGTCGCGGATCGGCTGGGTACCGCCACTCTTGCTGCCGAGTTTCAAAGGCAGGCGAACGATGATCTCATAGACCCGCGTGCTCAGCGCCTCGTCCAGGCTGTGGCCGACGCGCACCAGGATGCGACTGCGGATCGCGTCGATGAATCCCTGTGCCGCATAAAGGCCCGCCGCGAGGATTAATAAGGCGACGAGTGTAGGGACGGAGCGGCTCGGCAATACCCGGTCATAAATCTCGAGCATGAACAACGCGCCGGTAAGCATCAGCACGTTGCTCATCCCACTGAATAGCGCGACGGCGAGGAAGGCTCGGCGGCAAGCGGCCAGCGCGGCGCCCAGTTCGGAAGCTGCGAAATTCTGCCCCTGCGGGCGTTGGAGCTGCGTCATGGTGGAGTGCCTGGCACCAAACCGAGTATATCACGACCCAGCCTACCAATGGTTATCCATCGGCGGGATCATCATAGCTTGGTTTACGCCAAACGGCAGCCGTGCCCGGGGGGATGGCCCCGGATGCGAACGGACGAGCCTCGGCCGGCTTCAGATCAAACTCGATCGGAAGTCCAACCAAAGAAGAGAGCCATTTGTTGCTCTCGCCCCAGCGATATAGCAAAGAAGCGCCAACGCGCCAGCCCGTGAAGGGCCAGCGCCAACGCCTCTCGCAAAACCTTGAGGATGAGTTTTAGGAACGAGAATCGAGCGAAAGCCCAATGCTGAACGCCTTTTGCCGCGTTGCGCCTTCGGTCCTTCGCAACTTCTTGGCAATCTTTCCCGCGGTGGTTTTCTTTTTCGCCAAGCTTTTCAATTCACGCACTTCGGTCGCCGTCCACGCGCGTCGTTTCTTTGACTTCTTAGCCATAAATCCTCCCTTTCAGGAAAGGCAACTACATCTCTTTAACAGAAGCGAAGGAACACAACAGATCGATTGGGGGTTCATCAGTAGCGCAGTGTTTGATCGGAAACAACACTCGCGGTCAGGCAGCATGGGTGACAGTCAAAATTGTTAGATTGTTCTTAGCAATCTCTTGGCCGCTAGGCAAATCGAACTTTCAGGCCCGGCTGTCTTGTTGATAGTACGACGGCCGGCTGCGGAATCAGAAAACCGAAAAATTTCCGATTGGCGATTCTTGTTCCTCGGCGCACGTTGACGAAGAAATGACGGCAGACGTCGCGCGCCGCGCATGCCATCAGATGATCTAACCGAGTGAGGGCGACCGCCGGCCTCCCGATGGCCGGTTCTCGCCGCTATGACGGGCCTTGCGGCGTTCTTCCAGCCTCCCTAACTGTCGATTTAGAAGAAGCCTTTGAAATTGGGGACGCCGTCGTGGAGGAACTCAAGCTCGTTGCCCTGGATAAAGACGATATCGAAGTCGTTTCAGCTCATGTGCAGGATGCCCTCGTCAAAGTCGCCGACATTCTCTGGCAGCCGCGGGAGCGTCGCTTCCTGATGGCGCTCAATCGCTTCGATTGGATGAATGCGGTCGAAGCCGATGGCAATAAAGGTTCAAACCCTCCGGACTATCGCCGTTGCAGAACGGCTTTGCGTTTTGAGCGGGTCAAGGCTTGCAAGTGCCGAGGTCTGGATCGGGCGAACAAAGATGCAACGCTCAATCTCTTGGCGATCGAGTTCGCCGAGCACGACCCTCCGGCCGGCACCGTAACGCTGACCTTCTCCGGTGGAGGCGCTATTCGCCTCGAGGTCGAATGTTTGGAGGCTGAACTCGCCGACCTTGGCGAGGCCTACGCAGCGGTCATCTGCCCGGATCACTTTGCCGGTACCAGTGCCGCTTGACGATACCGCGTGCCGATAAAGTCAGGCCGCCACCGGCCGTTGTGCATGCGGTATGGCAAAAGCCTTCATCAAGCCGGCCATGATGATCAGCGTCGCCGCATAGACGATAAGCTGCATGGCGGTCGGCTGGTCGACGTAGCCGATGAGCGTGTGCAACGCCCGCCCCAACCAGCTGTCATCCCGCAAAATCCAAGACGTATCCCACACCGGCTGATCGAATGCCGTGAGGATGTTCGCCTGTTGCAAGAAGGCGATCGCTTGCGCCGCTAGGCCAGCGGCAAGCAATGCGATCAGTGTACTGGTGACGCCAAACAAGTACCGGGCCGGAATCGCAACAAGGCCGAAATACGTCAGCAAGCAGACCAACGTCCCGAGGAGGAGCCCGATCGCACTTCCGACCAGTATATTGCTGCCGCCGCCCCCCGCCGCGGCGACGCCATAAAGAAACAGGACGACTTCGGAGCCCTCGCGCAACACCGCGATGGCCACCACGAGCGCCAACGCCGCGAGTGACTTTGATCCCGCGACCACGGCTTGTCCGGCGGCGCGTATCTCCGCCGCAAGCTCGCGGCCATGGCGCGCCATCCAAACATTGTGCCAGGTGAGCATCAGCACCGCGAAGCTGAGGATGCTCGCGTTGAATATTTCTTGGCCGCTGCCGTTGAATAGTGCCGATAGCCGGCTGGTAAAGAGTGCGACGGCGCATGCGCCGAGCACGCCCGCGGCAACGCCGCCGGCGATCCAGAAAGTTCGGCCGGGAACGCCCGAGGTGACCGCCATTATGATGCCGACGATCAAGCCGGCCTCGAAAACTTCGCGAAAAACAATCACCAGCGAAGCGAACACGAACACCTCATAAGATATCGGTCACGCCGCAAGCACAGCACCTAAACCGAACATGCGAGCAATTGGTGAACAGCGGCGGTTTTGTCAATCGGATAAGCCGACATTAGAATTGTTATAAGATGAAAGACCTGATACTGCGCTGCCACTCGAACAAAAACTAGTCGTCGCGCATCCGCCCGCCGCTCTGATGAGAAATTCGATATGGCCATCCGCCTCGACACCCGCGCTGCCGATTTCGCGCAAAGATTTCATCGCTTTCTTGACAGCAAGCGTGAGGTCGCGGCCGATGTCGAAGGGTCCGTGCGCGAGATTGTCGCGGATGTCGCCGCGCGCGGCGACCCCGCACTTTGCGACTATACGGCGAAGTTCGACGGGTTCGAGGCCACCGCTGCTGCGCTACGGGTCAGCGAGCAGGAACTAACCGCTGCTTTTTCGGCATGCGAACGTCCTTTACTCGAGGCACTCGAGTTTGCGCGCGGTCGCATCGAAGCGTTTCACCGCCGGCAAGTGCCCAAAGACGACAGCTTTATCGACGCGACCGGCGTCGAACTCGGCGTACGCTGGACGGCAATCGAGGCGGTTGGACTTTATGTGCCCGGCGGCTCCGCCGCCTACCCCTCATCGGTTCTGATGAATGCAGTGCCGGCAAAGGTCGCCGGAGTGCCGCGCCTGGTCATGGTGGCTCCGGCGCCGGGCGGCATAGTGCCGGCGCCGGTATTGGCGGCGGCAAAGCTTTGCGGAGTTGATGAGGTTTATCGGATCGGCGGCGCACAGGCGATTGCGGCACTTGCTTACGGCACCGCGACTATTGCTCCGGTCGCCAAAATCATCGGGCCGGGCAACGCATATGTCGCGGCCGCCAAGCGCGCCGTGTTCGGAAAGGTCGGGATCGACCTGATTGCCGGACCGTCAGAGGTCTTGATCCTCGCCGATCGCAGCGCGAACGCCGATTGGGTTGCCGCGGATTTGTTGGCGCAGGCCGAGCACGATGCAAACGCCCAGGCGATACTTTGCACCGACGACGAAAAGCTTGCCGCGGCGGTCGAGCGCGCGATCGAAGGGCAACTGGCTTCCTTGACGCGCCGTAAAATTGCCGGCGCCTCCTGGCGGGATTTCGGCGCCATCATTTTGGTCGGCAATTTGGACGAAGCGTTGCCGCTCATTGATGCGATAGCGCCGGAGCATCTCGAAATCGCGGTCGCCAACAGCGACGCGCTGGCGCGCCGCATTCGCAACGCCGGCGCCATATTCATCGGTCCGCATACCCCCGAAGCGATCGGCGACTACGTTGCCGGATCCAACCACGTGCTGCCGACGGCGCGTTCGGCCCGGTTCTCGTCCGGACTTGGCGTGCTCGATTTCTTGAAGCGCACGTCATTGCTCAAATGCGGTCCGGAGCAAATGCGCTCGCTTGCCGATGCTGCCATCACGCTGGCCACCGCGGAGGGGCTTGATGCGCATGCCCGTTCGATCGCCATTCGGCTCAATCGCTGATGGCGCGCGCCAGCCGCGACGAGAAGGCCGCCGGCCGCCTCATGGCGGTTACGCTTGACGAGTCGTCCATCGGACGCGCCGGCCCGGACGTGGAACACGAGCGGGCGATTGCGATCTACGACCTCATTGAAGAGAACTCGTTCCGCCCGTCCGGCCACGAGGGCGGCCCGTTCGCGCTGAACTTGAAGATCGACGGCTCTCGGCTGGTTTTTGACATTCGGCTTGCCGACGGCGAACCGGTGATCGCCCATCTGCTTTCACTCGCGCCGTTCCGGCGCATCGTGAAGGATTATTTCACGGTGTGCGACAGCTATTATGCGGCGATCCGCGGGGCAACGCCCGATCGCATCGAAGCTCTCGACATGGCGCGCCGCGCACTCCACGACGAGGGCTCACAAATTCTCCTGGAGCGTCTTGACCGGAAGGTCGAACTCGATTTCGACACGGCGCGCCGGCTCTTCACGCTGGTCACGGTGTTGCATTGGAAGGGGTCATGAGCCGCAATGCCGGCCTCCCCCAACCGGTCCCCTGCGCAGCCGTTGGCCGTGCTATTCGCCTGCGGTCTTAACGCGATTCGTTCGCCGATGGCCGCGGCAATGCTCCGCCAAATGTTGGGCCCCTCGATCTATGTCGGCTCCGCCGGCGTGCGCAAAGGCGAGCCCGATCCGTTCGCCGTCGCGGTGATGGCGGAAATCGGCCTCGACATCTCGCGCCACAAGCCACAGACCTTCGAGGAGCTCGACGATTTGGAAGGGCTCAATTTCGATCTCATCGTGACACTGGCTCCCGAAGCCCATCACCGGGCGCTCGAGATCACGCGCACTAACGCAGTCGACGTGGAGTACTGGCCGACACCGGATCCCAGCGTTGTCGAAGGCAGCCGCGAGCAGCGGCTCGAGGCTTACCGCGCCATCCGCGACCAGCTTTTGGCGCACATCAGCGAACGCTTTACCGCCAAGCGGCCCGGCAACGAATAGGCTTGGTCGAGTGAGTCACCAGGCGCGGCAGTTGTCGAATGGCGCATCATCCGCTAGGTTCCGCGCCAATTTTGGCCGCATGTTTGTTGGCGGCGGAGGGGCGGGCGCGGATCAGGAATCTCCGGGTAGCGAATGGCGAAGGAAGAACTTTTGGAATTTCCCGGTGTCGTGACGGAACTACTTCCGAACGCCACCTTCCGCGTCAAACTTGAGAACGAGCATGAAATCATCGCACACACCGCCGGTCGCATGCGCAAGAATCGCATTCGCGTGCTCGCAGGCGACAAGGTGCTTGTTGAAATGACGCCTTACGATTTGACAAAGGGCCGGATCACCTACCGGTTCAAATGATCGGCCGCCCAAAATTCGTGCTCGCTTCCGGTTCGCCGCGCCGGCTCGCACTGGTTAATCAGGCGGGCATCGAGCCGGACGCGTTGCGGCCGGCCGATGTCGACGAAACTCCGAAACGGGGCGAACTGCCGCGGGCTTGTGCCACGCGGCTTGCCCGCAGCAAGGCCGAGACCGCATTGGCCATGGTGCGCGTCGATGACGAGCTTAAAGGCGCTTTCATTCTCGCCGCCGATACCGTGGTCGCGGTCGGACGGCGCATTCTGCCCAAGGCGGAGTTGCTCGACGAAGCCGCGCAATGCCTGCGTCTTTTGTCCGGGCGTAATCATCGCGTCCATACCGCGGTTTGTTTGGTCACGCCGAACGAGAAGTTTCGGCAGCGGCACGTCGAGACTCGGGTTCGCTTCAAGCGGCTGTCGGAAGAAGATATCGAGGCCTATCTGGCGTCCGGAGAATGGCGCGGTAAAGCCGGCGGCTACGCGGCACAAGGCATCGCCGGCAGCTTCATTGTGAAAATCGTCGGATCGTTTTCCAACGTCGTTGGTTTGCCGCTCTATGACACCGTAACGCTGCTCGGCGGCGAGGGTTATCCCATCCACTTCGGCTGGCTGAACGCTTTATGAGAACCGGTGACCGCTGGCGTCTTTCGCCTGGCGTCCCATATCCTTGGCATGAAGGAAGTTCGGCAGCCCGCTTGTCCCATCTGTGGCAAACCTGTGGTCACGGAGTTCCGACCGTTTTGCTCGAAGCGCTGCGCTGACGTCGACCTTAATCGCTGGCTATCGGGCGTTTATGCTGCGCCGGTAACCGAAGACGAGGAGGAAGACGAAACGCGGAGCGAAGGCGACGAAACGGCGAACTAAAGCGCCACTTTCGCCCATTCTGGACAGCCGGAAACCGAGCCTCTATAACGCGCCGCGCTCGCACACATGCTTTGAAGGCGTTCAACGAACGCTTTCGTCGTGGGCCCAGGTAGCTCAGTTGGTAGAGCACTGCACTGAAAATGCAGGTGTCGGTGGTTCAATTCCGCCCCTGGGCACCACTCTTTCCGGCCGAAGTCGACGCTCGAATAGTGGCCCTTAAGGTGCCTTCCCGTCGGCCGCGTGATCGTGCCCGGCTCGATCGCGCCATCGCTTCATGGCGGCAAACAGCGGCATTCGCTCGAGCGGCTTCTCGGCGCCGGAGAACTCCCGATAGAGCGCGGCGACGTTGATGATCATCCGCTCGGGATCGAGCCATGACGCGAAACGATCAAGGCTGATTTTCTGCGCCGCTACTTCGGACGGCACGCCGTTGTCAAAATGCCGGCGCGCCTCCGCGGCGATATATTCGAAATAGGATTTTAAATCGGCCACGGCGGGTTTCTCCGAAATCGGTCCATGGCCGGGAACGATGACGTCCACATCGAGGCCCAGGATGTAGTCGCAGGTCTTTATCCAATTGCCGATCGGCCCTTCCCAGATAACCGGGTGGCCGCCGACGAACAAAAGATCGCCGGTGTAGAGAATGCGATCGGCCGGCACGTGGACGAGCACATCACCGCGGGTATGGGCCGGTCCGAGATGCGTCAGCACCAGCTTTTTGTCGCCGACCGTTAGCTCCATGGTCTGGTCGAACACCGTTGTCGGCGGCGTATCGACCAGGCCGCGCCAATCAAACTTGCTGCCCATCGCCTCATAGAAGAATGCGCCGCCGTCGCCGCTATTTTTCCAGTCGGCCGCGATCTTCAGAAAATGCGATGGCGACCATTCGGCGTATTCGTCGGCGCAGGCGCGGCAGGCGATAATGTCGGCACCCTCGACGAGCTGATTACCGAAAGTGTGGTCGCCGTTGGCATGGGTGTTGACGAGCTTCTCGATCCGTCGTGCCGCGGGGACGGCGTCGCGCATGGTGGCGAGCATTTCCGCCGTGAGCGGCAGATCAAACAATGTATCGACCAAGAGTGTCTGATCGCCGCTTGTGATCAAGCCGGCGTTACTCCAGCCCCACGATCCGTCCGGCTGCAAATAGGCGAAACAGCCGCGGCCAAGATCGTGCAATCCTTTAGTGTATTGCCATTTGGCCATCTATTTCAGGCCGCCTGTTCGCGGCTCGTCACCGACAAGAGCTGGATGACGTCGTCGGTGCTGGCGACGTCGCCGAAGACCCGCAGGATCGAACCGAGCGTCGCGTTGTGTTCGTCATCGGTCAATGCCGCGTTGGCGTCGGACACGAAGACCAGCTTGTAGTTCAGCATCATCGCGTCGCGGGCCGAGGATTCGCAGCAGACATTGGTCAGCGTGCCGACAATGATGACGGTGTCGATGCCGGCTTCGCGCAGCCGCCGATCGATGTCGGATGATCCTTGAATGAAGGCGCTGTAGCGCCGCTTGACGACAATCTCGTCCTCAGGCTGCACGTCGAGGTCGGCATGAAGCTCAAAGCCGTGAGCGCCGGGAGTAAGCTCGGCCAGCGTCGCCCGCCGCGGGTCGCCGTCGAAAAACACCCGCCATGCTTCGGTTTGACCTTCGAGACACATTTTCACCCAAACGACCTTGCCGCCGACGGCGCGGGTCGCTGCCGAGAGTTTGTTCACGTTCGGCACGATGTCGCGCGCTGTGGGTACCTCAACCGGCATTCCCGGCAGCATGAACACGTTTTGCAGGTCAATGACCACGAGTGCCGTCTTCGGTCCCAAGAGGCGATCGTAACGGTTGAGCTTGCCGCGTTGCGCTTTGACTTGGGCGACGATGTTCTCCGGTATGGACACTTTGTGCATGGGCTTCCTCCTGGTCGATGCGGCAACAGCGATATTAATTCATAGCATTGATGCGACTCCAACTCTACGGCTCGCTGGTCTCACGCGACCAGTCACGGTTGCATCGAAGGGTTGCATGAGGTTCGCACCATTGTGCTACGTATGCGGCGCGGGAGGACGTGATGACGAAACAGATGCAGGACAAAGTGTGTGTAATCACCGGCGGCGCGGGCAGCATTGGCGCGGCCTCGGCCAAGCTTCTTGTTGAAGAGGGCGCCAAGGTGCTCCTTGTCGATCTGCAGGAGGCGGCACTGAAGAAGACCGCCGCGGAGATCGGCGGCGGCGAAACTGTCGTTTGGTGTACGGCCGACGTCACCAAGTCGGATCAAGTCAAAAACGCGATCGCAACCGCGGTGAGCCGCTTCGGCAAGATCGATCTGCTCTTCAGCAATGCCGGTAATTTCGGCGTGGTCGCGCCGATAGCCGACTACCCCGAAGACATTTTCGATTCAGTCATCGCCGTACATGTGAAAGGCGCGTTCCTGTTCGCGAAGCATGCCTTGCCGCAAATGAATGACGGCGGCTCGATCATCATCACCTCCAGCGTCGCCGGAGTCAGAGGCGACCCGGGCGTCTGCGCCTATATCACTGCCAAGCACGCGCAAATCGGGCTGATGCGGGTCTTGGCGAAAGAGGCCGCCCCGCGCAATATTCGGGTCAACACGCTGCATCCCGGGCCAGTCGACAACGACTTCCAATTGAACGTGGAGAAGCGGCTCGGCGCGGCGATCGGGCGCGACGGCACCCAGTTTTTCAATGAGATCATTCCACTGCATCGCCACGTCCGCGCCGAAGAGGTAGCGCGCTCGGTGCTGTTTCTCGCCTCGGCGGCTTCGAGCTTCACCACCGGCAGTCTGTTGATGGTGGACGGCGGCTTGAGCGCCTGACGTTTGTTAACGAATCGTAAACGGAGACCCGCTTAGGTAGTACCGGTAAAAATCCGGCCGGGAACGCCAGCATTATGGTTCGCGTCGTTAGGCGATTGACGCGATTTCTGCGAAATCGCGGATTGAGCGGTGGCGGCCCCTTGGCGCTGACGCTCAACAACATGACTCAGGGCGTGGTGTTGTTCGAACTTAGCGGCCGCCTTGTCGTCTGCAACGACCAATACCTGCGCATGTACGGACTTTCTCCGGATTTCGTCGGTCCGGGCTCGCACCTGAAGGACATCGTCGCGGAGAGAGTCAAAACCGGAAGCTTGCAGCGCGATCCCGCCGAGTATTGCGCCGAGCTGATGGAGGCTATGGCCGCCGGCAAGATTGTGCGCTTCGTCTCGCAAACCTCGGACGGACGCGCGGTATCCGTCGTCAATCGCGCCGTCCGCGGTTCCAATTATTGGGTCGGGACCCACGACGATATTACCGAGTGGCGAGCCGCGGAAAGGCAAAGCGCGCTGCTTGACGAGCAGGAAGCGCGCCGGGCCACAATCGAGCAGGCGATCGCCTGGTTTCGCGAAAGCGTCGAGGTCGCGCTAAAGACGGTCGCCGACAGCGTTGCGGCGATGCAATCGACGGCAGAAATATTGTCGGCGAATTCGAACGAGACGAACACGCACACCGCAGGCGCCGTCAAAATCTCCAATGACGCTTTCGCCAGCGTTGAGGTAGCGGCGACAGCGGCCGACGAATTGTCCAAATCGATTGCCGAGATCGATCGCCAATTGGCTCGTGCCTCGGACGTGGTGCGCGGTGTCGCCACCGAAGCGCAGTCGACCAACGCGGAAATCGCGGCGCTTGCGCAGGCGGCGCAAAAAATCGACGATGTCGTCAAGCTTATTCAAAGCGTCGCCGGCCAGACCAACTTGCTTGCGCTGAACGCCACAATCGAGGCGGCGCGGGCCGGCGCGGCGGGAAGAGGGTTTGCGGTCGTGGCTTCGGAGGTCAAGGCGCTCGCGGTGCAAACGGCCAAGGCGACCGACGACATCGCCGGACAAATTGCTTCGGTGCAATCCTCGACGCAAAGCGCCGTCGGCGCTATTGGCAATATTGCCGAGCGTACCCAAGACATCAAACAATTCACCGCGGCGATTGCCACATCCGTCGAACAACAGAGCGCGGCGACACACGAGATTTCGGAAAACGTCGAACAGGCGGCGTCCAGGACCAAATCCGTGGTCGCGGTGTTGCAACGCGTATCCGCGGCGATTGCCGAAATGCAGACCTCGGCCGATACCGTGTTGAAAGCCTCGCAGGCCGTCGAAAAGGCCTCTCAGTCCCTGCGTGGCAGCGTCGAGGCCTTTCTCAGCAAGGTTGCCGTTTAAAACGGCTTGCCGCGCCGCGCGTGGCGCCGCGGCTGCGGCGGGCAGCTATTGCGCCGAGGCGGTCGGCGAACCGGCAGCAGTCGCCAATACGATGACTTTCGTGCCGACGGCTGTGCGGTTGTAAAGATCGGTAACGTCTTCGTTGGTCAGGCGTATGCAGCCCGAGGAAACATTAGTTCCGATGGTAGTCGGGTCATTGGTGCCGTGGATGCGGTACAACGTGTCCTTATTGCCCTGCCACAAGTAGAGCGCCCGCGCCCCGATCGGATTTTCGGGACCGCCGCGCATTCCAAGCCCGCTCTGCAATTGCACCATATGCGCTTTGAGTTCGGGCTTGCGTTCCAGCATTTCGACTGGCGGGTACCAGTCAGGCCATTCCTGTTTGCTGTGTATCGTCGCCATGCCGTTCCAGAGGAACCCCTCGGCGCCCACGCCGACCCCGTAGCGGATTGCTTGGCCGCCCGGTTGCACCAGATAGAGAAAGTGGGCGCCGGGATCGACAATGATGGTGCCGGGTGGCTCGGGGCTGGGGTAAGCGACGACCTTGCGGGCCCATGAGGGATCGGCTTGCAGGGCTGGCGGGGGAGTGGTTGTGCAGCCCATCAAAACGGCGAGAGCGCCGGTGGCGAGTGCTGCGGAGAGCGCTGCGCGGCGGGTGAAATTCATCGGGTGTCTCGGCCTCTATCCCCCGGTCGGGGGCCGAATGAGTCGTCACTATACGCGCATTAGCTGCACAAAACGGATTTTTGACGACCAATAAAATTACTCCTATTGGGCTCTCCCGCCCCAAGTCCCGAATTCGGTCCCGTAAGGTCTTTGCCATTTATCGGGTTATTGAAAAGGAAAATGTGGGAACAGAAAGATTTGAACGGGGCAAAGGCCTGCGCAACCATGCGGAAGGCTTCGCGGAGTAAGGCCTTCTCGGCGGCGGCGCCACGGATTATCTTGGTGTCGGCGCTTTGACGGTATTGTTTGGAGACGGATTGTGCGCGGATCGAATATTTCGTTTTTGATCATTGCCAGCCTTGTTAGCGGTGCGGTGAACGCGCAGGCGGGTCCATGCACGGCACGGATCGCGGAGATAGAACGTTCCATCCAAGCCTCAGCGCCGCTTCCGGATTCCGGTCCGAGCGCTCCTCAATCGGTCGGCGCTCAGCTACATCACCAGCCGACACCGGGTTCGGTCGAAGGCGCCGAGCATCGGGCGCGTGCTGACGGGTTGGCGGCCCTTGAGCGCGCGCGCCAAGCCGATGCGGCGGGAGATGCCGCCGCCTGCGCGAAGGCGGTTGAGGAAGCCAAACTGATCTACGGCCTGGAGTAACGGCCGGGCGCGCGTTCAGGCGGCTCGACACCAGGCGCAACGCTAATACGCTTGTTCCTCGTAGAGCGGCTCGACCGAGCGATTCCAAGGCCCGTGGAATTTTTCCAATAACTCCTCTGCCGGCGTTGTCCCGCGTGCGAGGCGGTCTTGCAGAGGCTCTAGGTAAAGCGTTTCGTCGTGGCCAGCGGCGTCAAGGTGTTTGCGCCGTGCCAAACCCGCATAGGCAAGGCGTAATGCGTCGTTCGCAATGTCGAACACCGTGCGGCCGCGCACCAGCGGGGCGAGGCCCGCCTTCGGCACTTCGTCGCGAAGCTTTTGTCGGTCCTCGGCGGTCCAATTTTTGACCAGGTCCCAGGCGGCATCGAGGCTGGTATCGTCGTAAAGAATGCCGGCCCAGAAAGCCGGCAGCGCCAGCAAGTTTGGCAGCGGTCCCGAATCGGCGCCGCGCATTTCCAAATAGCGCTTGAGCCGTACTTCCGGGAACGTCGTGCTGAGATGGTTTGACCAATCGGAAATAGTCGCGGTCGCGCCGGGCATTCCGGGAAGCTTTCCGGCAATCAGGTCGCGGAACGATTGGCCGGCGACATCGACATACTCGTCGCCGTGCTTGACGAAATACATCGGCACGTCGAGGGCATAATCGACCCAGCGCTCGAAGCCCATGCCGTCCTCGAAAACCCAGGGCAGCATGCCGGTTCGGTCCGCGTCGGTATGGCGCCAAATTTCCGCGCGGAACGACAGAAAGCCATTGGGCTTGCCTTCGGTGAATGGCGAGTTGGCGAATAACGCGGTCGCCACCGGTTGCAGCGCGATCGACACGCGCAGCTTCTTGACCATGTCCGCTTCGGAGGAGAAATCGAGATTGGTCTGCACCGTGCACGTCCGATACATCATGTCGAGGCCGAGCGTGCCGACCTTCGGCATGTACGCGGTCATGATGCGGTAACGGCCCTTTGGCATGTTCGGAATTTCGGCACGCGTCCAGTTCGGCGTCATGCCGATGCCAAGAAAGCCGATGTGGAGCGGCTTGGCCACTTCGCGAACCTGCGCCAGATGCGCCATCAGTTCGCTCGACGTTTGATGGACCGTTTCCACTTGTGCGCCGGACAGCTCGAACTGCCCGCCGGGTTCGAGCGATATGGCGCCGCCGCCGGTCACGTCGGAGAGCCCGATAATATGTTCGCCCTCCATAATCGGCTGCCAACCGAGCAAATGCTGCATGCCTTCGAGCAGCGCACGAATCCCGCGGCGTCCCTCGTAGGGCACCGGCCGATGGCCTTCGAGCGTGAAGACGAATTTCTCGTGCTCGGTGCCGATCCGGAAGGCCGACTTTGGCCTCGCGCCTTGCGCCAGCCAATCGACGAGCTCGTCGCGCCGCTCGATCGGCTTCAGGTCGACTTGATCACGCGCCATGGAATCGCGAAGGAAGTTGTCGCCGCATTAATCACGCAAGACGGTCACGCCGCCGCCTTGCGCCTTTCCGGTGGAAAGCGGCCATAGAACGTTTCGCCGGTCGTTGCTAGGTCGCGCAATAGCCTGCCGGGTTTGAACCGTGAGCCGTGACGCTTGGCGAGCCCTTTGCACAATTCGACGAAGGCCTTGGTGCCCATGCCGTCGATATAGGAGATGGTGCCGCCGGTGAAGGGCGCATAGCCGAAGCCGAGAATTGAGCCGACGTCGGCTTCGCGCATGTCGGTGACGACACCTTCCTCGACGCAACGAGCCGATTCGAGAGCTTGGATCGCGAGCAAACGGGTCTTGAGCTCTTCGACGTCAAGCGAATCAGGATCGAGCTTGGTCGTTTGCAGCTCGGCAAGCCCTGGCCATAGCCGTTTCGGTCCGCTCTGCGGATAGTCATAGAAGCCCTTGCCGTTCTTGCGTCCATAACGGCCGCGTTTTTCGACCATCTCTTCCAATAAAGCCTTTTGCCGGACGTCGATTGCGTCGGCTCCTAGATCGGCTTCGGTGGCCTTGAGAATCTTCCAGGCGAGATCGACGGCCACCTCGTCGTTAAGCGAGAGCGGTCCAACCGGCATTCCGGCCATGCGCCCAACATTCTCGATCATGGCCGCGGGAACCCCTTCGGCCAGCATCAAGTGACCCTCGCGGATATAGGTGCCGACCACGCGCGATGTGTAGAAACCGCGCGAATCGTTGACCACGATCGGGGTCTTGCGAATGGCGCGGACGTAATCGAGCGCCATCGCCAGCGCGGCGTCTCCGGTTTTCTTCCCGAGAATGACTTCGACCAGCATCATCCGGTCGACCGGCGAGAAGAAGTGAATGCCAACAAAGCGGCCCGGATCCTTGAAGTTTTTCGCCAGCGAGCTGATCGGCAACGTCGACGTGTTGGAGCCGAACACCGTTTGTTTTCCGATCGCGGCTTGGGCCTTGGCGATCACCTCCTCCTTGACGGTGCGGTCCTCGAACACCGCCTCGATAACGAGATCGCAATCGGCAAGCGCCGCGTAATCCGGTGTCGCGGTGATGTGGGCGAGCAGGGCGTCGCGATCGGCGCTGGTGGCGCGGCCGCGATTGATTTGATCCGAGATCAGCTTTTGCGAATGCGCTTTGCCCTTGTCGGCGGCGTCCTGGTCGCGGTCGATCAGCACAACATCGATACCGGCCTGAGCGCTTACATAGGCGATGCCCGCGCCCATGAAGCCTGCGCCGAGAACGCCGATCTTCTTGATCGGCTTCGCCGGTACTTCCGCGGGACGGCGAGCGCCCTTGTTGAGCTCCTGCATGGAAACGAACAGCGAGCGGATCATCGCGGCGGCTTCGGGCGAGCGGAGAATCTTCGCGAAGTATCGCGATTCCACGCGCAGCGCCTGATCCATCGGCAGTTGCAGGCCCTCATAGACGACCTGCAGGATGGCGCGAGCCGCGGGATAATTGTCGTAGGTTTCGCGCCGGTAGAGCGCATTCGCCGGCGGAAACACCATCATGCCGGCCTTCGAATAGACGGGACCGCCCGGCAGTTTGAAGCCGTCGACATCCCACGGCGCTTTTGCCGTGCCGCCGGCCTTGATCCAGTCCCTCGCCTTTTGCGTCAGCTCGCCGGCGGGCACGATCTCGTCCACGAGCTTCATGGCCTTGGCGCGGTTCAGGCGAAGTTGATCGCCCTTGAGCAGAAACTGCAACGCGTCGGCCGGCGGCATCATGCGCGCGATACGCTGGGTGCCGCCGCCGCCGGGAAAGAGACCGACTTTGATTTCCGGCAGGCCGAGACGGGTCTTGTCGTTCTCGGAGGCGATGCGGTGATGGCAGGCAAGCGCCAGCTCGAAGCCGCCGCCCATGGCGGTGCCGTTAAGCGCGGCGACCCACGGCTTGCCACTGGTTTCGATGCGCCGCGCGATCACCGAGAGTTTGCGGCCTTCTTCGAACAGGCGCTTGTTCGCCGCCTCTTCGCCCTGCGACTTGAGCAGATCGGTGAAGGTGCGGCTTTGCGCTTCCAGCATGGTGAGATCGGCGCCGGCACAGAACGCGTCCTTGCCGGAGGTCAAAACCGCGCCCTTGATGCCGGCCTCGTTCGCGACGCGTTCGACGATTGCAGCGAGCTCCTCCATTACCTTGGCGTCGATCACGTTCATCGAGCGCCCCGGCATGTTCCAGGTCACAAGCGCAATTCCGTCGGCGTCGACGTCGAAGGTGAAATTCTGAAAAGTCATTCGCGTCTCCCGTCACGTCCTTTTACGCCTCGCCCCAGCGGGAGAGGGAGAGTTTATTTCGGATAAGGCTTGCCGTCCTTGTGCGTATAACGACCGCCGGTATCGTCGCGCACCACGACGAGATCGACATCCGGATATTCGGCGCGCTCGTGTTTGGAACGCGTGCCGATTTCCAGATAGACCGCATTGCGGGTCGATTTGTTGACGAGGTGATGACCGTCGGCGACGCTGGCTTTGAAGCCGGCGGCGTCGCCGGCTTTTAGCAGCGTTTCGCCCTCGTCCTCGATAAGGGTCAATTCACCTTCGAGCACGTAGACGAGCTCATCTTCCTTATGATGCCAATGGCGTAACGCGGACGCCGCGCCGGGCGTGAGAGTCGTCAGATTGACGCCGAACTGATCGAGGCCGGCGGCGACGCCCAATCGCTTGCGCGAACGGCCGGCAACAACGCGAGTGAACGGCTCCGGATAGGTCGAGCGGCTGTCGACCGGCAATTTCGCGATGTCGATCTTCGGCATGCGGCCCCGCCCCTTACGCCGGACAAATTCCTCTTCCCTGCGGCGTTGCGGCCGGGAAGAGGATGAGAACTAAAGCCGTTCGATAATCGTCGCCGTGCCCATGCCGGCGCCGATGCATAGCGTGACCAACGCGGTCGACAAGTTGCGCCGTTCCAGCTCATCCAGCACGGTGCCGAGGATCATGGCGCCGGTGGCCCCGAGCGGGTGCCCCATGGCAATGGCGCCGCCATTCACGTTGATCTTTTCCGGATCGATGTCGAAGGCCTGGATAAAGCGCAACACGACCGAGGCGAATGCCTCGTTGAGTTCGAACAGGTCGATGTCGCCAAGCGTCATGCCGGATTTTTTCAGTACTTTCTTGGTCACGTCGACCGGACCGGTGAGCATGATTGCCGGTTCCGAACCAACATTGGCGAAAGCGCGCACACGCGCCCGCGGTTTAAGGCCGGCTTTCTTCCCGGCTTTGCTGTTGCCGAGAAGCACGGCGGCGGCGCCGTCGACAATGCCGGACGAGTTGCCGGCATGATGGACGTGATTGACGAATTCGATTTCAGGATGCTTCTGAACAGCAACGGCATCGAAGCCGCCCATTTCTCCCATCTGCACGAACGATGGTTTGAGCGATCCGAGCGACTGCATGGTCGTATCCGGCCGCATGTGCTCATCCTTGTCGAGGATGGTGAGGCCGTTGACGTCTTTTATCTTTATGACCGAACGGTTGAAGCGACCGTCGCCCCATGCTTTTGCCGCGCGCTTCTGACTCTCGACCGCGTAGGCGTCGACATCGTCGCGTGAGAAGCCGTATTTGGTGGCAATGAGATCGGCCGAAATGCCCTGGGGCATGAAATATTCGACGACGGCGCTGCTGGGGTCAACGGCCCACGCACCGCCGGAGGCGCCAATGCCGATGCGGCTCATCGACTCGACGCCGCCGCCGATGGCCATGTCCTGTTGTCCCGACATGATTTGCGCGGCGGCGAAATTGACGGCGTCGAGGCCGGAGGCGCAAAAACGGTTGATCTGTACGCCGGCGACAGTTTCGCCGTAGCCGGCATGAAGCGCGGCGATGCGCGCGATGTCGCCGCCGGCTTCGCCGACCGGGTCGACAACTCCCATCACGACGTCGTCGACCAGGGTCGGATCGAGTTCGTTACGCTCTTTGATGGCGCCGAGCGCCTGGCTCGCGAGATTAAGTGCGGTCACTTCGTGCAGTGAGCCGTCTACTTTGCCGCGGCCGCGGGGTGTTCGTACGTGGTCGTAAATCAGTGCGTCGGGCATGGATTCCCTCCTGGCAGGCGGGCGCCTCGCGATCGGTTCTTAAGGCCCGGGCCCTTCATATAGTCCAAGTTCCGTAGAATTGCAGCCTGAGGCTGACGGACGAATCCGGCAGGAATGCAGATGGACGGGGAAAGGCAGCGTCGGCGCTAGAATGCTTCCGCCGGTAGCGCCATCATCGAGGCGGCGCCGGCCTTGATGCGCGCCAAATGTGTCGTTGCCGCCGGCAGCATTCGCTCGGCGAAAAAGCGGCCGGTAGCAAGCTTCGCCGCCATGCGTTCGCTTGAGCCGTTTCCTGCTTCGACGATTTTGGCTTTCGCCGCCTCAGCGATCAAGCACCACATGTAACCGAGTGCGACCAGGCCAAAGAGATGCATGTAATCGGTCGAGCCCGCGCCGGCATTCTCGGGATTGCCGAGGGCGTTTTGCACGAACCACATGGTGGCCTGCTGTAACTCGCCAAGTGCTTGCGCGAGCGGTTTGACGTAAGGGGCCAGCTCGGCATCGCCGCCATGATCTTTGATATAAGCCGACACCTCGGCAAAGAAGGCCTGCAAGGCACGGCCACCGTCGCGCGGCAGCTTACGGCCGACGAGATCCAAGGCCTGAACGCCGTTGGCGCCCTCGTAAATCATGGCGATGCGGGAATCGCGCACGAATTGCTCCATGCCGTGCTCGGCGATGTAGCCATGACCGCCGAAGATCTGTTGCGCCATCACCGTGTTGGCGAAGCCTTGGTCGGTGAGCACGCCTTTGATCACCGGGGTCATCAGACCCATGTGATCGTCGGCCGCCTGGCGTTCTTTGGCGTCGCCGGAGCGATGGGCGACGTCGCTGCGCAGCGACGTCCATAATACCAATGCGCGTGCGGCTTCATTGAAGGCGCGCATGGTCATCAGCATGCGCCGCACGTCAGGCTGCACGATGATCGGATCGGCCGGCTTGTCCTTGAACTTCGGCCCGGTCAGCGCCCGGCCGGCGAGCCGCTCCTTCGCGTAAGCGGCGGCGTTCTGATAGGCGACTTCGGACAGCGCAAGCCCCTGTACGCCGACACCGAGCCGCGCTTCGTTCATCATCACGAACATGGCGTTGAGACCGCGGTTCGGCTCGGCGACGAGCCAGCCGGTGGCGCCGTCATAATTCATCACGCAGGTTGAATTGCCGTGAATGCCCATTTTCTCTTCGATCGAACCGCAAGAGACCGCATTGCGGGAGCCCAGCGCGCCATCTTTCCCGGCGAGGAATTTCGGCACGATGAAGAGCGATATGCCCTTGGTCCCTTCCGGCGCTCCTTCGATGCGTGCGAGCACGAGGTGGATGATATTTTCCGCGAGATCGTGCTCACCGGCGGAGATAAAGATTTTGGTGCCGGTGATTTTGTAGCTGCCGTCGGGCTGGATCGCGGCGCGGCTGCGCACAAGCCCAAGATCGGTTCCGCATTGCGGTTCGGTCAAGTTCATCGTGCCGGTCCATTGACCGCTGATGAGTTTCGGAAGGTAGAGTGCTTTCTGCTCGGGCGTCCCGTGAACGGTGATCGCGGCGGCCGCTCCCTGAGTGAGGCCAGGATACATGGCGAAAGCCATGTTCGCCGAACAGAGAAATTCGCCGATCGACTGAGTCAGCGCCATCGGTAGGCCCTGACCGCCGAAGTCCTCCGGCGCTGATGCGCCGATCCAGCCGCCCTCTGTCAGCCGTTTATAAGCGTCCTTGAATCCAGTTGGAGTAGTGACGCTTCCATCTTCACGCCGGTGGCAGCCTTCCTTGTCGCCGACACGGTTCAGCGGAGTCAGCACATCTTCGCAGAATTTCGCAGCTTCGCCGAGCACGGCTTCGAGGAGGTCAGGCGTGGCGTCGGCGAAGCCAGGCAAATTATTGTAGCGCTCGACGTGAAAGACGTCGTTCAGCAGAAACATGACGTCGTCGACAGGAGCCTTGTAGGTCGCCATAAGCGCGTGTCCTCCCCCCTGACGCAACCGGCCCGGCTCAAGGGTATAATGTTGCGGCTTTGCGTCAACGGTCGGTAGAGCCGCGGATGAGCGAATCAGCGCAAACGAGCCTCGCGAGCGAACACCCCATCCGCCCGCGACAAGAGGTTACCGCAAAGTTAACAGGGGCCCGCCGATAATGCTCCCGGGACGCCATTTTTGGTGAACAAGCGGTGACCGCCCGCGGGCGTTCTTAACCGGTTATTTACCGTAATCCTGAAAAGTCCCGTTTCAGAACAGTAAGGCGTCGGTTCCGCATTGCCGTTCCGCGAGCTTCGGCTTGCATGAAGGGGCACATCCAATTTCTCAGGCATCAATTTGGGCGTGAGCATGAAATCGGGCGGTCCATGGAATCTCAGAGGTCTCCGTCCAGCAGCCCGTGCGGCCGCCCGCGACGCCGCGCGCCGCTCCGGAATGTCGGTCGGCGAGTGGCTCAACACAGTGATTCGTCCGGCCGAAGAGCGCGAAACCGAATCTCGACGTTCTGCCCCGCCTGATCGGATGGAAGGCGGTCATGAGCCGCGTCCGGGGCGCAAGCTGCCGCAACGCCCCGCGGGGCGGGACGAACGTGGATATAACCGCGATCAGGCGCAGGAATGGGAGCGCCACTCCGCACGGCGGGCACCCGATCATCCCGAGCCGCGAGGCTCATCCTTTTCGGAACCACAGGAGTCGTGGGAGCGCGGTTTCGGCGATGAGGACATAAGCCGCCGGCGTGATTCGCAGGCTTTGCGGCGCCGCCCATCGGAAGCGCCGAAGGGACACGGCGCCGAAAGCTTCAGAGACGAACCCGAGCGTGACCGCGAGCAATATTACGAACGGCCGGACTTGCCGCGAGAGCGGGCGCGAAATGAACCGCGACGACCGGACGCCCGGGAAGATCAACGCGATCGGGAACGAAGCCGGTTGCGAACCGGCCCGTCGCGGGAGTGGGGGCAGCAACAGTTTGAAGAATCGCGCGCCGTCGAGCGAGAGCTGCCGCGCGAACGCTACCGTGATCCGCTACCTCGCCCCGACCCGGCACGACAGAACGCCTGGGATGAAGACTGGCGCGATACCTCGCAAGGTCACAGACCTGATCGCGACGATGAACGCTACCGTGAAGCGTCCAGGCCACTCAGACCGCACAACGAGGACGAGTCCTGGCGAGACGAGTCTCGACCAGAACGGTCCTGGCAAGAAGATTCTCGGCAGCGCGAGTTTTCCGATGATGTTGGCGAAAACAGTCGCCAGCCCGAAAACAGCCGAAGCCATCCCAGTCGAGAGCCGGATGCGGATCGATTCGAGGACTTGAACCTCAACGAAGGTGCTCACTATCGCAGACTCGACCGCAAAGCTCCCAGGCTGGCTCCCGAACGTGAGCCGGAGCAGTCATGGCAAACCTTTTCCGAGGAAGAGACAGACCGTTATTTAAGCGAACCGTCGCGCGAGGATGATAGCGAGAGCGAGGACGCTGATCGTTCGAATTTCGACCACCAGCCCGGCCGCGCGCCGCGTCGCCGCCCGGCATTCGAGTCCGAAGAACCGTTTGAAACGCTTCCGCGTGAAGGTCGCGGCACTACGCCCGGCCGGTACGCTTCCGAGCCGGACTATCGGCCCGAAGCCGAGCGAAGTGAAACGGAAGCGTTGAACGCGCGTCGGGCGAAGGCCGGGCGTTTGCGCGGCTGGCAGTCGGCGGATCAATGGGAGGAGCGTTTCCCGAACGAGCGCGATGAGCCCGTGCCTTCCCGCGGCGGCTCGCGAGGCGCCGGCGATTCAGAAAGTCTTCCGCCGCGACGCATGCGTTCCGGCAGTCGAGAGGAACATGGTCAGCGCCGTGATACCAGGCCGCAACGACAAGGCGGCTCGGACGACGAACAGTGGCCACCTGAACAGGATACATCTCAAGACGAGAGCATTGGCATGGGCGGGCCCTATCGCGACCTTAGCGCCGCAGCGCGAACGCCGGCTTCGCCAAGCCGCGGACGGCGGCGCGAAGGCATCTCTTCTGCAGCAGGCGCTGACGACCCTCGGGATGCTGCAGTCGACAAAGCAATTGCCGAAATCACAGTGCGCCAGCGCGCGCTCGACGAGGCAGCGGCCGCCGAAATAGCCGCGCGATTGCGCCGCGCCGAAGTTCGGGCCGCCCAGCAGCAGGCGTCCGCGGAAACGGCGGCGCAATGGACGCCGGCACCGGCGCCCCGTCCGTCAGCCGACATTATTCCGAATAGTGGCGCTCTCGCCTCGCACCGAGCTGAGGTGGCGCCGTCCGAGCCAAGAGTAGAACCGCGGCCGCTCGATCGGCCGCCGCAAGCTGCTGTCGCTTCCCCGGCATCGCCGCGCGTGGAAGATTCAGGTGCGCAGCAAAAAGCGGCCGACGATCGCTTGGTCGCCGAGATCACCGCGAGAATGCGGGCGCTGGAAAACGCGGCCGATAAAAAAGCCGAACGCCAAATGGCGGTCGGTGAGTCTCTATCGCAGCGGTCGCTCATCGACGATGTGGCGGCCGATATTCTGGCGGAAAAGATCGAACGCGATAGGGCCGGCGAAGGCACGTTCAGTCTTGAGCCGGCACGGCCTGATTCGTCTAATCAACGCCGTTCGCCCGTTCGTGACGAAGGCCGGAAAAACTCTTCGGCGCCAGGGTTGGATATTGCCGACCTCGAACGCCAGCTGCGCCACCTCAACGCCCGAATTGACGCGCTGCGACCGACCGGCGATCTCAACGTCACGATTGACGGCCTCCGCCGCGAGCTTTCCGACATCGGCCGAGCGTTTACCGAAGCTTTGCCGCGGCGCGCGTTGGAATCGCTTGAGCTTGAGATCAAGACTCTGGGGCACCGGCTCGATGCCGGTCGCGAGAGTGGACGCGATTCGACCGCGCTTGCCGAAATCGAACGTGGATTGGCGGAAGTACACGCGGGCTTACGTGGCCTTACGCCGGCCGAAGAATTAGTCGAGTTCGGTGACGCGGTAGCGGTGCTGACCCAAAAAGTCGACGTGATTGTCGCCAGGAACGATACCGCGGCAATCGCGCAGCTGCAGACCACGATCGGCGATTTGCGGCTCGCGGTGTCGCGGGTTGCTTCCGACGAAGCTTTGAACACGGTTGCCGAAGAGGTGCGCGTGCTTTCGGCGAAGGTCGACACCTTTGCCAAAGACGCACCGGCGGCGCTCGAACAACTTCACACGGCGATGGTCGATCTACGCCACGCAGTGTCGGGGGCTGCTTCCGACGATGCCATGAGCACGGTCGCCGACGAGGTCCGGCTGCTGTCGTCCAAGGTCGATAGCCTCGGTGATATCGCCAAGGGCGATCCGGGGGCGATGGAGCAACTTCACATCGCGATCAGCAACTTGCGCCACGCCGTTTCGCGTGTCGCTTCCGACGACGCGGTGAGCAGGCTTGGCGAAGAAGTGCACTTGCTGTCGGCGAGAATGGACGATCTCGCCCACAACACCGCCGACAATCGAACATTACTGCAAGTCGAAAGTCGCATCGATGCACTGACGACCGCGATCCATGCTTCGACGAAAAACGGTCAAGCTGTACCGCGCGAACTCGAGAAGCTGTTAGCCGCGCTCGTTGACAAGTTGGAATTGTCACAGCTCACGCAAACCGATCACACCGCGCTGACGCATCTCGAAGATCGCATCGCCATGCTGATGCAGCGGCTCGATGCGTCCGACGCGCGGTTGGGATTGCTCGAAGGCGTGGAACGCGGATTGGCTGATCTCCTGGTTTACATCAAACAATTGCGCGCCGGCGGGGTGAGCGTGGATTCCGCGTCGGGTAGAGTTGTGCCGGGCGGCGCCATCGATCACCAATTCGCGGAAATCAAAGACAGCGAACGGCGCACCCAGGATTCGATCGAGGCGGTCCAGGGTACCGTTGAACACGTCGTCGATCGCCTTGCGCGCATTGAAAGCGACATGCGCGTCCATCGTAGCTGGAGCGATCCGGAAGAGCCGTTAGGCGCGCAAATCCCGGAATTCGCGCCCTCCTTGTCGCCGGCCCAAGAACCTGAAGTGCCGACACAGGCGGATAAGGCCGCAGAGATCGAGCCCACCGCCGATCGGTACGGCATCGCCCGCACGCCGATCGATCCTGATCTACCTCCCGATCACCCGCTTGAGCCGGGCTTCGCACCGGGACGCACGCGCCGACCGATGACACCGGTCGAGCGACTTGCGGCATTGGACTCAGCGGCGCCGGCCAAGCCCCCAGTCATCCCCGATCCGTCCGGCGGCAAGGCAGATTTCATCGCCGCCGCGCGCCGCGCCGCCCAAGCCGCCGCGTCGACGTCGCCGAACGACAGATCCGGCGTAATCACCGGCACCGCTGTCCCGAGCGGCTCAAAGAAACTTTCGGACCGGCTGCGCACCTTGTTTGTCGCCGCTGCCGTCGTAGCCATCGTCGTCGGCGGTTTCCGGGTCGTATCACAGATGCTCGACCACGGCAGTCCGCCGCCGGAAGCGCAGACTACATCGCCGCGTGTCTTGACGGAGCCTACGCCGGGCTCCCCCATGCCGTTGACGCCCGCCGAACCAGGGAAACAGCCGGGGGCACCTGGGAGATCGTCGGACGCAAATACAACGAACATGTCGAAGACGGTTGCGGCTTCGGGTTCAGATACGGAGCAGAATGTTGCGTCGGCTCCGGCAGTTCGGCAGACGCTTTTAAATCCGCCCGGCAACTTCGCCATTAACTCCGGCACACTTCCGGATATCGCCGACGGCGCCGGCAAAAATGCGTCGGGAGTTTTTTCGGGCTCGGATGTGACCGGCTCGTTGCCGCCGGCGCCCGGGTCGGGAAATTCCGCAACGCCGCTCGCGGATGAAAAGTTGCCGTTGGCTATCGGCGGTCCCGGCTTGCGTATGGCGGCTTTAGCGGGAGATCCGGCCGCAGCTTACGAGGTGGGGGTACGTTTCGCCGATGGGCGCAACGTTCCGCAAAACAACGAGGAAGCAGCCCGCTGGCTGGAAATCGCAGCTAAAAAAGGTTTCGTGCCTGCGCAGTTCCGGCTCGGAACGTTCTACGAAAAAGGCGTCGGCACAAAGAAGGACTTGCCTCAGGCAGTCTCGCTCTATCGCGGAGCAGCGGACAAAGGTCACGGCAAGGCCATGCATAATCTTGCCGTCCTTTATGCCGAGGGCGCCTCCGGCGCACCTGATTATCGCTCAGCGTCGCAGTGGTTCCGCAAGGCCGCCGAGCTTGGCGTTACGGACAGCCAGTACAATCTGGCCATCCTCTATGCACGCGGCGTCGGCGTCGAACAGAGCTTCGCCGAGGCCTACAAATGGTTCTTCCTCGCCGCCAAGCAGGGCGACAAGGACGCAGCGCAGAAGCGCGATGAGGTCGCTAGCCGTCTTGACCAACAGGCCCTGGCGGCAGCGAAGTCGGCTGCGGAACAATGGACTGCCCAGCCGCAACCCGCCGAAGCCGTCGCGGTCAAAGCGTCCGATGCTTGGGACCCGCCCGCCAAGGGGACCTCCGCGCTGAAGCAGAAATCACATTCTGCCGAGAAGATCCCGGCGCCCGACGTCATGAAGGTCAACTGACCTCAGTCGCCGGCATGCTGGCAGCGCTGCGTGTCGCGACCTCTCGTGCCGACGTTCGCTCATGCGGAGAGAAAATAATTAACCGCGCTCATGGCGCCGGGCCGCCGCGCTATCCGGAATCGATCAAATCTGCGGGCCGGACGCGCATAAACGGTATGCCGATCAGCGTCGCGCGCGTAGAAGGAGCCTGATCGGGGTATATCCGTGGAAATTTATCTTCCCATCGCCGACATGCCGGTCAACATTTTCCTCGTGCTGGCGATGGGGCTGGCGGTCGGATTTATTTCCGGCATGTTTGGTGTCGGCGGCGGCTTTCTCATGACGCCGCTTCTAATCTTTATCGGCGTGCAGCCGGCGGTGGCGGTCGCGAGCGTCACCACGCATGTGGCTGCATCGTCCTTCTCCGGAGCCATCACCTATTGGCGGCGCAACGCCATCGACGTCGTTTTGGCGCTGACGTTGCTCGCCGGCGGCATTCTCGGCAGCTTTGGCGGGGTCGCGCTGTTCACTTGGCTGCGCACGCTGGATCAGCTCGATCTGGTGATCGGCCTTTCCTACGTGATCCTGCTCGGCGTCGTCGGCGCGTTGATGGTTGGCGAAAGCGCGCGAGCCATCATCCGGAGCCGGCAAGGAAAGCGCATCGAATTACGCCGTCCAGGCAGCCATACCTGGATCCATGGGCTGCCGCTGAAACTGCGGTTCAAGCGCTCAAAAATCTACGTGTCGGCCATTCCGGTTTTAGCAATCGGTTTCATCATCGGCTTCATCGGCGCCGTCATGGGAATCGGCGGCGGCTTTTTGCTTGTCCCGATGCTCATTTATTTGCTGCGGGTTCCGACCGCGACGGTCATTGGCACGTCCATGGTGCTGACATTCCTGACCATGATCTCGGCGACGGTGCTGCATGCGGCGACCAACCACTTGGTCGACGCCGTGCTGGCGCTGATTTTGATGGCTGGAGGGGCTGCGGGAGCCCAGTTCGGTGCGCATGCCGGCCAGCGCATCAGAGGAGAGTGGCTCCGCATGCTGCTGGGTTTGCTGGTGCTCGCGGTCGGGCTGCGGTTTGCGTCGCAAATCGTGTTGCGGCCCGACGACCTGTATTCCATCCGATTTCTGGGCGGTGCGCCATGATGCGACTGCCGCTGGCCGCGCTCGTCGTTGTTGTCCTTCTCGCCAGCGCCGGCCCAGCGATCTGTGCCGAACGCCTTGTCGTCTCGCTGACCAATCATCGGGTGATGATCACGTCGAGTTATACCGGCGTCGAATTGGTTTTGTTCGGATCGGTAGAGCGCGATGCAACGGCGGCATCGCGCGCCGCGCCTTACGATATTGTCGCCACGATTACCGGGCCGCGCGAGCCGGTGCGGGCGCGCCGCAAGGCGCGCGTGCTCGGCATTTGGGTGAACACCGAATCGCGGACGTTTGTCGATCCCCCGTCATACCTGGCGGTATTGGCCAGCCGGCCGCTTGACGCCATTGCCAGTCCCGAAATCCGGCGGCGGTTGCAACTCGGGATTGGCAACATTCCGTTCCCGGAGCTCGTTCACAATGACGTCGGCGAGGTCAGCAACGATCCGTTTCGCGCGGCGCTGATACGGCTGATGCGTGACCAGACCCTGTATAGCGAGAAGCCGAACGCCGTGACTTTTTTGGCACCGACATTGTTTCGCGCCTCGCTCTCGCTGCCGGCGCAAGTCCCGATCGGCAACTATGCGGTCGACGTGAAGCTGTTTGCCGAGGGTGCGCTGATCGCGGAAACTGATTCGGCGTTTGAGATCGTCAAGGTCGGCTTCGAACAGTTCGTTGTCAGCGAAAGCCGCGAGCATGGTCTGCTCTACGGAATGGCGACCGCGGCCATGGCGTTGCTAACCGGCTGGATTGCAAGCATCGCATTCCGGCGCGACTAGAGCATGATCCCGAAAAGCGGATGCCGGTTTTCGGAAAAGATCGTGCTCAACGATAAACCTAATCCGGAAAGCACCGCGCCGCCGAAAGCGCGTAGACCCGCTGCTCGCCGAGCATCAGAGCGGAGTAGGCGAGGGTGCCGAACAGCCCGAAAAATGCGCCATCCCGTATGTTCAGCCCGCCGGCATAGGCCCCGAAAGCGGGCATGACGAGGCGGCGGCCGTCGCTGGTGAAGCAGCGCCGGCTGACTGAGCGGCCTCTCTGGCTCAGTCGCGCGACCGGATGCAGATGACCGGCCACCTCGCCATCGGCGACGCCTGCCAAGGGCAAATGACGAAAAATCAGCGGGCCCACGGCGAGCGATGCGGCAAAGCTGCCGCCGAGGTCGCGCGGCAACTCGGCGTCGTGGTTGCCCGCGATCCAGATCCAGTCGCGTCCGCCTCGCAGCGTGCGCAGCGTGGTTTCGTCAACAGACGACATGCGCCGAGGACCGTCGCCGTCGTGAAAGCTGTCGCCGAGAGCGACGACTGAGCGCGGCGCGTAGCGCAGCAGCACGCCGGCGAGCCGCGCCAGCGTCGACGCCGTGTCGTAGGGCGGCAGCAGCACGCCGCGTTTGGCAAACGCGGAGCCCTTTTCCAAATGCAGATCGGCTACGACGAGCATCCGCTCGTCCGGCCAATACAGCGCCCCCGACGGATCGGCGACGATTTCGGCGCCGGCGAGCGCGAACGTGTGCTCCTCGTCTCGCTGCGCAGCAAGGTGCGCCGATCTCACTGCGTCGCCTCCTTCACCAATTCCGCCTCCGCTTCCGCGAGGAGGGATTCCGTCGCCTCGCCGTAAACTGCCTCCCGCCCGATCTCCAGCATGACCGGTACCGCAAGTGGCGACACATGATCGAGCGCTTTATGAACGATTCGCCCCCTTATACGCGAGAGCATGTCGGCAAGCCGGCGCACGTCGAGCAGGCCGGTCGCGGCGTCGGCGCGCGCCGCCCGCAGGAGAATGTGATCGGGCTGGTGGCTGCGCAGAACGTCATAAACAAGATCGGTCGAGATGGTCACCTGCCTGCGGGTTTTTTCCTGGCCGGGGAAACGCCGTTCGATCAGGCCGGCGATGATGGCGCAATTGCGAAAGGTGCGCTTCATCAAGGCCGATTCCGCGAGCCAGGCCTCGAGGTCGTCGCCGAGCATGTCCTCATCGAATAGCTCGGACAACGAAAACCCGCCGCGGTCAATACGCTGCGCCACGTCGCCAAGGCCCCAGACCGCAAGAGCATATTCGTTGGCAACGAATCCAAGCGGCCGCAACCGCGCTCTTTCGAGCCGTCGCGTCAGCAGCATGCCCAGCGTTTGGTGCGCCAAACGCCCTTCGAACGGGTAGCAAAGCAAGTAGTGCTTGTTGGCGCGCGGGAATGTTTCGACCAAAAGCTCGGCCGAACCCGGCATCTGTGAGCGCCACGCCTGGATTTCGAGCCATTCGCGAACCTGTTGCGGCAGTTCCCGCCATTCTTGCGGGTGGGCGACAAGGTTTCGCACCCGTGCCGCGAGATACGTCGACAGCGGGAATTTTCCGCCCTCATAGGCCGGCACTTTCGGGTCTTCCGCAGCGGAGCGGGACACATAGACCGCGTCCTCGACAATCGCTTCGTATTTGAGGATTTCTCCCGCGAACACGAAGGTGTCGCCGGGCACCATGGTCTCGACGAAATATTCCTCCACATGTCCGAGCAGCCGGCCGCCGCGCGGCATCACTTTGGACGCACGCGACCGCACCAACCGGACTTTCAGCATGTCGGCCTCGACAATGGTGCCGACATTGAGGCGATAGCGCTGCGCCACGTTCTGGTTGGCGATGCGCCAGCGCCGGTCTTTATCCTGCCGGATGCGAGCAAATCGGTCGTAAGCCTTGAGCGCATAGCCGCCAGTGGCGACGAAATCGACCACGGCGTCGAAATCCTCGCGCGTCAGTCCGGAATAGGGCGCGGCCGTCGTTACCTCGGCGTAAAGCTCGTCGGCAAAGAACGGACCGCCGCAAGCGCAGCCAAGGACGTGTTGCGCCAATACGTCGAGCGCGCCGATGCGCAACGGGGGAGTGTCCTGCGCACCCTCGGCGATTGCGTCGAGCGCGGCGCGGCATTCGAGCACTTCGAACCGATTGGCGGGCACCAGCACGCCCTTCGAGGGCTCATCCATGCGATGATTGGCGCGGCCGATGCGCTGGAGAATGCGCGATGCCCCTTTCGGCGCTCCGACATTGATGACGAGATCGACGTCGCCCCAGTCGACGCCGAGATCGAGCGAGGAGGTGCAGACGACCGCGCGCAACAGGCCGGCCGCCATTGCGCCTTCCACCTTCCGGCGCTGCGCTACGTCAAGTGAGCCATGATGCAGGGCGATCGCGAGATTGCGCTCGTTGATGCGCCACAGCTGCTGAAATACGGCCTCGGCCTGGCTGCGCGTATTGACGAATACCAGCGCGGTGCGATGGGTCTCGATCAGACGGTATATTTCATCGAGCGCATGGCGGGCCGAATGTCCGGCCCACGGCAACCGTTCGCGCGTGTCGAGCATGCTGACATTCGGCGGGGCGCCGGCCGCGGCGAAAATGATGTCGGCACGCGCCGCGCTGACATCGCCGCGCTGCGGCACCATGAAGCGGGCGAGTTCTTCCGGCTCCGCCACCGTCGCCGACAGGCCGACACTTGTCATATCTGGCGCAAGGCGGAACAGGCGTGCAAGACCGAGCGAGAGCAGGTCGCCGCGCTTTGAGATTACCAGCGCGTGCAGTTCGTCGAGAATGACGCGCTTGAGCGAGCCGAACAAATACGGGGCGTCGGCGGACGCCAACAGCAGCGCCAATTGTTCAGGCGTCGTCAGCAAAATCTCCGGCGGATCGCGGCGCTGGCGTTGCCGCTTGGAGATAGGGGTGTCACCGGTTCGCGTCTCGATGCGGATCGGCAACCCCATCTCCGCGACGGGCCGTTCCAGATTGCGGGCGATATCCACGGCCAGCGCCTTGAGCGGCGAGATATAGAGAGTGTGCAGGCCGCCTTCGCGCCGTACGGCGTGGCCGGTGGAGATCAGTCGCGACGGTGATTTTGCTCCCGCGGCGCGCGGAGGGTCATGCAGACCGCTCAACTCCACCAAAGTGGGCAAGAAGCCGGCGAGCGTCTTGCCGCCGCCGGTAGGCGCGATCAGGAGGACGGAGCGGCCGGCGTGTGCCTCGGCGAGGAGCTCGAGCTGATGCGCGCGCGGCGTCCAGCCGCGTCCGGCAAACCAGCGGGCGAAGCGGTCGGGAAGTAGGGCGGTGCGCTCGAGAACGGTCATGCGCTGGAACCAGGCGGCGGTTGCGGCACGCCCGACTTTTGGGCCACGACGACGAGACTCTCAACCGGCCGGCCCTTCTCGCTGCGCACTGAAGTGTCCGCAAGGTACGGAACTGAAAATCCGGCGGCGCCGAGTAACGCCTGTAGGTGCGCCTCCGCATACGCGTAACGAAGCGTTGGCAATAGCTTTACGCCCGCGCCGGCATGGCTTTCGGCAGTGAAAGCGAACAGGCCTCCCGGCGTGCTAAGCCGCGCCACTGCGGTGAAGATTGGCGACAGCTCATTTAAATAAACGAAAACATCTGCGGCAATGACGAGATTGTATTTCGTTTCGCCGCGCGCCTCCTGTTGAAGAAAATCGACAAGGTCGGCGCTTTCGAGACGATCGTAGAGATTTTTTTCTGCGGCTTTGGCGACCATCGCTTCTGAAAGATCGACGCCGGTCAGCCGACCGCAAACCGGACGAAACGCGGCGCCGGCAAGTCCGGTCCCGCAACCAAGGTCGAGCACAGCGTCGAAGCGAAAGGGCCGCGCGGTCGCGCTCATCACGCGCTCGACCGCTTCGCGCAAAATGGCCGGTCCGCGATAGGCCAGATGGTCGGTGAGCGAAGTATCGTAACGGGCGGCATATTGATCGAACAACCGCCGGACATAGGCGTGCGTCATCGCCGGCGTGGCTTCGCCTGTGCCGAGACGGGCGAGCTGCAATCGCGCCCCGTGATAGTCCTCAGGATCGAGTTCCCGTGTCTGCTCGAAGGCGAGCGCCGCGCCGGCATGATCGCCCAAATGTTCGCGGATGGCCCCCAGCGCGAACCAGGCGGTAGCAAAGCCGGGCGCCAGTTCCACCGTCTGCGCTAAAATGTCCGCCGCGCCGGCAAAATCGCCTTTCGCGGCGCAATCAAGCGCCCACTTGTAACGCCGGTCGGCGACGAGATCGCCGGAAGAAACAAACAGCGGGCCGGTCTGGCTCATCGCTCGCGTCCATCAAAGCAATGCCTATTTATCACTGGCGATGCGTCCTGAAGACATCCTCATGCCGACGCCGGTCGGCACATTTTGTAAGCTCGGTTCCTTCCATATCGATCCGACCCGGCCGGTAGAGCGCGCGCTGATCACCCACGCGCATTCCGACCACGCGCGGCCCGGTCACGGCGCGGTCTTGGCGACACAGGAAACGCTCGACCTGATGCGTTTGCGATACGGCGACAATTTCACGGGTGCGATGCAGGCCGCGCGCTACGGTGAAAGTGTGAGCGTGGGCGAGGTAAAAGTGACGCTGCATCCGGCCGGCCACGTGCTCGGCTCGGCGCAAGCGCTGGTCGAAGCTGATGGGCTGCGCGTGGTGGCTTCCGGCGATTACAAGAACGTGGCCGATCCGACCTGCGCGCCATTCGAGCTCGTGCCGTGCGATCTTTTCATTACCGAAGCGACGTTTGCGTTGCCGGTCTTCCGGCACGGCGACCCGCGTCTGGAGATCGCCAAACTGCTTCACTCGCTGGCGTTGTTTCCCGAACGCGCCCATCTCATCGGCGCCTATTCGCTCGGCAAAGCGCAGCGTGTGATCGCGCTGCTTCGCCAGCATGGTTATGACGCACCAATCTATCTGCACGGCGCCATGGAGCGGATCACGCAATATTATGCAAGCCGCGGCATTGCGCTCGGCGAATTACGCGTGGTCCGTGGCGCCGCCAAGTCCGAATTGGCCGGAACAATTACGCTCTGCCCGCCGTCGGCATTGAGCGACCTTTGGACGCGGCGGTTTCCGGATCCGCTCACCGCGATGGCATCGGGATGGATGCGCATCCGGGCGCGAGCTCGGCAATATGGCGTAGCGCTGCCGCTGGTAATTTCCGATCACGCCGATTGGGACGGGCTCACCACGACGGTGGCCGCAACCGGTGCCGCTGAAATCTGGGTGACGCACGGCCAGGAAGACGCGCTGGTGCACTGGTGTGGGACGCGCGGTCTGAAAGCGCGGCCGTTGGATATCGTCGGCTACGGCGATGAAGACGAGGAAGGTCTCAGCAGCGGAGCGGCTGAGCGGCAAGATGGAGAAGCTGGAGGCCCCGATGACGCCGCGCCCGAGCCGCAATCGGAGTTGGCGCCGGGCATGCCGAACGGCGACGCCGACAAGACATGAACCGCTTCGCCGAACTCCTCGATCGTCTCACTTACGAGCCGGCACGAAACGCCAAGCTTCGGCTGATGACGGATTATTTTCGCTCGACGTCCGACCCCGAGCGCGGCTGGGCGCTGGCGGCGCTGACCGGCGAACTGACTTTTCCGTATGCCAAGTCCGGCCTCATCCGTAATTTGATCGCCGAGCGCACTGATCCGCTGTTGTTCGAACTCTCGTACGATTATGTCGGCGATCTTTCGGAGACCGTGGCGCTGATGTGGCCGGCTCCAAGCGCAGCGGTGTCCGCCGATCAGGGTCGCGAAGAGATATCGCTCACGACCGTTGTCGAGACACTGGCGAGGCTCGGCAAAGCCGAGCTGCCGTCGCGCTTGGCGCGCTGGCTCGATGCGCTTGATGAAACCGGACGCTGGGCGTTGATCAAACTGGTCACGGGGGCCTTGCGGATCGGCGTGTCGGCGCGGCTGGCGAAGTCTGCGCTGGCGGCGCTTAACGGCACCGATCCCCAGGACATCGAAATGCTCTGGCCGGGATTGGAGCCGCCCTACATTGATCTTTTTGCATGGTTGGAAGGCCGCGGTGAAAAACCTGCAAGCGGAGAGCCCGCCCCATTCCGCCCGCCAATGCTCGCGCACGCCATCGATGAACCCGATTTTGCCGCGCTCGATCCGACCGCTTTCATGGCCGAGTGGAAATGGGACGGCATTCGCATCCAGGCAGCCGCGGCCGAACACGACGGCAAATTGGTGGCAAGGCTTTATTCGCGCACCGGCGAGGACATTTCCCGGGGCTTTCCGGATTTGCTCGACGCGATACATCTTCCCGGCGCCATCGACGGCGAACTTCTGATCATGCGTGATCACCGTGTGCAATCGTTCAATGTGTTGCAGCAGCGGCTCAATCGCAAAAGCGTCACGGAAAAACTGATGGCCGAATTCCCGGCGCATCTACGTGCCTATGATTTGCTCGCCGACGGCGAAGAAGATTTGCGGGCGCTGCCATTCGCGACGCGGCGAATTCGCCTTGAGCAATTCATCTCTCGTCTCAAGGAGCCGCGCATCGACCTGTCGCCGCTTGTTCCGTTTACGACCTGGGCCGATCTGGCGCAGGCGCGGACCAATCCGGCGACGGCCGGAATAGGGGCCGACGCCGATGCGGTCGAAGGCGTGATGATCAAGCTGCGCGAGGCGCCGTATGTGCCCGGCCGGCCAAAGGGCCCATGGTGGAAATGGAAACGCGATCCCTTCGTGGTCGACGCGGTGCTGATGTACGCCCAGCGCGGGCACGGCAAACGCTCATCCTACTATTCGGATTACACGTTCGGCGTCTGGACGCGCGGCGAGCAAGGCGATGAGCTCGTCCCGGTCGGCAAAGCCTATTTCGGATTCACCGACGAAGAGTTGCTGCAGATCGACCGCTTCGTGCGAAGGAATACGACCGACCGGTTTGGTCCGGTGCGGGAAGTCGTCCACGAGCAAGACAAGGGCTTGGTGCTGGAGGTCGCGTTCGAAGGGCTGCAACGCTCGACCCGGCACAAGTCCGGCTTGGCGATGCGCTTTCCACGCATCAGCCGCCTGCGCTGGGACAAGCCGCCGGCGGAAGCGGACCGGTTGGAACGGCTCGAGGCCATTTTGGCGCAGATCGAACCGGCGGCGGCACGGTAGTTATTGCGGCTTTGATTCCGAGGTCGGCGCTTTTGTCACGTCCTCCAGCGGCCAGCGGGGACGCGGCGCGGTGCTCAAGGGATCGGCCAACCCGGCCGCGAGCCGTTCGGCGCCGGCCCAGGCGATCATTGCGCCGTTGTCGGTGCACAAAGCCGGCGGTGGCGCCACCAGCGACACGCCGATCTCAAAGGCGGCGCGATGCAAGACTTTGCGGATCGCTTGGTTGGCGGCGACGCCCCCGGCGCAAACCAGCGCGGTCGGCGTGCCGACGCGCGTAACAAACATTTGCAGACCGATGCGCAGCCGATCCAGTACCACGTCGCTCACCGCCTGCTGAAATGACGCGCAAAGATCGGCCACATCGGTGTCGCTGAGCGGCGCAATTTTCTCGGCCTCCAGCCGCAGCGCCGTCTTCAGGCCGGACAGCGAGAAATTGGCGTCGCGGCGTCCGGCCATCGGGCGCGGCAGCGCAAACCGTTTCGGATCGCCGTTGGCTGCTTCCTTTTCGACCAGGGGGCCGCCGGGGAATCCGAGGCCCAGCAACTTCGCCGTTTTGTCGAACGCTTCGCCAATTGCGTCATCCACTGTGCCGCCAAGCCGCAGGTAATGGCCGACGCCCAGCACGGCGAGGATTTGGGTGTGGCCGCCGGACGCGAGAAAGAGGCAAAAAGGGAAAGGTGTGTTGTCGGTGAGCCGCGCGGTCAGTGCATGGGCTTCCAAATGATTGACCGCGATCAGTGGCTTTTGGTGCACCAGCGCAATCGCTTTCGCCGTAGTCAGGCCCACAATCAAACCGCCAATAAGGCCCGGCCCGGCGGCGGCGGCGATGCCATCAAGCGTGCGAAACTCACGTTGCGATTCGCGCATCGCCTTGGAAACGATGGAATCAAGCGCCTGAACATGGGCACGCGCCGCGATTTCCGGCACCACTCCGCCAAAGGCGGCATGCTCGGTAATCTGCGAAAGCACGATGTTGGAGAGGATGCGGCCGCGGCCATCGACTAGGCGCTCGACCACTGCCGCGCTGGTTTCGTCGCAGGTCGTTTCGATCCCGAGAATGAACATCGGTGTATTATAAGCGTGCGATGGCCAAGTCTTCGACAGAAACCTCTATTTTGCGTATCGGGTCGCGCGGTTCGCCGCTGGCGCTGGCGCAGACACAAGAGGTGAGGGGCAGGTTGGCGGCGATGGCAGCCCTCGATCCCGGTCGCATCGAGGTCAAAGTCTTCCGGACCACGGGAGATATTCTCGTGGACCGGCCGCTCGCCGAAGAGGGTGGCAAAGGCCTGTTCACCAAGGAAATCGAAGAGGCGCTGCTGGCGGGGACGATTGATATCGCCGTCCACTCTGCAAAGGATTTGCCGGCATTTTTGCCGGCCGGTCTGACCCTCGCTGGTTTTCTGCCGCGCGAGGATGCGCGCGACGTGTTCATCAGCCGAAAGGCAAAAACTTTAAGGGATTTGCCGCCCGGCGCACGAGTTGGCACCGCGTCGCCGCGCCGCCAGGCCATGATCAAGCGGCTTCGGCCCGATGTTTCGATGGCATTACTGCGAGGAAATGTCGAAACCCGTCTACGCAAGCTCGATAGCGGCGAAGTGGATGCGACCGTGCTCGCGGCCGCGGGGCTAAAGCGGCTGGGGCTTATGTCGGCTGCGACTGAAATTCTTGATGCGGAGGAGTTTCTGCCCGCCGTCGGGCAAGGCGCGATCGCCATCGAGACCCGATCGGACGACGCCAAGACCCGCACCTTGATCGCCATGGTCGATGATCCCGATACCGCGACGGCGCTGGCTGCCGAGCGAGCGTTCCTGGCGATTCTCGACGGATCTTGTCGCACGCCGATTGGCGGTCACGCGCAGGTTTCCGGCAATGGCATCCGCTTTCGCGGCATGATCCTAAAGCCCGATGGCAGCGACGCGCTTGAGGTCGTGCGCGAGGGTTCGCGCGTCTCTGCCGCGGAACTCGGTGCTGACGCCGGCCGCGAATTGCGCAGTCGTGGCGGCTTCGATTTTTTCGAGCGGACATAACGTGCGGCTTCTGCTGACGCGGCCGGAAACCGATGCCGAGCGCACCGCTGCGGTTTTGCGCGGCCTCGGCCACTCGGTTTTTGTGGTGCCGCTTTTGCGGATTGAGTTAGTTGCCGACGCCGCAATCGGCGAAGGGCCGTGGTCGGGAATTGTCGTGAGCAGCGCCAATGCCGCCCGCGCAGTTGCGCACCACAAGGCTTTGCCGGATCTCCTGAGATTGCCGGTCGTCGCAGCCGGGGAGCGCAGCTCGGAAGCAATGCGAAGTGTTGGCTTTCATGACGTCGCCTCGGCCAACGGCGCGGAGAAAGAACTCGTCCGTACGGCGGCGCAGCTTTTCGCAGCCGGAGCCCGGCTGCTCTATCTTGCGGGTGCCGATCGGTCCGGAGACGTTGCCGGCGATCTCGAAGCCGAAAAGATCGCCGTGCAAACCGTCACGGTTTATCGCGCCGTCCGCGTTGGTGCGCTTCCGCCGAATGGCGCAGAGGCGCTGAAGGCCGGCATCGACGGCGTCCTGCATTTTTCCCGCCGCAGCGCCGCCGCCTATCTGGACATCACGCTCGCCGCGGGTCTTCGCGAACGGGCGGTCGATAACCCGGTCCATTATTGCCTTTCCCGCCAGGTGGCGGAGCCGCTCGCCGAGGCAAGCGCCGCCAACATTCGCATTGCGCCGGAGCCGACCGAAGCCGCTCTAATCGCGCTCGTTCCCGGGCTCTAAGGCCAGTATGCAGCGGGGCCAAGCGGCGTGTTGCCGCCATCGCTCCTCCGTACTATGCCGGAAGCGGCGTGGCTGACGTTTTGATATCGGTCTTGACCGTGGAGAGGCCATGAGCGACCCCGACAGCGCCCAGCGCCGCCGACCCCCGACTATCGATTTGACCGCAAAAGAAGTCGAAACCGGCCGGCCGGCCGACGGAGCCGAATCGTCTACGGCATCCGCTGCAAGCGCGGACAACAGCACCGGACAAGGCAGCCCGAGCGAGCACGGTTCCAGTCCCGCGCCGGGCCGGAAAACGCCCTATATCGTCGGCGGCTTGATCGGAGCCGCCGCCGGTGCCGCGATCATCGTCGGATTGTGGTTCGCCGGCTTGGCTCCGCAGGGTTGGAGCGCCGCGCCACAAAGGGCAGCTACTTCGCCTCTCGCGCCAGCCTCCGACTCAAAAAGAATGAGTGAAATCGAGGTTCAGCTCGACAAACTGCGAGCAGCCGCGCAAGCGACGCCTCCCGATGGCGGATTGACGCCGCGCATCGCTAACGTGGAAACGCAGACGAAAGCGTTGAACGATGCGATCGCGGCGCTAACCCGCCGCGTCGATGAGATCGCGGCATCAACACACGATCTGGCGACGGAGGCCAAGGCCGCGGCTGCTGCGGCAACGGCGGCCGCGGCAGAAGGAAAAGCGGCTGCGCAAAGCAAAGAACAATCCGGCGATCTCGATCAGATCGCCAAGCGCATCGAAACGCTCGAAAACGCGGTCAAAACGCTGAGCGCCGATACGGCGCGCGCGTCGTCGAGTGCCGACGATCATTTGGCCCGCGCCACCGCAGCAGCAGCAGCGCTCGCGGCCGTGGTCGAGCGCGGCGCCCCCTTCAACGCCGAGCTTGCCAGCGTGACCACGCTCGGCGCCGATGAAAACGCCACCGCGGCGCTGAAACCTTTTGCCGCCGAGGGTCTGCCTAGCGCGGCGGCGCTCGGCCGGGAGCTGGTCCAACTCCTGCCGGCGCTTCGCCAAGCATCGATCGCGGCGCCGACGGAAAGTTCGCTCATCGCGCGGCTTGAGCTCAACGCGCAAAAACTCGTCCGCATTACCCGAACCGATTCCGCGCCGACGGGCGATGATCCCTCATCGATTATTGCTCGCGTCGATACGGACGCACGAAGTGACGACATCGCAGGCGCGCTCGCGGATATCGCCCGCTTGCCGCCGCAGCCGCGCGCGCTGGCAGCCGATTGGGCGAACAAAGCGCAAGCGCGCGAAGCTGCGATCGCAGCAAGCCGCCGCATCGCCGCCGAAGCGACCGCCGCATTGGGCAAGCCGGCTCCGCAATGATTCGCATCATCTTCTTTCTCATTGTTGTTGGAGCGCTGGCGCTCGGCGCCGCTTGGCTTGCGGATCGTCCCGGCGAGGTGGTCGTAACCTGGCAGGGTTGGCGCATCGAAACCTCGGTTATGGTGCTTGGTGCGGCGGCATTGACGGCGCTTGCGGCGCTTGTGCTGGTATGGAGCATCGTCAGCGCGATTCTGCGGTCGCCGTTCGCGTTTCGCCGTCATCGGCATCGGCGCCGTGGTGAGCGGGCCTATCAGGCGATTTCCCACGGTCTGATTGCGGTTGGCGCCGGCGATCTCGATGCCGCGCGCAAATACGTCGCCGAAGCCAAGCGCATCGCGCCGACCGAACCGCTCGCGCTGTTGCTGAGCGCCCAGTCGGCGCAGCTTGCCGGCGATCGCGAGACGGCGGCCAGCGTTTTCCGCGACATGGCAAACCGTCCGGATACCAAAACGCTCGGGTTGCACGGGCTGTTCGTCGAGGCGCGCCGCAGCCACGACTACGAGAACGCGCGGGCGATCGCCGAGGAAGCGGCGCGGGAGAACCCGGCTTTGACTTGGGCCGGCAAGGCGGTTCTCGAAGCGCGCTCGCTTGCCGGCGATTGGGCGGGCGCCCTCGCGCATCTCGAAGCCAACAAGAAAACCCTCGACAAAGATGTTTACCGGCGCCAGCGCGCAGTGATGCTCACCGCCCGCGCGCAAGCTTTGGAAGAATCCGATCGCGACGCCGCCAAAGCTTTTGCGCTCGAAGCGGCAAAGCTCACCCCGACTTTTGTGCCGGCGGCCACGCTTGCCGGCCGCATGCTCGCCGAAGGCGGCGAGTTTCGCAAAGCGGCTCGGCTGATTTCGCGAGCGTGGCAGGCCAACCCGCACCCCGATCTGGCACAGGTGTTTTCCAATCTGCGCTTCGGCGATGCCGCGCGTGACCGGCTCAAGCGTGTCGAAGCTTTAGCGAAGTCCGTGCCGGGTCATATCGAAGGAGCCTTGGCCGTGGCGCGTGCCGCGATCGACGCCGGTGATTTTGCGAAAGCGCGCGCGGCACTCGCGTCTTATCTCACCGCGCCGACGAAAAGGGTCGCTTTGCTGATGGCCGAGCTCGAACGCGCGGCTTCGAACGACGAGGGCCGCGCCCGCGAATGGCTCGCGCGGGCGCTGAGCGCCGCGCCCGATCCGGTCTGGACCGCTGAAGGCTATATTTCCGACCGCTGGCTCGCCGTCTCGCCCAGCGGCCGGCTCGACGGCTTTGAATGGCGCGTTCCACTCCGAGGCATTGCCAGCCCCGCGCCGGTGATCGATGCGGGCAGCGCGGACTCGATGACGAAGGAAGTCGCCGGTGAGGCGCAATCGCCGCGGGGCATAGTGGCGAACGGCGAAAAGGGGGAGCCGGCGAACACGGCGACGGTTCCGGCCGCCGCCCGCCAAGGCCGGACCGTCGAGCAAGCGCAGGTGGCGCCGATCATTCCGCTTATTCATGCGCCCGACGATCCCGGACCGGAAGCGGCCGAAGAACCTGACCCGCGCGCCGAAGCCCAAACCGCTCCTTGGCGGAAGATGTTTGAGTAGACGCGGCTTGCCAACGACTGGCCGCGGATGCATTATAACGCATGAACTATAATGCATGCGGGTTTTAACCTGTGCCGACGCCTAAACCGAAGGCCAAAGCATCTGAAGGCCCTATTGGCCCGCAGGAAGATGCGGCCGAGATCGAGGCATTCCTCGCCGCCATCGGTGCCGAATTGCGCAAGCATCGCGCCAAACGCGGCCTGACGCGCCGGCAATTAGCAGAAAGCTCCGCCACCTCGGAGCGATATCTGGCGCAGATCGAAAGTGGGACCGGCAATCCTTCGGTGAGCGTGCTGCGCGCCATTGCGCGCGCGCTCGAATTGCCGACCGCGGCGCTGTTGCCAGAAACCGGCGTCCGCAACGCCGCGCTGGGCGCGGTGATCGATCTTATCGAACAAGTGCCGGACACCGACTTGCCGACGTTGGCAAAAGATATCGAGTTGCGGCTCGCGCGGCAAAGTAACGCCGACCGCGGACGCCGCGTTGCGTTGGTCGGTCTGCGGGGCGCCGGCAAATCGACGCTCGGAAGAATGCTTGCGCAGAACGTCGGCTGGCCGTTCATCGAGCTCGATCGCAAAGTCGAGGAAGAGTATGGCGCCAGCGTTCCGGACCTCATTGAGATGGCAGGCATGGCGACCTTCCGCCGCCAGGAGCGCAGCGCGCTTGAGCGCGTTGTTGCCGAGCAGGACGCCGCGGTGATCACGACGGCGGGCGGCATCGTCTCCAACGCCGAAACTTATGCTTTGTTGCTGCGCCGGACGCACACAATATGGATCAAAGCGCGGCCCGACGAGCACATGAGTCGCGTCATGGCGCAGGGCGATTTCCGCCCGATGGCCCAGAACCGCGCCGCCATGGCCGATCTTGTCGCCATCCTCGAAGCGCGGCGCTCCGATTATGCCCGCGCGGAAGCCGAGATCGACACCTCGGGTGAGTCGATCGAACAAAGCTTTGCCAAGCTCATGCGCGTGGTGTCCGATTTGCTCGGGCCGAACGTGGCGAGAACTAAAGAGCCAACATCGTGAGCCTCCTCGATCAGGGTTTCCTCGATCTGGCGCCGCTCCGCCTGGAATATCGGATGATCGGGCCGCGGCCGGAGGCAGCACCGACTATCGTGATGTTGCATGAAGGGCTCGGCTCCGCCGGCTTGTGGGGTTCGTTTCCAGATGAGCTCGCGGCGGCGACCGGCGCCGGTGTCTTTGTTTATTCGCGCGCCGGTTACGGCAAGTCGAGCCCGGCAAAACTGCCGCGCAGCCTGAACTTCATGCAAGAAGAAGCGCTCTCGACTTTGCCGAGGCTACTCGCGGCGATTGGTTTTCAGCGCGGCATTCTGCTCGGCCACAGCGACGGCGCTTCAATCGCCACCATCTATACGGGAAGCGTGCAAGATCATCGCATCCGCGGTCTGGTCCTGATCGCGCCGCATTTCTTCACCGAGCAAATGGGGCTCGATCAGATCCGGCGGACGCAGGACGAATTCGCCGCCGGCCCGCTGCGCAAAAAACTCGAACGCTGGCACGCCGACGCCGAGGGTGCTTTCCGGTCGTGGTCCGAACCGTGGCTCGATCCAAAATTTCAACATTGGGATATTACCGAAGCGCTCGGTTACATCCGGGTGCCGATCCTGATCGTGCAGGGCAGGGACGATCAATACGGCACGCTGAAGCAACTCGATGTCGCGCGCGAGGAGTGCTTCTGCCCGGTCGAAACCACCGTGCTGGCGGGCGCGCGACACTCGCCCCAACGCGATAAGCCGGAAGAAACGCTCGCTGCGGCGGCCGGCTTCATCAACCGCCTTCTTCAAGGTCATCGCGAAGCCGAAAGGGGTGCGGCCTAGGGGTTGCGGCCTAGTGCATTATAGTGCAGATTGAAGGTGACGTTGCTGCATTATAATACATTCTGAGGCTCGCCGTTATGGCAGACACCCGGCAACCCGAGCGCGCGCTCGCCAACGGCAAGGCCCGCGTCGATTTCCAAACCGAGCCTGGCCGCTACCGCCATTGGAAACTTGCCGTTGATGGCGAGATCGCGACGCTCTTGATGGATGTCGACGAGAAAGCCCCGCTGTTCGAAGGCTACGAACTCAAGCTCAATTCTTACGATCTAGGCGTCGATATCGAACTGGCAGACGCGCTCGAGCGGCTGCGCTTCGAGCATCCAGCCGTTCGCGTCGTCTTGCTTCGCTCCGGCAAGCCGCGCGTGTTCTGCGCCGGCGCCAATATCCGCATGCTCGCCGGCGCGAGCCACGCTCACAAAGTCAACTTCTGCAAGTTCACTAACGAAACGCGCAACGGCATCGAGGATTTGAGCGAGCATTCCGGGTTGCCGACGATTTGTGCGATCAACGGCACAGCGGCAGGCGGCGGTTATGAACTCGCGCTTGCCGCCGACCACATCATGCTGGTCGACGACGGCTCCTCATCGGTAGCTTTGCCGGAACTGCCGCTGCTCGCCGTGCTGCCCGGGACCGGCGGCCTCACCCGCGTTGCCGACAAACGCAAGGTTCGCCGCGACCACGCCGACGTGTTCTGCACCACCGAAGAAGGCGTCAAAGGAAAGCGTGCGGTGGAATGGCGGCTGGTCGACGAAGTCATACCCGGCTCGAAATTCGACGACACTATTCTCGCGCGCTGCAAGGAATTTGCGGCGAAATCGCGCCGCAACGGAACGGGGGAGGGGATCAAGCTTGCGGCGCTCGCTCGCGAATTCACCGCGGACGGCGTCGAATACGGCTCGCTCACCGTTTCCTTCGATCGCAGCGCGCGGATTGCCACGGTCACGTTGCGGGGTCCGGCCGCGCCGCCGCCATCGGCTGACGGAATCGCGACGCTTGGCGCGACGTTTTGGCCGCTGCAGCTCGCTCGCGAGCTCGATGATGCCATCCTGCACATTCGACTCAACGAACTCGACATTGCCGCCATCGTCTTCAAGTCTTCCGGCGATGCCGCCGAAGTCATGGCCTACGAAAAGCTTCTCGAGGCCAATAGCGATCATTGGCTGGTAAGCGAGATCCGGTTGTTGTGGAAGCGCGTGCTCAAGCGCATCGATGTCACTTCGCGCTCGCTGGTGACGTTGATTGAGCCGGGTTCATGCTTTGCCGGCACGCTCGCCGAAATCGCCTTGGCCAGTGATCGCTCCTACATGCTGGTGGGCCAACGCGACGGCGACAATAAACCGCCGGCAGTAATCGTGTTGAGCGCGGCGAATTTCGGCCTTTACCCGATGGCTAACGGCTTGACGCGCCTCGCGAGCCGCTTCCTCGCCAATCCGGCCGCGATCGACGCGGCGCAAGCCGAGATTGAAAAACCGCTCGACGCCGACACTGCGCAAAGACTCGGCCTCATCACGTTCGCCCTCGACGACATCGATTGGGATGACGAGGTGCGCGTGTTTCTGGAAGAGCGCGCGAGTTTCTCGCCTGACGGCCTGACCGGCATGGAAGCCAATCTGCGCTTCGCCGGCCCGGAAACGATGGAATCGAAAATCTTCGCGCGTTTGACCGCTTGGCAGAATTGGATTTTCCAGCGGCCCAACGCCATCGGCGAAGAAGGCGCGCTGAAGCGTTACGGCACCGGTCAGCAGCCGGTCTTCGATACAAAAAGAGTGTGAACGCAGACGACCGCGAGCGGAGCGAGCAATGAAAATAGAGAACGTCGATTACACGACCAAAATCCCGAACAACGTCAATCTCGCCGAAGATCGGCAGGTGCTTCGCGCGTTGGAAAGCTGGCATCCCGGCTACATCGATTGGTGGATGGACATGGGGCCGCAGGGTTTCCAGGAATCGCTGGTGTATTTGCGCACCGCGGTTTCGGTCGATCCGAAGGGATGGGCCAAATTCGACTATGTCAAAATGCCGGAATATCGCTGGGGAATTCTCCTTGCGCCGAAAGAGGAGGGCCGCACGATACCGTTCGGCCATCACTATGGCGAACCGGCGTGGCAGGACGTACCGGGCGAATATCGCGCCATGCTGCGCCGCCTCGTCGTCATTCAAGGCGATACCGAGCCGGCTTCGGTGGAACAGCAGCGCCATCTCGGCAAGACCGCGCCCTCGCTCTACGACATGCGCAACGTCTTTCAGGTCAATGTCGAGGAGGGCCGCCACCTCTGGGCGATGGTCTACATCCTGCAAAAATATTTCGGCCGCGACGGACGCGAAGAGGCGGCCGAATTGCTGCAACGCCGCTCCGGCGACGCCGACAAACCGCGCATGCTGGGCGCCTTCAACGAGGCGACGCCGGATTGGCTCTCGTTCTACATGTTCACGTTCTTCACCGACCGCGACGGCAAGATGCAGCTCGAGAGCCTGGCGCAATCGGGCTTCGATCCGCTGTCGCGCACCTGCCGCTTCATGTTGACCGAGGAAGCGCACCATATGTTCGTGGGCGAGACCGGTGTCGGCCGCACCATCCAGCGCACCTGCGAAGCGATGCAGGCCGCGGGCATCTCTGATCCGAACGACATCGAAAAAGTCCGGAGCCTCGGTGTCATCGACCTGCCGACGATCCAGAAAAAACTCAACCTGCACTATTCGCTGTCGCTCGATCTGTTCGGCTCCGAAGTTTCGACCAACGCCGCCAATTCGTTCAATGCCGGCCTCAAGGGCCGCTTTCAGGAAACCAAGATCGAGGACGATCACCGGCTCGAACATTCGACCTATCCGGTGCTCAAGATGGTCGATGGCGAAATCAAGCGCGTTGACGAGCCGGCGCTCACGGCCGTGAATATGCGATTACGGGACGATTACACGGCGGACTGCCAACGCGGTCTCGATCGCTGGAACAAGGTCGTCGGCAAGACCGGCGTCGCCTTCCAGTTCCAGCTGCCCCATGTCGGCTTTCACCGCCAGATCGGCGAGTTCAAGGATGTGAAAATTTCCCCCGCCGGCATCTTGCTCGACGAAGCTGCCTGGAGCCGCAATCTCGGCCACTGGCTGCCGTCAAGCGGCGATGGCGATTTCATTGTCAGCCTGATGGAGCGGGTAATGGAACCTGGCAAATTCGCGAGCTGGATAGCGCCGCCGCGCATCGGCATCGACAACAAGCCCGGCGATTTCGAGTACGTGAAGATCGCGGCGTAACGGGCAGACGCCGCGACCGTGGCCGCTACAGACATCCGCTACTCTGCGGCGGAGTGAATTTCGGCGACATAGCCGCCAGGGAATTCCACCATCGCCGCGTATCCCTGCTCGATTTTGTACGGTCCCATCAGCACGGTGGCGCCGGTGTCGCGCGCCTTGGCGAGCGTGTCCGAGAGGTTTGTTACTTCATGTCCGGTAAGCTCACGGCCGTAAGGATAAGGCAGATGCCCGTCGGTGACAGCGATGGTGATCTTGCC